>Ga0307985_10002267_pt1 | contig 10777 bp, 7 predicted proteins | sample EllFjometageno80_FD_203155 | JGI IMG/M metagenome (GOLD analysis project Ga0307985, IMG submission 203155) | Marine microbial communities from Ellis Fjord, Antarctic Ocean - #80 | ecosystem: Environmental > Aquatic > Marine > Unclassified | place: Southern Ocean | collected 2014-10-09 | reverse complement strand
GGACGTTGCGTGTGTCGGGATTGTCTGGTAAGAGTGGCTCATACGCAACGGCAAGATGTAGAACTAGCAGAGCTGAGAGAAGTTCTGTGATCACGATGATGGTGATTCCAACGCCTCACCAAGGGTGCCTCACCAAGCAAGGAGCAAGAGTGCCTCGCCAAGGGTGCCTGCCACCTGGCCTGCACCTCCAGCCACCTTCTTCTTAAACGAAAACACACGAAAACACGCCCTTCCAACTACGCCGCCCTCGTTCACACCGACTGATATGTTCTGGGCCAGACGTGTGCACAGAGTGTTGCGTGCGCTTCTCTTCAATTGTGTATTATCTAGTACGCTCCCCCCTTGTAGTTCTTGGGCTTATTCAGCTTCAGCTTCTCTGCCTTCTTCTCGATCTTCTTCTGCACCACGTTATCCTTCTTGTGCTGCCTGAGCTCGAACGTAGCGTACGCCTTGTCCTTCCAGCTCTTCTTGTGGTTGGTGTAGGCGAACAGCTCGAGGTTCGACCGGGGCGGCGTCGGTTTCGGCGCCGCCTTGGGCATTTTGTTCAGCGACCTGTTTATGAGGCAAAGCACGCAGTCGAAGTGCAGCCAGATAACGAAGAAAAGCGCCCAGATCGGCATGAAGCATCGAGAAAGGTAGATCAGCAGGATCAGGACCAGGTTCCCCACGACCAGCAGCCAGAACGAGTTGTTACATCTGAAGCAGAGCACGTCCGTCTCGCCGAAGTCCACCAGCGTGCATCCCATCAAGAAGTGCAGCGACGAAAGGAACACGATCTTGTACACGATGGGCTGAGGAGGGAGGGGGCGGTGAGTTGGTGAAGCGGGGGTTTGAGGAGCGGGAGGTGCCAGGGCGAGTACGCCGCACGGGCGAGTCACTAGCGAGCCTGGGCGTTGCTTCTGGGTTCGTCGCACGGGCGAGTCGATGGCGAGTCTGACTGTTGTTTCTGTACGTCATTGGCGAGTCTGAGAGTTGCATCTGTTCGTCGCACGGGCTTCGCTTGTCGCTTGCGCCTCGCGCCTCGCGCCTCGCGCCTCGCGCCTCGCGCCTCGCGCCTCGCTCGTCGCTCGCTTCTCTTACAAGCAAATTCCACAGAATGTACTGCGAGTTCTCGTCCCCCAACTCCTCGTCGTCGCACTCGTAGTTGTAAATCCCACTGCCTCCCCCGCACTCCGTCTCCCCCTGCTTCTGCGCCGCCGGCCCGCAGTAGTTCGAGAACGGCACGTCCCCGTCACAGTCGTAGTTCATCATACGCACAAGCGGGCAGGCGATCACGTCAGGTTTCGACCAACACTCGCACACTTTCTCGTTCGGCGCGGGCGTGGGGGAGTCCGTTGGCCCGGCAGTAGGGGAGACAGTCGGCGCGTCAGTGGGCGCGGGCGTGGGGCTGGTCGTCGGCGGCCCAGTCGGCTGCAGAATGTCAATCACATCCTGACAGTCGTACCCGGCAGTGTTGTTAGGGTCGATCTCCGCGACCAAGTTCTGGTCGACGTTCGCGTAGTTCGTCAAAATTAGGATGTAAGTCTCTCCAGCCTTCACGTTCAGCACGCTGTGACTCTCATCGGGCCGAGGGTCGAAGCTGCAGTAGCGCGAAAGAGTGTTAGCGTATCGCGAAACATGTACATGAACGTGTGCCAACAAGCCCATGACATTGTGCGCCATGAAAGGGTGTGTGTGTGTAGGTGTGTGTGTAGCAGTGTGAATTGCAATGTTCTCACCTGCAATCAACCGGCGCCGGTAGATTCCCACAGCCCGCAATCGCCGCCGCCTTGTCATTGTACGGTCCCCAAATCGCATAATCGTGGTCTGCTGCGCTCTGCGTCTTGAACTTCATGTTACCGTCCCCAGCAATATTAACATAAAGCCACTGCTCCCCAGGGTGTGTGCTCAGGCAGCCAAAGTCCCCGTTCGCGGTCGTGCCGGTCGTGGAACCCTTTAGGAAGAACTGGTACGCGGTGCCGTCGTTGGGGCAGAACGGCTGCATCATTGAACACGTGCCACCGCCGGCGATGGAGTCTGCCATGGGCTTGAAGTCCTGAACTGTTGGGTTGGGGTCCTTGCCATATTCGTCGAGCTCGCCAAGGGCGAAGGCGGGGAGGAGGAGGAGGAGGAGGAGGAGGGAGGGGCGCATGGGGGATAGGCAATGTGATCGGTTGGGATGTGTAAGATTGCTGGTTTAGGAGGTTGCTCGGCTCGCGTGAAATATCATATCCAGCCGCTGTCCTGCTGCCCGAGCTCGCATCGCACCACAAGATCTGAACGTACAAATTGTAAAACTGCCCGGCTTTCCGGCTTTGGACAGTTCTGGACGATCCTGGTGCGACACGGCCCCGCACAGTCGTATGCGGGACGAGTTCATTAAGGAGCTCGACTTGTTGTGGTTCGGGCTGTATCGGAGAAAGGTGGACAACGACAGCAGTGGCTTCGAGCATGTCTTCTGCGGTGAGGTCAGGGACAGCAGCGGGGACAGGCAGGCCGACAAAGTCACCGGCTTGCACAACTGGCTCGTAAGTTTGCCGAAGAGTTCACATGCGCCCTCGCTTTAGCCGTCTCGCAATGTACCGTCGTTAACCCTCTGCTTTAGGTAATGTACAAGGAGGAGATGGCGGGCCGCCTGGACTACCAGGGCTTCATCAAGCCGAGGAGGCAAAAAAGGGGCAGCGCCTTGGGCATGTCGTCCTCTTAGCAGCTCATCACGCTGCAGTTCATCTGGAACAACTGCAAGAAGCCGTGCAGCTCCAGCTTCATCGGCGTCAGCCCGGAGTTCGAGATGGCGCTATACACGCTGTGCTTCTGCGCCGACGAGGAGGAGAAGAACGAGGTGCAGTGTGGCCCGTACCGGGTCCTGGTGACCGCCTACCGCCAGAGGTGCAAGGGCTGCGACTACATAGGTACCTCCTTCCCGTCCGAGGCCCCGCTCTCCCAGGCCGAAGGCGCAACGCGATTCAGAAGCAGTTCAGGAACAAACAGTTCAACAGGAAGAACGGCAGATAGACAGATGATTGAGTCTCAAGTAGGAATCAAGCACCCAATTTTGGTGAAACAACCACGCTTCTATTCTAAACTACCCAGACCTAATCCAACACTCTCTCCCCTCCTCCTCTCACTCCCCCCTCCTCCTCTCACTCCCCCCTCCTCCTCCCATCTAATACTCCCCGTTGTGCATATTGCTGATGATATTAAAGCCCCTCCTCTCCTCCAAGCCCCACTTCCTGGCGCTCAACGCGAACCGCTTGCTGTTCTTGGGCGCCGCTGGTTTGTCGCCGTCCACTGCGAACGGTGCCGGAGTCCTCGCCACTTGTGCGTTGCTGAAGTAAGACTGCATAACCTTGCTGGTGTCCGCATACGGCCTGACCGTGTGGCTCGCTTCGTTCGCTCCCGCGTCGATGCTCGCGTAAGGGGCACCGCACGCTCCGAAGCTCGGCAAGCTCGCGGCACTGTAGCTCTGCCTCCTGAGACTCCTGTGCGTGTTTGGCGCTGGCACCTCCTCCCGCTCCGCCCCCTTAGCCGGTGTCTGCACCGCCGCTCTCTGGCTGACCTCCTTTGCCCCCATCATCGTGCCCGTGCTGCTGTCGACCAAGAACGCGCGCATGTTGTTCGCGCTGGCCGCGAAGTCTTTGGGCGGCGGGCGCCTCTTGTTGGGCGACATGGTCACGGTGTCCTTGCTGTGGCTCATCGGGTTGCCGTGCGCGGTCGCGTCCCCCTTGCTGTTCTTCGGGAACAGAATACTCTCGCCCATCCGCTTGCTCTCTCCCGCAACATAGTCAGTCCTCTCGACCTCGAAGTTCCCCACTGACCCCAAATGCCCCTCTCGCGAATGCACGGTCATGCCCTTCTTGTTTCCAACGAGATCCGGGCTTATCCGCCCCCCGTCCATCTCCATGACCTTCATGCCCACGCCCATGTGGTCCTTCGCGCTGCCGACGTCGCCCATGGTGGGACTCATCCTCTTCCGGTTCCCGGGCATGATGCCGAGATCCTCATGCTTGTCCACCCCGACAGTCTCCCTGTCGCCGTGCGTGCTCTCGACCCGCTTCTTCCTGTTCCCCTGGCTAACTCTGCAGTGCCCGTCATCATTCCGCCTCTTCTCGAAAAAGTCGCCGTGGTAGAGATCCTCCGCGGTGCTAATCGTGTTCTCGAACCCCTTCCTGCCCCATCCGTGGGTTCCCCGATGCGTGCTCCTCGCGAATATTCCCCCCGGCGCCTCCTCGCCCTCCCGCACCACGCCCGCGCTGCTCTTCATTTTCATCCCAGCGTTCAAGAACCCGCCGTCGGTGCGCGCATCCACCCTCACGTCCTTGATGTTGCACTGCACGTTCAACTTCTCACAGATTTCGCTGAACTCCAACTGGTCCGTGTTCCCCTTCACCGCCAGCTGCTGGCTCAAACACAACGCATCAGCGTCGCTCACCTGCAGCCCGGCGCCGGACAGCACCTTCTTCAAGTTCGCCCCGCTGACGACCTTCCCGCTGCCCTCCCACGCCTTCTTGACAGCAACGTCGTTCTTGCTGATGAGCTCGCTCAGCTTGGCGTTCTTGACCCTCAGGTCCCTCTCCCTCTTCGTGAAGATCTTGGCCTGCGGCATCTCCGGATAAAGCACCGCGCTCGTCCTCAAGTTCAAGTTCTCGCCCCCCTTCTCCTTCTTCTCCAACGCGCTGAAGTCGTCGGCCTCGCACACGCTCGTGAAAACGTCGGCCGCGGGCAGCACGTCAGTCAGAGAGAAGTTCCCGCTCGGCGTCTTCCTCAACACCTCCGTCGTCAGCACCTCGAACTCCTTGTCGGATACAGTCAACCCGAGCGTCGTCAACCCGCTTCGGAGCTCCTCGGGCTTCAACTCGCCGACCTTACTGCCGTCGAAACTGCTCAAGACAGTCTCCACGCTGTCCCTGCTCATGTGGCTGGTGTGCGCCAAGAGCTTCTTGCTCACCCTCCTCCCCTGGTGCACACTCGGATGGAACACCGCCCTCCCAGTCTCCTTGTCAAACGTCTTCGTCCCGTCCTTGAGCAAGTGCGACTCCCCCTTGTTCGCTGCCTTGTCCGTGTGCAGTAGCACATTGTGTGTGTCGAGGTTGTCCAGGAACCCGTTGTAGTCCATGAACTTGTGGTTGAGGCTGCTGTAGTTTTCAAGCAAGCACTGCTTGCTCGCGTCCCCTGAGTCGTCAATGTTCGACTCCTTCATAATGCTCTTGACCTGATTCGGCTCCAACTCGATCCCGAACCTGAGCCGCAAACATGCATGCATGGGTGAGCCACGCATCACACACACACACACACACACACACACACACACACACACACACACACACACACACACACACATTCACACACATTCACACACACACACATTCACACACACACACACACACCGCGTGAACAAAGAAGGAAGGAGACGACGATGCTACATGACGTGGGGTTCCCATCGGGGGAAGGCGGCGCGAACAAAGGCGGGGGCGCGCGTGTGTCACACTGCAGTACTCACCTGACCATGGCCCTCTTGAACTCCTCCTCATTCAAAACCCCACTGTTGCTCCCATCCGCCGCCCTCAAGGCCTGCTTCAACGCCGGCACCGAGCCACTCCCCGCAATCCTCGCCAATATCATTCTCTCGGTCCTCTTGTTATCCTTCGTCCTCTCATCGGTGACCGCCGTGCTTACTTGGAATGTGACACTACTCTCCATGACCGCACTCGCGCCCTTCAAATGATCGTGCCTCGCAGTCTCCTCGCTCTTAATCTGCTCCTCACTCTTCTTCTCCTGCAGCAACTGCCACTCCTGCAGTGTAAGACCCACACCCGCGTTGTAACTCTGCAAAGCGGACGCGAGGGTCGGCGTCGTCGCGAGGTGGATGTGGGAGATGTTGCTGTGGTGACCGGCGCCGTCGGCAACGGCCCCACTCGCGCCCACCATGTGCGAGCAGTACGTCTTACTGTGGGGATTCTTCTGAATATACTCCTCCTCCTCAAGCTGCATCTGCCTGTGCTCCGCCTTGGACTCCTCCGTGCGTCGCGCCAACTTCTCCTTCAGCAGCTGCTTCCTCTCCGACTCCTTACTATAGAACTCAGGCTGCGGGCCCGTGGTCAACAAGTCGTTCACCTTATCCTGTCCGTGGAACGAGTGCGCGTAGTAAGAGCCGATTTTTCCACGTGATTCATGAATAGGGGAGCCGCCCTGACTCCTCGTGGCCGTATCTTCATGCCCTATGAGGGAGCTCGTCGTGTCGCACCGAGATCTCAGCAGTTTGTTAACGTGATCTATCGTCTGCTTCTTCGAGTTGCTGAAGTAACTGCTCAGGCGATTCCGGAATTGACCGTCCCCTCCCGTCGTCTCGTGATCGTACAGAGGTTGTACCGGGGCGACCGGGCTGTAATACGAAGAAAGAAAGAGTGAGGGAGGGGAGGGAGTGAGGGAGGGAGGGGGGGAGTAAAGCCATACGCGTGTGTATAGTGTGAACAAAGGCCACAAACACGCTGTGAACAAAGAGGTAAAGCGTCTGCTCTCTCGCGTCTGCTCTCTCGCGTCTGCTCTCTCGCGTCTGCTCTCTCGCGTCTGCTCTCTCGCGTCTGCTCTCTCGCGTCTGCTCTCTCTCGTCTGCTCTCTCGCGTCTTCTCTCGCCGCTGTTCTCTCGCCGCTCTCTCACTCACCTGAACAACCCATACTCATTACTTGTCTGCACCATATCCCTCCTAGTATACATCAAATCCTTCGCCTCCACATCAGGGACCTTGTAGTAATCCTTCTCCGTGCTATGCATCTGGAAGTGCATGCCGTCGACGACCTCGTCGTTTTCCGCGCCGACTGGAGCGCTGTACTGAGACCGCCCGGTCTGGGAGCCGCCGGGGGAGGACGCGCGGGGGGACGTGTCTGTTGACAGGTGGTTGCTATCACCCCGGTTGCTACCGCCTTCGTCGATACTAACACTTTTGGTGTTAATCGCCTGTGGTCTCCTTGAGTCTCTCGACCGAGCCATACTGCTGGGCGCCAGACTACTCGGCTGTGGGCTATCCGCGAAGCGACTATTCGGCGTCTCTCCTCCCCCCTCTCCTCCATTCATGGATCCGTCAGTCCCATAGTAGTCGTACTGACTGTCAGTGTCCGGATCCGTCTGGTACTGCCGGAGCTCCTGCTCGCCGGGCGTCGGCGGGGCGCCGAAGTCCAGCGACGGAGTGCGCTGGTACGCCGGCCGAGGAGACAGGGAGGGGGCGAGGGCACGAACGGGAACGGGAGCGAAGGGGGAGGCGGCGTAGGGTGCGTTGGAGTTGTCGTTGGCGTGGTCGTTGGCGTTGTCGTAGGCGTCGTTGTCGACCTTCTTCTCCTCCTCGTTGGCGATCTCGTCGAACGGACTCTGCGTGTAACGTTCCGGCTCCACCGCCTGCTTATTGTTGACCATGTCCAGCTTACTCCTCAACTCCTCGCAGTCAATGACCCCGTCCCCGTCGTTGTCCACCCACTGCGCGAACTTCTCGCACTCCTCGCCGGTTAGGCCGAGGTGGAGGGAGCGGAGCCCGACCTTGAAGTCAGGGTACGAGAGGCGGCCGTCCTGGTTCGTGTCGAACGGCTTGAAGAGCGCCGTTAGGTCCCCAGTGGTCGTGCCGGACTCCCCCTTGGATAACGATTTGCGGCTAGTGCCGGAACGGGCGGCCATGTGGTTGGCTACTTTGAGGGCGACGTTGTCGGAGTCGCGCGTCGGCAAGATGGGGCGCCGGGCGCGCTTTGTTTCGGCGGCGGCTTTCTTCTCCGAGGCGAGGCGGGACTTGAGGGAGTCCAGTTGGGACATAACTGACTGGACTTCAGTTGTTAGGGAGGTGGCGGGGGTTGAGCGAGTGCCTGACAAGTGGCTGCTGGATTTGGCTGCTGCATTGGTGGCATTGGTGGCATTGGTGGCATTGGTGGAGACAATTGAGTGTGTTTGGTCGCCTCGGGCAGAGTGCGAGAAGCGCCGGCCATTGTTAGGGTTGGCAGGGTTACCGTTGGCATTTTTAGGTGATAGTGCTGACGACAAGGCTTCGTGGGTGTGAGCGGAGTTCACGGCGGCTTTGGAGGCGGAGAGCTGTGCCATCAGGGCGGGAAGGGAGTCGTATTGGTTGAGGGACTGGAGAGAAAAAGAGGGTGAGGAGAAAGAGTGTGGAAAGTGAGCAACAGTGCAAGTGTCAGTGGCGTAGATACGCCCAAGTTGCCTGAAAGATGCTTAGACGTTGGCACATTCACGGGCTGCATTGCTTCTACTCGCTGCTTCCGTCGTTGATACTCCTCTGTCCAGAATGTGACTAATTATACCAGTGTGTGCAAAACTTTGCGGTTGGCGAGTGTCTCCGGGGTCCCGATTTCAGGGCACGTACCGACTCGATGGCGTCAATGCTCTTCTCGACGGACGTGTATATGCAGTCCGTGGCGTCTTTTGCGTCGAGGGGCTGTTTCTTCGCCATGGCTAGGCGTACGGCGAGGGAGGGGGAGAGAGGCAGAGGGGTCTGGTACAATGTTGTTCACCTTCATGTTTTTGTGAGGAGCAGTTAGAGGACTGGAATTGAGGACAGGAAGAGGAAGGAGACACACAAAGACGGGCGTTGGGGGAAGGGGGGGCAGGTTCGTCTATCAAACGTGGCGACGAGTGTCCGGCGTGTGCGTCCGGTAAAGTGATGGTGCTTGAGAAATGTAGCAGAATTATGGCAAATGGGGTTCGACGATGGCTGCCACTCACAGCCAGTGAACGCCGTTATCGCTTTGCCTAGTGACGCACGAGTGCCGCCCGAGTTGCTCCCCGCACTCACGGGGGCAGCGCATGGTGGGCTTGGGTGGGGCTTGGGTAGCAGTTTCGGAAACTTGATAAGGGGTGTAGTATTCTAAAACGTTGTCCTGCGAACGCTGAACGGGGAACCCACAAGTCGCAACCTCACAGCAAGCGCTGTCCGACCACGCCGCCCGTCCGCATTCTGCAACTGTGTTGCTTGAAGCTAACTACTTTGCGTAATCGCCCGCGCAATCCGGAATCTTAAGAGACCCAATACCACTTTGTACAGTACCTGCCCAGCATGCCGGCCAACGACTCGATCATCGATCACTACACTAGCCACGTGAATTCGCTGCTGAGCACGCTCGAGACAGCCGAGTCGACGCACGTGCCCATGGCTGAATCTCCAGCCGGTGAGGCCTGGCAGGACGTCTGGCATTCTTCCCTGGTTGCAATGCAGTCTCAAGCCACGCCCGAGAAGAACAAGAAGGCGAGCATCAACGCCAAGCACGCGTACGGAGCCGGAGCCAAAGTGCCCAGCAGGAATGCCGCCGCAGCGCCCAGGCAGAAGCCCAAGGTTGCCCAGAAGGTCAAGACTGCTGTGGGGACCAAAGCTGCAGCTGCCGTGAGCGCCTACAAGCCCGTGCGGTCCACCGCTCCCCGAAACGTGTACAACAACGAGAACGTCCGCCCGTCCGCCCGGTCGCACTCCGCCAAGGCCAATGCCAACAACCCCGACCCGCACTCGAACATGAACCGACCCAAAACTCAGCCGCCGGCGCCTCGGCGGGCGGCCGCGCCGGCGCAGGCCAAGCCTGGTCGCGGGCCCGACTCACCGAACAAGATCAAGCGGCAGCAGGTGGCCAAGCGGCGGGCGTCGAGAGAAGAGCCGGCCGTTGACGAGGTCGAGGCGGAGACTGTTTCGATTAGCAATGCCATTTCCAAGCTGCCGGAGGATCGCAGGTTGGGCCTTTTGAAGATGCTGGAGGACGCTGAGCGGAATTTGAACGTCAGCAACAGCATGGACATCAGCGCTGCGGCCGTTTCTCTCGATAGGGAGGAGGGAGAGTGTGAGGGGGGAGAGGGAGAAGTCCGGGCGAGAGAGGAAGACGAGTATTCGGACTTTGAAGAGGACAAGCCATTCGCCGAGCCCGCTCAGAACGCAACTCGGGCCGCGCCCGCGCCGTCAGTGGGCTTGATCAAGCCGCCCGTGCCAGCGCTTCGAGCGACTCTGGAGAGGATCGCGCACGGACTGTCGAGAAAGGATGCTGCGACCAAGGATAGAAAGGGCGCGACCGCGGGCGGGGGCGGCGCCGCGAAGAAGGAAATGCTGGGGCCGGCGGCGCTGTTGAGAAAGGTGAACAAGGACCTTGGGCTGGCGTTGAGCACGAAAGAAGTGAATCTGTTATTGGCTCATTTCGATCCGACGAGAATGAAGCTGTTGGATTACAAGGAGCTGTGCGAGCTGGGTCGATCGTTCAGCAGCTGCGGACGGGGCGGAGGCGACGACGGGAGCATCGCTCTGACGGAGCGCGAGGAGAAGATGGCCGTGCTCGTGGAGCAGTACAAGGAAGGGAAGGGAAAGAAGGAGGGCGGGGGGAGAAAGGCGGGGGGAGGCAATGTTCGCAATGTAAACAGGGTTGTGAGGAAGGAGGCTCCGATAGAGCGCCAGGGCGGCGTCGCAAAGGGCGTTCAAGGCAAGAAGATGGGCGACAAGCACAGGGACTTGCTGGAGAAGGTGGCCGCGGCCGCAACAAAATGGGTCAAGGGCAAGGGGAAGGGGAAGAAGGGGGTGGGCGAGGAGAAGGACAAGAGAGTGCTGGTCGCGCAGAGCGACTTCAGGAAGCGGCTTGGGTTGGTGTACAAGTTGGTGCTGACGCCTTCGGAGAGCGTTATTCTGGAGAAGCATTTCAACATGAGGGCCGACGGGCTGATCTGCATGAAGGAGTTCGAGGCGTTCTTCGCGAATCTCGGAAACACTGCGAAGACGCGCGCGAGGAAGGCGGAGATGCAGGAGCAGTTCATCAAGGCCAGTAGTAGGGAGACGGAGAA
>Ga0307985_10002264_pt1 | contig 10798 bp, 9 predicted proteins | sample EllFjometageno80_FD_203155 | JGI IMG/M metagenome (GOLD analysis project Ga0307985, IMG submission 203155) | Marine microbial communities from Ellis Fjord, Antarctic Ocean - #80 | ecosystem: Environmental > Aquatic > Marine > Unclassified | place: Southern Ocean | collected 2014-10-09 | reverse complement strand
CGAGCAGCCGGAGCGGGGGAATGTGAGAAGGTTCGGCAGAAAGGCAGCGACTCAAGCGCGTCTGGTTCCAAGGTAGGCAAGGCTAGGCGAGTCGAGGGCCTAGAAGGCGTTCCAAGTTCTCCAGTTTAAGCACACCCTTGGACACTGCCTCGAGAGCAAACCCGTCGTGGACCGCTGTTGCCAAAAGCAGCACTGAGAATAGCATTCCGTGGCCTGGGGACTCCCCCTCACTCTCATGGTCCGTGGTCGCCGCGCAGTGTAGCGTGTTGTACGTACGAGCCGTGAACCCTTTACCGTCCGTGGCGAAAACCCCTAACCCGAGCGTCTCGCGGACGTTCGTCTGGTATGCAACACCCGCGGCGGCGTCGTGAGTCTCACGTCCCTCCTATGTCAACCAACTTTGCCAAGGTCAGGGCCGTTCAGGTGTAAATAACCGCTACTATGAGAACATCTGATCTCCTGAAAACCTCATTTTACATCCCATCTTCTCTCCCCCCCCCTTCATCAACCCGTCCACAAAACCTCTCAAAACCAAGCCTCCCTCGTCACTCGCCCCAGCACCCCCGCAATCCTTCCCACTCTCGGGTCCCCACTCCCCTCTACGATGAAGCTAACAACAGCCCTCCTCATTCTGTTATCCTCATCATCATACTCTCAAACAACACTCGCACAAGACCCACTCCCACAAGACCCCTCAACATGCACCACAATAACAATGTCCGGCTGCTCCGGACATGAAATGGCCATGACCACCACAGGTGAATGGAACCTCATTGGCCCCGGATCCTGCCCCGATTACACGGGCACACATCCCATATACAAACACGCCACTAAATCATACTACCTGTACTACGAAACCCCATCCTCAAATCTAGTAGTCCAGACAGTCCCCTCCTGGATAATCTCCTCCCAGTGCGGCTCCAACCTAATTATGAACGCCATCGGTTCCGGTGGCGCCTACCCCTTCCAGGACACTGGCTCCTTCATCTGCAGCGCGGAGGGCATGATGAGGCGGCTGGGACACACGAATAGCTCACCGATACCGATGAGCATCGAGTGCACAGAGTACGGGGACCAGGAGGACCCGCCGGATCCGAACGCGTGCCAAGCTGGGAGTTACGGTGACACCCAAGTCCTGTGTGAGACCTGTCCTGTTGACCGTCCACACTCCCCCCATGGCTCAACTACTGAAGGCGAGTGCTTGAATGGAAGGGGTAATGTGTACGCGGCTATTCAGGGCGCGTCACGACTTGTCGCTTACTCCAGCACTAAGGAGTCCTTCGTGACTATGAGTGACGCCATGCCAATGGTGTCAGGAATCACGTTCATAACACACAATTTAATGGCTGTGGTGTACGCGGGGAGCGGGACTGTGAACTTGGTGGACGCGGTGACGGGGGAGTTGGTGAGCGTTTTCGCGGAAGGGATCCTGGGGGCGAGCTGTGTGGTCTGGTTGCCGGGCGCGGCCGGATATCCCGGAACGTTGGCTGTTTCGGGTACCGGCAAGATTTACTTCTGGGAGTACGACGAGGAGGAGGATCGGAGGAGGCTGGAGGACCACGACCACGGGAGGAGGCTGGAGGACCACGAACACGGGAGGAGGCTGGAGGACCACGAACACGACGACACCCACCACCACCCGCTTACAGTCGCCGACGCGACCGTTTACGACTACCCGTCCGCCGCCGGATCCCCCCACTTTCTCTCCCCCGGTTCCAATCCCACCGAGCTCCTCACTACCAACCTCGCCGGCGACCGTGTGCTCCGCATTTGCATCCCCGGCACGCCATGCGATTCCTCCCGCTTCGACAAGATGGCGTACGGCGGCACCAAGTTCACGTCCATCCACGCCCTCCTCGCCGCCACCCCCCCCGTCTACGTCGTCGTCGACGCCGGCGCCCAAACCGCCTACCACTGCCCCCTCGAGTCCACCTGGATCTTCATCGCATCGTGCACCGCCTACGTCATGCCTGACGGATTCTCACCCACGTCCGCCGCCGTCGACAAGTCCCGCGACCTCCTCTACCTCGGCGGCGCCCCCTACGCCGTGCACATCTACACCCTCCTCACTCACACGTACCTCGGCCCCCAAACTGACACCCCCGGCGCCATGAGCGGGACGGCGACGGGGTTGGCTGTGAGAGAGGGGTGGTGGGTGGGCGGGAGCACGGTGGAGAACGTTGCGGACCAGCAGGAAGTTGAGGCGGGGGCGAGTCTGGGGGGGGAGGTTACGTTTAGAGCGAGGACGGGGGAACCCTATTCCGGAGTGAGCGATGTGCAGTATGTTGAGATGGTCGCGACACCCCTGGACAACTCTGCCGCTGCCGTCGTTGGGACGGTCAGTAAGGAAGGATCGACCGTGAACGCTCTCGTCACCCTGATGGTCGCGGGCGATTACCTCGTGTCTCTCACTTACGGCGTCGCGAACGTGCAGGACTTCTCGGGCAGTCCGTTCATGGTCACCGTCACCCCCGGCGTGACGGACGTTGCTGGAAGTGACGTCGTCGTCGCGGCTGCGGTTAGTGCGGGGACGACGCAGACGGTCGCTGTGAGACCGGTTGACGCGTACGGGAATCCGACGGCGTGGGATACGGACGCGTTTACGGCGGCGATTGCCGGGGACGACACGGTGCATGAGCTGGTGAAAGGGGCCGATGGGACGCATGTGGTTGACGTTGTCATGACGAAAGCGGGAACGACGAAAGTCGTCGTGACGCATGTTGCCAGCGGGCAGGTCGTTGGGGGGACGGGGAAGTTCGTCAAGGTGACGCATGGGGTTGGCGACGCGGCAATGTCGGCGCATAATTTGGGGCAAGTGACGAGGATTGATAGCACTAGTGCGGGCATGTTTTTGCTGCAGATTTTCCCGAGGGACAAGTGGGGGAACATTGTTACGGAGAGTGTGGGGTATGCGGTCCATATCGTGGGGGTCGGGGAGGCGGTTGACGGCCAGATTCCGCTGGCGGGGCCTTTGTTTGCATACGATTTGCCGATTGAGAAGGAACTTGAGACTACTATTGACGTGGGGTTTGTCCTCAACGGGAAGATGATCGGGGATGGGAAGGCTCTCACGATTGATATTCATCCCGACGCCGACAACTTCACGGTCGTTGCGGTCGTGAGCAGTGTCTTGCTGGCCATTTTCATGGCGGTTGCGGGGGCGCTGTACGTGAACATGAAGAAGAAGGAGGGGGAGTTGCAGAAAATCAACATGCAGATCTACACAGAGGAGGGGAGCAGGAAGCACTTGGACAGTATGGGCGGAGGTTCGCAAATGGGAATCGTTCGTTCGGCGACGGGGGCGGGTGCCCAGGGACGGCCAAGTACGACGAGGACGATGAGGACGATGAGGACGATGAGGACCATGAGGATGGAGCACACGGCGGCGGAGATGGATGCGCTGAAGTTGTCCATGGAGGAGGTGAGGCGAGCTGAGCTGAGCGATGCGATGCGAATCGAGGTTGTTTGTGACTTCTTCTTCTTATTCTTCTGCCAGCATGTGACGTTACCCGGCACGGCTGATTTGCGCCTGCATCCGCTTGTCACGCTTGATCCGGCCTCGATCCGCTTCCCTCTTCCCCCTTCATCCCCCCGCTCCCCTTCCCCCGTGATATGTGCCCTCTTCTAACACTCTTTCGCTTACCTCGTGCAGCTGAGTGTGTCTAGGCAGAGCGAGATTAAGGCGGTTATGATTGATAGCAGGGAGATCGAGATTGGGAGCTTGTTGGGGCAGGGGGATGGGGGGACTGGGAAGGTCTTCCTGGCGGCGCATAAGGGGATGGAGGTGGTGGTCAAGCAGCTCGCGATTATCGACTACGAGAACTGTAGGAGGCTGAGGGGCGAGTGCTTCCTGTGCAAGGAGATGAACCACCCGAACGTGATTAAGCTCATCGGGGTGTGCTGGGATGACATGATGCTGGCGTGCGTCATGGAGTTCATGGACGGAGGGAGTGTGGAGACGAGGCTCAGGAAGGACTGGACTCTGGATGCCAAGGAGAAGATGACGTGGAAGGGGGTGTTGTTGAAGTGGGCGAAGGAGATTGCGGAGGGAGTGCAGGTGAGGGCTTAATTTTTTCGCAGAGTGAAGCGAGGGTCATTTGTTTCTGCTCTCACCCGCCATCCCATCCGCCTTCTCTTCTTCTATCTTCCTTTCTTCCTTCCTTCCTTTCTAACTCTCCTTCGCAGTACTTGCACCGGGCTCGCTACTTTGACGAGGCGACCGACTGCAAGAAGCTGGGGATCGTGCACCGGAACCTCATGCCGGACAACGTGCTTTTGAACGCGACCTCGAACGTGTGCAAGCTGACCGAGTTCGGCGCGGGCGTCTACCAGGACGACATGACCCGGACGGTCGTGAAGGCGCCGCTGTTCACGAGCCCGGAGATCGTGAGGAACGACATGTACGACGAGAAGGCGGACAGCTACAGCTACGGAATGGTGCTCGTGGCGTTGCTGCGGTGCGAGCGAACGTTTGAGGACTTCTTCATGAACAGCTTGACGAAGAAAATGGGCAAGGCGGACAGGAAGGGGGTGGGGATGACTGCGCTTTACAGAAACTTGGACCTGGGATGGCGCCCGAAGCTGCCTGACGAGATTTACCCCAAGCTCGCGAACTTGATCATCACCTGCTGGGACAACGACCCGCTCATGCGGCCGGACTTCGAGGAGATCGTGAACCGGCTGAACTACTACCTCAGCAAGGAGGTTAAGGACGAGGACGAGCCGGTTTACGGATCGGGTCATATCATCGGCGAGAACCATCAGATTGAGGGCGAAGTCGTGCTGAGCGATACCAACTTGATCGGAATTAAGGACCACAACTTTCAGCTCCTGAACATGGAGCGGGAGAAGCAGGAGATCATCGACGAGAAGAGCAAGATGCTCGAGGAGATGCAGGAGACCATGAGGAGGCAGTCGGAAGAGCTGTCCACGCTGAGGGCGAAGAGCGTGCGGGTCGAGCTGTTGGAGAAGGCGGAGGGAGACGGAGGGTACAAGAGTTTGCGGACAGGGGACATCAAGCAGCTGCACGAGTGGCGGGAAGATGGGGAATAGAAGGGGGGAGCATGAACTGTCTTTGCTTTGAAAGAAACGCCGAGGGTATGTTCTAGTTTTGTTCGATGTCCGCCACCTTCTTCCTCAGCTCGTTTCTTTCTGTTTTCATTTCCTTGAACTTGATCATTTTGTACCATCAGCTCCGTTTTCTTCTCCAACAGCGCTTCCTTCTCCGCAATAGTAATCGCGTTGTTCTCTAGCGCTGCGTTGACCTTCTCCAGAGCCGCGTCCTTCTGCAGCAGCGACTCCGTGTACATTCTTTTGCTGACGATGTTCTCCGCGCTCTCCTCCTCCTTTTCAAGAAGCTCGGCACTCAGCTCCTTCAGCATCTGCTCGTGCTTCTTCTTGCTTATCATACTCGTCATGTCGCCGCTCGCTCCTTCTTCCTCTTCCCCGAACAATTCACCCTTCCCCAATCTGTCCTGATATATCGAGTCCATAAATTGTGATGATAAGCTCCTCCTTGCGCCGTACATCGTCCGTGACCTCCCCCTGCATCTCCTTCACAATCTCGTCAAATGACGGACGGTTCTCCTTCAGTGGCGCCCAGCACCTCTTCAGTAGCTTACACGGCTTCGGATAGCTTCGCTCGAACTCCACCGGCAACAACGGCCGCCACTCCCGCTTTCCGTAGATCCTGCTATTCAATATCGTAACTCCGCAGCCCTTCATCGTCTTCCTCTTCATCTGCTTCCTAAGAGCTTGGAAGTAGAACTCCAGCACATCCGTCTCTCCACGTATCATGGCCACCAAGCAGATTCCAAAGCTGTACGTGTCCGCCGTCGCGTCATAAGAATTGCCCTTCATCACCTCTGGCGCGACCTAGATCGGCGTTCCGACGCTCGTCATTGTCTGCAACACACATGTGTGAACCATTGGCCATACACACGTGTGAACAAAGGGGAGGGGCAGTGCGCGGAAGTCGCGCTGTGGTCGTTCTTTCGGTGCATGCTTGCGCTCCTGACCTGGTTCAAGTTCACCGTCCTCGCCCCGCCAAAGTCGGGCAGCTTCAGCTGCCAGTCCTTCGTCAGCAGCATGTTATCCGGCTTCAGATCCCTGTGAATGATGCACTGCCTGTACCCCACCGGAATATTTTCACGTCCCCCATGTCGTCTATCTTATCTTCCTCCTTCGCCCAGTACTGCTCTCGGTGCAGGTACTTCGCGCCCAACGCGCACTGAGTAGCGAAGTGAAGTTCAAAAGCTGCCCCCGCCACGTCAACGTCTGCAGCCCACTCGCGTTCTCCTCCAACACCGGCTCGTACTCCTCCAACAAGCGCTCGGTCTTGTTCTTCAAGTTAATGATTGGGTCTGCCGTGGCACTGACGCTACTCTTTGCCACGGTGCGGTTGAAAAGACTAGCAATACCTCCGAGCTTCGTATTTACCCGTATGCTGCAGAAAATCACGCTCACCTTCCCGTTGCTCCCTTCTTTCTCCTTGCACCCGATGCAGTACTCCGAGAATATTCGCATGGCGCCCATTTCAATCGGCGTTCTCTCGTCCTCCACCTGGTAGAAAGCCTTCACAAACACTCCATCCGCTAGCTTCTTGACCACGCCACGCGTCAGGCTTTCTCGGTCGTGCATGCCCGGGACGCTCTTGGGAATCGTCAAAAGGCGAGTTGCGTTGTGTAGTCCCTCGCGATCACTGTCAGCGTGCTAGAGAGATCACTCATCGCATATGGCTCATCGCAATCGAGTGCCATCACCTGCGCTGGCGTAGCGGCCACCTCTATCCGAGCGTAAGACTCTCCGCAGCGTGTGTACTGGTCGTACGGTAGCGCCCCCAGCACTCAGCTCCGCCGTCCAGCGGCGACCCATCGGCCTTGATCGAGGCTCAGGCTAGTTGGGGGGGGGGGGGGGGGCTGATCAAGAAGCTTGACGTGAGGAAGGGGGGGGGCTAGGGGGGAGCAACGGGGGGAGTTTGTAAGCCCCCGCGAGCCGCGAGCCGAGGTGCACTCCTCCTCCTCGCCTGCTCCCCAGCTTCCATACAGAGGTATTGTAGACAAAGGCCGCTGTACAATGCGGACTGATCACGGTCTGTTCCGTTTCTTTCAAATCCATCAAGCTATTACTATACTTTGCCGCCGACATACCTTCTCTTGGGCGTGACCCACTCGAGGCTGCTCGTGACTCCCTCCTTTTCGTTCGGCTGCCCCTTACTTCGACTCCTGTTCTTGTTGTAGCCGCTGCCAGTCACAACACTCACGCCCGCTCTTGCCTCCCCTTCCTTCTTGCTGAACGGCGTAAAGGTCTGCGGCGTGAAAATGACTTCTTTCCGTCTCTCTCCGCCCATGATCTCCTTGGGGCTGCCCTCCTCCTCCTCCCCCCCCCCCAGCTCCTCCGCGTCCTCCACCTCCAGCACCTCGAGTATCTCCTTGCTCGTCTCGTCCCCGTCCGCCCACATGAACCCCTCACCCCCCTCGCAGCCCTCACTCACACGAGCCGGGGTGCAGCTGATGTTACTCGGCGAGAACAGCGGCGAGAACAGCTTGGTCCCCAGCGCTGGGTTCAGCTTCATACTGGGCGTGGCGGCCCCCATCAGAGCAGACCCCTGCTTCACGTACTGCGGCGGGCTGAACACGGCGCTCCGGAACGCCTCCTTCGTGACCCTGATCGCGCTGGGCGCAGGCGCCCCTTCCCCCGTCATCCCCTGCCCGATTCGGAGCTCCGCGACGTCCCTTGGCGTCAGCACGTTCGCGTCGTGCACGTCGTCGTCGTCGCACTGAATCACGGGGCTGTTCATGCCGTCCCCGTGAGGGAACGAAGGGAATGATGGCGACGCCGATTTCTTCGACAATCCCCGCCCCTCGATCATCATCCTGTACTCTTCTGGCAGCGCCTCGTATTCCTTGCTGGTCAGTGTCAGCACCGTCGCCAGGTTGGGCGCAACCGAGTCGAACTTGACGCTACCCGCCAAAGACTTCCTCTCGAGCGCGCTCAGATACATTCCCTTCTCGTTGTACCCGCCCCGCAGCATCATCACGAAGGCCGAGAGCGCGTCCAACGTGTCGCCGCAGAGCACCGTAGTGGACCCGCCTTTGTTGTAACCTTTGGAGAGCATCTTGGTCGGAGTGACGTCCACTGTTATGTCGCCCACTGGCCGCATGCGAGTGCGAGTGGCGGTGGAGTGAGAGTGCGGCGTCACGGTCCCGCTGGGGTGCGGGGCCGCGGCGGCGGCGGCGGCACCGCTGCAGCTGCTGCTGATAGCGCTGCTGCTGCTCGACATGTCCAGTAGGCTCCTGTTGAGCGAGCTGGAGCTGCCCGCCTTGGACGACGTCAGGTTGATCATGAGGTGCTGCGGGGGGTGCTGCGGGGGTGCTGCTGTGGTTTGCGAGGAAGAGGAGGCCTTCGCCTTGTTCTCCTTGTTGGCGGCGGTGGCTTCGGAGCCCCCCTTCTTGTTGTGCGTGTGGGCCCGCACAGCCCGCAGCACGCCCTCGATATCGCCCATGATCAAGTACCGCCCGTCGGCATCAGTCAGCTTGCCGTCAAACAACTTGCTCTCCCCCAGCTTGTTCTTGAGGTACTTCTCGATCTTCCTCTTCATGCTGCTGTTCCAGTGGTTCTTGATGGCGTTGTCTGTTCGCCCGGAGAGCACCTTGGCGATCTCAGCCCACTTGTTGCCCTGTATAACACGTATGAGAGATGCATGGACATGGCATGGATATGTTTGAACAATGGGGGCATCAGTGAATGAGGCTTGAAGGCGTGAATGAGGCTTGAAGGAGTGGCGGCTTGTGCGTCGCAGTGCTTGTGCATCTCGGTGCTTACCTGGCTCGCGTGACTCTCTAGAATGACCCTGTCCTCATGCTCGCTCCATGGCGTTTTCAGGATGCTCGGATTGAGGTGGTTGTGCCACCGCTCGCGGCACTGCTTCCCGATGCGGCCGGGGAGGCGGCACGCGATGGCGCTCCACTTCTTGGCGCCGAGCTGACCGACTAGGGTGGCGAGGTCGGCGTCCTCTTGGACGGACCAAGGGCCCTTGGAGCCAGTTAATTGGGACGTCCTGGAGGTCCGGGAAGGGGCGGAGTGAAAGGGCTGGGGGGAGAGGCTGGACTGGGAGGATTCCATGTCTGTTGCGAGTAGGGCGGGGCAGGGTTAGGTAAGGGTGCGTGTCAAGGGTGTTGAAGGAAGAGTGTTGCGGAGGAGTGTTGCTGCGTAGTGTGCAGGGGCAGCGAAGAGAGGAGAAGAAGTATTCAAAGTTAATGGGGGGAGTGGCTATCGGGGCCACGCATTGAGGGGTCGGGTTCGCGCGTCGGTCTTCTAGTTCGGGTCTTGGGATGGCCTGCAGATCCCTCCATCACTAGAACAATGCCGCACCTGCGTCGTCTCGCAATTCCTTACCCTCCATATCATCCACTTCATTGTCATGGAACTCGAGGGCATCAAGGAACGAGGCGTCGTAGTTGTCGAGCGTGAGCGACATCGGGCAGCAGAGGGGGGCGGGGGGCGAGGCGAGATAGGGTACTGTGTAAAAACTGCGGTAGGCGTCGGTGTTGGCGCGGCTACGAGGAGTTTTATTGCGCTTTGAACCTTTATTAGGGCAAGTTTGTATTTGGTAATTTGTTTGCGAGCGCTTTTGAATTGAGGGAATAGAAGTCCCTTCTTCGGGAATTGCCGCGACTGTAGCTGTCGCGCTATAGAACAAGCCGAACGGCGCGCGGGCGTCCGGCGGTTCTTGCTCGCGATTTCTGACGAACGTCGGTGGTATCACAGGCGGAATCCGCCGCATTACGGACAAAGACGTTGAGGCGTAGTCCCCAGGCCACGGAATACTATTCCCAGAGCTCCTTTTGGCATCAACGGTTCACGACGGGTTGGTTTGCTCTAAGAGGCAGTTTAGTTTCAAAGTTCCTTGACGCAAGAAACTGAACTCGCTGAGAAGGGCTTTGACCGGCAGCAGCAGCATTTTGCTTCTTAATGTGTTGGCATGGCTTGGTGAAATGATCTTCTGACTTCTCTGAAACTGGGCTCTCCCTTGCAACACGACACACACATCACACCGTGACGTTGTGTGTCATGTTGCAAGGGGTAGTGTTGGTGCGGCTTTTGTAGGACCGGGGTGGCGGAGGATGCTGGGAATGGGGGAAGGGGGGAGTGGTAACGCGATGATGTTTTGAGGGAACACGGGCGGGGAGATGATTGGGGTGGTGGGGGTGGAGGTTGGAGATGGGGACGGTGAAGGTGGGTGTTGGGGGCGCTGAGCGTTGGTCGGTAGTGGGGTGCCGGACTGGTTGGGATTGGTTGGGACTGGTTGGGACTGGTTGGGACTGGTTGGGAGGGGGTATGAGGGAGGTGGACGGGGCGCGAGAGAGGATGAAGCTAGGGAGGGACCGGTGTGGACCGCTGGGTGGCGGGTAATGGGGCAGTAGGGGCACTAAGTTGGGTTTGCGTGAGGGATGGCGATGGCGACGGTGACGGTGCCGGGCTCGCTCAGCGAGGGGGGACGGCGGGGGGGGCACGACGATTGGCGACCGGTGGCGCGTGGTGAGTGCTCACGTGTTGTCGAGATCAACCAACAACAACAAAGCGCCCTGCAACAAAATGCGTGCGTGTTGGCCACTCCAAACGACACCAACTCCCCCCAGACCAAGTGAGTAGTCCGCTAACCCTAACAGCAGTCTCGACAACATGTTCGTGCCCTAGTGTAACCCTACCACCCCCCCACCCTCACTCGCCTTCGCTCAAACCGCTGCCCCCCCGTTTTCCTGCACCGGGTGACATACTCCACATTCTTTCCCCTTTT
>Ga0307985_10002263_pt1 | contig 10807 bp, 5 predicted proteins | sample EllFjometageno80_FD_203155 | JGI IMG/M metagenome (GOLD analysis project Ga0307985, IMG submission 203155) | Marine microbial communities from Ellis Fjord, Antarctic Ocean - #80 | ecosystem: Environmental > Aquatic > Marine > Unclassified | place: Southern Ocean | collected 2014-10-09 | reverse complement strand
GCAAAGTAATTCTCATCTACTAAGTAGCCGTTTATTTGACAATAACCTAAACTGTTACTAACAGAGCTAATAACACTACCAGAAGATGCAATAATAACTCCTGAATTGCTTACCCACTCAGTAATAGTTCCAAGACCATAAAGATTTATAATTTCAACACCATCAATCTTTAAAGAATTAGTTCCCCCATTACTTCCAATAGATGCCTGAGTTATATAAAGTGACTTTCCAGCTGGAACTGAATATGTATCAGAACTACTGATAGATTCACTAACAATAGTTGAAGATAATCCATCTGGAAATTCAAAATCACAACTTCCACTAGAATTAGATGAGTTAATTGATGTTAATACTGTTTGATTACAATAATCAATTGGTATTAATAAACCACTAATTCCAAGAGAACTTGATATAATATCTCCTGGCTGAAAAACTAAGGGTGTTCTTGCTCGATTGTTATTGTATAATGTTGTAGGGCCTGCATTATTTGAAGAGTTAATTAAAATTGATTGTGGAGCATGCAGGACATATAAATACATATCATTAGGTACTGTATAATTAGTTCCACCTCCCAAATAGTTTAATACATCAAATTTCTTATCAATTAAATATCCAGCTATAGATCCTCCATTAATATTTATAACATTCCCTTCTCCTACTGGAATAGGAAAGAAATGGTCTCCACTTATAACGTTTCCTAATTGACCGCTAAGAGTTAATCCAGAAGAACCAATATTAGTATATAAATAGAAAGTTTTATTAGCTGGTACTGTGTAAGGAGTAGAATTTGTAATATAAATATTAGTGTAACCAACTCCTTCCATTCCATCTGGATAAAAAGGATCTATGTTACATCCTCCAAGTGTACTATTGCTTACATAATACTGAACTAAACTATCAATATAAGAAGAATCAACTGTTGAAGTTGAAGAGCCTCCACCTCCTCCACAGTCTGCAAAGTAATTCTCATCTGCTAAATATCCGTTAAAATATACTGTTGTTAGATCAGATCCAGTTAGAACATCTCCTGAATTAAGAATTACCGGATGTGTTCCGTTATTAATTGCTCTTCCTACATCTTTTCCATTTATTACTGGGGAGCTATTATCATTGGTTAAAAAATAAAGTCTTTTTCCAGCAGGAACAGTATATGAAACAGTGGTACTAATTGGTTCTGTAATCCCTTCACCATCTATACCTTCAGGAAAACTAAGATCACATCCTCCTCCAATTCCACTTGATGAAGAAGTAGTTGAAGAAGAACCACCTCCACAACCTGCAAAGTAATTCTCATCTACTAAGTAGCCGTTAACTGTAGCTGATGCAAGACTTGAAGTGTTACCAGTTATAATACTACCAGATGAAACAGAAATAAAATTTGAATTATTTGCAAAAGTAGTACCACTATTAGCATAAACTATTCTTTTATTATTTACTCTAATATCACCATTAGTAAAAATATTTGTATTAGCTATATAAAACACTTTACCTACAGGAACTGTATAGCTAGAAAATCCTCCTAAAAATTCATTTACTACTTCAACATTCTCATCTACTAAAAATCCGTAATATGTACATGTATTGGGGCCGGTAGCATTACTACTTAAAACACTATTAGAAGGAGCTAAAATAACATTAATACTATTTGACCATTCATTAGCATTATTATTGTAAAACACTCTTTTATTATTCACTCTAAAATCTATAGCAGGGCTAGTCGAAACATTTGTTATATATAATGTTTTTCCTGCCGGAACAGTATAGGTTGTTGAAGAATATAACCATCCTTCAATAATATCTGATGAAATACCATCAGGAAATTGAATATCACAACCATCTCCCACACCATTTCCACTTGAGTAATACTGAACTAAACTATCTATATAAGAAGAATCTATTGTTGAACTTGAAGACCCACCACCTCCACAACCTGCAAAGTAATCTTCATCTACTAAGTAGCCATTGAAAGCACTTGAAGAACCTGTTCCCCCTAAAGATTGTCCAGGACTCAAAACAATTGGGGTTCCAGAACCAGTGTTCATAGTTATATTGTCAATAACTGGTTGACCACCTATCCATCCAAGTATATATAGTTTTTTACCTGAAGGAACTGTATATGGAACAACTGAAGTGGTAGCATTTACTTGTGATATTTCATCTACTAAGTAGCCATTGAAAGCACTTGAAGAACCTGTTCCCCCTAAAGATTGTCCAGGACTCAAAACAATTGGGGTTCCAGAACCAGTGTTCATAGTTATATTGTCAATAACTGGTTGACCACCTATCCATCCAAGTATATATAGTTTTTTACCTGAAGGAACTGTATATGGAACATCTGAAGTAATAGATTGACCATCAAGTCCTTCTGGAAAACTAAAATCACATCCGCCTCCATTTCCATTTGAGTAAAACTGAACTAAACTATCTATATAAGAAGAGTCTACTGTTGCACTTGAAGAACCTCCTCCTCCACAGTCTGCAAAGTAATTCTCATCTGCTAAGTAGCCGTTGAAGGAGGACCATAAAATACTTGATGCAGTACTTGTTAAAGATTCCCCTTCATTTAAAATTAAAGGACTGCCACCAACAAAATTTACTGAAATACCATCAATAACTGGAGTAGCACTTCTCCATGAAACAACATATAATCTTTTGCCTGTTGGAACTACATAAGCAGTACTTAAATTAACTTCTTGAATTACTGAATTAATTTCAATATTTTGGTCTACTAAGAAACCGTTGAAGGAGGACCATAAAATACTGGATGCAGTACTTGTTAAAGATTCCCCTGCATTTAAAATTAAAGGACTGCCACCAACAAAATTTACTGAAATACCATCAATAACTGGAGTAGCACTTCTCCATGAAACAACATATAATCTTTTGCCTGTTGGAACTACATAAGCAGTACTTAAATTAACTTCTTGAGTTACAGCAAAGCCCTCTAATCCATCAGGGAATAAAATATCACAACCACCTCCACCTGAATTATTTGAACCTCCAGAACTTGAAGAACCTCCACCTCCACCTCCACAATTAGCAAAGTAATTCTCATCTACTAAATAACCAAAAACATTAACTTGATTGAAAGTAAAGCTACTGATAAATGAAAGAATATCACCTGACTTAACTATTAGAGGAGCTTTTGCTATTTGACTATAAAAACTTGTCATTCCAAGATCTGAATGGATAAAACCATTAATAGTGAAAGTACCCGAACCACCTCCATCTTTGCCAGCAGACATAATGTATAAATTCTTTCCTGCTGGTACTGTATAATCTGAACTTTTTAAATCTATTAGAATTGGCTGACCATCTAAACCATCAGGAAAAGAAAAATCACAACCTCCTCCATTACCTCCACTCACTGTAGTGATAAAAGTTGAATCATTTGAAAGTAAAGTAGAGATTGAGTCGTAATCAATATTAGCATTCTCAGCATATAGTGCATAAGGAACAGACATCAATTGATTTGTACCCATAAAGGAATAATTACTTCCTCCATTTACATCCATCTCTATCTTTAGAAAATGGGTGTTTGCTCCCCAGGATATATCTGCAAAACTTATTAGAGATCCATTTCCAGTGGATGTGCCCTCACCTATTGATAAAGTAAACAGTCCAAAGGTATCTGTAGATGTGTTATGAGTTTCTTGCCACTCTATGTTTCCTGTAGCTGAACCACTTAATATACTAGCTCTAATGCTTATAGATTGATTGACAAGCTCAGTACCTAAAGAATCTGTAGCTACTCCTTGATATCCTACGCCTTGAGGAACTTGGCAGAAAGCAAGGAATGGAATTAATAAAAGAAGAGTTATAAGAGTTCTCATAATATTATTTTTAAAAATAATATTTTTATAGCAATAAAATTGTTAAAAGAGTCAAATATTAGCATAAATATATTATCTCCTAAAATATATTTAAATAAAGTTCTGTCTTAGCTTCATCATATCAGTACTTATCTTACTATCAATAACTTGAGCATAAATTTGAGTAGTTTTTATATTATTATATCCAAGTATTTTAGAAACTGTTTCTATATGAACACCATTTTTTAATGTTACAGTAGTTGCAAAAGTATGTCTAGCACTATGAAAAGTTAATTTTTTACTAAAATCACATAAATGTGAAATTTGTTTTAATGATTTATTTGTTTTTTGATTGCTTATCATAGGAAATATTCGATTTATATTATTTTGTATTAAATATTTATTTAAAATAATTAATGCAGGTGGTAATATTGGTACGTTTGAAGGAATATCAGTTTTTTAATTTATAGATGAGGACTATATATTAAGCAGCCATACCTTCAATAAAAGTATCAACAAAACTCATAATCTTAGATATTACTCTCGAAATAGTTTTTGGACGAGTTAAGATACTTTCTTTTTTAATCATAGAATCCATAACCCTATCTCTTATGGCGGGAACTTGATTAGCAAACAAATGTTCTTCAACTATAGCTTCTATTTGGTTTTTATCTAAATTCTCTTCATCACACAAATCATTAAATGCTTTTAATTTTTGCTCCCCCCAATAAGAATCAAACTTATCAGCTACATCTTCAGAATTTTCAATTTCTAAAAGATTCTCTTCTATAAATTGTTCAATTAGTTCTTTCTTACTTCTTAAATTAATATCTCCTGAAAGCATATCAGAGATTTGTTTCTTTTTACTTTCAAAGCTTTTTCCCTTAGCGTCTACTAATAAAGAAAGTAAGTTTAAAATATAAGCTACATTAACAACATCCCTATGCATTAGCTCTAATTCAAAATCTATATCATCTAAGGCTGAATCCTTATCCATATCAGTATTACTATTAGCCTTTTCGTATATATCTAAGTATTTACTCTTGTAATCCTCAAACTCTTGCTCAGACATTTCTAAATCCTCAAATGAAAAATCAGCAAAACAACTAAGAGTGTTTTGTATTCTCATTAAATTTCTAAATGCTCTTACAAACTTCATTTCATCAATCTCAGACTCAAGATTATTTACACTATCTACTGAGGGAGCAATTTGTTTAACCATAATCATAGCCTCATTAAAATCATCTAAATAATTCTCATATGGCTGAAGTAATATTACCTCCTTTGCATCTTTATTTGAGAATAAAGCAATAGCCTCATCCGTAGCCTTCTTAAGGTTTCTAAAGGATACTATATTACCGTGAGACTTATTCTTATTTAATATTCTATTAGTTCGTGAAAAGGCTTGTATAAGTCCGTGATGCTTTAAGTTTTTATCTACATACAAAGTGTTTAATGGTTTGCTATCAAAACCTGTAAGAAACATATTTACTACAATCAAAATATCTATCTCTCTATTTTTTACACGCTTAGCTATATCATTATAATAGTTGTAATACGATTGACTATCTCTTGTAGAAAACTTAGTGCCAAACATCTTATTATAGTCAGTAATATAATCATCTAATTTCTCTCTACTGTGTTTTGATGTTGGAGTATCCTCAATTGCAAACATATCCTCATCAAAGTTTGTAATACCATCAGCATCTTCATTCTCTTCATTAGCAGAATAAGAGAAAATAGTTGCAACCTTTAAGTTATGTTCTTTGGATTTAAAAAGCTCATAATACTTAGTTAGCGTATCGATACTGCTAACTGCAAACATTGCTGTGAATTGCTTGCTGTGTGTTTTAGTATTATGATTATCAATTATATAATCTGTAATTTTACTTAAGCGATCTTTATTATTTAGCAGCTCTTTTTTATCTATAGCCTCAACCTCAATATCTCTAAAGTTTAAGCTACTTGTATTTTTTTCCTTATACCTTCCTACATACTCAATAGAGAACCTCAAGACATTTTCATCACTAATTGCATCAGTGATAACATACTTATGTAAACAATCTCCAAAAAGCTCCTTTGTTGTTCTTTTACCAAACTGATTCTTTACAGCATTATCAGCAAATATTGGTGTTCCTGTAAAACCAAACATCTGATGATTATCAAAGTATTTTACAATACGTTTATGTGTTTCTCCAAACTGAGAACGGTGACACTCATCAAATATAAAGACAATGCGTTTATCTTTTAATGATTGCATTGTAGAAGAATATCGCTCATTACCAATTGCATTGTTAAGCTTTTGAATAGTAGTAACCAATAACTTGGTATTATCCCCAAACTGTTTTACTAAAGCTTTGGTATTATCTGTTCCATCTACACTACCTGCTGAGAAATTATTAAATTCTTTAGTAGTCTGATAATCCAAGTCTCTTCTATCAACTACAAACACCACTTTATGAACTTCAGGCATATGCATTAATATCTGACTCGCCTTAAAAGAAGTAAGTGTTTTTCCACTACCTGTAGTGTGCCAAATGTATCCGTTCTTTTTAGTGTTTTTTACCCTATCAATTATCTTTTCAGTAGCGTAGTATTGATATGGTCGTAATGCCATTAACAGCTTATCTGTTTCAGCAAGCACAATGTATTTACATATCATCTTAGATAGATGACAAGGCTCTAAAAACTCATCAGCAAACTCGGATAGATTGGTTATTTTATTGTTATTCTCATCTGCCCAATAAAAGGTTTGCTTAAAATTCAAAGCTTGCAAACGATTATTAGCAAAATACTTGGTGTTTACTCCATTACTTATTACAAAGAGTTGTACATACTGAAACAATGCAGCTCCACTACCAAATGAATGTGTTTTATAGCGTAATATCTGCCTATGAGCTTCTCCCATCTCACAACCTCTACGCTTAAGTTCTATCTGAACTAATGGCAACCCATTAATGAGGATGGTAACATCATAACGGTTCTCATACTTCCCATCAATAGTTACTTGATTGGTAACCTGAAACTCGTTTTTACACCATTCTGTTTGATTTATAAATTCAAAGTAAAGTATTTCACCATCATCTTTTACGATATGATGTTTAATGCCTCTTAATGTTTTGGCTCTTTCAAATACAGTACCTGCATTAAGTATATTAACTACCTTCTTAAACTCATTATCTGAAAAAGTAACTTTATTGTGTTTTTCTAATTGTGTTTTAAGGTTAGCAAGCAGTGCTTTCTCATCATTTATTTGCACAGGAGCGTGCCCTAAAGAATGTAATTGCTTTAGTAGTAGATTTTCAAGCTGTTGTTCGCTTTGCCTTGTCATATTACACAAACATTTGTTGTAAAAGCCCTTTCTTGAAGGATTGAGTGTTTTCTATTTGAGTGCTAACTAACTCTATTTTGTTATCTAATGAATAAAGGGAATTAGCTATCTTTTGTTGTTCATCAATTTCAGGAATTTTAACTGAGAATTTATTTATTTCTTTCATCTGTATATTTGGCAAACCTGAACCTACTCTTAATCTCATTATATGAGCTTCTGAAAATTTCAATATTTGAAATAAGTATTTAAAATTGATATTACTTTGTAACTTAAGAAGAGAATAACAATGTCCACCACACCAAAATCTTGTTTTAGACAAATTTAAATATCCACAAGAATTTCCTCCTTCACTTATGGTTATTACATCTTTTTCTGTATTCCATTTGTCTGTATATCCTGAGGGGTTAATTCCACCATTTAATGCAGGATATAAACCTGTTTCGGTAAGCTCACTTTTATTTAATTGTTTGCCCTTAATAACAGAACAAATCTTCCCTAAATTATTCTTTTCCCAATCAGGGTAGTTATTTCCATTATCATCTTTAAAGCGTAATTCTTGTGAAAAGATTTGCTGCATTACACCTTTTTTATACTCTTCTAATAATTCTTTCTTTTTAGTTAGTTGTTGCAACTTATCATCTACTGCACTTAAAAAGGAAGCTATTTTTTGTTGTTCAGGTAGGGATGGGAACGAAAAGGAACATTTATTAATATCTCCTAAATTTATTTTTTTGGGAAATGCTACGTGGATTATTCTTTTATGTAATTCTCTTTTAAAGATTGGTGTATTAATTCGTTGTTCAAGAAAATTAATATTATTCTTAGTTTTGTTTCTAAGTAAAGCCAAACTTACGTAGTAAGCAAGAGGTTTGTCATCCTTTACTATAGCAGTATCACCTATTATTCCTGCGGTAATTCTTGTCATAAAGATGTCATTCTTTTTTGGTTTTATTTTATATCCTTTTTCAAATGCCTCCTCTGTAATAAATTTTTTTGTTGAATACAAGTCTTTTATACTTTCAACACTAACAAAAGGTATCCCATCACTAACATATTTTGGTGTTTGATGAGTCCCGTCATTAACCTTGAAAACATCATCAACTGTGGAAGTTATCCAATTATCTTCAAACTCTGCAAACCTCAACTTAGGTACTAGACTATGTTCTTTAATCACATCCATATTAGAAGGGAGCTTTAATATTTAGTTCTTTACAAAAGTCTGAAATATTTTTATCCGTATCAGCTATATCACTTTCTAAAGATTGCAACTCACTACTTACTTTTTCCAAATCTACAGGTTCTTCCTCTTCAAAAGTATCCACATATCTTGGAATGTTTAAATTATACTCATTCTCTTTTACCTCGTCCATAGAAGCAACGTAGCTATACCTATTCTCAGTAGTTCTATTACTATAAGCACTTACAATCTTTTCAATATGTTCTTCTCTTAATACATTTTGAGTTTTTTCCTTTTCATAGTGCTCAGAAGCATCAATGAATAAGATATTCTCACTATGTTCTCTACACTTTTTAAATACCAAAATACAAGTCGGGATAGTTGTTCCATAGAACACATTAGAAGGCAAGCCAATAACAGCATCAAGGTAGTTTCTGTCTTCAATAAGATACTTTCTTATATGTCCTTCAGCTGCACCTCTAAACAATGCTCCGTGGGGTAATAAAATAGTCATAGTTCCATTCTCTGCTAATTGATGTATCATATGTTGAACAAAAGCATAATCCGCTTTACTACTTGGTGCTAATTTTCCATATTGGCTAAAGCGTTCATTACTCATATGTAATGGATTCGCACTCCACTTAGCGCTAAAAGGAGGGTTAGCTACAATAGCTTCAAAACGCTCATCAATATGTTGAGGGTGCTCTAAAGTATCTTCTTGTTTTATATCAAACTTCTTATAATGCACATTATGAAGTATCATATTCATTCGTGCTAAATTGTATGTAGTTCTATTCATCTCTTGTCCATAAAAAGCACTTACTTCTTTTACCTCCTTAGCAACTCGTAAAAGCAAAGACCCCGAACCACAAGTAGGGTCATAAACACTTTTCAATCTATCTTTTCCTATTGTTACAATCTTAGCTAATATCATAGACACCTGTTGAGGAGTGTAAAACTCTCCTGCCTTTTTACCTGCACCACTTGCAAATTGTGAGATAAGGTATTCATAAGCATCTCCCAAAACATCAATCTCAGTATTCTCTAATTGAAAATCTATCTTATCTAAATGAGCCAATACCTTTGATATAATAGTATTTCTTTGCTCATCCGTTTTCCCTAATTTAGTAGAAGTAAGGTCTAAATCTTCAAATAAGTTACCAAAGTCATCCTCACTCTCAGTACCTAATGTGCTTGCCTCAATGTTTCTTAAGATAGTTGTTAAATCTTCTAAGATAAAAGTATCTCCCCCTGCTAATGAATTTCCTTTAGCCGATATATTAGTAAATAGTTCAGAAGGCTTTAAAAAATAACCCAACTTCCCCAAAGATTCTTTTCTAATTGCTTCTAAATATTCTTTACCATCAGAAGTATTTTCTTTTATATCTTTATATAAAATGTTGTCTTGTTGTAATAGTTTGTTGGCATATAGGTGCATTCTCTCTGACAAATACTTAAAGAAAATAAATCCTAATATATAATCTCTAAACTCATCTGCATCCATCTTCCCCCTAAGAGTATTAGCAATATTCCATAATTGCTGTTCTAATTGCTTCTTTTGGTCTTCTGACATATGATAAGTTTTTTTATATCCATAAAAGTATATAAAAACAACATATTATTAAGAATAAATTATGTCATACATTATATATATATATTTAAAAACCGTCATTTTAACCTAAAAGCTAACTTTACCACCCACCCTTTCACTCTAGTAAATAAAGTTCAATTTTATACTTTAAAGATTTTGTATAGAAATAAGGTACAATCTCACTATTACCCAACTTATTTTTGATCTATTAAATAATTTATGCGTGAATACACGCTAGAAACTTGTATTACTTAAATCTAAAGAAAATGTTACTAAACACAGAGTATGGAAAGTTCTTAAACACACAAGATTGGGACTATTTTACAACACTCACATATAAGTGGGATGTTAAGCAAAAACAAAACAGAACATATATGGACAGACTAGTAGATAATATTAAAAAGACTGGTTTATCATTCAGTATGTTTTGGGTAAGTGAATGGCACAGGTCAGGAACTAGTACACACAATCATTTATTAATTAAAGGAGATGTTATTACTTCTATTGACAAATATTGGTCTAAAAATAACTTAGGTAGTAAAAAATATAATAAGCATTTAGTTTATGAGAGACATAAAGGAGCTTCTTTTTATCTAACTAAATATATAGATAAGAATGTTGATTATGATTATGTGTGGAAGAATTAGTGATACGTTAAAAAGTTAATCACTTGCTAAACTTTTTTTTGTGTTTTAAGGATTATTAATTGAAACTGTTGGTTGATGTAATTACACTAACTTATCCTTATTAACAAAGTATTCTATGACTGTGCCTTTTTTATATCTAATGCTCTTACCTACATAGAAATAAGTGTACGAAGGTAATTCACCCTTCTTTCTCATAACTGAGAGCTTCTTAGAGCTTATTTTAAGCTCTTTTGAGAGTTCTTGCTCTGT
>Ga0307985_10002257_pt1 | contig 10813 bp, 9 predicted proteins | sample EllFjometageno80_FD_203155 | JGI IMG/M metagenome (GOLD analysis project Ga0307985, IMG submission 203155) | Marine microbial communities from Ellis Fjord, Antarctic Ocean - #80 | ecosystem: Environmental > Aquatic > Marine > Unclassified | place: Southern Ocean | collected 2014-10-09 | reverse complement strand
ACATTGTGTGTGTGTCAGGTCGTCCTCCACCCCCATGCCCACCCTGGCCCTGATCTCCGAGCTCTCCCTGGGCTCTTGGACCTCCATCTGCACCACCTCCCTGCGGTCGCTCGCGCTCACCCTCGGCAACACGCTGAAGCACGTCTCCCTCGCTCACTGCACCTCGCTCAGCAACGAAATGCTCGAGTCCTTCGCCGCCCGCCTGTACAGCCTCGAGTCCCTGGACCTCAAGGGCTGCACTCTCATTGCCGACTCGGGCTGCAAGTCCGTGAGCGAGATCTGCGGAACGGTTCTCACGAGTCTCGATCTGTCGCACTGCGACAGAATCACCCATGACGCGTGCGGATGGATCGCAGGGCAGCTCGGGCACAACCGGCCGGGCTGCGTCAAGCTCCGAAGGTGAGAGCGAGAGACATGGCTCAGCACGTGACTCAAGCAAGCTGCCCCCCTCCCTTCAATAGCATGCGCTCCGAGCTGGTCGTTCTGAACGCCCCCTTTGTTCACACTGCGTGTGTGGCCCCATTTGTGCTCACACAGCCCCGTCTTTTAGCCTCGACCTGTCCGACTGCCCGCACATCGGCGACAACGCCCTCTTCTACCTCTCCAAAGGCTGTCGGAAGCTCAAGTACGTGTCGCTGATGAACGACGAGTTGGTCACGGACGCTGGCGTCGCGTCCCTCGCTGCTGGCTGCAAACTCCTACGCGTCCTAAACTTGGACCGGTGCATCAACGTGCACAACGACGGCATCATCGCCATCGGCATGCACTGCGCCAACCTGCTCTCCTTGAATGCGCGCGGGCTCTCCTCTCTCACGGACCACGCGCTGTCCGCCATCGCACTGGGGTGCCCCAAATTGCAAGCTCTGAACATCGCCGGTGCGAAGAAGGTCACGGAGGCCGGTCTGTGCGCGCTGGCGCAGCACTGCCGGAACCTGCAGACTCTCAACGTGGGCGGCTGCGAGCTGGTGACCCGAAACGGCCTTCTGGCGCTGATCCAGGTGAGGCCATGCGCGGCCGTGGCTCGCCTATGCGCGGCTCGGGAGGGGCTTTTCCCATTCCTTGTTCGCACAGTTCCCCCCTTCGCGCCGTGTTTGTGGCTTATTCTCTCCCTCCCCCTTTGTTCACATCATGTCTCTCCAGGGCCTCGAGTTTGTGCAGGAAGCGCGCTCTTTTTTCGGCTTCATTCCCATCGACAGGTCGACCGACGTTAAGCTGAAGACTCAGCAGCAGGAGCTGGAGCACTACGCGGCCAAGCAGGTCCAGTCCTGCTTCCACAACATGAAGGTGCGCATCGAGGCGAGGAAGATGGTCAAATTTCTTCGCGAGGACAGGGCGGCTCTGGAGATCCAGCTGGCGTTCCAGCGCTACCTCAAGAGGAAGCGCCAGTGGCTCGTCCGCCACGAACAGCACAGGAACGCGTCCATTGCGGAGCTGCAGCGCTGCTTGCGCGGGTTCTGGGGAAGGAGGAAGGCGAGGATTCTGAAGGAGTGGTGGGCAGAATTGCAGGCGAACGCCAAGTACGCCGTCTTTCTCCAGGCCAAGGCGAGAGGCCACCACGTGCGAAAGCACGACAAGTTGGTGGCTCCGGCGCTCATCGTGCTGCACCAGGAGTGGGAGGAGACGCGGAAGAACAACGCGAGCGTCATTCTTCAGCGCCAGGTGAGGAAAATGCTTGCGAGGATGCGGGTGACTGGCTGGAGAGAAGTGCACGTTGGGAGGAAGAGCGACGTGGATATCAGCATCGTGTTGCTCCAGCGCCAGGTCAGAGCCTTCGTGTCGCGGGTCAAGGTGGCAAGATTGCTGTTCGCTTCCGAGATCGTTCGCAAGCTCAGGAACAGGGCGGCGATCCGGATGCAGAATATGTACCGAGTATCGGCGGGCAAGTACGGCGGGCTACTGAAGGGGGGAGAGATGGCGAGGGTAAAGAGGTTGCAGAACCGGGCGTGTCTGCACGTGCAGCGGGTGTTCAGGGGGTTCTGCGGAAGGGAGGAGAGGCGGGGCGTGGAGTACGGCATCAGAGCGGAGCAGGATGCCGCGGGGCTCATCCAGCGGGTGTTCAGGTCCACGAGGATATTGCACTGGAAGGACATCAAGATGAACAAGGTGGCCGCGTTCGTGTACAAGAGGCAGCAGTTGGAGCTGCAGGAGAGGCAGAGGTGCACGGACATCAGGAACGCGCAGCGGCTCGAGGGCGCCCAGCAAGACAGCGCGTCGGAGGAAGAAACCTACATCGACGTCAACGATCTGTGGCAAGAGATGTACGACGAGACCCTCAAGAAGCCGTACTGGTACAACCCCAGTCTGCAGGTAAGAGCACGCGCCCATAAACACACACCACGCTGCGAGCAAACGCGAGAACGGTTTGGAACGCGACAGTGCTGGCATTCTCTGGCACGACCAACACGACTTGTCTTGTTCGCTCCGCCTTTTCCTCTGCGCAACTGTACACCGTGCTTGCCTGAACGATCCAAGCGCCTCCTCGCTAACCCCCCCCTCCCCCTCCCCTCCCCGTGCAGACCGAGACGTACGAGCGCCCGCTGGTGTACGCGTTCGAGCGTTCGCTGATCGGGTTGAAGGTCCGGATTTACTGGTCGATGATGGACGAGTACTTCACGGGCAAGGTGACGAAATACAACAAGACGAAGCAGCGATGGCGAGTCAACTACAAGGACGGTGACCACGAGTGGGTCAACTTCGAAGTGGAGCACGAGAGGGTGCAGGTTTATTCGGACGGCAGCTGGAAGATGTTCAAGCTGTACCAGCCGGACGTCGTGAGGATTGTTCAGGAGAAGAGCAGGGCGAAGAGGAAGGAGAACAAGGAGATGGCGAGGAAGAAGAAGATGGCGGAGAGCTGGGTTTGCTTGGGCTTCAACGAGGAGGAGCACAGGAGCAGATACTTCAGTCTGATGCTCGACGAGGCCAGGCTGGGGACCGAGAAGGACGATTTCGACAAGTGGACGATCAGGAAGGAAGAGGGGGGGGAGGGCGTTTGGTACTACTTCAACGAGGTGGAGGAGAAGAAGGTGGTTTGGACGGAGCCGGATCCGAGGCTGAGTCTGCCGGTCGATTCGGACATCATGAAGCTGTTCAAGATCCAGCTCGTGAGCGATCTGAGGTACGGCGCGTACTTCTGCCGCGCATTAGTTGACGAGTATTTCGCCGTCGAGAACGCCGACGAGAAGAGGAAGATTCTGGAGCGGCTCAGGACCGAGGAGGTGTGCAAGAAGATGGCTATCAGCTTAGTCATCGCGCAGAAGGTCTGGGAGGAGAAGGAGTTCAATGCCATCCCTGAGCTGGTGGAGTGCACGCAGCTGCAGAAGGTCGTGAGCGAGTTGATGGGCCACGCGGAGTCGCAGCACTGGGAGATGCAGAAGCTCCGAAAGAGCTTGCTCAAGATGGGCGAGGGGAAGGAAGCGGTCATGTGCCCCAAGTGCAGTTACGAAGTGGAGAACGTGAGCGCGACTTACTGCGCCGTGTGTGGGTTCAAGCTGTGGGGGGGAGGAGGAGGAGACACCATGGACGAGGAGGAGAAGGCGGAGCACAGGCGGCTGCTGCACAGGAAGACGGACGACATGAACTTGAAGGTCAGGGCGACGTTTCGAGCGACGCAGAAGTTCGAGAGCAAGGCGGGGAGCGGAGCCTTCGACGGGATCAACATCGACGACCTGAATCTCGACGACGACGACGACGAGGAGCTAGGGCTGAGCGACAGCGTCGGGCTAGGACAGGATAGTATTGAGGGGTTAGAGAGCGTGGACGCAGCGGATGTGTAATTGGTAGGAGGCATTGTTGTACAATATATCGTGCAGTAGACAGCGCATGATATTGGTCATTAGCTTCAGCTGTACCCCTCTGTTGCTAGCGGCTCGTTGAATCGTAGGCCGGATGAGTCGAGGTCTGGTAAAGTGAGTCACTTTGTTCAAGTAGGAGCCTCCGAATTACTCCGCTTTGTATGTTTGTGTGTTTCGCGCCCCTCTGACCCCCCCCCCACAGCTTCAACCGACCTCAACCCCTCCTCGAATGCACCTCCTCCCCTTCTTAATCTTCATCTGCACCCTCCTTCCTTCCACACCCTTCACCCCGGCCACAATGCTCCGCGTACCTCTCCGCAGCCACGTCCTCCCGAACCCCGCATCGTTCACCCGCCTGCTTTCATCCCTCGCCGACTCCCTCGCCGATCAAATTGCTTCCAAAGGCGCCGAGATTCGCGTCCTCAAGTCAGAAGGACTCGACAAAGCCGCCCTCCTGCCACACATCACCGAACTCCAAGCCCTAAAAGCCCAGCTTCCCGCCACACCCGCTACTCCCATCACTGCTCCCATCCTCACCATGGAAGAAATCGTCTCCCTCTGCAAGCGCCGCGGCTTTGTCTTCCCCTCCTCTGACATCTACAACGGCTTCGCCGGCTTTTACGACTACGGCCCGCTCGGGTCCGAACTGAAGAACAACATCAAGCAGAAGTGGTGGCAGACGTTCGTGCATGAGCGAGAAGACGTGGTGGGGCTCGACTCTAGCATCATCGCCAATCCGAGCATCTGGGAGGCGAGTGGACACACCAAGAACTTTGCGGATCCCATGGTGGACTGTAAGGAGACGAAGCTGAGGTTTAGAGCGGATCAGGTGAGTGAAGAGGGCAGCGGGGGGTGGACGTTGGCTTACTCTGCCTCAATGTAACGTTGTTGTTGTTGTTGTTCCTTTTGTTTCTGGGTGCGATCTTGTGTTCGCGTGTGCCGACCGCGTGTTCACGGGTGTTTGCTGCTGTTTCTTGTTGCTTCTGGTTGCTTGTTGTTGTTTGCGAGAAGCCTAACCCGTTGTTCGTTCACCGCTCACTCTACCTCCCCCAGCTCTTCTTCGCCGAAGTAACTCCCTCCGTCTTCGTCTGCGTCCAGGAGGATTCTCCCTCGAACATGCACAGCGCCGCCGTCGCGCAGCTCAAGAAGCTCAAGAAGAACAACTCCCTTCCCGCGACCCCCGCCCCCGACAAATTTGACTTCGCTCCTCTCACGTCCGCCGCCCCCGATCTCATGTCGCTCATTCCCTCCCCCGCGTCCCTGCTCCCCACCCTCACTCCCATCCGAGACTTCAACCTCATGTTCCAAACCAACGTCGGCGCCGTGACGGACGCTAGCTCCATCGCCTTCCTCCGCCCTGAGACGGCGCAGGGCATCTTCGTGAACTTCAAGAACGCCGTGACGAGCTCGAGGATGAAGATTCCGTTCGGCATCGCGCAGGTACGTGCTGGGGCGGCGCGCGCAGTTTGAGAGCGTGCCGCGCGTCGCTCTCGCTCGCTTTCTTCGCCGCTCGTTACCCCTTCGTATTCACTCTCCCCCCCTGTTCAGTTCACACCGTCTTCCCCCAATGTTCACACCGTGTGTTGTGTTTGGGCTTGTAGATCGGGAAGGCGTTCCGCAACGAGATCACGCCCAGGAACTTCATCTTCCGGTCTCGCGAGTTCGAGCAGATGGAGATCGAGTACTTCATCCCACCCGGCGACGACGCGTGGCAGTCCTTCCACGCCTCCTGGCTCGCCTCCGCCCAGTCGTTCCTACTCTCCCTCGGCCTCGATCCCTCCCTCATGGCGCTGGACGTGCACGCTGATGACGGGCTCGCGCACTACGCTCGCGCGTGCACGGACATCACTTTCAAGTTCCCGTTCGGCGAGAGCGAGCTCATGGGAGTCGCGGCGAGGGGCAACTACGATCTCGCGCAGCACAGCGAGGCGAGCGGGAAGAGCATGGAGTACTACGACGATGTGACCAAGGAGAAGTACATTCCGCACTGTATCGAGCCGTCGCTGGGGGTGGACCGCCTCTTCCTGGCGCTCATTTGCAGCGCGTACGCAGAGGACGAGGTGGGAGGAGAGAAGCGCAACTTCCTCAAGTTCCACCCGTCCATCGCGCCGGTGAAGGTGTCCGTGTTGCCGCTCGTTAAGAACAAGCCGGAGCTCGTGGCCGTTGCCAAGAAGCTGCACGAGGACCTAAGGAAGCGCTGGAACGTGGATTACGACGCGAGCGGCGCGGTCGGTCGGCGGTACCGGCGCGCGGACGAGATCGGCACGCCCTTCTGTATCACGGTGGACTTCGACACCATCGAGAAGGACAACTGCGTGACGGTGAGGTACCGCGACACGACGGAGCAGGTGCGGGTCCCGATCGACGAGGTCGTGGCGCTGTTGAGCAAAGAGATTAACGGTTACTAGAAGCGCACTCTGTACAGTAACAGGCGTGCGATAGTCTCTGAACAGACGGACGACTGAGTGTGCGATTTAAAAGTCTTGGTTCTACAACTGTATTCCTGTTCACTTAGCCATCCAGTCTTACACTAAAATAAAAGCATGTCCGCCCTCTGCAACGAAGACGTGCTGGCGGAGATCGTGAGCTTCTTGAAGAACCCCCGCCCAGACGTTCGGTGCGAGGCGCTCAAGAGCCTCATCGCGTCCCTAACCGCCTCCTCTGCCGATGATGACACAAGTGTTCTGGCAGCACGGATGGCAGCAGCAAACTACTGCGAGCTCAACGCGCCCATGCTTCTCTGCAAATTGATCTCGTCGCCCCTCGACGCATTGACCGAAGAAAAGCTCCCCGTCTCCCTCCCCGCCCCCGCTCGCATGTCGTGGACCTCCAAAGTCACCTGCCTCGCTCTGGACGCGGCCTCTGCCCTGCTTGGCGTCGGCGGAGAGATCGCCGCGGACGCGTTCGTGGGCTTCAAGATTGCGGGCCGCGCCGGCGAGGTTCTCATGGACCAGCTGTCCGCCCTCCCCGCTTCCGAATCGCCCAAGCCCACCGCTACTCAGTCTGTTGTGAACTCAATCACTATCTGCCTCGCCAACCTCTCCCGCTCCGAGAGCGGATCGGCGGCGCTGCTCGAGAAGGACTCTCTCCTGACCGCGCTCACAAAGGCCTTCATCGACCGCCCGCCCACCATAGGAGAAGACGGCGCTTCTAACTTCGACCCGTTCGAGCACATTGCCACTGTTCTCATGAACCTCGCCCAGCTCCCCGCCGGCCAGAAGTTTCTCCTCCGTCAATCCACCTCCTACCTCCCCCAGCTCCTCCCCTCCCTCCAGTCCCCCTCCGTCTCCCGCCGCTACGGCGTCGCCGGAGTCATCAAGAACGTGTGCTTCGACAAGGACTCTTACTGGTACCTCATCCAGGACCTCGACATCGTAAAGTCCATCTGCTACCCGCTTTGCGGGCCGGAGGGGTTCGAGTTGGACGACAAGCAGGGCATGGATATATCGTGGTGGATGGAGGGTGTGGACAAGGTTCGGGAGGAGGATGCTGGGATTAGGCAGATGCTGGTGGAGGCGATTCTGCTGCTCTGCGCTACGGGGCGGAAGAGTCGGGAGATCTTGAGGGCGAAGAAGGTTTATGAGGTGATTCAGGTGATGGATCTGAGCGAGGAGAGCGAGGCGGTGAGCGAGAAGATCTGCGAGTGTGTGGACTTCTTGAAGAGAGATGAGGTGGGAGAGGTCGCGAGGGGGATTCCTCTCACGGAAGAGGAGATGGCGAGGAGCAACATGATCGTTACGAGTCAGACTAATTACGACGATGTGGATTAAGAAGAAGGAAGCATGTATTTAGTCAACCTGCTCCTTTTCCTGCTTCTCCTTCTTCTCTTTCTTCTCTTTCTTCTCCTTCTTCTCCTTCTTCTCGAGCACGCCGCCCAGCTCCACGTACTTCGCCTCGCTCAGCTTCTTCGCCTTCTTCTTCAGGTCGCTCGGCATCAAGTTCGTCTCTGCCACCTGCCTCTCGAAGAACGCGCGCGATCTGCTAAAGTACTCCTTGGCGCTCTCCCCCTCCACCAGGTCCGGCGCCGCTTCCACCTTCAGCTCGCTTTCCTCATTCCCCTCCTTCGCCACGCCGGCAGCCTCGCTACCCAGCCCCCCGCCCAGCCTGAAGTTCGAGTACCCATCCGCCGCCTCCTCCTCCCCGCTGCTCTCGCCCCTCGCCAGCGCCGCCTCCACTTCCACTCCCACCACCACGCTGACCGCGCTCTCCGTGTCGCTCCCCACCCCACCCTTCCAAACCTGCAAATGCATAGTCCCCTCTAACAAACACTCCCAACTCCGCTTGCTCAAGTCACAGACCCAAAAATCATCCAACGTAACCTCCCTATCCCCTATCTCCAACAAGCCCCCATATACATACATGAGATTCCCCTTCACGCAAGTCGCCGCGTTGATCCTCGGCAACGGCGAGCTCCGTCGCTGCGCAGTCGGCAGCCCGTTCGTGTCCCGTCGAGCCACCTGACTAGCGATGATCGCGCCCGGCGCAGAGTTGGGGGGGGGGGTGGACGGGGGCGCCGCCTTAACCTCGTCCTCCTTCGATTCCTCTTCCTCGTCCGACGACTCTTCGGCAACAGTCTTGGTTGGCGGCGGGGGGGGAGGTGGCGGCGACGGCTTGTTCAAGTTACGGCGAGCGGAAGGAGTGCTCTCCGTAACTATCCTCCCGTCAGCATCGACATACGTGCTCATGTTCTCGCGCAATTCCTGTACGTTGAACCCCTTCGAAACCGCACTCTCCTCCGTGACCTCCACGCTCTGCAACACATTGACTCGAAACCAACGATTCTTCTCCCACTCCATGCCGTACAGATCGTCGTAAAACACGGACTGTATCTTGTGCTGAGGTTGGTCACAAACAGGTGTGGGCAAAGGAGGAGGAGGGCGGTGTGAACAGAGGGGCGCCATACACACGTGTGAACAAAAAAGGAAGGCGGTATGAACAAAGGGCGGAACGGGCGTTCTGAGGTAGCCGCTGTAAAGCGTTGCGAGCCGCTCGCATTCCGTGACTCGCGAGCTGCTCCTTCCGCGCCGTCTTCGTCTTCGTTCACGCTGGCGGGGGCTGGCGGGGGCAGGGGCAGTACGTACTGTCTGCGTACGCCACTCACCTGCTCCCCCTCCTCATCACACACGCCCCCAAACACCATCACTCTCCCCTTCCAAACCGCACAGCTCGTCCCCGCCCTCTGCCCCGGCTGCATGCCCTTCTTCGTCATCCGCTCCCATATCAACGTCGGAACCTGTCCCCCATTCTCCTCGGCCTTCTTCAAAAACGGCGTCATGTCAACGCTCCAGCCGTCCGTGAAGCACTTGCTCTCCCCCCGAGCCCCTTGCTCCACGTTCTTGATCTTCGTGAAGCCCCCGTAACAGCAAACTACGTCCCCAAACACGCTCAAGTTGCACCCGCTAAGGACAGGTCGAGTGAGACATGAGCCATAAGGGTTGCCACACACACACACACCTCTGGTAAGTCGGTGTGCCATACACATGTGTGAAAGGGGGGTGCCGCATGTTCGATCGGCTTGTTTGATCGGCTTGTTTGATCGGCTTGTTTGATCGCTTGTTCGATCGGCTTGTTTCCTCGTCAGTCTTATTGCGTTCGCTTCGTCCGTCGCGCTTCACAGCGTGTCCGATGCAGTGTGCTCGCTTGAATGGATCGGTGCTACGCGGTGATACACGTACCTTCTAGCGTCTGGCGTCTGCGCGAGGCGAGAGAACGGCACGTTCGTCCACTTGTTGTTCGGGATGTTGTATATCCACAGGTCGTTGAACCACCTGGTGTCAGTTTGACTCTCGTAGAAACCGCCGAAGAGGATGAGGAGGTTGCGGAGGAGGACGGTGCGGTGGCCGGAGCGGGAGGAGGGGGTTGCTCCTCTACTGCTCAGCAGCTCCCACTTGAACGTCTTGAGGTCAAGGCACCACATGTCGTTGTAGTGATGGAACTGGTCCGTCGTAGCCAACTCCCCCCCAAACACGTACAACTTGCCGTTGAACGGCACGGCGGTGTGCGAGCAGCGGGGGGGGGGGGAGGGCGTGCTCTCGACGCGCTTGTACAGCCCCGTCTTCGTGTTGTACAGCAGCAGCTCGTTGTTGCAAGCATTGATTGATCCGTCAAAGTACTCGCCGCCAAAGATGCAGAGAGTGTCCTTGGGGCCGCCGGAGTCGCCGATTGTGGTTATGGTGCAGTTCGCGCGGGGGGAGGGGGGGGTTAAGAGCGGTGTGGTGGTGACGGCGCTCGTGATCGCGAGCGTTGACTTGTGTGAAGCCAAGATGGCGTCAATGTCCGCCAATGAAAGGTTGTCAATGTCATCATCATTGTCAGAAGCGTTCTTGTCGTCATCCTTTGTGGCTTTTCGCAACGCTTTCGAGGCTTGCTTGTTCTGTTTGAGAGCTTTCGTGATCGCCTTGCGTTGCTCCTTGATCGGATCGAGTTTCTTCCCTTTCTTGTCCTTATTAGAGCCCATGATGCAACCCTAACACCTTCTAGAAGCACGGTGGAGGAGGAGGAATAGGTGAAGGAGGTTAAAGGACGTATAGCGAGGGAGGAGGGATTGAATGGGGGGCGACACGTGACAGTGCAGCGTACGCAAAAGAAGTCAAGAACGAGTAGCTCTCAGTCGACAATTTCTGGCTGGCGGAAGGACTGCGAGTCCTTGGCTTTGCGCACACCTGCTCTTCTGTGTGTGCTCTGCTGTGTGTGCTCAGCTGTGTGTGCTCTGCTGTGCATGCATGCTGTGCATGCATGCTGTGCGTGCTCAATCTTCGGTTTCTGGACAAACGCGTGCCCGCGACCTTCTTCTATAACCCCTTCCTCAGTCCACTCGCAAAGCCCATCAATCCGCCTTCCTCCCCCCCCGCCTCCCCCCCCTCCCCGAACCCGAAGATGCTCTCTCCAGCAACCGGCACCGCCAACATGGTCGCGTTCTTGTGAAGCACGCTGTTGAACTCCTTCGCCGCCTTGATCAGCAGCCCGCTGTTCGTGCTCGCCGTCCTGCTCCCCGCGATCTGCCCCCCGTGCCCCACCCTCTC
>Ga0307985_10002256_pt1 | contig 10813 bp, 9 predicted proteins | sample EllFjometageno80_FD_203155 | JGI IMG/M metagenome (GOLD analysis project Ga0307985, IMG submission 203155) | Marine microbial communities from Ellis Fjord, Antarctic Ocean - #80 | ecosystem: Environmental > Aquatic > Marine > Unclassified | place: Southern Ocean | collected 2014-10-09 | reverse complement strand
TACAATATTTGCTCCAAAACTCCACCCTCCAGCACGGTTTTCCTTACGGGCATAGATGTTAGTTCCCTTTTCCGCAGCGTGAAAACGGCGGTCTCCATCCCCATCAGCAAGAATAACATGGTTGCTTGAGGTGCGGATGTCCAAGCCGCCTTGGTTGCCGTTGTACATACCTATAATTGTATTTTTTGAGCCACTCGAAATTGTGTAACCTGAATTACGACCAACAAATGTGTTGTCTGTGCCTGAAGTACCATCACGACCTGAGTAGTTGCCTACACAAGTGTTACCCGATCCAGTACGAGAATATCCTGCTTGATAGCCAACCGCTGTGTTGTCGCTTGAAGTTGTGAAGTTTAAACTTCCCCAACCAACAGCCACGTTATTAGAACCTGTCTGATTTACAGGCAAAGATGATCTTCCATATGCGGTATTGTAATTACCTGTAGTATTTGAGTACATTGAAACATACCCAACCGCTGTGTTTTCAATACCCGTAGTATTACTATACCCAGCCTGAAACCCAACGGCAGTGTTGTTGCTTGCGGTGGTGTTGTAAAGCAATGCGTGTTTACCTACAGCTACGTTGCTTGACCCAGTAGTAGTTGAGTTCATAGCACCATGACCAATAGATGTGTTGTCAGAAGCAGTGGTAGCGGTATACATATTACCTCCACCTACAGCCACATTATTAGAACCTGTCGTAAGAGAACGTAAAGCGGTACTACCAAAAGAATCATTGTAAGTACCTGTAGTATTACTATACCCCGCCTGAAACCCCACTGCTGTGTTGTTGTCTGCGGTGGTGTTGCTTTCTAGTGCAGAACGACCAACGGCTGTGTTGGAAGAACCTGTCGTTGTACTACGCATAGTAGACCGACCAACTGACACATTGCTTGCACCTGTTGTATTATTCTCTAATGAAAAATAACCAAGTCCAGTATTGTCACTTGCTGTATTTGCGGTCAAAGCGTTGTTGCCAATTGCTGTATTTGCGCTTCCAGAAACATTGCTATCCAGCGCAGTATTACCCAACGCCACATTGCCTGTACCAACAGGATAGTTCCCGTCCAGCTTGATTGTGCCGCCATCTACTGACAGGTTGCCAGATACTGTAGCACCATTGATAAAGTCAGGTGCGCCTGTGCCAGCTTCGTCTGTGATTTCGTCTACACTAATCTTACTCATGTTATATGGCTCCTATAATAAATGCGAGCAACTCAGGATAACGAACACCAAGGCGGGTACGTTCAGTAGCACCCTCTGGGGCTTCAGCTAGAGTATCGAATGTGTCTGTGCGGGTGTAAGCATCCTTGGCTTCTACAACCTCAGTTACCACGTTACCGTCTTCATCCAAGACCTCATCTACAGCTACAACAGCAGGTACGTCAGTCTGTGTTTCCCACCAAGTGCTAGAGATGAACATGGCGTAACGACCAGCGTCTAAGCCTTCAGCAGTGAAAGCATCCTGCAAGTCCTGTGCGATAATACCGAAGTGAATACGGGCGTCATCACCCTTCTCTTCTACTGCATCAATCCAGCGGAACTTACGGAGTAGACCTTTGCAAGCTACAGCTACCGCAGTTTCAGCGGCAGTGAGGACTTCAATGTCTTGCTTCTCGTTGCGGTCAGATGTTTGGATGGTGCCGTTGGTGGCGAATATATCGTCGAATCTATTAGAAGACCAACCTATATCCATTGTATTGTCTCTATTGCCACCATTAGTAGTAGAAGGGCCAAAGGCATCTACACCCGCCGCAGGGGCAACTATTTTTAGTCCATTTGAGATTCCTGCCAAATAAAAAACAGTGGTGCCGAAATTTCCAATACTCCCCACAGTGGAGCCGCCTTTGCGGAACAGTTGAATGTCACCATCAGACGACAAGCGATTGACAAGAAGGGGCGGAGCGCCACTACGGTTAATATCTAGGCTATCGCCGTTACGGTACACCATGCCTTCATCAGAAGAGCTGTCACGAATGTTTTTATTAGTAGTCCCCACCAGCAAGTTACCGCTGCTGTCGATGCGCATGGCTTCTGTAGGCGTTCCACCATTAGCTACTGTCTTGAATGCAAGGTCATGCTTTGTATTACCAGCGGTATCTCCAATGGCTTCTATTGATGCAAATTGACCATCACTTAAATCAGAACCAGTTGCTATGAATTGGATTCCTACACTGGAATTACCATTAGTTCTATTATGCAATAGTATTGGGTATGTTGCACCAGATGCTGTTTGAGTTATGTGTAATTTTTGACTAGGCGCAGTCGTGCCAATTCCAACATTCTCTGAGCTATCAATCGTGATAGCCGTGGCATTACCGTTGTCAGTAATACTTGGAGTAGCTGCACCCAAGGTCACATCACCATCAGGTAACGTGATTGTTCTATTTGTATTCCCATTAGGCGAGGCTAAGGTAAACGTACCTGTACCTGCTGCATCTGGGGAAAGAGCTATCTTACTCATGGCTTAGACCTCCTGAGAAGCTAGGTGTGCAGCGTAAGCATCCTTGACAGCTTGTGTGTGTACCGCAGCACAGATAGCCTGTACCTCTGCGCTCTCGCCTGTGATGTCAGCATCTGGTGCTACTACATGGCGTGAGAAGGATCGGCTGATCTCTACATCGTCACGCTTGATGACCGTGGCTGTTCTGACTTGAATGAATTTATGTTCACTCACGATCTCGATTTTGTCTTGTACTGTTTCTTCTGAAAGTGCCATGTTGGCCTCCTGTTTTATCGTGGCGTTGTTGCCACCTGTCCGACCCAATCTCTGAGAGGGTTATGAATCTGTGTAAAATTGACCGCTAATTATAAAGCCACTAGTATTTGTGCAATTACTGTTAGTAACTCCAGAGTAAGTACTGCTAACCATTTGATAACAATCCATAGCAGCACTGTTAGGCCTGACTCTAAATATTGGCAGCGTACTCATACTAGACATTGATTGTATAAAACTTGCAGCAGGAGGGTACTTATCATTATTAGAAGCTGTGAAGGGTAGACCAGTAACCTGCAATTCGCCAGTAGAAGTCCCTTTATTTGTAAACTGAAGATGAATAGAATAAGTGACAAGATTTCCTACTTTTGTGTAAATACCTGATTGTCTACCAGAAGTATAAGTAATACCAACTGATGCTCCGCCAAAAGTAACAACAGGAGTAAAAGTCCCCTCCTCATAGTCATCCAGCGTATTAGCCGCCGAATATACACCAGCCGAAGTGCCGAGGGTCACACCAGCAGGGATGATTGCATGACCTGCGCTGTCGAGGACCAGACGATATGCTAAGTTATTTCTGTCGTAAACTATAAAAGCCCCTGCCCCTGCGCTAGAGTTATCGTCTGCACCTATAGAGAAATCACTGCTGGCATCACTATCCGTAAATCTTGCAAAGGCGTTTCCACTCGTACCAGTTAGTTGTAAGATGTCTAAGTTGCCGACAGCCGTCAAAGTACCGTTAGAAGTAAGTCCGTCAGTATCCAAGTCAGGTGTCGTAATACCTGTTGTTCCGTTTAATACAATAGCCATTTACACCACCACCCATCTTGCGCCTGTCTCGATTGTAACTGTAACACCTGCATTGATCTCAATAGGTCCAGCAGTCATTGCGTTCTTCGCTGACACTACAGTATAGTCAACTGTTATTGTTTGATCGTTCTCATAGAATACTAGGTCATCCCCACCACCAGTTGCCCCAGCACCAGAAGAAAACTCCTCCCAAGTTGTGTTTGTTGCATCACGTATCATCAACTTGTCATTAGCTGTGTCGTACCACCACTGGTGAGCATAGGTAGTCGAAGGTGCTGTAGCACCAGAACTGTTTGAAGCAAGCGCCTGATAAGCTGAGTTCATATCAGCCCTCATAGCGGGGAAGCCTTGGTTGGCTAGTGTAAAGTCGTTTTGTGACATTAGGTAGTTTCCTTTCCGTAACCTCTAGCTACGTAATCTAATTCAGTCTGGGTTGTTAGTTGACTACCACTTGAGTCTTTAGCTGTTATAGTAAAGCCAGAGTTTGTTTTGCTTGTAACCTCAATGAAGTCACCCCCGCTTAAACCTGTTACAGTGGTACTTACTGCTGGAGTGTTTGCACTATAGAAAGCAGAAGGGAAGGTTATGTTAGCAGAGCCTGTAAATTGTATGTCTTCTCCAGATTGAATTACATCTTGCATGTCAAGTTTAACTTCTAGCTTTGTAACTTTAGGTGCTACGTCAAGGTTATTCGTAGTTAACAACGCTCTAAACTTATAACCCCTAGCTAAGAATGAACCAGCGGATAAGTTGTTGAAGTCGCTAAAGACTGCCCCTACTGAAGATGGATCATCATTAGTAATAGAGATTTGAACAACCGCAGTAGAGCCATCATATGCAGCAGGGTCTCCGTCAAACAAACCTTCTCTTAAGTCAAAAAACTCTGTTGGCTCATCAAACAAGTTAGCGTAGTTTAATTGCTCAATGTCGATAAAAGATTCAACATAGGAGGTATATACAGCCCCAAGGTCAACCACACTATCAAAATCATAAGTACCCTCTTCCTGATTTATTGTAAGCGACAAAGAATCACCACCAATGATAGTGGTGTTAACCTTAGCGCCAAGGAAGTCAGGGCTTTCTGTGATAGTTTGGATCAAGTTTAGGCCAATAGTGTCTGATGCGTTAATAGAAACAGTAGTTCCTGTTGCGTTATCTGACTTATTGCCTAGTTTATCCACAGCCTTAATTAAGTATGTACCCGTCTGAGCAGCAACAGTAATGCTTGTAGCTGGTCTAGCAACCTTATCAACGAGAAGTACACTGTTAGACCACACAGGTGATGCCTCACGAGTGAAACGTATCTCGTAGTGGCTCAAGTCCAAGTCAGGTACTGGCGACCAAGACAAGACCGCTGTGGTTTGGTTGATGTTAGCGGATAGAGAGGTTACATCAGCAGGGGGTTCAGCGAAAGGTCTAGCACCATAGTTTAGAGTTGTAGTGTACTCACCTCTTACACCGAAGGTATTAACTGCCCTAGCTCTTATGTCAAAGGTAGCATCAGAGGTATAGATCAGTTCGTAGTTAAGACCTGAGCCGCTTCCAAGAGCAATATACTCAGTTGCAGAACTTAGTTTATACTCTACTTCGTACTTGTCGATAAAGACTGAGGTAGCAGCAAGCTGAACCTCAAGAACAGCAACAACTGTTTGGTTAGTGCTTCTAAGACCAGTAGATAGCGTCATACCAACCAAAGGTACATCAAATGCTGAAGGAAGTGTTGTGTTGTCTCTTTCGTAGAACACACCATCATAGGTTTGATCGTAGATAGATTCAGCAGTCTCTCTGAGTACCATATCTACTTGCAAGTCTAAGTTATCAGTAAGCCCAAAAGACCAACTCTGCACCTCAAACTCTTTATTAGTCCAGCCAAATCTAGTGTTAGTTATACGTACATTATCACCAATTTCTAGTGCAAGTGTCCTAATACCAAAGCTGGCACTAACTGTTAACTGCTGCCTGTTAGCTTCCAGCGCAATTAAACCTAAGCGACTAGCTTCAAGAGAGAAGGATGTAAATGTCAAAGGTACGTCAGCGACTGACTCCTCTCCGTTATCAGCAGATAAGAAAGCAGCGTTAGTTACAGAAGGATAATCTGTTACTTGCCAATCAGATTCTGCACCACGGAAAGTTCCAGACAGTGTGTTAAAGTTATCTCTACGAGAGTGTCGTGTTGATACACCAATACCAGAACGGAAGTCATCGTCTGTCAGGTCCATAACTGGATTTGTCCAGTAAGCAGGTTTTACTCTCCACTTACCTTGACCATACCAAATCTTACCGCCCATAGCACTTACAAGGTTACTTAGGTTGTCGTAAGGTGTAACTTGTGTAGTGAAGGAACCGTTACAAGTGTAACGAGTGCTAGTAGAAGGAGATGCACCAGAAGCGTTAGTTACTGTCTGGTCACATATGTTAGCAGCAGCTATAATAGCTACGTCATCAATCTTAGCGTCATCTTCAGCTAACCCATAACCACTCTTTAGATAATCACGTAAACACAAAGCAGGGTTAGACGACCACCCAGTAGTAGCAGTACGAGGGTCATATACTTTCTTGCCCCTTACGACTGCTGTGATTACAGGAATACCATTGGGGTAAACATCTTGATTGTAGGTAAACCTAGAGTAGATGTAAGCAATTCCTGACAAAGTACAAGAGTTAGTCCAGTGAGAAGAATCAGAGAGAAGGCTTGAGTTAGCAAGTTGACCCGCAGTACCTGACCCTGTAAGGATACGCATATTACCACTGTACTTAGAAGGAGACGTTACGTTACCAGAACCATCAACTGTAAGAGCTTCATCGTTTGCGTAAAACTCAACAAAGCTGTCTACTTCATGTCCAGCTACAGCAATGATACGATGGAAAAACTTATTGTCGGAACCTGTAGCTTCGTCATAAACAATAGGGCCACCAACTTTTACTTCACCATAAATGATCTGATGATCTTGTGCAGAGCCTGTGGAGTTTACCGTGTATCCCCTAGCCCCCGCACCACCAGAAGCACTCTGGGCTGAAGGCTTAGGGGCTAAAGACTTCATAATAATGGAGGTAACTGCTGTTATGGCAAGGTATCCTACAACGTATGAGCCAACTAAAATCGCCCCGCCAGCAAGCGTTGCTGCTGCTGCTGTAGTGCCTAATAGGGTTGCTCCAACTACTAACGCCATTATGAATCTCCTTGTAAATAACTAGAGTAAACACGTTCTATTAGGTTAAACCCTAGCCTATCAAGAACTTTATCAAAAGGCTGATGAACTTTAGTGTTTATTGTGAGTACGGAAACACCATCTTCTGTGAGGCACTTCTTAGCAAACTTGATTAGCTTTATACCAGCGAAACCTTTGCGGTAGTCTTTGTGTAGATAAATGATGTCGTTACAAGCAAAGGTGTGATCCTTGTAGTGCATGTTAACCCCAACTACGACGACGAAGTAACCCACTAGGGTTGTGTCATCTCTCGCTGTAAATATCTTTAGTTTACCTTGATCTTCTAAGTCTCTGTATACTTCCCAATCTGGGTTTAACTTAACTTTACTCTGGTTTAATGCAATCTCTTTGTAGTGTAAATCAATAAGAACTAAGATGTCTTTTTCTACTTGATCTAGGAACTCTTGTTGATACTGCATCAGTCAGGCTTTCCCCAGTTAATCTTTTTGTCTTGCATCGACTCAATGAAGTCCAACCCAGTGTCGTTAGGGAACTTTGACTTTTGATAGTTAGAAGTGAAACGAGCCACCCTTGCTCTCTCCAAGTCAATCAACTTGTTCTCAACCTTTAGTTCAATAGTGGATGTATCAACACTCTCTGAGATGTTCATCTGATCCATGTAGCCTGAGAAGATTTCATTAAAGTTAGTAGGGGCAGTAGTCTGATCCCCATTATCAAAGGTTCCGAAGTAGATGTTACACTCACGTCCCTGATAAGGCTCTGTTAGGGCTAGAGAGACAATTTCTGACGGGATAGCACTCAGAGTTATGTCAGCACCTTTGGCAGCGATCTCAGAGGTCTCATCAACATGTGAAATACTAAGAAGAGTGCCAGCACCGAACCACTCAGTAGTATCAGCAAGAGTTAATATACCAGAGCCAGTCCACATACGAAGTGTCTGCGCCCCATCAAACTTTAACTCAACCGCAAAGAATGGGTAAACCGTATTAGCATTGATGTTAGTAATTGTACTAGCGGTTAAGGCTCTGGTCATTTGTTATTCCTTATATGATAACTTCTACAGCCTCAAAGGAGATACCATAGTTGGATACGTTGTCTATTGACCAAGAGGTAACATTTTCAGATAATCTAAATACGCCTTTAGGGGAACTTAGATATATTGTTTCACCTGTGTAGGCTTGTCGAAGTGCTGGCCAAATCTCTAGTGTGCCATCACCGCTTTGATCCTGTAGAACAACATGCAACTTAGATTCACTTGCAGTCCCTAACTGAATGTAATCACCAGCTAACAGAGTTCCGTCTAGTGTTACTGTCACACTATCTGTTGCTACAGCCCCTGTAAGGGTGCCTGTAGTGGCTGTACCCTGTGGTGTTACATAGTCAGGATCTCCCAGCAAGAAGGTGCCTACCTGTCCCTTTAGGCCGATCAGCATAGACTTCCAAGGAGCAGCTAGATCACGACGAACAGAGGGGATGCTTACTGACGCACTCCACTGCTGCCCACCGAAGGAAATAACCTGTTGCTTATACGAGAAGGGAGATGCAGAGGTAGCAGTGGTGTTTGATGCACGTAGTTCAATCTGTGCAATACCAATGCTAGTTGGCGTATCTAATGGGTAACTTAATGCCATAGTATTTTCCTTATTAACCGAAGGCAGCTTTAGTTGAGCCACCTCTACGACGAGATTCTATGACAGACGCTTTAGCCATATCTGCAATCTTAGGTGCAGCTTGTGCGATCAGCTTCTTAACACTGTCGTCACCATTAGCTTGGAAGTTGAATGACTGGTTGATGACTACGTTCTGTCCACCGCCACCTTCCATCTGAACACCTAGCTTACCATTAGCACCACGTTTTAGTGGCATGATAGCCTCTGGTCCAGCTTCACCCATAAGACCAGTCTTACCGCCAGACATAGGGAATGTTGTTGGACTACCTACGACACCACCATCAGCATATGCTTGTATTTGAGAGCCCCCTGAGAAGGCACCACCATCAGCGAAACCAAAGAACCCCTTAGCCGCATTGACCATTTGCTGTACGACAAGAACCCTGTAGAGTTCCTTGATGATCTCAGCAGCCATAGACTTAAAGGCATCCTTAACGGACATGGTGCCATCGACCATTGCCATCATACCATCTTCTATAGACCCAGTGATTGAATCAATTAAACCCTGTCGTCTCTCTTCAGTAGCAATTAGCTCATTGGTCTTAGTTATCTGAGCTTCCATACCAGCGGCTATCTCTGGGTTCTTGGCTACAACATCTGACCCAAGTGCTTGAAGAACCTTTTGTCTAGCTTCTGACACACCAAGTAGTTCACGATCTAAGTCTAGCTTCTTCTGGAAATCTGCGATAGGGTCTTTAGTAGGCTTATTAGCCTTGGCTTCTTTCTTGTTGAACTTGTCGATCTGACTTTGGATGCTTTCATAGCCCATCTCTGAGGTGTAGTCTTGTTGACCTTTATACTCAGTCCCTGTCCCACGTCCACCACCTGACTCAATAGAACCTTGCAAGTTATTTAAGTTCATCGCAGCTAGAAGAGAGGTGTTAAGGTTTGCAGCAAGTTTAGCAGCTTCTTTAGCAGCAGTGCTTACTCCAGCAGCTATGTCAACGTCAGCTAGTCTTATAGCTTCAAATGCAGCATCCCCTATTTCATCTTTAAGTTCAGCAGAGGCTTCAAATACCTTAACCATCTCAGCTTGTGCTTTAGCAGCTTCAATCTGTAATAGGGTCATTGGTTCGTATGGTGTAGACTGTGAAATCTTTAGAGTTAAGTCCAGTAGTTCTTGTTCTGCATCAGTTATCTTGTCAATCGCATGGGTTGCTCTTGATGCTGAACCTGCGAGATTCTCTAAGTTCTCGATTACTTCTGCTATTGGAATGGGTATCTTACCAAACTCAAACCCAAGGCTCTTTATAACCTCAAGTGCAGCTAGGGAAGAGTCCCTCATACCTTCCATATCTTTGGACTTGTTAATGTTCTTAAGGGCTGTCTGTAATTCAATAGCTTGTTTTGGTAACAGACCCAACACATCTGCTGCGTCTATCATCTGATCCTTAAAGCCTTCGATAGCCTCTCTAGCAACAAGTCCAGCTTCTTCACCGATTCTGCTAGTTTGTTCAGCAGTAGGAACCTTAACATTGTCCATTGCAGCTTGGATGTCTTTAATGTGACTAACAGCATCATCTAAGTCTTCACCGAACATAGAAGAGCCTGTAGTTAGCCCGTCTAAAGCTCTGGATACAGCGACACTCTGTAAGAGTCCTTGCATCTTCGTTAGCTGCTTCGAGGCTTCACCAAACTCTGCGTTTAGTTCCTGAGTAGTCTTCTTACTAAACTCAACACTTCTTCGATAGTCGTTTATAGCTGTAACTGTGTTGCCTAGTGCATCTTCAGCTTTCTCTGCTGCACCATTCATCTCAAAGAACATTCTAGCGACAGCAGAGCCTACAGGAATAAGGATACCAAGGGCAGCAGATAGTCCTACAGCAGCGCCCATACTCAACCCAAGAGGGCCAGCAATCATAGGAAGGATGCCAGCTAACTGTGCGCCCTGTTGACTAAAGGCTACAAAGGCACTTGTGCCACCTTGAACCTGTACAGCAAAGTCACCAAACTGGTAGCCAAGCTGCTGAATAGCCATGTTGTTGCCATTCATGCGGTTCTTGTTTTGTTGCATGACCTTACCAGAAGTAGTCTGGGCAGCAGATAGCCTTTGTGTGGCAGCAGTTAAGGCGTTTGTAAACTTAACCTCTTGCTGCATCTTTGCGCCGAGCTTCATTATCTCAGAGCGGCTCATCCTAGAGGATACATCTAGGTGCTGTTGTGACTTTACAATCCTGTTTATAGCAGCCATGTACTGCTTCTGGCTACCAGTGTTAACAAACTCCTTAGCAACAGAGCTTAGAGTCCTCTTAGTCTGTTCAGCAGTCTTTATTAGACCTGTAAGTTCTCTGTAGTCAACGCCAACTACTAATTTAATATCATCAGCCATTTGCCACCCTTAAGTATTCTAAATCAAGTCTCTTAATAGCCCCAATTTCCCAAGGCGAGATAGAAGTTTCCGTTAGTTCTTTCCAAGCCTTAATCTGCTCGTAGCCTATAGGCATTGG
>Ga0307985_10002254_pt1 | contig 10817 bp, 13 predicted proteins | sample EllFjometageno80_FD_203155 | JGI IMG/M metagenome (GOLD analysis project Ga0307985, IMG submission 203155) | Marine microbial communities from Ellis Fjord, Antarctic Ocean - #80 | ecosystem: Environmental > Aquatic > Marine > Unclassified | place: Southern Ocean | collected 2014-10-09 | reverse complement strand
GAGGGCGTGAGGTTAATGGAGGTGGGCATGGAATAGGCAATTCTTGTTATCTTGTTAAGGTTCTCACGTTTTCCGACTTCGTAGTCTAATGGGCGCAGTGAAGAATGGGCGCAGTGAAGCGAGCGGAGGCAGGACATGGAGGAAGTGCGGGGTTGGTGGCTTTGTGTACAGGACGAAGCAGACGTGTGACCTGAAGCGCCACAAGGCCGCCATTCACAACATCGACATTGTGTAGCATCACTGCCCTGAGCTCGGGTGCGAGTAGAAGGCGAAGGAGAAGAACAAGATCAAGCAGCACAGAGCCGACGTGCACGATATTGGCGTTACTTGGCATGAGTGCCCGGAGCACAAATGCTCGCGCCAGTCGAAGAGGGAGGGCGACATCAAGCTGCACAGAGCACACGTGCACGGCGTCAGCATCGGCGTAACTTGGCATGCTTGCACTGCGCTTGGGTGCGAGTACAAGGCGAAGGAGAAGGGCTCCATCAAGACGCACAGAGCTGCCGTGCACGATATTGATGTGCTCTGGTGGTTCTGTAACGTCGAGGGCTGCGAACACAGGGCTAAGTCGAAAAAGCAACATCACGCTGCACAAGGCCAACGTCCACAATATCGGCGTGCAGTGGAAGCAGTGCCCCGTCTGCGACTACAAGGCGAAGAAGAACGACCACCTCAAGACTCACATCAAGCGCAAGCACACGTCCAAGTGAGATGCTCGGCACACCAGCTACGCTCCGTAACTCTCTCCAAAGTATCGCGAGCAGTCACAATACGCAGTATTCAGAAATAATAGCACATCTAGCACTTTGCACCATTGGCAACTCACAACACCGTACAACTGTACACGCTCCTGCAGCTACCTGTTGAACGCGATCATCGCCTCTTACACCATAACTCAAACGCCACCAGCGCTCTGCCTGTGCCCCCGTCTCACCATGGCTCCCGCCCCTCCTTCCCCTGCCCCTCCCCCCGGAATCTACGCGACCTACAAAAGCCGTCAACGAAACGCCCAGTACACACGCCGGCACGTGGACAAGAAGCGTAGCTTCATAACAGCTCCTGTGTACACTGCAATCACTGGCACGTTGATGATATTGTTGTTCTCGTTCATTTACAGACCGCTGAAGGAGAAGTATTACCTTCAAGATCCGGGAGGTGGGAAAGTGGGGACACTCGACAAGCTCAAGATCTACCCTCAAGGCATGGTAGACGAGTACAATAAACTTACTGACCGTGATCTTCACGCCGAGTTCGCACAAGAGTTCGATGGCGACGACGACACCAAGACAGCCTCTGCCGTGTTTGAGGAATACAACGCAATCATGTCGAAGCAGACGCCAGGTACGTGCCACAAGGTGTATGTGGCCGAGCGTACTGTGTGTGGCGCGTGTGGGGCGTGTGTGGCGCACCAACCCAATCCCAATCAACTATCCAATCCTCCCCGCTCACACATGTGTGTGGCAGTAACGGAAACCCAAACTGCACTGACCTCCTTCCTCCCCCCCACCCCTCCCCCGCACCCCCCCACCCCGCACTCCTCCCTCTACTTCTACCTCGGCCACACCGGCCTCGGCATAACTTCCCTCCAGACCTCTTCCTACGCCCCCGCCCTCTCCAACTTCACCGCCACGATATCCCTCTACCCCACCCTCCCGTCTCCCACCAAGCCCGTCACAACCCTTCTTTACAACACCCTCGTCAGCGCGCTCACAACCCACAACCTCTGTGTCACAATGTCCCGAGAAACAACCCCAGGCCCCACCGACCCACCCCACCCCACCTGTCCCCCGCTGCCGCACGCGACCGCGCTGGAGTATATTGCGCTGGCGTATGAAATACTACCAACACTCTACTCGACTCCCACCTCTCCTAAATCATCTACTGATGCGCACATGCGTCGTCTCCTTTCTATTGAGATCGAGTTGACACCGCCCTCGCAGCCCGACGCCATCATCCGCCTCATTACCCTCATGCTAACCCTCACACCTACCACGGACCCGTACTCCCGAGCGGAACTGCATTACAAAATGTGCGTGACCAGTCTAACAATACCGGACGTCGCTGCAGCGAGATCGCATTGCCTGGCCGCGATTACTTCCACGAATACGCTGGAGAGCCCCCGACCAACCAACATTCCGTACTATTTGACGGCGGGGGTGATTGAATCTCATGTTGGGAACTGGAGTTTCGCGGTTAAGTTTTGGGAGAGGGGGATGGATGAGTGGTTGTTGAATGGGGTTGACGGGGGGGTTAAGATTGCCAAAGTGCTGACGGAAAAGCTAGGAGAGGGGTATGAGATTACGGGGAAGGGGGGAGGGGACACGTTGAAGAAGGCGGTTGGATTTGGTGTGGAGGATGGGGATGTACGTGCGCGAGCGAAGCGAGCGTACATAAAAACGGGGGACGCGCGAGCGAAGCGAGCATATCTCATTTGCGAGACAACTTGCCCTGTTCCCCTCCCTCAACGTTCGCACATACATTTACTCGAGCGAGCGTACACATCCGGCTCAAAACGACATGGGCCCTCGCGCGCACATCTGTTTTGCTCGCGCTTGCCCTGTTCCCCTCCCTTCAACATTCCCACACACATTTACTCGAGCGAGCTTTCTTCCCTCCATTAATTCTCGCTCACGCGCGCTTCGCTCGCAGGTAGTTAGCCCGGTGTTGAAGCTTGTCGAGGTGTACGCGGGGCAGAAAGCGGGAGGGGAACTGGTTGAAAAGCTTTGTGACACTGTGATTAAGAACGGCGACAACGACCCGAACGCGTGGAAGATTTGTTTGGGGGCGGGGGCGGGGATGGGGGGGGCGTTTGGACGAGGGGCGAGGTATTTCGAGGAAGGGTATAAGGCGTTTACGCCCCGGAGTACGAGGATTTATAACGCGGTTGCGACGAGGTCCTGTCCAACTTTGACGCCGACGTGGGAGAACAGTTATGACCTTCCCGCAGAGTTGGACATGATGGAGAGTCCATCATCGTCCTCGCCACTCTGGTTACTGTCGCCGAGAGACAGCGAGCCGTATTACGCCGCGACGATCGCGGAGCACCCGATCCCTGCCCAGCTCACCCGGGCGACCCAATACCCGACCAACCCAGTACTTTTCAACGGCCGAAACAGCACCGTTATAATACCGACGGTAATTGTCGGATATTGGCCGCTCCCCCGAGTTTACACGCATGTTAAGAGCTGTGGGGTTAGGGTGGCTGCCGAGAACGGTCGATCTGTAGGCAAGGCAGGGGTTGTCTCGTTCCCGGAGTGGTTGGATAACATATTAGGTGAGGGACAGGTCGAGGAGAGTATTAAGCAGGGCGTCGATGTTAAGGTTGACGGATCGCTTTTGACGGAGGATGACGGGGGGGTGAACGGCATATTGGGGGAGGTCAGGGAGAGGAACTTGGGGAAGGTTTTCAGAGAGGGCGGGCGGTTGATTGGTGAGACTATGGGGAAGGCTGCTGAGGATATGGTCAAGGCACAAGAAAGCACGAACTGGAGGGAGCTTTACAAGCAGTTTGCGGTTGGGTGCAGCAACACGCTCTTTGGGGTGGAGGTTGCGATGGAGTATACGGGCGCAAAGGAGATGGGGCTGCTGAATCCGGCGAAGGCGAGAATCATCGACATTAGGAGGGAGATCGGAGGGAGCGAGTGGAGGTGAGCGCTCAAACCGCGACGCTGCTGCCCGCGAGCTGCTCAACCTGGACGCACTCTCCCGCATGTGTGTGCTGCGTTAATTCTAACTCTCCGCCGCGTGGCCCGCTCGCTGCTCACACCTGTGTGCGACCTCTCCTAACACTCCCCCCTCGTGCAGCAGCGGGCAGACTAGCGCAGCGGACGACGAGCGGACGAAGGAGCTTATGATGATGATGGCGGGGGGCTGGAGCGATATGACTACGCTGGAGGAGGTGAGGAAAGGGGTCACAAAAATGGAGGGGGTCTCGAATACGGCGTTGGCGCAGCGCCTCAGTTGGGCCGTGCAGCAGGTCACGAGTGGGCTATGCAAGGAGATGTTCGAAAAGCAGGCGGAGATGAATCAGAACGGGGAGACCGTAGACGGGAGCTTCGACTGGGCCACGTACGGATGCGACAGAGATAAGGTGGGGCTGTTCAGCACGGAGCTCGCGGTCGCGACGTTTGAGTACCAGCGGAGAGGCGGGTGGGAGATGGTTCACCCCATGCAGGAGGACAAGGTTCAGAAGGCCGATAGGAGGGAGGAGGACGCGCGGATCATGACAAACATGTTCGTGAAATGGGTTGCAAAATACGAGAAGCAGCAGAAGCAGAAGAAGCCAAGGCGTAACTAGATAACAAGAATTGCCGTTGCCCGCTCGCAAACACCGAGCGGCGGCGTTCGGCGCAGTACGACAGAGCCGGCAGCCAAGCAGCAAATTTCTTGATTTTGTAAAGTTCTACAGGCTTGTTTCAATCTGTGTGACCACAGGTACTGACCACCGGGGGGTACGTCCGCAAAAATAATGGTTGGTGGTTCGGTGACTCTTTTTTAAGGGCTATCTCGATCCGGGGGCGCTAGATAGATTCGACGTGTTACGCCAAAAGCAATGTCTACCACTTATGCGCACGGCCGAGTTTGTGAGTAGCGCCCCCGGATCAAGATAGAGCGTGGCCGAATTCTCGCGGCAGATTTTTTGCTCCCCTACAGCGGTGCTCATCTGCGATGGTCAGTGGTTATCGCGTTTGAACTTTTACCAGTTTTCACTCCAACGACTTTGGCTCTTTGAGCAAAGCTGTAAAATGGCACGTATTCACTGGGAAAATAGAAGCGATTTTGGCACATTTCTGCTAAAGATAAATCAGCGTACACGCACACAATCCCCACGGACTACAAGGGCGACATCGAGCTCGCCTTCACCCTCGACTCCGTCCCCATCAAGAACTCGCCCGTGACGATCTCCGTCTCCCCTCCCGCCTTCACTACGAACATGTGGATGGCATTCGTCGCCTCCCTCGTCGTGATTGCGATCTGCAACCACTTATATTCACGTTTCGCCAAGAAGAAGATCGAGGTCAATGCCGAGCGGCAAGTCTCGGTGGACGAGAAGCTTCGGAAACTCCTCAACAACAAGGTCCGAACACAGAACGGCATGGTCCTGATCGAGATAGGCGACGTTGGTTTAGACACGCTTAATTGTGTCCTGAAGCTCCTAGACCTTCTGAAAAGCGCGGATGGCGTCCTTAGTTGGCTCTGGGTGCTCTCCGTCGTCATCGCGGTGGTCGCCGTCCCACCTGGCGCGTATCAGATCACCAACCGCGGGCGCGTCAAGACCTCGTACCGCGCCAAAGGTCAGCATCCTGTAGTGCTGTTTGAGGATTGACAGGCATAGCGAGTCTGTTGAACGGCAAAGCTGCGAAGCAGAGAGTCGCGATTACTGCTGAGCCCATCGTCAAGCTGAAGGTTCAAGTCGAGCGGCTAATGGCGGAGTACGAGCCGAAACTGGAGGAGAACAAGGAGGGGGTAGTGGGGCTCACGTGGAAGGGACAACTATTGAGCATCGCGACTCAGTGCGCGTTGGGCGTGCAATACCAGCATAACGAGCAGTACTGGGAGGAGGAGGAGGAGGCGGTGTTGGAGGGGGGGGAGGTAATTTAGGCCGGGTATCGCGAGTGCATTATTTACAGGGACCTGAAGCCGGACAACATGTTATTGACGAAGGACTGGCAGCTGAAGCTCACGGACTTCGGAGAGGCGCGGGCGGTGAACTTGAACCAGGTGAGGAGCGCAAGCAAGCCTCGTAACGACAGCTACAGCTTCGGGATCTGCTTGGTGGCCATGATCAGGGGCGAGAAGGACGTGCAGGAGTTCTACTTTCAAGCGATCCGCAAGACGATGAAGCGGAAGACGAAGAAGGGCGTGGGGGTCACGATTCTGAACAACAGGATATACGGGAAAGGGTGGAGACCGCTTCTCCCGTTGGAGTTCGAGAGAAGCTACCCGCGGATGTGCAAGCTTCTGAAGAGGTGCTGGAGCCAAAAGAAGGAGGACAGGCCGATGTTTGATGAGATCGTTCGCGTAATGCAGGGGGGAATCACGGAGGAGGTACTGCGGAAAGAAGAGCCGATCGTGACAGTGTACAAAGATGAGCCGGGCTCGATCTACCACGAGCGGATGGGCGTTACAGAAAATTTCGGGGAGGAGGAGGGGGAGAAGAACGGGGCGGACACGGCAAAGTTCGTGAACAGGACGGAGCACGAGCGGCTGATGGCGGAGCTGCAGGCGAGGATCAAGGAGCTGGAAGGGAAGGGGGGAAGGAGGCGGCGATTGAGGAAGGCGTCGAGCCGGCGAAGACGAAGACGAAGACGAAGAAGGACGAGCGCTGAGGACGAGCTCGCCGCGCTGATGGGAAGTATGAACAGGTGATAAAGACATAATGAGCTTCAGTCTCCCAATCAAGCGACTGTTACATATACCCTTGTTCGTGTCACAAATCGCCGTTTGATCTCTCTCCTCCTACACTGGTGCTCTTGGCGCCTTCTCGTTGACTTCGAGAAAGACAAAATGGGCAGCAGCTTGGGTAATTCTGTCTGTAAAGCCATGATCGGCCGGTCGCTCCTCCAGATCCTGTCGTTCCGGGCCCTCACTTTCGTCCTCAACATTGTTCTCCTGCGAATCCTGCCTCTTAAGTCTTTGGGCACAGTCACCCTAACTTATGCTCTTGGCCGGTCCTTCACATATTTCCTGCTTACTGATGCTGTCCGTCGCGTTGTTGCGACCTCGTCACGTGCATCACTTCCGTCCCGCCAGCAGCTTCTGTACCTCCCAGCCTTGATCGCCCTGCTGCTCCTTCTGCCCCTCCAGCTTTTCTTCCTGCCATCCCCCACGGCAACTCTCTACACCTGCTCTATTTTCCTCGAGACCCTGGGCGAGTTCCCCCTCACCGTCTCCCTCATCTCGCTCGACCAACTCCCGCGCTCCCTCGCCGAGTCGGTGGCCTCCACGTCCAAAACCCTCTCCCTTATATCCATGCTCTACCTGCCAAAACACCTTCCGTTAGGGTTGGGTCCTCTCCTCGAAGATGACGGCGTGAAGTTCGGCATCTCTGCGTGCCTCTACTCGCTCTCCTTCACCATAACGCTCTGGGCCACCTACACCCCCCCGCCCGCCGCGCGAGCTCCCATTCTCGCGCCCAACATGCTCCAAGTCGCCGCTCCCCTCGTCCACCTCACCTTCTCCTCCCTGCTCCAGAACCTGCTCACCGAGCTGGACAAGGTGACCCTCAACCTGCTCCACATTGACCCGGCCGCCGGCGGCGTCTACGCGCTTACCTCCTCGTACGGCGGTATAGTCATCCGCCTCCTGCTCTCTCCCATCACCGATCTCTGCAAATCGAACTTTGCCATTTCTAAAGACACAAAGACGCTCAGGCTAGTTCTGAAACTATCCCTCTACATCGCCGCAGGTGAGTCTTGAGCACACACACAGATGCACTCCCCCTTTGTTCGCACATGTGCATGATCTAACATGGCTGTGTTTGTTTGCAGTTATCGTGACCTTCGGCCCGTCCTACATACCTACTTTGCTCCTCCTCCTCCGCGGTCAGACGGCTTCTGATCCCCTCCTCGTCTCCTCCCTCCAATATTATTGCTACTACATCTTCGCGCTCGCAATGAACGGCTGCCTCGAAACGTACTTCCACCTAATCCTCCCCCCCCACGCCCTCGCGTACACTCATGGCGTGTACTCAAGGGTTGCCGCTCTCGTTTGTTACGGCGCGACGATTGCGTTCATGGGGGGGGATGTTAGCGAGAGAGTTATTTTGGCGAGTACGGTGCAGGCGGGTGTTAGGGCTGCCTACGCGGTGATGTATGTGGGGCTGGAAGATGTTAGAATTCAGGTGCCGTCTCTGGTTGTCGTGGGGTTGGGAATGTGCAGACTTGTGGTGGGGGCGGTTGATCCCGATAGAACTTTGCTTCATGTTGGCGTAGGCGCTGTTGCTGGGTGCGCTTTTTTGGGAGTGGTGTGGAGGACGGAGAAAGCTTTCATCCGGGAGCTAAGGGAGGAGAAGAAGAAACAGAAGATTAGTTGATGACAATCGTGCGCAGGGGGCGGGTGCGAATAGCGCCGATGTGCTGGCGCGCGCGGTTAAAACACGCGAACATCGCGCGCGCGCTTGAACTTGACTGCTCTGGCAGGCGCCTCTAAATAATCTGGCTCTAAATTGTCTGGTTCTCAGCCTAAGCGACAACGCTTGTGAGGGAGTTGGTTGAATCGGTCTTCTGGGGGCGTTCTCATCGCCCCCCCACACACACACACACGCACACCCGCTCCCCCCCACCGTTAATTAACAGCATGCCCCCCCTCTGCCCCCCCCTTGTCCTCCTCTCCATCCTCTTCCACACAGCCACTGCTGCTTTTTCTGCCACGTCGAGTAAATGGCGCGCCTCCAACGTCACTGAAGCCCACGCCGTGAAGGCCTTTGACTACCTTTGCACGTATATCGCCGCCTCTAGCCCCTACAATTCCACACTCCATGAGGCCCCCCTCCAGCTCCTCTCCCCTGACAAGTCCCTGTGTAGCGAGATCCTCGCAGGCACCATCACCTCGCGCACCTTCATCAACTCAACAGTGCTCGTCACCGAGGAGTCCCTTGTGTCGGTTTGCCACTTCAACTGGTTCTACGAGAACCCAGCCTCAATTTATCGGGCTCTGGCAGATGCTACAATACGCACCAGTCGGCGGAAGCCTCCTTGGGTCCGGCTCTCACCGGGGCGACCACAATTCCCACCACGAGGACACCATCCCCTTCGTCGACATCGGACATCACGCAGGAAGCGTCCTCAAGCAGCGGCTCGTCTCCCACCCTGACGAGCCAATCCACACCTTCTTCGCCGTGGACAACACGAACCGCTGGGTCATCATGTACACGTGGCTGAAGTGGCAGTACCGGGTGCTCGTCGGTGGCCTGTCGTGCACTGCCATTTACAGGGCCATTTAGGTGGGCGTTGCCCCCTCCTTGACAACCAAGTTGCTCGTCGTGGCGTGCGAGTTGCCCGCAGTCCTCTTCCTTCTGTGGGTGAGCATCCGTGGGCATACCGTACAATGTACCAGGTACAACGAAGCCAACCCGACTCTGTTTCTCGCTTGCGTGGATGGCCTGGTGTGTCTTGGCCTGGCGTCGAAGATTCTGGTGGCGAGGTTCTGGAGAAGTTACCATGCGCATCTGAAGTTGGGAGCGGCGTTGGACTTCGCCTTTGAACTTCCTCTTCGCGTCCTCGTCTTTGAGCATCTCTCTGTTTCCGCGTTTCTTAGGTTTATTTGTACAGGAAACCACGAAAACCTTACGGCGTGTTGCATGAGGATTGTGTGGGGGCAGGAGGCGGATGAGGATGGGGAGGTGGTCGCTGTCAAGTGCTAGGCTTGCCTTGACGCCGGCGTCGCAGATACGGCGGAGGTCTTTGCGTTTGTGATCCAGAAGTCGTTCTGGTAGTCCTTGCCGGACCGGAAGTGGGTCCAAGTTTTGTGGGTTGGTTTGAGGAAGAAGGAGGTAGTGGAGCAGAGTAGGTGCGTCGCGAAGAAGCTGCGTAACTTCTTGCCTCTGGCGTTCTCGTGAGCGTTGCCGAATATTTCGCTAACGTCATCGTCGTTGTTGAGAGAGGTGCCGAGGGCTGCGTTGAGGTCCGCGCCGAGTAGTAGAGTCTCCGTAGATTGGCAGCAGTTGATTCAGGCTTCCAAGTCCGTGTAGAAGTGGTCGCTCTCGGGCGCTCTCCTCTTCCGAGCAACCCGTGGTCGGCGCGTACACTACCGTAGTCGGCGTTTACACTAGTAGGCGCCGACTAAGAAAATCCTCTCCGCTTTCAGTCCGCGGCCTGGAAAGTTGAGTCGAATGGCAAGAACACGCCGTCCGTAGCGCATTATTTGGCTGCCTTCTTTCTTCCAGACGTTGGACCATGGCTTCGAGAGTAGAATCCCCACCGCCTCGCGTAGCCTTCCCTTCGATCGCTGAGTTGCCGTTCCAGAATGCTGCGGTGGCCGTTGTTTACGAGGATTGAGGTGAGACGTCAGAGTCAAGGGGTCTTTGTAGTTTCTCCCTGTTTAACCGTGAGATCTCCTCCTCGATCTTGGGTTCCGATAGTCCATTCACGTTTTGGAACGCTAGGTCCCGTGACATGTTCATCGTTGGTTGATTGGGTCCGGCGGCTGGTGGTGAAGTGTTTTCCGGGCCCTTCCAGATGAGGCTTGGCGTCTTGTTGTTGCGATCCCGCCGACTAAACTGGCACACTGACGAGGGGTGCTAGTTTCTCCCTGGAAGCGCAGGAATGCTTCTGTTTTATGTTATGTTACCGGTATGTGACTTACGTTGGTACACTGTACGGACTGGGGCAGTAGCAACGTCGTTTCAGCAAAGTGTTGGCTTAGGTTATTCTCATGCAGGCCGCTGACACCCATCGCGCGATGGTGATCGTTATGCAGAATTAGTGGAGCCGATACTAGCGCCCGAGTCTCAGTTCCTTATGAGTTCGCACTTGCACGTGCTCGATGCCACGGGGCATCGGGTCGCCTTGCTTGTTCCTTGTGACGACAGCGTTCGCGTGATGCGGTGCTGTCGTCTCACCGAGTGATCAAGGTGAGGCGCCACGGGGCGCACCACGTCTCCCACGACTGCGGCACGGACACGCGCTATTCCGCGGGTGCCTGCCGTCGTCCGACTATCAGTTTGTGACAGAGATATGTTAACAAAAACTGTCGGACTGTGGATGAAGGAGTCCGAGGAGCAAAAGGGGGGTGAGGTTGAAAGAGTGGTACAACCTCAGGTTCGAGCTCAGATCGAGCCATATTAGAGAAACTACGTTTGCGCGAGTTAATACACG
>Ga0307985_10002253_pt1 | contig 10820 bp, 7 predicted proteins | sample EllFjometageno80_FD_203155 | JGI IMG/M metagenome (GOLD analysis project Ga0307985, IMG submission 203155) | Marine microbial communities from Ellis Fjord, Antarctic Ocean - #80 | ecosystem: Environmental > Aquatic > Marine > Unclassified | place: Southern Ocean | collected 2014-10-09 | reverse complement strand
GGCGGCGCGAGACAGAGACTCTCGGGCGACGACCAAAAAGAAGACAGCACGCAATACAAGCAGTTGATTCACCAGATGATCTCTGAGCTTGAAGACGTGCTCGATGTATTGAAACACTAGCCGCTAATCCTTATCTAAACCGCTTTCATGAGAATTCTTGTTACCGGCGCTACTGGCTTTATTGGGACGGCGATAGCCCGTTATCTTTCGTCGCAAGGACATCGTGTTGTCTGTCTAGTTCGAAACCTCCCCGCCGAAACGATTGATCGAGCAGAATATCGGCAAGCATCTGATATCTCGAAGGTAACTGCGCGCGATATCGAAGGCGTCGACGTTGTTATTCATGCGGCGGGGTTGGCTCATGGCAAAAACGTGCATGATCGACAGCTATTTGAAACCAATGTTGGCGGTAGTCTCGCGCTTTGTCAGGCTGCAATAGATGCGCGGTGTCAAAGAATGATTGTGTTGAGTTCCACAAAGGCGGTAGGTGAGGGCAATATCTCAAACGAAAGTTTTCCTAAACCGGTTGGAGCATATGCTCAATCTAAGCGGCAAACCGAAATTGAATTATTAGATCGCTGTGCCTATGAGGAGATGGAACTTGTCTTTCTCAGAATTCCTGTCACTTATGGATTGGGTGTTGCTGCGAATTTCAAGAAGCTCATCTCCCTCTCTCGGTCCTATCTGCCGATACCTTATGGTTTGTTCAAGTCCCGAAAAAGTTATCTCTATGTTAAAACCTTGGCCAGATTTGTTGAGCGTACTCTAAATCTGCCAGGAATTGATGGTCGATGTTTGCTTGTCGCTGACCCGGAGCCAATTGCACTGGGTAATTTGATACGGGAGCTTAGGTTAGCGCAAGGTCTATGGGTGGCGCCTAATGTCGACCTGCCGGCGACCTTCATGAGAAAGATAATGAAGTCAGTGCTGCCACCCGCGATCTACCTGCAGCTTTTTGAGGATGCTGTTATCGATATTTCTGAGACCCTGACGCTCACTGGCTGGGTTCCGTCTTGGACGACTGAAAATGGGTTAAAGGATATGTTTGGGCTTGACGACGAACCCTGATAGAATGCGCGCCGTTAGATCAAATCGGGGCGTAGCGCAGTCTGGTAGCGCACCACACTGGGGGTGTGGTGGTCGTAGGTTCAAATCCTGCCGTCCCGACCAATTAAAATCTGACCTGTGGCCAAATGCCCATATCTCGACAGCCCCCTTCACCAATCTGGAATGACGGTTGGAATGACACTAAAACACCAGGCCTGTCTGAGTAACTGTCGAAAAACCATCATTCGAATTCCTACAATCACTGTAATAGTCATCCCCATACCTTTTAATCAACCTACTTTCAGACCAAGCAAAGCTGCAGCTACTTCTGCTGATAACCCTTAACGGAGTTTATCTTTAATCACCCTTTCATAGAACAAGCCTATAGGGTAGGTGGCGATAGAGTAGCAGTTCACCCTGGATAAAAGTGTCGGCAACATATCATAGTAAGTAACATGTGACTGACATCACGCCACCATCAAGGCATCCGCATTGAGTATGCTTGGTCAGTAGAGGCGGTTAAGTTCAGCAAACCAGACTTTGATGCCCTGAAAAAGTTCTACTTTCTTGCCTCCAGTGCTTTTGTGCGTCTTAACAGCTGGTCACGAAACGATTGCAAGGTTTTGAGGAGATCAGGGTCCTCGCTTGAGGCGCTGCGCGAAATGGCTTTAACTGAACTGGCGGCAGTTATGCCGCTTGCAGGTCCGACAGTCTTGCACACTGCCTGTACGATTACCCCTGGGTACTGCTTTGCGGGATCGTAAAGTTCATCAATAGCGGCGGAGCAGCCGCCAACGGCTGAATTTGAACTACCATTTACAAGGCAACCGAACACGTAGCCAAAATTAACGGTAGTGTCGTTGTCGCATGCGCAATTGGCGCTTATAATAGAGCTGGTTGAAGGACAGGACGCACTTGCGACGCCACCATCGTCAAACACCTCAACGCTAGATAGAGTCTGGGTGGGTAGAAGTCTCGGGTCGATAGCATCGGCGTCGTGGAAATAGCCCAACACGTCGATAATTACATGAGTGTCGCCTCTGGCGAAAACTCGAAGTTCTCGGGGTCCGACAGCGAATTGAGTCTGAATGATACCGGCGTTGGCGACGACTGTACCGGCGGTAAAGTTAAGCAGGCTGACGTTGGGCACCTGCGAGAGGCTGGCCGGGTAGACCGTCAGAAAACCGGAGTCAGACGCCACTACCGTGGCGTTGATGTGCACGGCCCGTGGCTCTCCACGCGGCGAGCCACAACCTAAAGAATTGCCACCTTGGTTGCCGATTGTCCCCCCATCACCATAAACATAGAAGTCCCGCGTGGAACCGCTCGAGACGATGCCCGTGGCTCGTGTATCAGCGATCCGGCACGGTGTGACGGCAGTGTAAACGTAGTCCTGGCTAGTGTCGCCGATGGCATTTGGTTCGATGGTATTTGCGTTGAGTAATGTGCCAGCAACGTCAGTCGCGTTAACGCTCAGAGATAGGATCTTAACGGCATCCTCATAGTTAATAGTTTCGCTGATCTTGTAAAGCGTTTGGGTGTCGGCCAACCGTAGGTTGACCTCGAACTGGGAGGGATCGATGGATTCAGAATCAGGAGGCACGATGCGGGCCAAGATATCTTGGATCGCCCACTCTGGATTAGCTACGATGCCGGCCAGCGCCTCCGCCTCGTCGCTGTTTAGTTTTTGATAACTGCCTGATAATTCCGCGCGAGCCGGTTGTAATGGCATAATCAGCACGATAGCTACAATTGTTACTAGAGCCCATGTTGGCTATGGGGGAAATTTTATTTTATGTCCCGTTGTTAATGGAGTGTTTGTAAACAGCGTGTTTATTAAATCTATTTTCATCGGTGATCCCTTTTCATGCCGGCCCCTACCTAGCTAGAGAACCCGCCATTGATCTAATAGGTTTGTTAAAAAAGTAAAGCTTAAGGCCGCTAAATGCGAATACGATTTTAGATTGTCTAAAAAACAAACAGCTGAAAAACTATATACGATTGTCCAAGTATTGTAACTTTTATTATTCAACCATCACTTTTGCCCGAATGGGTCCGGGGTAGGTCACGATGGATGTTCATACTCGTCTCGCACACATTGATATAGAGATATCGTCAGCTTGACATGAGTTCATGGAGGAAAACTTAGAAGTTCTTTCTGCGATGGATATATTTACAAGGTCTTTCCCTCTTTTGTTAGATATTCTTCCTATGTGCACCTAAACAGCTTTCTTTCTTAACCAGAAAGCAAAGGCTTGCCAGTCGCAGACCAACCTCGGTCTGTTCGCCAAGAAGATAAAGCGCTTTCTGCGCCAGTAAGTAGATCGTTGTCTGCCTGTTCATCTCTCCAGTCACGATACTGGATGTCTGTGAAGCCGAATTTATCAGCCTCTGCTTTTTCTTCGGGGTTGAGAGGATAGGGCTTAGCCTACTTTCGCCTATGGGCAGAAATGGCGCAAAAGGTTACGAAGTCGTCGCGCTCAGCCCAAGTGCGATACTCTTAAACTATCTGCTTTAAGACCGCACAGCATTATCACTGGATGGGGTAGGTACTGGAAGTTGCTTTCTCGGGTGATGTGTTTGACTCGCAATACTGTGACGGACTTTCAGGTTTGGTTGCGACGCAGAATTCTGAAGGCGTGCCTTGTAAAACTCAAAGCGGAATCGATTTATCGAGGGTGCGACTATCCGAACCAACGTGGCTCTGATGTATACTTTGGTTTCTAAGACTTACAAGTATATAAATTTATGAGCGAACGCACCGATAAATGTTGCTAAATATCTTCTTACAATTTGGGCTTATTGTGTCGGCCAGTTGGATTGCGTCACACATTTATAGGGTGTTGGCTGAACGGTTTAGTATTCAAGCTGATGTTGTGGGCCGAAGCGCGCATACAACGTCTACGGCGACAGGGGCGGGGGTTGCTTTGCTCGTTGTGTTTGTACTTTCTCTGGCCTTACTTAATGAGATTGGCATCACCCATCAGGGAGATTGGTTGATCCTCATTGGACCGGTTTTGGTTTGTATTTGTGGTTTCTTCGATGATCGTCATGACCTTAAGGTGGGTGTCCGACTTCCTATCTATGTCATCGCTGCGATCGGAAGCAGTATATATATTGGCTTCCCCAAACTACTTATTTTTGATTATGAGTTGCAGTTGGGACTTCTTGGCATGGCTTTTGGTGCGATTTCACTCTTGTGGTTGCAAAATTTATTCAATTTCATGGACGGCGTCGATGGTTTCGCGGCCTGTGAGGTGATTTTCGTCTGTTCTGCAGTGATGCTCCTCTCGTCATCCACTGCCTCGTCAAGCCTGTTCGTCACGACGGCTGTTTGTTGTGGATATTTGTTGATTAATTGGCCGGTGGCACGGGTTTTTATGGGCGATGCCGGTAGTAATTTCTTCGGTTTATTATTGGGGCTTTTTGCATTGTCAGAGGAGTCCGTAAGCCTCTGGGTTTGGATGATTTTACTGGCACAGTTTCTTGTCGATGGATGTCTGACAATCTCGATGAGGGCATATCGTCGCGTTGATATTAGACAGCCGCACAGTCAGCATTGTTACCAACACATGAATCGCCTGCTTGGCACAAAAAAAGTACTTTTATGGCAGGCATTAATCAATACGCTTTGGTTGCTACCTCTCGCCTATCTTGCCAATGGGTCTCCTGAATATGGCTTAGTTCTGCTAACATTGGCGTCATTACCATTGATATTGATGTTTTGGTTGGGTGGTGCGGGTGTCGATACGCCTCGATTGAATTACTTGGTGAAAAACTGAATGCATACTCAGCTGAGTGAAAAAGCAAAACGAAACGTCATGATGCTTGCCGACGCGGTGATGCTTTCGATGGCGCTTTGGGCATCTGTAGTCCTACGTTACGGTGATATTAGGCATGATGTAGGACCTTTCTGGGTTTTGTTTCTTGTAGGTTCGGTCTCCGGTGTACTGGCACTTTCAAAATTTGGTCTTTATCGCGCGATGGTTCGTTATATAGGGCCGAGCTCTATGGTGCCGATCGTTCAAGGCATTAGCGTGGCTGTGGTTGTCGTCTCGCTCTGCGCTTACGTCATCCAGCTCATCAATTTTCCTCGATCATCTCCGATTATATTTTGGTTTATCAGCATACTGTTCGTTGGTGGTAGTCGAATCATTGTGCGTGGCTATTTTTACGGCTTCAAAACGAATTACCTTACCAGAGAGAAGGTGGCGATTTATGGCGCCGGTGAATCGGGCGCGCAATTAGCAATTAGTTTATTGAATGGCTCTGATTACATGCCCGTTGCTTTTATAGACGATGATCGCAAGCTTCGAAAAAATACGATTCACGGAATACAAATATACGACTCGGAGCATCTAGATCGATTAGTTGAAACCTACGGTATTAGTCAAATTCTATTAGCAGTTCCATCTGCAACAATCGAACAGCGTAGAAATATACTGAGCAAATTAAGCGATTTACCCATTTTTGTTCGAACGGTTCCCAATTTTGCAGACCTACTTTCTGGCAATGCATCATTGAGCGAAATTAAGGAAGTTGAAATTGGTGATCTGTTAGGCCGTGATACTGTTTCGCCAGATCAGTCTTTGTTGGAAGCGTCAATACGCGGCAAATCTGTGCTTGTCACTGGCGCAGGCGGTACAATCGGTTCCGAGTTGTGTCGTAAAATTTTGAGCCAGTCCCCCTCAAAGCTCGTGCTATTTGATAATTCAGAATATGCGCTTTATCGAATTGAACGGGAGCTTCAAAGCACAAATGACGATAGAACAGAACTTGTGTTCCTTCTCGGTTCGATTATGAACAAGACCTATGTGTCGAAAGTGATGAACAGTTTCGGCGTCCAAACAATTTATCATGCAGCAGCTTTCAAACATGTACCCATGGTTGAAAGTAACATTATCGAAGGTGTGCGAAACAATGTCGTTGGCACTTGGAATGTGGTCGAGGCAGCAGAAGAAAATGGCGTTGAAGCGCTGGTGCTGATTTCATCGGATAAGGCAGTTCGCCCCACGAATGTGATGGGTGCGACCAAACGAATGGCCGAGCTGATCGTTAAAGCCTTTGCGTCCCGTTCACAGAAGACGCGCTACAGTATGGTGAGATTTGGCAATGTATTGAAATCGTCGGGTTCCGTGGTGCCGCTATTTGAAAAACAGATATTGACGAATGGCCCCGTGACCGTCACCCATAAGGATGCATCACGTTATTTTATGACAGCTTCGGAAGCAGCTGAATTAGTCATCCAGGCGGGGGCCATGGCAGAAGGCGGCGAACTCTATGTGCTCGATATGGGCGACCCAGTCAAAATTAATGACCTTGCGACAAGAATGATCCACCTTCATGGACGTGAAGTGAAGGGCGATGCCGAAAAGATGGTGCATGACAGAGGCGCTATCGAAATTGAATATATTGGTTTGAGGCCGGGGGAAAAGCTCTACGAGGAATTAGTAATTGGCGAGTCTATCTCTGGAACACGTCATTCGAAAATTATGATGGCGGAGGAAGCGTCGCTAACCTTTGAAACGATGACGGAGATTTGCGAAACCCTTAAATCTGCTTGTGCGAACTCAGACTTCGATGTGGTCCGACAAACGCTTGAGACTTATGTCTCGGGGTATATTATGCATAAGTCTGACGCAGACCCGGTCCTTGCCATTGAAAGGAAGGCTGCCTCTATCAATAACGTGCTGAACCTCAAGAATTAATCTGTTAGCTGCCGTCAGGACTCTCAACTGATGTGCTACGTATCATTGATAAACTAATAGGCAGCCAGATCATCAGCCAGATGAAATCGATCTTTCGTATGATTCTATTACCGTCAACGGTTAGACAAATTAGGCCATAGATAAATAGTGGGATTGCATAGATCATTATAGATCTGTCGAGTTTTGTCATCTGAAACAGTGCGTACCCAAACACAGTCAATAATCCGACTAACCCCAGAACACCGCCATAATAAACAGTCGATAAATAGATGCTATGTGGATGCTTGTGTAACTCACCGGCATAGTAGACTGATGCGTCGGCACTTGTGCCCATGCCTGTTATTAGTTCGGGAAATGACAGGTGTACGTATACAGCTTCCCAGATTTCTGGTCTCAAGCTAGTGGACCGTTCGAGTAGAACGTCGAAGTAGCCTACAAAGTAGGCGAGAGACACAGAGAGTATTAGAAATACCAAGTATTTGCTAAGTGCATAGGTATGTTGGATAGCTGACCTACTGCAATAGGTCAATACTAGGGCGGCACCACCAAAAAGTAATCCTAGTACTGCACTTCTGGTTTCGGTGAGAAGTAATGCCGTTAGCATGGTCAGCAAGCAAATGGAGACAAGAAACTTCTCTAACAGACTCTTCTCTAACAGAGACCGATTAACAAAATATGAAAAACCGATAATACAAGCGGCGCCGTACGATAGTCCGCTCATCACCGGGTTGTCTAAGCCGCCAAAGGCAATCAACCTGCCTTCATCACCAGTTCGATAGTCTAGTCCAAAGTAGCCCCAGAGGGAGAAAATTGCGGAGATAGTGGCCGAAACAAGCAGCGCTTGGACGAAGCGCTCTGGGAAATGCTTAAACTGATGCGATATAAAAGGAATGCTTACGAGAAAGGAAAGGATTAAGAGTGCGTAGCCGGCGGGTTTTAAGGTGGCGATCAAATTTGTGTGCCAAAAATTGCTTATCACCATATAAGCCAGAAACATCGTAATAATTGATAGTAGGACGGTATTGTTGCTAAGGATGTGTTTCATTCGTTGGGAGAAAAGTAGAGCTATGACTCCAAGACCTATGAAATAGGTAGGAATGAAACTTGTTGAATTTGATTTTGCTAGGAAATAAGTGACCACCGTTAGTAGTAGGCTTATAGCAACAACGAAGTTTATAATTTTTTTTAATCTAATTTGAATGATGGTGGCCGCGAGATAATGATGTTAGCTAGGTAGATGTTAACGTGATTCAGACAGAATTAGTTGGCTTTATTCATATCTCGCTTCTATGAAACGTCTTTGCTCCTGTTAAGATTAAAATCTATAATGGGAAACTGAAGCTCGGTTATTTATCGGCGACTTCTGACGAAGGAATGAAATTGAGAATTGTTATTGCAAGTCCCCCCAAAACAGGAAATGTTTGGGTAAAAAATCTGCTCGCAGAAATTTACGATCTAAATATTTTCGCTGGACCAAAACCTAGCCCTGAAGAATTAAAAAAGTTTTTCACGACGGAAATTTTTCAAGACAACAGCATTTTTCATGAGCACTATAGAGCGTCAGAAGAACTCTTTGCTCTTGGTGATTTAGTTGACGCTAAGTGGGTTACGACGCTACGCAATCCTTATGATACATTTGTGTCATTGTTTTATTATGTCCAAAACTTTCCACGGTTGTTCCCAGAGGGGCATAGATTAAGTGTGTTTCATGGTGAGTCAATAAATGGGCCAGCAGCATTGGATTATCTGGCATCCGACAGTGAAGGTTTTGGTGCATTGCTAGATCTCGGTGAAGACTGGATAGCTGGCGGCAAGAGCATAATTATTCGGTATGAAGATTTACATGCTAATCCGATGAAAGAGTTGAAGAAGGTTACGGCTCAAATTCAAGATGTTCCCAAGAAAAAAATCAAAACAGCGATTAAAAATTGTAGTGCAGAAAATATGCGCCAGAGAGACGAAGATCTTGAGAAGCATATCCGCAAAGCCTCAGTCGGTGATTGGCGGAATCATTTGGGTGAGAAACACCTCGAGATTATTCGAGCTAAGCATGCTGAAAGAATCAATCAACTCGGCTACAGCGTCCATTAAGGCTTCGTTTTTATGTTTTCTTGTTTATATTTTTTTCGCTCGGGTTATGCGGAAACCTTCGAATGAAATAATCAAGTCAGAAGCGCTAATTGCCTCATTAATTAGCCGATTCGCCATTACTTCCGCCCTGTAAATGTGAGAAATGTATGTCAACGATAGTGCCCGTAATTCTTTCAGGTGGTTCTGGTACTCGACTTTGGCCTCTCTCGAGGCAGCACTATCCGAAGCAGTTTTTGCCACTCGTCCATGAGACGACGATGTTGCAAGATACAGTTCAGAGGGTTAGCGGGCTTGAATCTTCAAACCCTTTGGTCATATGCAATGAGGATCATCGGTTTTTAGTAGCCGAGCAACTAAAACAGCTTGGTTTAAATGACTGTTCTATCATATTGGAGCCGGTTGGCCGCAATACCGCACCGGCGATTGCGGTCGCAGCACTGCACCAAAATACAGATGATGCGATTCTGTTAGTACTCGCTGCCGATCACGTTATTCAGGATGTTGAAAAATTCCAAGAACATATACTTCAGGGCTTTAAGTTAGCGCAAGAGGGTGCAATGGTGACATTTGGCATTTTGCCATTGGCACCTGAAACAGGTTACGGGTATATCAAAGCCGGTTCCGCAGTGGCGAATGGGTTTCAAGTTCAACAATTCGTTGAGAAGCCAGACCTCGAGACTGCACAAGCCTATCTGGATCAGGGCAACTATTTTTGGAATAGTGGTATGTTCATGTTTAGGGCAGATCGATACCTCGAAGAATTGCAAAGGTTTAACCCCGATATGCATAAGTTCGCAAACGCGTCCCTAGCAGGCGCAGTAAAAGACTTCGATTTTGTCAGACTCGATAAAGCGGCTTTTGAAGCGTGCCCGGCGGATTCAATTGATTATGCGGTGATGGAGAAAACGGATAACGCGGTTGTGATCCCCATTGATGTCGGCTGGAATGACGTCGGCTCTTGGACGTCACTTTGGGATGTAAGTGAAAAAGATCAATCGGGCAACCACTTTACTGGTGATGTGCTAAATACCGATTCGAAAAATAACTTCGTTCATGCCGAGGATCGATTGGTCGCATTGGTCGGTGTTGATGACATGGTGGTGGTTGATACGCCAGATGCATTGTTAGTTGCGAGTAAAGACAGAGTTCAAGAAGTGAAGTCAATCGTCTCGCAGCTCGAATCTCAGGGGCGGTTAGAGGCTCAAGCACATCGTAAGGTTTACAGACCTTGGGGACTCTATGAAAGCGTTGATGAGGCAGTCGGTTTTCAGGTTAAGCGCATTACGGTGAACCCAGGGGCCAGTCTTAGCCTGCAAATGCACCATCATCGAGCTGAACACTGGATCGTTGTATCGGGCACGGCTGAAGTGACCTGCGGTGACAAGGTGTTCACCGTTAATCGGAACGAATCAACCTATATTCCGCTTGGCGAGAAACATCGATTGCGGAACCTAACGGATGAACCCCTCGAAATGATAGAGGTCCAGTCCGGCGACTATCTCGGTGAAGATGACATCGTTAGGTTCGATGATGTATATGGACGAAACTAGCTTGCTAGAAGGCGTCGCTTAACTCCAATTGCTTCACGATGGTCTCAACGCAGGTATCAACATCCAGCTCGTGAGTCGGCAATGTTAACTCGGGGTTTTCAGGTGTTTCGTAATCGATTGATAGTCCCGGAATGGTCTCTATACCTTCTTTTTCTGCATTGTTATAAAAGCCTTCCGTATCACGCGACATACAAATGTCCAGAGGCGCGCTGAGATAGACTTCGATGAAGTCTTGTCCAATAGCTTCTCTAGCCTTTTGCCTAACGTCGGCATTTGGCGCAACAAAAGAACAAATAGCGATGCCACCATTTTGGTTAATGATCTTTGCTATCTCAATGCTTCGGCGTAGATTTTCTGATCTTGACTCTGCATCGAAGCCCAAATCTTTGCTGGGTCCCAAACGCATATTTTGACCATCTAACAC
>Ga0307985_10002250_pt1 | contig 10831 bp, 6 predicted proteins | sample EllFjometageno80_FD_203155 | JGI IMG/M metagenome (GOLD analysis project Ga0307985, IMG submission 203155) | Marine microbial communities from Ellis Fjord, Antarctic Ocean - #80 | ecosystem: Environmental > Aquatic > Marine > Unclassified | place: Southern Ocean | collected 2014-10-09 | reverse complement strand
CTCTTGAAGTCGATCATGCTCAAACTCCCCTTGAAGCCCTCATCCAAGCGCTCGAAGGCCGCCCTGTAGTCCATGCCCTTCCTCACGCACCGCTTCACCATGACCTTGAACCTGCTGATACTCTCCATCTCCTCGCCAGCGCCCACCCCTCCGCCAGCGAAGCTCTCGCTGACGAACTCCTTCCAGGCCACGTTGCCGTCACCGTTCATGTCGAACCGCTCCAGCAACTCCTCGACATCGTTATCAGAAGGCGCCGCCAACTTGACCTTGTTGACCAGTTTCACCAAGCCCTTCTTGAAGCTCCTAGTGGTGCAGTACCCGATCCCGTCCAAATCAAGGGTCGCGAAGATCTCCCTCGCCTTCCTTGCGATCTCGCTCAAGTCCATGTCGCACCTGTTCGCCGAGCTCTGCAGCCTCCTCAGCGCGTTGATGCCCTTTCCGTCGCCCTCGACGCCGCTTCCGGGGAACAGAACGCGCAGCAGAGCGCGGTACCTGACCGCGGTCTTCTTGCCGCCGCCGAACTCTTGGCTCAAAGCGCGGGCCTCGGCCTCGCTAATCTTCACGCCCAGAGTGCGGAACGACGAGCGGCACGTGTCTTCCTCGATGATGCCGCTGCCGTCGACATCGGCGGCTTCGAAAACATTGTTCCACTTGCTGTAGCTGCCGTTTTCGCTTCTCGCGGCCAAGCTTCGCAGCTTGGCCATGAGCGTCTCCAGACTTACGTTGCCTCCGATGACCGGGACAATGTTCTGGCCGTCCGGGGCCGACCAGTTCAAAAAATCATTGTAAGGAACAATTCCAGAGTCGCCGAAGTGCTGCGCGAGCACGACGATCTCCGCCCTCGTGAAGGTGAAGCCGGCGCTCCGCACGGCCGCGGCGAAGCACCTCAAGGGCAGCTTGCCGGTCCTGCGCCAATCGTAGTGCTGGAACGGGTCGGACAGCCCCTTCAAATCCGCGTGGCGCCCGCTGAACTCCTTCGCGACCGCGAAGCACTTGAGCTGAAGCAGGCCCATGTCGAAGTCGGACGCGCGCTTCTCGGGCTCGCTAGTGGCCTCGTCGCCGTCCAAGATAAAGTCGACGAATTGCTTGTACGACACGCCTGTCCCCCTCGGGTCGGCCCTCATGAACAATTTGTCCATGTCGGACCTCGGCAGGGCCAATCCCAAAGCATCCAAGCCCTTGCCGAACTCAACGGCAGTAACGACGCCCTTGGACTCGGTGTCGAACTTGGCGAAGACATCCCTAAACTCGTTCACGCCGTCCTTCCACCCAGAAGAGTTGGAGCGCACGAAACTCCTCACCTTGGACTCGACGTCCTTGAGCTCGAGAGCGGCCTCCTGGTTGCAGACGTACTCCACGAACGCAGCGTAGTAAATCTCGCCTTTGCGGTTGCCGAACTCGAACAGACCAGCGACATCGTCCATGTCCGCGGAACTGAGGTAGCTGAACCCCAGCCCGCGGATGCAGTCGTAGAAGTCGGCGCGCTTCACGTAGCCACTGCCCTCTGCGTCGAACTTGGTGAACTCGTCGGTCGCGGTTCCGGCGTGCAGCACCATTTTGCTCATGAGACTCACGCCGTTGGAGACAGCGGGCTGTTTGGCGCCCATGAACGTGAGGAACGCGCGGTAATCGATCTGGGAGCCAGACTTGGTCTTCTGGAAGAAGGACATGGCGGACTCTAACGCCACGGGAGAGAGCGTGTGCATGTGCTCGTTACTCGTGATGGTAGACGCGAACTTGCGCTTGCTCAGGTAGCCCTCGTTCACATCGTCGGCGGTCTGCAAACTCTTCTTGAGGTTCTCGGGGAGAATCTTGGTGCCCTTGAAAATCTTGCAGCAGTCGTTGAGCATCGTCTCGACGTCCACGATGTTGATGGTGTCGAGATTGGAGGTGTGCGAATGGGTCGCGGGGGTTTCGGCGGCGGCGGCCGGCGTGGACTCGAAGTGAGTGATGCCGGTGGTCGTGGCAGCCATGTCGGGGCGAAGCGGGGTGTCGTACGGTACCTGCTGCTTCATGGGCGGCCTCTTGTTCTGGGCGGGGAGCGTCTGCGACAACCGCTGGGGAGGGAGAGACGGCTCGTCGTCGGATCCAGCGGCGCCATCGAGGTCGAAGTCGATGCTGGCGGCGGCGGCGTTGTTCTGCTGGGTCAATTCCTTGACCCTCTTGTCGAACTCCTGGCGCTTCATCTCGTTGGCGGCGGTGTTCTGAGTGGACGAGGAGGTGGCGCGGGACTTCTCGAACATATCGTTGGTGGCCGAAATAGACCCGTGCTTGTCTACCTCGACTCCGATGATCTCGTCGCCGTCCTCCTCAACGTCGTCGCCGAACGGTTTCTTGTGCTTGATGGTGGAGTGCGCGACGTCCTCACTAGTCATGAAGTCATCGTCCACCAACACGAAGCCCATCTCGCGAAGACAGTCTTTGAACTGCAGGCGCGTGATCCTTCCCGAGTTCGACGCGTCGGAGCGCTGGAACGGGACCATGACGGGCGTGCCCATGCGGTGCATCTGCTGGCAGCGAAGGCGGAGCTTCTCGGTGATGATCGCGGTGGCGGAGGAGACGGGGGGCTCGGCGAAGCGGAGGAACTCCTTGAGGGAGATCTTGTTCTCGCCCTTGATGTCGATGTGGGAGTAGACGGCCGCGATCTCGTCGGGGGGGACGCCGAACTGCATCGTCATCAAGCCAGAGACGAAGCCCTCGGAGTCAATGACGTGCGCCTTACTCGTCGAGTCGACGGCGCCCTTACTCTCGCAGAGCGCCTCGAAGAACTCGGCCGTGGTAATGCCCTGCTCCTTGCGCGCGCCCTCGAGGAAGCGGGAGAAGTTGTCGAGCGCGGCGATGACCGCGGGCGAGGGGTCAGCGAAGCGAACGAAGTCGACATAGTTGACCTGGCCGTCCTTCTGGGGGCCGAAGCGGGACATGAGCTCCTCGATCTCGGGCGCGGTGAGCGCGTTCGGGCCGGCGTCGGCAGGGCGCTTGAGGGGCGAGTTCCACTTGATGTCGATGGAAAGGGACCCGACCTCGTGCTTGTTGGTGTTGTAGAGCGTGGCGACGATACTAATGTCCTCGCCGATCGTGAGCGCGGAAAGCGGGACCTTGCACTCGCCGAGGAGCACGTTGTCGTCGGAGTCCGAGTTGGAGTCCTCGAAGATGGCGAATTGGAGCTTGTAGTTCTTGAGGAATCGAAGGAGCTTGGGATCCGTAATGATGGGGAAGGAGAACTTGTGATTGTAGTTGGGGTCGCTGTTCGTGTCGACGACGTTGCTGAAGATGTCCTGGAAGCCAAGCAGCTGGTAGTGCACGTAAGTGGAGGGGGAGTGCTTGCTTGATTTGGAGAGGTTCGAGGCGGACTTGACCAACACCGTGAGCTCGTTGGAGAGGCGGGCCTCCTCGCGGGGCCCGAGAGCGGTCGCGGTCGCGGACTTGATCTCCTGGGCAGTGCCGTCGGGAGTGAGGACCATGTCGGTCTTGAGATTCTGGCGGGCGATGGCCTCGATGCGGCTGCGCTCCTCGGGGTGGCGGTCGAGGAAGAGACGGTAGAGCTCCGTGATGGGCAGCGCCATGCGCACCTCCATGTGAAGGTAGCCGGCGATGGAGCCATCGCGGGTCGAGATGAGCGGGAGGCGCGAGAGGAGGATCTTGGGGGAAGACTCGAGGAGGGCCGAGAGGGTCACGGAGGCCTTGGCCAGCAGTTGGTAGTCCGCGTTCTGGGCCTTGTTCATCTCGATCGTGAGCTTGTCGGTCGCCAGGAAGCGCAGGAAGAAGTCGTCCACGGTGACCTTGTACGTCGTCGCGAAATCGTACCGCGGGTAGAGGCCGGTGGTGAGGGGAGTGGCCTGCGACTCGTAGTCGAAGAAGTCCACAAGCATGAACGTCGAGGCAGTGGACGCGATCGTGTTCTCCGAAATCTCCGCGTCCACGATGTAAACCTCGATGAGGTTCTCGTCGGGGCCGAAGTCGCCAGCGGCGATCTCCTGGAGGAGGTTGTCCTCGGCGTCGAGGAGGGGGATGAGGTCGTTGAGGGCGGCGGGGGTCTTGCGGCCCTTGGAGCCGGAAGAGCCCGACCCGAGAGAGTACAGATGTTGGCGAACCTGACAGGAGGGTTAGGGAGTGAACAAGGGGGAATGTAACACGTGTGTGAGTCTCACCTGCGCCTCGAGCGAGTGAATACGCTGCAACCTCTTGAGGCACAGCGACTCAAAGTCCTCCAGCTTCGCCTGCAGAGCGTCCTTCTCCGTCCTCGACCTCTTGTGCCCCTCCTCAAGCTCGAGGTGCAGGTCCCTGTTGATGGACGCCTGCGCCTTGAGCATCCGCTCCGCCCTCTCGAGCTCCCTCGTGATGGACAAGTTCGTGACCTGCACCATCTGCAGCCTCTTCTTGAGCGCGGGGAGCGTGGTGAGATCCTCGTCGTCGACGCGCTGCAGGAAGTCGAGGTCCGTCGGATCGTCCATCTTGCGCCGGACGATGGCGAGGGCGCGCTCGAGCTCCGTGATGTCCACGTCCTCCATCCCGAGGTCTTGCAGGTCCGACATGGAGCCGAACAAGTTGCTCTTGTCCCGAGAGATCTGCCGAGCATACTCCCCCTCCGTCGCAGCCGCCCCATTCCTGTCAATCTGCTTCTGCAGCTGCTCCTTCTCTCTGCGCAGATGGTCCGCCTCCTTCTGGATCGCCTACACACAAAAGGTGTGAGCCACACACAATGCGTCAACAAGAGGGGAGGACGAACAACCGTTGTGCGTGTGCGCGTGTGTCTTACCTGCAACGCCGCATGATGCGTGCTCGCGACCTCCTGCAGCTTCTCCAACTGCTGCTTATGCTGGCTCTTCTGCCTGTCAAAGTCCGTCGATATCGTCCTCGCCGCGGAGTTGCTCGACATGAACGGCGCCTCGCACAAGCGAGTCACCTTGTCCTCAAGGAACAAGTTCTGCTCCTGCAGCATCCGGACTTCCTCCTCCAGCTCCTCGGCGCGGGAGGCGCGGGAATCGCTCACGTCCTTGTCGTGCTGGGCCTCCTGAAGCTTCAACCTCAAGTCCCTAATCTTCCTATTGTACTCCTCCAGCTGCTCAAAGCTTCCCTGCTGAAGCTCGTTCTGCGCCTTAGTCTTGGAGTCCATGTGGTCGTACCTGCACACACATGATTTGTTAGCACACATGATATGTTAGCATGTGTTCACAAAGGGGGCGCATGGGCGCATTGTTCGTAGCACCCTTGTTCGTACCTCGTCTGCAGCAGCTGCAACTTCGCCGCCGTATCCCTCAACTCCCTCTGCAGCCTCAGAATCTCCTCCCCCTCACTCGTGCTCGACACAAACGCAGCCGACCTCGCCGCGGCGTAAATTGATGCTGTGCCGGTAGTGGAGGTGGAGTGCCCGGGGGCGCCGGAGCGGAGCTTGGAGTTCTCATCGCGTAAGGCGCCGAGCTGCTTCTCGGCGTTGATAAGCCGGTGTCTCAGCTTCTCAACGAGTTCCGCGAGCTTTGAGTTCGGGGGGATGGGGAGGTTACAGTCAGTGAGGTCGTCGTGGTTTGAGTCTGTGCCACGCTTGGACGCGGTTGTCGTGCGCCTCCTCGCGAGCTGTAGCTCCCGCTTGAGTTTGTTGACCGTCAGCGATGCCGTCTTACTACTCTCTAACAAGCTCTTGTTCTCGCGCACTAACTTGGCGTTACGCTTGTACAAGTCCGTCACGAGTTGCTCATTATCCTTGTCTGTTCTCCTCCCTATCACACCGTCACCGTCTCCAAGGTCGACGCCAGTTGAGGTGTTACCGTCGATCCGCTGCTTCTGCTTGAAGAGGGACTCGAGCTTGGCGAACTTGGTTCGCATTTGGAGGATGGAGCGGTCTTGTGCGGTGGATTTTTTCGCGAGGAGATCCTTCTCAGAGCGGAGCCGGAGGTACTTCTCTTCCCAGGAGAGAGTGTCCATGGTGTATTGGGGGGGGGGAGCGGAGGGGGGGGTAGTGTTGTTGGAAGGGGTGGTGGTGTGTTAAGGGCTACGTTGTCAGGGGTCTGTGGGGGTCATGTTAGAAATCATGAAATAACAAGGGGGGGGAAAGGGGGGAGGAGGCAGTGGTGATTGGGGGGGGGAGTAAGTGTTAGGGGGGGGGGTCGGGGGGGGGGGGAGGAGAGGATAGAATGTCTCGAGAGAGTGGGGCATGGTGTTGCAGCGTCTCACTCGGGTGTTTATGTTGTGTTTTAGTCTGGTTTTAAGGAGGCTTAAAAAAGGGGCAGGTAGGGGTTTCAAATAATCAGGCGGAAAACTGCCCACACTAAGCCTGGCAAAGCTGTGAACACGGGTTATAGGTTATCACCGCGTAAACCCCACCGCTTCTCACGTGAACCCGCGCTTCGCACGTAAACCCCAGTGCTTATGCGGAACACCCCAAACTCTTCATGCGTAACACCCCACTTCTCACGGCGCCAAGGAAATACAAACTGTCAGGTGGGGTGTTTAACGTGAAAAGGGGGGGGGTTACGCGGGAAGCGTGTGGATGGCAATGGCAATGGCAATGGCAATGTAGCAATGTGATATATGTGTGATAAATGTGTGGTATATGTGTGGTAGTATATGTAGTATATGTGGTCCCCATCATCTCTAGATTTAAGACCTCGGTTGAAATCAAACAGGTCAAACTGAGGGGAAGGTTGGACCACATTCTGAAACGAGTGCTATGCCGACGTTGTCAGGTAAGCGTTGCGATCGACGAAAGGTTGCCATGGCATATATGGGGTAACTCGTGTTGTTCCAGATAACACCCACACAAAATACTGTCGTGAAGCGTACGCCAGTGTCCCGTAAAAGACCCCGGATGGTGTTTAATGTATCGAGGACCCTGCAGATATAGCTGGGACTCTCGAAGTCTTGTGAAACGCACAGTGTGGCGTGTGGCGTGGAGCGTGGAGCGTGGGAGCGTGGGAGCATACTTAGTGCGCAGAGTTATCTAAGCCACCCCTGGCTGAGCTGAGCGAGAGAACAAATATATGAATTATATGAAATATTGCCGACTCTGCCTAATGAGCACTGATTTCGAGTCACTTGGTCCTCATTTAATGTGTTTTGGAAGGGTGTTGGGATGAAATACTCCCTCTTACCCTCTTACACTCCCATGTTTCCCCTCGTTCTTCATCCATCTTGCCTACTGTCGTGCTCACCCTCCCCAATCTCAGATTCAGACTCAGATTCAGACTCAGACCATGAAGACCATCCCCCCTTGGGAATCCCCAAACCAAAGGAGTTGAAAGGGTACCAGCAAGTGTACTTAATAAAGAACCCCGCCCCTCACTCCACCGACACCTACTCCGGCGATCGCGAGGTGTTGTTCCGCTGTGGTAACTGGTGTTATGTGGGTCGAGTAACGCTGGACTTTGGGGGAGGAGGGGGGGATAGCGATTCGGAGGATGAGGGAAGGATGAGGTTGAAGGATGTACCGAGGGTTATTCCGTTGTTGCAGGTAGGGAATGAGCTGCGCGAATTTATGGGGAGAGGAAAGGGACAGAGTAGGAAGGGGCCCCACGAAGCGGGCTTAGCTGCACACAAAGTCTCAGGGCGTATCGTGTAAACAGAGGAGGAGAGCAGGGGGGGATAAGGGGGGGGGGGTGTTTTGTGGAGGAGGGGAGGGATGGACGGGGGAGGAGAGGGGGAGACGCAAGAGCGGCGACGAAAGAGCGGCAAGGCTGGGAGGGATCCCCACGCGCAGCGAGTGGCGAGAGTCCCACCTTTCACATCCCCATTGGTTGCGAGCATCTTGCCCCCCCCTTCCCTCCCCCCCCCTCCCCCTTGTTCATCCATCCGTATGACCCACATCTGTATGGCTCACCTCAGTATGCCCCCCCCAGCGCCAACAAAGCAAGTTGGCGTTCTTTTGCAACAGCACGTCCATCCCAGCTTCGTCCGGCTTCAAAACACCCATCGACACCGTCTGCGAGGCACAGGACTTCATTGCTGAGCAGGTGAGAGTGAAGTCCAACCAGCGAACGTCCAACAAGCGAACGCTCAACGAGCGAACGCTCAACGAGCGAACGCTCAACAAGCGAACGCCCAACAAGCGACAACGTTGCAGTCCCTTTCGTTCACACACTGGCCCCTTTTGTTTACACTTGCTTGTGTGTGTGGCTCACACATTATCCGGCAGCTGATCAGCGACACTGTAAACGACGCGATTGAAAGGTACGAGAAGATCTATCCGTGGATGGACGACGATGGCGTGCCTAGTTACTTTGAGATCAACGCGGACTCTGACGTCCGCGAGGCGATGAATGGCATTCAATGCATCGCGAGTAAGACGTACGCGCGCGGTCTGATATTCATCACGGTGTATTTCGAGGGAGTGTTCTACGTTAGCATCGCGGATGGGACGGGGGATCAGCCGCTGCTTGATGTGAGGTTTCCGGACGTCAGTAAGCCGGGGGAGGGCGTGACGTTGGTTTCGTACGTGGACAATGACGTTAGTGCGAGATGGCAGAAGTTGACGTTGTGGCAGAGCATGGCGGGAGAGGTGAAGCTGGCGAGTTTGTTGGCGCCGAGGGCGAAGAAGACGAAGGATCTTACCAGTGACTGCTATGTGCAGAGCTACGTCGTCATGAAGCCGACGCAGGAGGACGGGGGGGGGCAAGGGGGCGGCGCGAATAGGTACGCCATCCGCACCGCCGCGGCGGTGCGAACAAGCCGAAAACGCGACACCCGGCATACACGCACATGCCACACACATACTATGTGTTAACGCACGATGGCCACTTCTGCTGACAAACAGCGCATTTCGGGCCGATCTTGACGTGATAAGCGAACCTAACCCTCACAAACGGCGCTCTCCACGCCCACGAACGGCGCTCTCCATGCCCACAAACGGCGCCGCCCGTTGCTCCCACCGCCGACCCTTGCTCCCCTTTGTCCACATGTGTGGGACCCGTTTGCTCACATATGTTGCCCCTTGGCAGCTTCAGAACGGCGCTGTTCCGCTTCGGCAGCTGGTGTTACAGCGGCCGAGTCCAACTTACGCCAACGTTAGCTCTGTCAGACCTCCCCCATGTCATCCCCGCTCTCCGAATGCAGCAGAGCCGGCTGGAGTTCCTCTGCGACGTGAGCGCCATTCCGAGCAGGAGCCCGTTTGTGAAGCCGATGGAGTTTGGGGCGAGGGCGGCGAAGGTTATGGAGAGGGAGGTGGAGGGGAGCGAGGAGGTTTTGGGGAGCTTGGTAGAGAGGCTGACGACCATGGGGTTGGGGGATAGCATCAGCCAGTGGTTGGATGGGGATGCCGGCCAGAGCTTCTTCGAGTTCGCCTTCGCGCAGGACGACGAGACTGACAAGGCGCACAGGGATGTGGAACTCATGTGCACCAAGACGTAAGCAAGCAGTTCGCAAGCAGAGCGCACACAGAGCGGTCCCAGGCAGCAAGCAGAGCTCTCAAGCAAAGTGCTCCCGCGCAAGCAAGCAACAAACACACCACACTCCCCCCCTCTGCTCACACACATTCGCCCCCCAGGTACACGCCGAACGGGCTGGTGACGATTGCGATTTACTTCGGGGGCACTTACTACCTCAGCTTGCAGGATGGGAGCGGCGAGCAGCCTTTGCTGGACAGCAAGTTCCCGAACGTCGCTGGGAAGGGAAGGGGGTACCAGATCAAGGCGTACAGTAGCGGGGTGGATGGGTGGGATAGCCTGAGGAAGGTCAGCGTTTGGCAGACGCAGGAAGCCATGCAGAAGGAGATGGAGGAGAGGATGAGCAAGGTGAGCCACACGCATGCGCGATCAAAGTGGCGGCGGTGTTCACAAGGGGCATCGCTGTTTGCCAGCTTGCGCTTGGAATGACTGGCTCATCTCGCAGTCCTGCTTCTTCGCACGTTTGTTGCTGGCTCCTCCGCGCATTTTGCGAGACGTGTTGCCATGAGCGGCTAAAAACGCGCTGCGAGCCTTTGCCCACCTTGCTTTCCCCCCTTTGTCTTTATAATTCTCTAACTAACAATGACAGTCCACTCTCGACGCTGTCGGTTCTGCTGTCTACAACCTCCATGGCACTCCTGAACAACAGCCTGGCGAAAGCAAGGCCATGCAGGGCTCCGTTGGCGAGATTGAGGGGTTGATGGACAGCGCGAAGATGGTGGATTCGGAGCTGAGGGCGGGGTTGGAGGAGGATCAGATGATGAGCCCGATCAAGGCAGAGGCGAAGGAGGGGTTGGCGGCGGAGCCCGAAGTCGTGGCGAGCAAGGCGGGACCTGTAGGGGACGAATTTGGGGCGGGAGGAGGATTCAGCATGAGCCCGGTCAAGGCGGAAGAGAAGGTGGGAATTGGAGAGAGTGAGGTCGGAGCCAAGGGAGGCGATATGGCGGATTCGGGCAGCCCCACTACTCGGGATGAAGATGGGAATCGCAAGAAGAAGGGGGAGGCCAAGTTGAGCCCTGTGAACGACAACAGCAAGCAGAACTTGGGGGCTTTCCACCACTTGGCGCCCATGAAGAAGCCTTCGCAGCTCGAGGGGAAGCTGGGAGACATCCGGAAGGGGATGGGGAACGAGGGCGGCGCCGCGCCCTGGGATCCGTTCGGGAAGCCAGTGGTAGGCAAGCTGGGAGGAGGGGGCTTGGGGGGGGGAGGAGGGGATCCGTTTAGCAAGCCAAAGTTAGGCAGTCTGGAGGCGAAGAAGGACTTCTAACTAAAGAGACAACTTGTTTAGGATTACCACGAAGAGAAGGTTTTATTGAAGCGTGTGTTGAGTTTGCGAGCATCGTACATGTACAGGTATCAACGTTGTTGTGTGTTGTTGTGTGTTGTTGTGTGTTGTTGTGTGTTGTTGTGTGTTGTTGTGTGTTGTTGTGTGTTGTTGTGTGTTGTTGTGTGTTGTTGTG
>Ga0307985_10002249_pt1 | contig 10834 bp, 5 predicted proteins | sample EllFjometageno80_FD_203155 | JGI IMG/M metagenome (GOLD analysis project Ga0307985, IMG submission 203155) | Marine microbial communities from Ellis Fjord, Antarctic Ocean - #80 | ecosystem: Environmental > Aquatic > Marine > Unclassified | place: Southern Ocean | collected 2014-10-09 | reverse complement strand
ACTTCTTCTGTTAAAGGAGGTGTTATGATTAAGCAAAATTATAATCATCTGTACCTTCGTGGGTTCACGAACATAGATGATGAGACCTACTGTACAAAGGAAGGGTTACCCCCGGAGTTAATGTATAGTAGAGATATTAATGATGTGTATATTTCTACACATGATAATCCCATTAAAGCCCTGAAGCATATCCAACTGTTGCTTGCAGACCAAGGTTTACTTAATAGTTGGAGGATGGAGATTGCTAATGAACGTTGAACAACCAATAGAGAAAGGCCAGAGTTATAACATATTCCGTAAGGATATAGATGACTCTGCATTAGTCGAACAGTTTGGGTTAGACCCTAAGGTAGCTTACACACCTGCTATTAATGCAGCGGTGATTAAAGCACAACATAGATTGACCTATAACGAATACCTTAAGCAAGGTGTACCAGAAACTAAGGCCATGAGTCTAGCTAATGCATCACGTGCTGAGGCTAATCAGAGAGTTTCTAGAGACCTTAAGTTACGCAAGTCAAAAGAATAAATAAAAAACCCCCACAGGGATACGTTATGTATCTCCGTGGGGGATTTTTTTATTACTTACTACATACCTAGGTGGTTAACCTTACGATGCGGCTTGGCTAATATCTTAGCTTTATTAGTCTCGATATCATTCTTAAACCTACTCAACCTTCCTTTATATCTCTGTTGAAATACATTAAATAAGAAATCAAAATGTTGCTTACTTATATGCATGTTAGATCTCTCAACAGCGTTAAGTATCATAGGTTCACCACGCTCTAATACACCATGCTCTAAGAAAGCTGGGTTGAATAGAGGAGGTAAGTAACCAGCTGATTTGGCATGGGTAGTAGCGTTAATCATACTCCTAGAAGTATATTCGGCTTCTTTCGCCTTGAATAAATTCACATTATCAGGGTAGTCCGATTGCTTAGGCATGTCGATATAGTAATCATCTAACCAAGAGGTTAATACAGCATAACGTTCTACACCGTGGAGGTTACCATCACCACCTTCTATAACACTTAGATTGAACGAATCCTTACCCTCAATAGACTTCTTGAAGTCAGCAGCAGCCTTATCAACAGTCTTAGTTATAGCAGAACCTAAATTCCAGTTCTGTAACATAGGTATTGACTCGTTATTATAGGTGTGGGAATACCTTAAGAATCCCGCAGCATTGGTAATAACAGCATCATAAATAACCTTAGCTGGTAACGGATTATTACGATCACGATGCATGTTAACAGTATTAACAGTGTGGTTCATAACAGCATTATCTAATTGATGTATGATTAATACACCTAAGGAATCTGCTAATCGTTTGCCGGGCTTAGAAGGATAGTTACGTCCACTTAGAGGCTTACTTTGATCATATGATCTACCTACTTTAGCAGCATGGGTGTCAGTAGTTCTACGAGTAACATTCACATTGAACTTATTATTATCTTGATCTATAAGTTCGATTATGTCTAATCGTAATTGTTGTGGTGTTTTAACATCACCTGACTCATCAGCATCAGTAAACGCCTGTGCTAAACTCTCCATGGTAAGGTTGATCGGCCCCATAGGCCCATCGATAACAAGATCAGAGCCTGTTAGTGCTAGTGATTGACCTAAGTTCTTCATAACACTAATATAGTTAACATCGAACTGAGGGCTACCAAGCATATTAGAGATTATACCGGCGAGACCTTCTACTCTCTCCTTACCAGACATATCTTTTAATAAGCTATCCTGATTAACTTCCTCATCAAAATAACCTAATATCTCTTCCGCTATATCGCCAAACATATTCTTAGGTTTACCATAATAATACTGCATTATGGTTTGTTTAAGGAATAATTCTCTAGCCACACCAGACTTCTCACCTTGAAAAGCTTTCTTAATCAGTTTATCCCATGCCCCTGCCATTGCAGGTTCGCTAACATAAGCTGTTGCAGTGGGTACACCACCTAACAAGATAGCTTTACCTACATCACGTAGATCACCTTTACTGGTATTGCTTTCAAATCCCAGATGATCTAAGGTATCACCTGCATCCTTCCCGGGGGCTATTAAAGCCTGTAGGAATGGACCTGATTGTTTAGCGTCTAGTTCCACCTCAAAGTCAAGCTCAATATGATTAGATGCTTCAGGGTTCTCGAGTGCCTCTAAGTATCTAAAGGCATTATTCCTAATAGACATCTGTTGGCGTAACTCACCTCTCTCATTGGCATGAGCTGCTAATGGTTTAATATCAGCTGTTGTGATATCACCCCACTTCTCTAGAGCCTCCATCTTCCTTTCTTTAGCATTACTACGTGGATCAAATGCTATAACCTCAAGTGACATAATATCTTTGTTCATATTATCTAGAGATGAACGTATAGCAGCACCTTGATTACCTAAGTGCCGCATGATCCTCAATGGGTCATTACGATTCATAGCACTATAAGCATCATACATAGCTTTATTGGAGATGTTATTAAGACCAGATAAACCACTACTCTCTGCTAAGGCAATAGCAGCCTCATCTGCGGTAGTACCCTCGTTACGCCCTACAGCTTTACGTGCATGTTTAGCATCCTTAAGTATAGTGCTAACCATAACTACACGGAATGATATCTCAGCTTCAATATCAGATGGCATACCATTAAGTATTCTATTAAATGCTTTAGGGTTACCTTCCTCTGCGAACAAAGACTTAGCGGCTCTATCAATTCTAGTATTACGCTTATCAAATCCTTCTTTGGTGATAATCAATCTAGGGTTTATCTTGGCCTTCTGAGTCTGCCTACTAATCACCTTGTCTAATGTATAGTTACCATTATGTGTGGTGTTGTATATACGCCCGTTGATATCGCCATTACCAAAAGTATAGTAGAAAGCTTTATTAGCCTCATCATACTTACCTTCTTTGATAAGCTTTAGTTGCTTATTTAGATTGGTGATAACTTCATCTACACGGGTGTTGGTGATCTTATTAACGTCCTGTTGTAGTTTAGCTCTCTGTGCTGGGCTAATCTCAGGTCCATTAACATTGTCAGCATTACTTTCGTATACCTTATTACGGTATGCAGCATCAGCGGTACCAAAGTCTAACTTAAACATATCGGCAAAGGGGCTGGTACTATAAATAAGAATACCTTGATCTTCAACATCTGTGCTAGCGTTAGGGTTAACTAGATTAGCTAACACATCAGATATCTGTAGATATATAGCAGATACTACATCCACGTCCATACCCATAGCCATATGGCCCATGACATCCTTAGAGTTATCTAGAGCTGGTTGAACTGGTTGCTTACCTGAAGGTGACCTTGTACCTGATTGCCCCGGTAAAGCCCCGTGCATAGTAGCAGCATTACCTCGAGAAGTAGGTACATCACTCACTTCTAATTGCAGATCAGCACCTACTAACGCATCACTCTGTAGGCCTAAGATAGAACCTACATGAGCACCTGTGGGTACATAAGTAATCTTATTACCAACCTTAGTTCGTACTAGTTGCCCTGTGTCCATGCTCTGCTGTAACAGTGTACTACCTATAACTTGGTAATCCCTTTCATTTAAGTTAGCAGTCTCCACACCTGAGAGCTTAAGTAATTTCTTTAATCGGTCTGCAATAGATCGAGTTAGGTCATCCTGATTCATACCTATTTGAGAAGGTACTTGTACCCCCTGATGTTCAACACCATAGGATTCTATATCATCAATAGTTAAGGCGTTAGCACCTGTTGAATGCCCTGCTATAAAGGAATCCTGTGTCCGCATAGAGCCTGCTAAGGATAAGGCGGAGATACTAGATAGTTGATCTATACTACCCAACCCCATCTTGGTCACTGCACTCTCTAACTCAGCATCATAGGCCTCATTAGAGGAATCTAAACGGCCAGCCATGAAATCACTCATGTCCACTAGCATACCATCAGCTCTATTAGCATTGTCATCATCTACACGTGCATTAGACTTATTGTAGTCAGGGCTTGTGTTGAGTTGATCTACATCTAATATACCTACATTAGAAGGTAGCTCATAATGACTAGCAGCCTCTCCGAAGTCTTTACTGTTTACACCAGCGAACTCTGGTTCACCTTCAATATTGGTGCCAGCAAATTTAGCATTAGGAGAACCATAGTTCTGGAACCCACCCTGCTCAACCATAGCATCGGACTGTTCCCTTGAAAAGGGTACTACCGACTCCATCTGACTCTGATATTCCTCAAGACTACCTGCACCCTCAGTGACATAAGGGTCAGCTAGAGGTGTGGTAGGCATAGGTAGAGGTCCTGCCTGACTATTTGCCTGTGACTGCGTATAGCCTAACGGTGTCCTCACACCTGTACTAGGTGCGTTTAAACTCATACGTTTTGCAGCGTTAGCAGCTATACGTTCTTCCCTAGTACCTTGTACTTGGGTATTAACGTTTGTAAATGTTGCCATGTTCCATTCCCTCTAAAAAAAGTCTAATATACTTTTATGTGATTGATTTACCGAACCAATTATAGGTAATAATTTTATCGCTTGTTTAGCACCTTTCCTATTATCACCAAACCCAAACTCATATGCACTGCCTGCTATATCTTTTACAGTACCATAAGCTGCTGCCTCACCTAAAGCACCTTCTATAGATCGTGACAATGATTGTGTTACAGGGTTGTTGCCTTGGGGTAATGAAGAACGACTGCCATATAAAGGAGAGATACCTGATAGTACACGTTCACCAGTACCTAGTAAACCACTAGCAAATACTACACGCCTAAACTTATCCCAGTCATCTAAGTAAGGTGTTGTTTCACCATACTTTATCTCATCACGTAACATAGTAGCGAACATAGCTGCTGCCATCATAGTGAGTGCAGTAACAAGGGCGTTAGTAGTAACACCAGGTGATCCGCTTGTTACATTCTTCAGTACCTTAGGTAATACTCTAGCTGTAAAGTTAGCTATGAAACCTTGGAACTGATTAAATATAGCTAGCTTCTGATGCTTATAACCTTTAGGTACTCTACCGGGCAATGGGTTAACAATAGCTTGGTCAACAAAACGTAATGTACCAATCTCTAGATTCTGGTTAAACATAGCCATTTCAGCTTCGTCTATAAAACCTCTATCAGGTTCTGCCTTCCATCTATTATGTAAGTTCTTCATGAACTCTACGTTAACACCTAATTCCCTAAGTTCAGAATAAGCTTCTCGCCCCATGTTAGTTACAGCATCAGGGTCACTAGCTAATACATCTGCGTAATAACTAATCACATCTGCTGCCATACTAGCTCTAATACCACGAGTATAGTCTGTGATATTATTAAGGCCTACTGCCTTGGCATAATGGTTAGCTATAGTTTGTTGCCACGAGGATATTTCTATACCCTGTTGTCTAACAGCACTACCTTCAGCACCTTTATATCCCAGCTCACCTAATATATCCTGCCCTAGTTTACCACCTGCTAGCTTCTTTTCTGTCTCAGATTTACTATAAATCTTACGAGGGATAGGGGAGCCGGGAGGTAGAGACACCATATAGTTGATATACTCTGCGAAACTATGTACACCATCCTTAGCATGATCACTCATATGCTTGAATGCAATATGTTGTGGCACACCTAGTTGTGTAAGAGGTACTTCAGGCCATGACGCTAATGCTGAGAAACCCATACCCCTTAGGAATGTCATTAGGATTAAGTTATCCTGTACACTCTTGATCCAAGGACTCTTCCATGCACCATACTCACCATTAGCTATCTCTAGATAATCATTGAGGTCAGCGGCTAACTCATTGGCTTCCTTCTCGGTTATCTCACCTATACGAACCATCTTATTAAGAGCGTTAGTAAGAAGATAATTATCCTTACCTAAATACTTCCTGTCGCCTGCATACTTAGCGGTAGTAGATAAACCATCCTTGTAAGAGGTTAAGACATTCTGATTCATATAAGGTGATAGTGTACCCCCAGATGTATCATATAGAGTATTAAGCTCCATAGCTGCTGCAGTGGCATCACTAGATAATAGTCTGGCTATATAAGCATCTGCTATAGCTGGCCCCATACCTAGACCTTCTAATGCTCTTTTAAACCCAGTCCTGTCTTTACTTATACGCTTCTGGTCTAAAGGTCGATTGGTTAGTATATCATACTTACCTTTAAGGGCGTCAGCCTCTTCTACAAGACCAAGCTTCATGAACTCTGCTTTAAGAGCTATCTGTTTAGCTTCGTATATAGCTAGTATCTCTTTAACAACATCAGCTTTAGGGCCTGTGTATTCAGTACCATTAGCGGCAGCTTCCACTGCCAACTTTATAATACGGTTAGCCCCCCTGAGGTTAGTACCTAAGGCTTGTGCAACCCTCTCTGCATTAGGTAGGATACTAGTCAGTGTACCTCTTAGGTTCTGTATATATTCCTGATGAGATTCACCTGAGTTTATACCAGTCTCACTATACAGACTACTAAAACGAGATAGCAGGGTTCTACGATTACCATCTGCATCTCGTAGGCCGATCTTCTCCACCATGTTAAGGAAGTGAGCTTTAAATAAACCACCCGGTCTAGTTATAGCAGCATTAAATGCACGTTTAAATGCACCCTCAGCGCTACGTTGTGTACTACCTGCCTTGTTCCTGTCATCGAAAGATTTATCTTGCTTATGAGAATCACTTCCGGCTACAGGTACTTCTTGGCCGAACTTCCTAATGTCTTCTAGGTTATCCTCATTGGTTCTAGTAACCTTACCTTCCGCAGTAGCTTGTTCCTGATCTTCTCTACTGAACTCATCAAGGTCACTAGCCACCTGAGTACTATTAGCTACATCATGTAGTATAGCTGCTCTGTCACTGTATTGCTTGGCAACACTAGGCATTGCGAAGGTAGAACCGAACACACCACCTACTACAGCAGAGGTTATTAGAGCTTCCTTGAATCTGGCAGGGTCTAGTTCAGCCGAGTTACCTGCAACAGCAGCCACCTCTTCAATAGCTGTCTGTACAACTTCAGTAGTGGCCTCACGTGTTGTAGCGCCTGCTATCTTACGTACTACGTCTTTAACCATCTTAAGGTCACGTAGCTTATCACTAGCCATCTTCTGAAAGTCGTCACCCATCTTAATTATCTGTGAGCGTGAAGCTATCTGAACTTGTGTCCAAGCTGCTGCTGGAGTAAATTTACCCTCTTTGACGAGAGCCTCCACTACTTCTGCCTGAATTTCTGTAAATAGATCCTTCATAGAACCACGTTCTACCGCAGCGCCTGCTGCAATAGCTTTAGGCATACCTGTGAAACCGAATCTATCTAATAGACCTACCGCAAAGCCTGCTGCAATAGCGATGGGTGCACTCTTCTCACCCTCAGGCATGGAGTTCCATACAGAACCCGTAGTAAGTATAGTAGAAGGTAGGGCACCTACTGCTAATGCGCCTGCTGTACCTAATACTGCTGCTCCACCTAGAGGTGCAGTCAATAGACCACCACCAACTGCAGCTGCCATGAAAGGTATTGACATAGCTACATTGTTAGTTAACCAAGTAAATGCATCACCTGCATCCTCGATCTCATTATAGCTAGTAAGTACACTACCTTCTAATGATGCGTCGTATTCACTACGAGCTATACCCGCCTCACCTTTCTTCTCCAACCAATCCCATCCTGAAGTATCTCCTGCTAGATCAGCAATACCATACAATGATTGTACAGTGTTCTCTAAACCTAGGTACAAAGATGTACTAAACTGACCATAAGCTACATTATCTATACTACGATCATTCTGCCTATTCTCTACGGAAACGAAGGGGTTAGAGCTAGATTTAGCCTCATATAAGGCATCTTGAATACGTTGCTTCTTAACCGGGTCGGTCTCTTCCTCAAGGGCTTTGGCCATCCCTGCAATTTCATTATGACCATACAACATCTTAGCCATAGCATATTGTTCTTCATCAACTGCTTCACGCGCCCAAGTAGGGGCTATATCAGCCTCCCTTATGGCTTCATTGATTATGCTACGAGATCGGTTACCTGCCTCTGCAGGGTCTGTAGCTAACCTAACTTCATCCATGAAGCGGTTTAACATACGGTTAGTTAAGACTTCTTTAGATGTATTACGGTTAGCCCCTACCAGCCTTTCTTCTACCGCATAATCCGACAGGTTCTGCCCTGAGTTATTCACGAGGTCTATAACCTCACGATTCCTATCACTCTGACCTGTCTTCTGGATACGGTTGAAGCCAAAGTGATTAGCAAGGATAGCTGCTTGGGTGGTAAGCTCTTGTGCGCCCACTTCCGCAGGGGCAGCTACGCCCGAGTATGTACTCCACACTTCACCAGCATTTATATCACGTAATCGATATCTATTCTTAGCAACATCTAAGATAGTATCCATGTCTATGAATGTGGCACTCTTCTGATTGTTACCTTCCGCATCACCTACGTTGATAGTCTCAACGGGTTGAAGAATCTCATCTAAGTTCATACGATACCTCTTCTCAATTAAGTGACATTAAATAGCGTACGAAGCCAGATTGACCCTCACCAGCACTATCATTGTAAGCATCTCTCTGTGTTTGATCAAGGCCCTTACCAGCTTTACTCTTACTCCGACCCATCCAAGCATCAAATACATTAGCCATAACAGTAGCAGTAGAAGAGTTCTTACCTGTACTTACACCATGTTTACGTATAGTCTCTATCTTAGCAACCATATCTTCATTAGCTTTTACGCTAATTGAATCACCATCTGGTGCCTTAAAGATATTTTGAGAACCACCCTGACCGGATACTACACCTCTTATTAAAGCACCTTCGAAGAATGATTCAGGCGTTACGAAACCATCGACCTTACCACGGTTAGCTTCAATAGCCTGTTGAGTTGCGATACGTAATATCTCAGAGCTAAGAGGACTTGATAGGTCCACATGGTATCCTTGATCTCTTGACCACTCATCAACCTGCACTAGGTACTTGTTATATACGACCTCTGCAAGAGCACCTACGTTGACAGGGTTTCCATCAGGATCACTAGTACCTGTCTCCAATCCTTTTATAACACCAACATGCCTTTCTTTCATAGACTTAGCAGAATAGGTATCTTTCCAAGGAACTGTATGTAGTGGTAGAGGTGTACCGTCTATGGCTACATACTGCTTACCATTCCAACGACCCATTATAGGTTTATTACTACCTTCTACCTTGAGTTCTACAGGTTCCTTAAGCGCAGCCTTATTAGCAGCAGCACCTAACGTAGCAGCATTCTTAGACGCAGCCTGTTGTTCATTCATCACTTGTAGACCAGCCCACTTAAAAGAACCACCTAGTGAACCTCCAGTCATTAGACCACCTAAAGTATATAAAGTCATACGCTTCAAGTCAGCTGCACTGAAGATATCCCCGAACAAACCAGAAGCCTTATCGAATATACTCTTGGCCTCCTCTTTCTTCTCAGTCGTAGGTGTGATATCAGTACCATTTCCATCCTTAGCAGTTCCTGTTAGGATATCGTACTCATCCTTTTGATTGGTACCAGTGTCAAGAGGATTATCTTTTATAGTTGGTACACCTCCCTTATCAGTATCGACAGACATCTCAGGTACATTACCTAGTGCTTCAGATGTATAACCTGGGATCTCAATAAGGCCTGCATTGGCCTGATCCACGATAGTCTGTTTATCGGTTATACCACCACCTTGTGCCACAGAACCCTCGTTTATTGTACTGTGGGCTTCACCGATCACATTGTTTCTTATCCTACCATCATTAGCACCTGTTGCCATCAATGGATTTGTAGATGTTCCAGCGGTGTAATCTTCGAAAGAAAGACCACCACCACCATTCTTGTATTCTGTGTATTTATCCTTCAGGCTCCCTTGGAAGGCACTTTGCCTCCAATCACTTTCATCCACAGGGAATACACCTTTGGGTAATGTCTTGATATAGGCATCATAACCTTCGCTATTCCAACCGGGGGTATAGGCCTGGGCTAAGGATTTCCAACTACTTAAATCTGTACTCATTATTTTTTCTCCCACATCTTATGCTGATAATCCTTAGTCCATGTATAACCGTTTCCAGCTTTAACAGGGGAACCTGAACTATCCTTAACTACGTTATAACCCGGACGTTGAGGTGCTGCATTGGGATTGTTAGGTAATCTAGTTCTATTGGGGTAACCACCTCTATCTGGCCCACCATTCTGTGGCATATCAGGGACTAACTGTGGTGTTAAGTCTTCCTCTTGCCCCGCGCCTTCATTGATTAAGATTGTAGGCCCCATAGGGTAATCTGTAGGTGCGCTTACAGGCGCACGAGGCGCTAATCCGTTGATTATTTGGTCTGGTACACGCACTGTTGGGTCAATAGCTGGTGTTGATCCACCATTTAACTCGGCTAGATTCTCTATAACACGTTGATCTGCATTTATAGGGGCTGTGTATTCCATAGGCGCTACTGTATCTACAGACTTGGGTGTAACATTAGATGTTATATCTACCTTAGCCGTGGCTATAGCTTCTGGACCAAGTTCTTCATCGAAGAAACTATCCCATACATCATCATCCCATTGACCCATACGCTCTATAATAGAAGAGGTTCCCGCAGGTGTCTGAGGGGTTAATTGAGGTACATTGGTAACAGCTTGATCACGCATTAATTTACCCTCAGTGTTCATTGGGGGTATAAAAGACTGAGGTACATTGGTGACAGCTTGATCACGCATTAGTTTACCATCAGTGTTCATTGGAGGGATAAGAACCTGTGGTACATTGGTGACAGCCTGATCACGCATTAATTTACCTTCAGTGTTCATTGGAGGTATAAAGGACTGCGGTATGTTAGTGACAGCTTGATCACGCATTAATTTA
>Ga0307985_10002248_pt1 | contig 10836 bp, 8 predicted proteins | sample EllFjometageno80_FD_203155 | JGI IMG/M metagenome (GOLD analysis project Ga0307985, IMG submission 203155) | Marine microbial communities from Ellis Fjord, Antarctic Ocean - #80 | ecosystem: Environmental > Aquatic > Marine > Unclassified | place: Southern Ocean | collected 2014-10-09 | reverse complement strand
CTTGATCGTCTGGCGGGTTCCGCTATCCATGCCGCGCTTTCCCTGAACCGCTCAAAGCCCCTATGTCTGACATCAGCTCAACAGGTCCCTTGTTCGCCTATCGCGAAATGAAGCGCGATGGCGATCTGCATCATGATCCCGTCCAGGCGCTGGCGGTCGAGAAGCTGCAATCGCTGTGGCATGCGCTCAGCGCGTACAAGCCTGCGGGTGGTGGTTCGGGCTGGCGTGAACGGCTCGGGCTGACGCGGCGGCCCGCCGAACCGGCGCCCCAGGGGCTATATCTCTATGGGCCTGTCGGGCGCGGCAAATCCATGCTGATGGATCTGTTTTATGAGTCCGTTGCCGGGGACCACAAGCGCCGCGTTCATTTCCATGAATTCATGCTCGAAATTCACGACACCATGCATCGCTGGCGTCAGCGCGACGGCAAGCTCCAGGACCCGTTGCCCAAAATCGCCACCGAAATCGCCAAGGAAACCTGGCTGATCTGCTTTGACGAATTCCAGGTCGAGAACATCGCCGATGCGATGATCCTGGGCCGTCTGTTCGAAGGCCTGTTCGACGAAGGCGTCGTGGTGGTTGCCACCAGCAACAGGCATCCGGACGAGCTGTACAAGGGCGGCCTGCAGCGCGACCGTTTTGTGCCGTTTATCGAAATCCTTAAAGGCCGGATCGATGTCCTGGAACTCGAAGCCGAGCGCGATTATCGCCGCGATCGTCTGGTCGACATGGGCGTGTATCACACACCGCTTGGCGCCACTTCGGATGCTGCGCTGGATGCCGCCTTCGCGGCGTTGACCGACAATGCGGCGGGTGAGCCGGCCGAACTGACCGCAACAGGGCGCAAGGTGATCGTGCCGCTGGCGGCAAAAGGCGTTGCCCGGTTTAGCTTTGCCGAGCTCTGCGAGAATCCGCTCGGCGCGCCGGATTACCTTGCGATCGCCAAGGCCTATCATACGGTTATTCTGTCCGGCATCCCGATGCTGCCGCCGGCCAAGCGCAATGAAGCCAAGCGTCTGGTCACGCTGATCGATGCGCTCTACGAGCATAAGGTGAACATCGTCGCCTCTGCCGCGGCACAACCCGACGAACTGTCACCCGACGGCGATACAGCCTTTGCGTTCGAACGCACGGCGTCCCGTCTGATCGAGATGCAATCCGAAGAGTACATCCAGGCCGCGCATCTGAACGCAAACATGTGAAAACCCGGCACTAGCGCTTGCCCTTCAAGGTTAACGGCGCTAGAAATCTCGCGGTCCGGTGGAACCCTGCCGGCAGACAGAATTTTTCATAACAGCTTCCGGAAGCATCATGGCCCGCAACAAAATCGCCCTTATCGGCGCCGGCAATATTGGCGGCACGCTTGCACATCTCGCTGGACTCAAAGAGCTCGGCGACATCGTTCTTTTCGACATCATGAAGGGCACGCCGCAGGGCAAAGCCCTCGATCTCGTCGAGTCCTCCCCCGTCGAAGGTTTCGACTCCAAGATCACCGGCGCTAATTCCTATGCCGGTATCAAGAATGCGGACGTCGTCATCGTCACCGCCGGTATCCCGCGCAAACCGGGGATGAGCCGCGACGACCTGATCAGCATCAATTCGAACGTGATGAAGCAGGTCGGTGAGGGTATCAAGAAACATGCGCCCAAAGCGTTTGTTATCTGCATCACCAACCCGCTGGACGCCATGGTCTGGGCGCTGCAGAAGCATTCGGGTCTGCCGTCCAACCGTGTTGTCGGCATGGCCGGCGTACTCGACAGCGCGCGGTTCCGGTATTTTCTGGCTGAAGAATTTGACGTGTCGGTCAAAGATGTGACGGCGTTTGTTCTTGGCGGTCATGGCGACACGATGGTGCCGTCCATCCGCTATTCGACGGTTGCCGGCATTCCGCTGCCCGATCTGATCAAGATGGGCTGGACCACGAAGAAGCGGCTGGACGCGATCGTCCAGCGTACCCGCGACGGCGGCGGTGAGATTGTCAGCCTGCTTGGCAACGGTTCCGCATTTTATGCGCCGGCCTCCGCCGCGATCGAGATGGCGGATGCGTATCTCAAAGACAAGAAACGCGTTCTTCCCTGCGCCGCGCTGCTCAAGGGCGAATACGGCGTGAAGGGTCTTTATGTCGGCGTGCCGGTGGTGATCGGGGCCAAGGGCATCGAGCGTATCGTTGAGGTCAAACTGGACGCAGGCGAAAAGCGCCAGTTCAACGCCTCGGTCAAAGCCGTTCAGGGCCTGGTCGACGTCGTTAAAAAAATGGAACGTGAAGCGGCTAAAAAAGCGAAGTAACGCGGTGTGAGTGACCATTTTCCGCATCGGCATTTTGTCGATGCGGAATTTATGGTTAATGATCGCTTAACACACCGGGTTTACGGTTTCGTAACGCGTCAGGAGCATACGGTCAGGCTATGAACATTCATGAATATCAGGCGAAGCAATTGCTCGCCAAATACGGCGTTGCGGTGCCAAAGGGCGGTGTCGCCTATACAGCCGACGAAGCCGTCAAGGTTGCCGAAGATCTCGGCGGGTCCGTCTGGGTCGTAAAATCCCAGATTCATGCGGGTGGCCGCGGTGCCGGGCGTTTCAAAGACGACACCAGCGATAAGGGCGGCGTCCGCGTCGTCAAGTCGATTGACGACGTGCGCGACAATGTTGCCGCGATGCTGGGCAAGGTTCTTGTCACCAAGCAGACCGGCGCCGAAGGGCGCGAGGTCAAGCGGGTCTATGTCGAGGAAGGCTGCGATATCGCGCGCGAACTGTATCTCGGTATTCTGATCGACCGTGAGACCAGCCGGGTCACGCTGATGGCGTCCACCGAGGGCGGCATGGAAATTGAAGAGGTCGCCGAAGCGACGCCGGAAAAAATCCTGCGCTTTGATATCGATCCCGCGACCGGCATGCAGGGCTATCACGCCCGCCAGGTCGCATACGGGCTCGGCCTCAAAGGGGATCAGGTCAAATCCGCCGTCAAATTTCTGATGGGCATGTACGAAGTGTTTACCGATCTCGACGCTTCGATTGTCGAAATCAATCCGCTGGTCGTCACCGGCTCCGGTGACATCATCGCGCTCGACGCCAAGATGAACTTCGACGACAACGCTCTGTTCCGGCACAAGAATGTGGAGGAGCTTCGCGACGAAGACGAAGAAGATCCGACCGAGCTGGAAGCCGCCAAGCACGAACTCAACTATATCACGCTCGACGGCAGCATCGGTTGCATGGTCAACGGCGCCGGCCTCGCGATGGCGACGATGGATATCATCAAACTTTATGGGGGCTCACCGGCCAACTTCCTGGATGTTGGCGGCGGGGCGACCAAGGAGCGGGTCACAACGGCGTTCAAGCTGATCCTGTCCGATCCCAACGTCGAATCCATCCTGGTGAATATTTTCGGCGGTATCATGCGCTGTGATGTCATCGCCGAAGGCGTTGTCGCGGCTGCGCGTGAAGTCAGCCTCGATGTGCCGCTGGTTGTCCGGCTTGCCGGCACCAACGTGGAACTCGGCAAGAAAATTCTTGAAGAATCCGGTCTGCCGATCGTCTCGGCGGATAATCTGGCGGATGCCGCCGAAAAGGTTGTCAAAGTCACGAAGGAGGCAGCCTGATGTCGGTGCTGGTCGGAAAAGACACAAAAGTTATCTGTCAGGGCTTCACTGGCGCGCAGGGAACGTTCCATTCGGAACAGGCGATTGCGTATGGCACGAAGATGGTCGGCGGGGTTACGCCGGGCAAGGGCGGTACTCAGCACCTGGATCTTCCGGTATTCGACACCGTTGCCGACGCGGTCGACAAGACCGGTGCCAATGCCTCCGTGATCTACGTACCGCCGCCATTTGCGGCGGATGCCATCCTCGAAGCGATCGACGCGGAAATCCCGTTGGCGATCTGCATCACCGAAGGAATTCCCGTGCTCGACATGGTGCGCGTCAAGCGGGCGCTTGAAAATTCCGCCACGCGTCTGATCGGGCCGAACTGCCCGGGTATCATCACGCCCGATGAATGCAAGATCGGCATCATGCCCGGTCACATTCATCAACGCGGCACGATCGGTATCGTTTCGCGCTCCGGCACGCTGACCTACGAAGCCGTCGCCCAGACAACGGCGGCGGGACTTGGCCAGACGACGTGCATCGGCATTGGCGGTGATCCCGTCAATGGCACCAATTTCGTTGATTGTATCGATCTGTTCCTGGCCGACGACGAAACCCAGGGCATTGTCATGATCGGCGAAATTGGCGGATCAGCGGAAGAAGATGCGGCCGACTTCATCAAGCATTCCAAAACCAAGAAACCCGTCGTGGGCTTTATCGCAGGCGTTACCGCGCCTCCGGGCCGGCGAATGGGGCACGCAGGTGCGATCATTTCGGGCGGCAAAGGCGGCGCCGAGGATAAGATCGAAGCCATGAAAAGTGCAGGGGTACTAGTATCCGATTCGCCCGCCGGTATCGGCGACGCGATGGTGGAGGCGATGAGGGGATAGGTCGGGGCTAACTGCGCCGGCATTTTCCGGCGATGTAGCATGTGAGAGGGGCGGCGGCAGCGTCGCCGAAGTTCATGACCGGACTGTTAGACAAGACTTCGTTTCTCACGAGTGCAAACAGCACTTTCGTGGCGGAACTTTACGCGCGATATCTCGAAAAACCGGCAACGGTAGATCCTGAATGGGCAGCCTTCTTCGATGAGTTGAAGGACGAGGCACCGGACGTTCTGAAAGACCTTCAGGGCGCGAGCTGGGCACCGAACGGCACGGCTGTCATCGGGACAGAGACAGCCGCCGAGGTGATGAAAACCAACGGTGCCAAGGGGCCTGCTGCGAACGGCGCGGCACCGGGACATATCCTCAGCGATGTGACCCGCGATTCCATCCAGGCGCTGATGATCATCCGCTCGCACCGTGTGCGCGGTCATCTATATGCGGAGCTCGACCCGCTGGGGCTGGAACAGCCGCTGAGCCATACCGAGCTGGACCCGGAATCCTACGGCTTTAGTGAAGCCGATTACGACCGCGAAATTTATATTCACGACCGGCTTGGTCTCGGCGAAAAAGCACCGCTTCGCGACATCGTCGAAAAGGTCCGCGCGACCTATTGCGGCCATATCGGCGTCGAATACATGCATATGACGTCGACCGAGGAAAAGGTCTGGATCCAGGATCGCATCGAAGGCACCCGCAATCAGACCGACTTTACGGATATCGGGAAGACCACGATTCTCGAGCGGCTGACCGAAGCCGAAACGTTCGAACAGTTCCTCAATGTGAAATATACCGGCACCAAACGGTTCGGGCTCGACGGTTCGGAATCTCTCGTGCCGGGCCTGGAACAAATTCTTAAACGCGGCTCACAGCTCGGTGTCGAAGAGGTCGTGATCGGCATGCCCCATCGTGGGCGGCTGAACGTGCTGGCCAATGTGATGAAAAAGCCGTTTTCGGCCATTTTCTCCGAATTCCAGGGAACCTCGGCCAAGCCCGAAGACGTGCAGGGTTCCGGCGATGTGAAGTACCATCTCGGTACGTCCGCCGATCGTGAATTCGACGGTAAACAGGTTCATCTGTCGCTGGCGGCGAACCCGTCCCATCTTGAAGCGGTCGATCCGGTTGTGGTCGGTAAAGTGCGCGCGAAACAGCGCCAGCACGGCGATCACGAACGTCGCAAGGTGATGGGTCTGCTGATGCATGGCGACGCCGCATTCGGCGGTCAGGGCATCGTTGCCGAAACTTTCGGACTGTCTGACATCAAGGGTTATCGTACCGGCGGCACTATGCATGTCGTGGTCAACAACCAGATCGGATTTACCACAAATCCCGCTGCGACGCGCACGTCGCGTTATCCGACCGAGATTGCCAAGATGGCACAGTCGCCGATTTTCCATGTGAATGGCGACGATGTCGAAGCCGTTATCCATGTCAGCCGGATCGCTGCCGAATTCCGTGATGCGTTCCGCAAGGACGTTGTGATCGACATGTGGTGCTATCGCCGCTTCGGCCATAATGAGGGCGATGAGCCGGCATTTACGCAGCCGAAAATGTATAAGGCGATCGCGGAGCATCCGACCGTTCGCCGGCTTTACGCCAACCAGCTTATTGCCGAAGGTATCCTCACCGAGGAAAAGGTCGCGGAAATTCAGACAAAGGTACGCGCCAAGCTTGACGAAGATTTCGAAGCCTCCACGTCCTATAAGCCTAACAAGGCCGACTGGCTGGAAGGCAAGTGGCAGGGCAAGACCACTGCGCCCTCCGCCGAGGAGCGCCGGGGTAAGACGGATGTGCCGATGGCGTTGCTGAAAGAAGTCGGCAACGCGATCTCGACCGTACCCGAAGACTTCAACCTGAACTCCAAGCTGAAGCGCTTCTTTGGTAATCGGAAAAAGGCCATCGAGGCCGGCGAGGGTATCGACTGGGCAACTGGTGAATCGCTCGCGTTCGGCACGCTGTTGACGGAAAATCATCTGGTCCGGCTGAGCGGACAGGATGTTGCCCGCGGCACGTTCTCCCAGCGCCATGTGGTTGCGACCGACCAGGAAAACGAGAAGGTATTCATCCCGCTCGAACAGATCCGTCCGGGCAATCAGGCGAAGTTCATCGCCCGCAATTCAACCCTGTCCGAAGCCGCCGTACTTGGCTTCGAATACGGCCTGTCGCTTGCGGATCCGGATGTCCTCGTGATGTGGGAAGCGCAGTTTGGCGATTTTGCCAATGGCGCGCAGTTTATTTTCGACCAGTTCATTTCATCCGGCGAATCCAAATGGCTGCGCATGTCGGGGCTGGTTATGTTGCTGCCGCACGGGTTTGAAGGCCAGGGGCCCGAGCATTCATCGGCACGGCTGGAACGGTATCTGCAGCAATGCGCCGAGGATAACTGGCAGGTCTGCAATATCACGACGCCGGCGAATTATTACCATGTCCTGCGCCGCCAGATTCATCGCGATTTCCGCAAGCCGCTGGTGATCATGACGCCGAAATCGCTGTTGCGTCACAAAAAGGCGGTGTCGAAGCTCGAAGAATTCGGGCCCGGCACGTCGTTCAACCGCGTATTGCCTGATTGCGGCGATCTCGTCGCCCGCACCAAGGTAAAGCGCGTCGTGCTGTGTACCGGCAAGATTTATTACGAACTTCATGCCGCACGCGAAGAAGCGAATATCGGCAACGTTGCGCTGGTGCGGGTGGAACAGCTTTATCCATTCCCCAGCGTATCGCTGTCAAAAGAGCTGAAGAAATATCCCAATGCCGATGTGGTCTGGTGCCAGGAAGAACCCAAGAATATGGGAGCCTGGCATTTCCTCGACCGGCGGGTCGAAGAGCTTCTCGCGAATATCGACGTAGAAGCCGAGCGTCCGGTTTATGTCGGTCGTCGCGAAGCGGCGTCTCCGGCGACGGGTTCCCTCGGTAAGCACAATGCGGAACAGCAGGCGCTGATTTCCGAAGCCCTGACAATCTGATCAAACGACTAGCCTGCTCCAGGAGCAAATAGAACATGGCCACTGAAATTATCGTTCCCACACTTGGCGAATCCGTCACCGAAGCGACGGTTGCCAAATGGTTCAAGGCAGAAGGCGACGCGGTCGCCGTCGATGAGCCTATCCTGGAGCTGGAAACCGACAAGGTGACGCTCGAGGTCAATGCGAGCACCGCCGGTACGTTGAGCGAGATAGCCGCGAAAGAGGGCGAAAACGTCGAGGTTGGCGCATTGCTCGGCATGATAGGCGAAGGCGGGGCGGCCCCTGCCAAGAAGACGGAGGCCGCGGCACCTGAGGCCCCGGCAGAAGCGGCGAAACCTGCTGAAGCAGCACCTGCTGCTCCTGCCGCCGAAGATGACGATAAGGACAAGCTATCGCCGGCCGTGCGCAAGTTGGTCGACGAAAACAATCTCGATGCCGGCCAGATTTCCGGTACCGGCAAAGACGGTCGCCTGACCAAGGGCGATGTGCTGATGTTTATGAAGGACGGCGGCGGAGCAGCGGCACCGGCCGCGGCACCCGCGCCGGCCGCGAAACCGGCAACCCCTGCCGCACCCCGTGCAGACGATGTGCGCGAGGAACGCGTGAAGATGACCCGTCTGCGCAAGCGGATCGCCGAACGTCTTAAAGAGGCACAGAACACGGCAGCGATGCTGACCACGTTCAACGAGATCGACATGACCAACGTCATGGCGGCGCGCAAGAAATTCCAGGACGATTTCGAAAAACGCCATGGCTGCCGGCTCGGCTTCATGTCGTTCTTCGTCAAGGCCTGTATCGTCGCCCTTCAGGAACTGCCGGCGGTGAACGGCGAAATCGACGGCGAAGAGCTGATATACAAGAACTACTACGATATTGGCGTTGCCGTCGGCACCGAACAGGGTCTGGTCGTGCCGGTCCTGCGTGATGCCGACAAAAAGTCCTTCGCCGAAGTTGAAAAAGGCATCACCGAGCTTGGCCTGAAGGCGCGTGACGGCAAACTCGGCATGGACGAGCTGACCGGCGGCACGTTCACGATCACCAATGGCGGCGTCTACGGCTCGCTGATGTCCACACCGATCCTGAACCCGCCGCAATCCGGCATTCTCGGCATGCACAAAATCGACCGCCGGCCGGTCGCTGTCGGCGATTCGATCGAAATCCGCCCCATGATGTATGTCGCGCTGTCCTATGACCATCGCATCATCGATGGGCGCGAAGCGGTGACATTCCTTGTCCGCGTCAAGGAATGCATCGAGAACCCCGAACGCATTATGCTCGCCGTCTGATCAGGGGTTAGAAACATGAGTGATTCACATTTTGACCTGATCATTATCGGCGCGGGCCCGGGCGGCTATGTTGCGGCAATCCGCGCTGCACAGCTTGGCCTGAAAACCGCCTGTATCGACAAGCGCGGCACCCTTGGCGGCACGTGCCTCAATGTGGGCTGCATTCCGTCCAAGGCATTGCTGCATTCGTCTGAGAAATTTGAAGAAGCGCAGAACCACCTCGCCGAACATGGCGTGAAGGTCGGCAAGGTAGAGCTTGATCTGAAGACGTTGATGGCGCGCAAGGACAAGGTTGTCGATGACCTGACCAAGGGCATCGGGTTTCTGTTCAAGAAGAACAAGGTTACCGGCATCACCGGGTCTGCCCGGATTGCCAAGCCGGGTGAAGTCGTCGTCTCCGCTGATGGTAAGGATTCCAGCTATACCGCCGATAATATCCTCATCGCGACCGGGTCCGAGGTCACACCTCTGCCGGGTGTCGAGATCGACGAGGACCGCATCGTGTCGTCCACCGGCGCATTGTCGCTGGCCGCAGTGCCGAAGCACCTGGTTGTGGTTGGCGGCGGGTATATCGGGCTTGAAATGGGCTCGGTCTGGCGGCGGCTTGGATCCAAGGTGACCGTGGTCGAATTTCTCGACGCGATCGTCCCGAACATGGACGGCGAAGTCGGCAAGGCGATGCACAAGACCCTCGAAAAACAGGGTATGGAATTCAAGCTCGGCACCAAGGTTACCGGCGCGAAATCGACCAAGACCAAGGTCGCGCTCACCGTGGAACCCGCCGCTGGCGGCGATGCCGAAACCATCGACTGCGATATCGTGCTGGTCTCTATCGGGCGGGTACCGTTCACGGCCAATCTTGGCCTTGAGGATGTCGGTGTTGAAATGGACGGCCGCGGCGTCATCCAGGTCGATGGCAATTTCAAAACCAATGTGGATGGCATCTACGCCATCGGAGACGTCATTCCCGGTGCGATGCTGGCGCATAAAGCCGAAGAAGAAGGCATTGCCTGCGTCGAGCGACTGGCCGGTCAGGCGACCCATATCAATTACGACGCCATTCCGTCCGTGGTCTACACATGGCCGGAAGCAGCCTCCGTCGGCAAGACCGAAGAGCAGTTGAAGGATGCGGGAATCGATTACAACAAGGGCAGCTTCCCCTTCATGGCGAATTCCCGCGCCCGTGCGAACGGGGATACGGACGGGTTCGTCAAAATTCTGGCGGATGCGGCGACCGACGAAGTCCTTGGCGTGCACATTATCGGGCCGGATGCCGGAACGATGATTGCCGAACTGGCGCTCGCCATGGAATTTGGCGCATCGTCCGAAGATATCGCGCGGACCTGCCACGCCCATCCGACCCTGAACGAGGCGGTGAAAGAAGCCGCACTTGCCGTCGAAGGCGCGCCGATCCACATGTAACCCTCCAACCGGGGCTTGGCGATGAGTCAGCGTCTGAAACGCTACGCCGTCCTTGCTCTCGGCTGGTTCTTTATTTTTCTCGGTATTCTCGGCCTGTTCCTGCCGATCTTGCAGGGTATTCTTTTTCTCACCATCGGGCTGATCCTGCTGTCGCGCGAATCCGAATGGGCCGCTGGCAAGCTCGACTGGCTGAAGACCCGCTATCCGCGTTTCGGAAAAACCTACGACGAGGCGGACCGCCGGGCGATGCGCCTGTGGGAACGACTGCGCGGGCGCAAAAAACAGGACTAATCGTATCGACCCCGGAGCGACCCCGCCTGACGGAAAGCGCCCTTTAGAGCGTCTTTTCGAGGTCGCTTTCGAGTTTGCGGGCGCGTGGACGCGCCCATAGCCAGAGCACGATGGTCAGCGCACCGCCAGCAGCAACGGTGACCGGGAGCCCGGCAAAATTGGCGATCCATCCCGCGGCAAGCGCACCGAAGGCCGGGAGTCCCCATGAAATCATGATGAACAGGCTCATTACGCGGGCCCGCATAGGCGATTCGACAGCGTTCTGCATCAGCGTCTGTGAACCGACCCCGCCGATCAGCATGGCGAAGCCGACGACTCCGAGAAAGCCTGCCGACAGCCACAGGTTTCCACCGAAATAGCCGGCGGCGGCACTTAAGACAAGCGCCACCCCTGTACCAGAAGG
>Ga0307985_10002247_pt1 | contig 10842 bp, 14 predicted proteins | sample EllFjometageno80_FD_203155 | JGI IMG/M metagenome (GOLD analysis project Ga0307985, IMG submission 203155) | Marine microbial communities from Ellis Fjord, Antarctic Ocean - #80 | ecosystem: Environmental > Aquatic > Marine > Unclassified | place: Southern Ocean | collected 2014-10-09 | reverse complement strand
TGACGCCGCCGGTGGCGGGGGCGGACTTGCGCGCCGCCTTGGTGGCGAGCTGCTTCCTGGGGGCCTTGCCTCCGGTGGACTTGCGAGCGGTCTGCTTGGTACGGGCCATTTTGTTTCTGAGAGAGATTAGGTTAGAGGCGAGGAACGAGGGGGGGCACTAAACGCCGTGTGGACAAGGGGGAAATTGCAGGAGCTGGTAGAGCACGGCAGGGGAGGCACAACGAGCACACGTTGCCGTCCCCTTTGGTCGCATATTGTGTGTGGCGGTTCCTCACATTGAGTTAATGAACAGATTTTCAGACCTGCGTGGGGCCCTGAAAATTCATCTCGCGGCGCGCTATGCCCCTGTTTTTGGCATCATTTACAATACCAGGCGCATAACGCGCCCGCGCCACCTTTTGATTGGCTCCCTGGCGACCACTTTGCCCCGTCTCGGCAGGTCTCTCACGCGTCTCCCCCTTTGTTCATTTTAACACCCCAACACTTAATAACATGTCTGGTACGTAACCACCTACTTTGAGCCTCACAATAGCCTTTCCACACCAAACTCTGCACAGATATTAGGTTTCCCCCCTTCCCCCCCCCTCCCCCGCCCCTCTAGCACTCGCTTCGCTCATGCTAACCTTGCACTCTCTCTCAGGACGCGGAAAGGGAGGAAAGGGACTCGGAAAGGGCGGCGCCAAGAGGCACCGCAAGGTCCTTAGGGACAACATCCAGGGCATCACCAAGCCCGCCATCCGCCGCCTGGCGCGCCGTGGTGGCGTCAAGCGCATCTCCGGCCTCATCTACGAGGAGACCCGTGGTGTGCTCAAGGTCTTCCTCGAGAACGTCATCAGGGATTCCGTCACCTACACCGAGCACGCTCGCAGGAAGACGGTCACCGCCATGGACGTTATATACGCCCTCAAGCGCCAGGGCAAGACCCTGTACGGCTTCGGCGGCTAAATGCAATACAGCGTTTTGCAGCAGCAGAATCGAATCTATACACTATAAAACCCCAGAAAAGGAGAAAAAATATAACTGGATATCATAATATCCACTCAACTACACAAAGCTGTCGGGAGCGGAGGGTGGGAGGAGAGGGAGGTGCTACAGTGATGAACTTGAGGGAGACTATTTGGGGGCGATCGTAGAGGGGCAGAGGGAGTTCATGTCGCAGTGTAGCACACTAAACAATGGTCGCACGTTGCTCAATGGTTACACGTTGTTGTTCGGCGCATCCTCGTTGACCGTGACACGGTCCTCCTTCCTCAGCTGCAGCAACGGCTTTCTGCTGGCCAGATAAGCGATTGCGACCACCGTGATCACCCTGCAGATGCAGATCAGGCTGTAACTCCCGCAAAACAACACCACCAGAAACCCCGTCATGAAGATCCGTCTCACCATCTCGACGACTTCCCAGTACCAGCACTCTGGCTCGTAGCTCTCCAACATGAACCTGGTGAAATCCAAGCTCTCGTCCTCCGCTCTTATCTTGAGCTCTTCGTCGCGGTCCCGTGGGGATTGATTTTGTGTTTGTGCTTCCAAAGCAACCAAAAGCAGCCGCCCGGCACGCCGACGCACACCAAGAAGGTCATCGCCACCCCGTACAGCGCCATGATCTCGTGGTAACTGGAGACGCAGTTGATGCTCTTGTCGGCGACGAGGACGCTCCCCCCCGCGTCCAGCGAGACGCACGTGAAAGTGGAGAAGATCAGTCGCGTCACGGACGGCAAGACAAAGCTCACAGCGACGAGGAACCCCTGAAAGGCTTGGGCCGACTTCGAGACGCTCGTCGCCAGACCCGCCACGAGGATGATAACGGTGTAACTCCTCCTCCTCCTGTGAATGTCCAAGACGACGGCGCAGCCGGTGGGCGCGAACGAGAACACGTCGAGGTTGGCGACACCCCCCACGTTCGCCACGCCGAACATGATCGGAGGGAAGGGGAGGGCCAGGGCGACCGACAACATGCTGACACTGCAGCACGATCCTGCCGCCGACCTAGTACCTCTTGAAGGCGGTCTTGGCCCAGGATGCACCTTGAGCAGTAAGGCGACCCACTGCGCCATTCGCGTGTTACTCCAGGACTATTGCGTGCACACACGCCTCTGCGTGTGCTCTACGCCATATCCTAACAGATAACGCGAGACGACGTGAGCTACTAACCGTGTATTAACTCGTGCAAAAGTTGGTTTTTCTTATTTGGGGTTCGATCTGAACGCGAACCTGAGGTTGGACCACTCTTCCAACCTCACCCCCCCCCCCCTTACTCCTCGGACCCCTTCGTCCACAGTCCGACACGTGGCCACAGGCCGAGCTAATGTAATGTGATCTGCGATGTAAGTTTTGAGGCCGCGCAAACAGTGCCGCTTCTCGATTTCGAACGCGCTGATGTGCAGCGGTGTTGGGCTAAACATGCGCGCCACTCAATTTCCTGTTTGAGTGTCGGAATACGGAAGTGTTTCTTCTGTTCATTAGAGGGCTCCAGCAAACCTGCGTGTTATCCACGGCCATTACAACTACCGACGCCGTGGGGTACTTGGATCTGTTCTTATGTGATCACACTTATGCCTGACGTACTCCTCGTCGCCGAACGCCAACCTCCTAATGATCCTCAGCCTGTCCACGTCTCACCCCGTCAAGCGGTGTGCCTTAGCTTCTGTATTCTTACTGTTCCCAATGAGATATTGAAGGATCCAATTGTCGGCAGAAGGACAAGCGCTCATCAGGGTTGACGATCAGCTTGCGTATGCGGGCCCTCAGGGCCGAGACACGGCCCTGAGCGATCGAAAGGAGCATTATACCGAACTCCTGCTCACGCCCACTTATGGTCCATGGTCGTCATCATCGTTAAAGTGAGCAGAGCTTCCTCCTCCCGGGCAGGCAGAACCGTCACGAGGAGGGCAAGTTCCTGGTCCTCAAGTACGGACCGGTAGTTGTGGCGGTCATTGTACGTGAATCACGCTGTAAGGTGATACCGGTATGTGACTTACGTTGGTACGGGCTGGGGCAGTAGCAACGTCGTTTCAGCAAAGTGTTGGCCTAGGTTATTCTCATGCAGGCCGCTGACACCCATCGCGCGATGATTATCGTTCTGCAGAATTAGTGGAGCCGAGACTAGCGCCCGAGTCTCAGTTCCTCATGAGTTCGTACTAGCACGTGCTCGATGCCACGGGGCATCGGGTCGCTTTGGTCGTTCCTTGTGACGACAGCGTTCGCGTGATGCGGTGCTGTCGTCTCACCGAGTGGTCAAGGTGAGGCGCCACGGGGCACACCACGTCTCCCACGACTGCGGCACGGACACGCGCTATTCCGCGTGTGCCTGCCGTCGTCCGACAGGTGAGTCGGCGGGCCATCCTGGGTGTTCTAAATAGAGAATTTAATTTATATATCTTCATCAATTTAGACGTCAAATAAATTTATCAAAATAGACACAGAGGCTTTTTACGTGAGATATGATATTAATTTCAAATGTTATGTTCAGAAGTCTCAGATACTGTTTTCTGGTATAATTGAATAACTAAGCTCATTTGAGTGAGAAACATATCTCTAGCTGCTCATCTACACCGCTTTCATTTCAACGCGTTTTTGTTCACTTAAAACAGAACGAGCACGAGCTCAATACGTGGCGCAAGCGGGACCTAAATCCACTATAACGCGCAACAAGTTTCCAGTTCCAGTCCAGCAAGACAGAAGCAGACAGAAGTGATGTTCGTGCCAGGTTACGGCCGAACATACGACGAGGGCAACACGGACAGGTTCCCGGTTGACGGTGACGGCTTTATCGACTTCTGGACAATCTTCCCGTACCTCGGCTCCAAGATTAGCTCCGACTGCACCGACGACGCAGACATTATCTCCATTCGCAGAGTACTTGCCGGCCGGGCAAGGTTTGTCGTGAGTGCCGTTAAAGTAGAAGCCGGGTGGTGTGGAGGTGCAGCTCGCCGAGCCGGGGAGTGAATGACCGCCGTCGCAGTCTGTGCACGTGTTGTTGGCGCGAAAGGAGAAGGTATGCGCGGGACAGTTCTCGACGCCAGCGTGATCGCTCAGCGGATTCTTGCCGGCGCCCACGGTCACGTAGAACGAGGCAGCTACAGGAGAGTACATACCGCAGTCGAGGCAGCCCCCCTCAGAGTTAGCTCCAGCCTCGGCGAACTTGCCGGCCGGGCACGCGCGGTCTGCATTCGCACCGCAATCCCAATAGGTCCCAATAGGACCGGGAGGCGTCGCGGTACACGAGGACGAGCCGGGCTCGCTGTGGCATCGCACGCCGTGCAGTTGTACATCGCGCCCGTTGAGAAAGTGTTGGAGGGACATGTCTCGTACCCTGTCTTGTCCGCCTTGGCCTTCGTCCCGGCCGCGGCAGTCGCGCAGAAGCCAGCGCCCGCGCCGGAGTACTTGCCCGCCACGCAGTCGTCGCACACGGAAGCGCCAACTGAGGAGACCTTGCCAGAAATGCAGTTAGAGCACGATTCAGAGCTTGCCGTGCTCTTTTCCCCTGGAACGCAGAAGTCGCACTTCGGGGACGCCTCGGCCGAGTACAGACCCGCCGCGCACGAGGCGCAACTCACGTCGCCGATGCCGCTGTACCGACCAGCCTGGCAGGAGTCGCAGGACGCGCGGTAAACGTCGTCGTCGTCCTCTGCGTGGAGAACCTGGCCTCGATCAAGTTCTGAATGAGGGATCTGTCCAGCGGCACAGAATTAGCAAGACGAGGCGCCAAAGTCGTCTTGGTAACTATCACCGGGGCAAGGGTCGCACTCGGACTGGCCACCATTGGAGTACTTGGAGGATGCGCAGTCGACGCAGGAGTTAAAGGTGGAATCGGAACGCGTTCCTGATCCGCAGTAAATACACGTCGTCATGCCCGAGTCGGGAGCGACGAACCCGGCGCCGGCGTTGCACGCGGGACAGGCGGCGAGACTGCCCACGGAGGCCGTGCCGGGGGAGCACGGGGAGCACTGAGTGTCTACTAGTTCGCGGAAATGAACTTGCCGACGCCACAGGCGCTGCACGTCACGCAAGAGGATTTGCCGGGGAGTGTCTGGTACAGCTGAGCGCTGCAGAATGAGCAAGATTCCGTGTTCCCTAGAGAGAACTTGCAGCGGCACAGTCGACGCAGGGCGCAGTGCAGTCGGAGCTCTTGCCGGCCACGCAGGCGGTGCAGACGCATTGACCTTCCCAGAGTTGGAAAACGAGCCGGTAGAACAGGAGGTGCAGGCGGCGGCGTTGCTCTGCTGACTCAGGTGGACGAGGCAAGAGTCGAGTACTTCCCTGCAGCGCAGGAAGTACAGGACGACATATATTCTGTTTTCTTGAAAGTTCCCGAGGGACACTCCTGGCAGTGTCGGAGGTCGTGGCGTAGAAGCGGAAGCCGGCTGGGCACATGCAAGTGTCGCCAACGCAGGTGAAGGTCGGGTTGCACACGCAGTCGGAAATGGAGGGGAAGCGGGGGTAGTCAATGGAGGAGTCGTGTGATGAGAACGCGGGACACTCTTTGGAGCATGCAGTTTCGTAGTACGTAGCAGCATAGTTCTGGCAAGCGTCGCCGGCATAGTTGTAGTAGCAGAGGCAGAGTCCAGGCATTCGGGCACGTTATGGAAGGCAGCGATAGCCGAGTAGAGAGGTGTCAAGACGAGCTCAGAGGTTAGCCAGCCACGCGAGAAAGTGTTTAGGTTATTCTGTCTATGCTCGCGCCGCCCCGCACCGTTGCTCACCCACCATCATCTTCGTCTGCGCTGTCGAATAGCCAGCCCACACTCTCTCTGTTGACGACGTCTTCAGAAGAAACTCTATCCTTCCTGCCCTCCTTCACTTCTTCCTCCACCCCTTCTTCCTCCACCACCTCCAACTACAAAGATCGTTCGTGTTAGAGGCAGAACGCGCTATTCGACAAGGGATGCTTTTCGCTCGCGGACGCAGAGCGGCACGAGAGCAACGCCGGTCGCGTTTCGCCACTTGCTTTTTGCTGGTCGTTTTCGCCGGTCGTTCCTCCTAACTCGCTCCAAACAGCAAATTCCGCGCCGTTATTCGTGCTCGTTCGTCGCCCTCTTCCGAGCGGGCTGGTCGTTCATTCGACGCGGCAGCTTCGCTTTCTCGCCGAGCCGGCGTTTTCTCACCTCCTGCTCCTGCTCCTCCTCCTCCAGCTCCTCCACACTCCCTCTGGAGCTGATAGTTTCCTCCTCCCCCAACTCTTCTTCCCCCAACTCCCCCCCCAGCCCCAACCCTGCTCCCCCCCTCAGCCTCTCCTCCTCATCCTCTGTTAGGGTTCCCCCCTTCGTTCCCCGTTCCTCCTTTTGCTCCACACACCACTCCCCCCCCCTGACCACAATTTTCGGGCCTCCCCCACAGGTCTCCCTGCACGAGCGGAGAAGAGAGTGTGAGAGGGGGGATGGAATGGACTGTTAGGGCAAAAACATTGGCGAACGGACAGCGCGGTTTGAGCCGATCGTTCTAAACAGAGCGATTGGCGATCGAAAAGGACGTTCCAAGCCGGCCATTCCGCGAAATGAGCCGGCCATTCCGCGCAACGTGCTCGCGAGTAGAGTGTTTTGAGCCAGTCATTCCGCGACACCGAGCCGGTCGTTTGTGTGGCGTTCTAAGCCGGTCATACCGCGAATCTCGTTCGTGTGGCGCTACGTTCTCCACCTGTTATTCAGTGTGCATCGCTCACAAAGCGCGTTCTAGCCACCAACAAAGGAGAGGAAGCGGCCAGGTGATCAGCGTGGTTTGGTGAAGCTCGACCGAGGCCATCGAAACGCCCGATCGCAATCATGAACTGGTCGTTTTGTGCGACCAGCGAGCGAATTGTAAGTTGCAAGCCGCTCATAGCGCGTCCAGAGCCTATCTTTCAGCTTGAGGAGCGAATAGGCATTTTGAGCAGCAGCGTGTTTCGAGCAGCGCGGTAGGAGTTTTCGTTCGATCGAGTACAAACAGCGCGTTCTGGGCGGCCGCTCACAAACAAGTCGCTCCCGGAGCTCATGTTTGACCGCCTTTTCGCTCTTGTTCACGCGCCACCCTCCTTGTTCACATGTGTGTGGGCCTCACCTCATGATCCTCCAAGCCTCCCCGTTAATGACTCTATAGTCCGTCCCCAGAACCAGAGCCTTCTTCCGCCCTTGCGCCTCCTTCCTCATGCCCAGGAGCCCAAACTCGTCCCTCTCCACCAACCCCCCGTTGTCAATCTCCCCTGGCCACGGCCCCGGGGGATCGTGCGTCAGAAAGCTCAACAGTTTGAGCAGCCAATTCGTGTCGATCACGTGCGTCGCTGGCGACGGAGACTTCTCGGCCTCGACCTACACGAGCGAAGCGAGTGTTAGAAGGCGGCGTGGGTGTGAACAAAGGTGGCGTGGGTGTGAACAAATGTGGCGTGGGTGAGAACAAAAGCGCCACGTAACGCGCCCTCTAAGACGGGGTAGTCCGCGCAACTTGGAGTACAAACAGACACACCACACACACGTGTGAACAAAGGGGGCGTGGGTGTGAACAAAAGAGCCAAGTAATGCGCGCTCTCAGACGGAGCTCTCAGACGGAGCATTCCGCGCAACTCGCAGTACAAACAAACACAGTGCCATTAATACAGTGCGAAGGAGTGGCCGCAGCCACACACATGGCATCGACCTTGGATGTTTTCGCCGGATGTTCTCGCCGGATGTTCTTCGCAGGTAACGTTTCTTCGGTCGCCTTCTCACAGCGGTTTTCTCTCGTCGCCCCGTCGTCAGTCAGTTCGCTCCTCCTGACACTTGCGCCATCTAGCAGCTCGCCCCCCGACTCACAATCTTCCCCAACAACTCCCCAGCTTTAACAGCATTCGGCCCGGGCGGGCCTTTCAGTGGAGAATTTCCCATGCCACCTAAGCGCAAAGGCTACGAGAGAGGAGGGGGGAAGGGGGGGGGCTGTACACGATGACGTTCAAGCAGCGCAACACTACGTCGCTGGGCAGCCAAGAGTTGAGCCAAGAGGGTAGAGAGCCTGGGGTACAGCTGTAAAGAGAGCAACTGGCACCCAATTTTTGCTTAACCACATTTTTTGCGCGAGTGCACAATCCGCTAAATACCCATTGTTGCGCGACGCCCGAGCCCCGCCCGCTTACTCCCCCTGCCTCCCCCCCTGTTCTCATCAGTGCACTTTCTCTGTACGGTTGGTGTCCTCAACGTCTCCTCCTTCTCAACTACAGTATATTCTTGGCGCGGGCATCTGCACTAGGCACTTGTCTTCACACATTGCTCCCCCCAACGTTCGTTGCACTTCCTTAAACCTGATGCAGGTTTTTTTAAGTACACTTCCGATCCTTCTGACCCTTCTGACCCTTCCGACCCTTCCGACCCTTCAGATCCTTCAGATGGATCCAAGATTCATAACTCGCCCAAAGTAGTTGAGGACTGAAGCGCGACAACTGCTTTTCGTGCGTGAATATAAGCACCCACGTTACGCAACCAACATGGGAAACTGTAAGCGATACAAGGGCACAACTGCATGCCCCCCCCCGCACATACAACTACACGCACCGCTACATTTGCCTGTAGTCGTCCCCGTACCCTGCCCCGGTCTCCCCACATCTTTATTTACCCTACACAGACGCTTTCTAACTCAGACACTTTCTAACAATGACGCTTTCTAACAATGACGCTTTCTAACAATGACGCTTCTATGTTCACCCACCACAACTACACACACCCTTTCTCTTACCTTACTCTTACCATGTATGCCCCCCAGACATCATCGCCTCCCCCAACGAGTGCAAAGTAAAGTCCGGCTTGGGCGGCACTTCCTACAACTCCGGCACCGGCTTCTGCGTCTTTTGCATTTGCCAGCAAGTGCGCCGCATCGGCCTCAACCTCATCACTCTAGAGGTGGCTTCCAACGACGTTGAAACGTCACACGGCGTCAAGCTAACAGTGAAAGCTATTTGTCAAGTGAAAGTAAAGACTACCAGTGTTGATGAACAAGGGAACATTGTCATAGGACACGACAACGTCAAGCTGGCAGCTCAGCACTTCCTCGGGTGCGTAGCGCGAGGCGCGAAGCGCTAGCGCGTAGCGAAGCATATGCGCGAACGTACGTTATTAACCCTTCGTGTTACTCAGGCAGACCGCGGACGACACCGCCGAGGCGCTCAGGCTCACCATGGAGGGCCACCAGCGCCAGGTTCTCGGCACGCTCAACGTCGAGGAGATCTACAAGGACAGGGAGGCGTTCGCGAGCAAGGTAAGCGAGCTATGAGGGAACCACAAACGAGCTGAGATGAAGGAAACGCATGAGACAGTCGCTTGCATCGCGCAAGCGAGAGTCTTGATCCCCGACCATCATCGAGAGCGACCATCATCGAGAGCGACCATCATCGAGAGCGACCATCATCGAGAGCCACCATCATCGAGAGCGACCATCATCTCTCGCTCCCATCATCTCTCGCTCCCATCATCTCTAGCTCCCATTCTCTCCCTCTCACTCGCTCCGCTCGCCTCACAGGTCATGGAGGGCGTCATGTCTGACTTGCACGGCATGGGATACGAGATTGTGTCGTACGTCGTCAACGACGTGAAGGACAACAACGGGTACATGGACGCGCTCGGCGCGACCAAGACGGCCGAGGTCAAGAGAGAGGCCGCTGAGGGCGTTTCCAGGAACCAGGCTGAGCAGAGGAAGAAGGTCGCGGAGTACAACGCCATGGCGCAAGTTGTCGAGGCCCAGCAGAAAGCCAATGCGGACATCGAGGTCAACACCCGCAAGGCCGAGGCTGCCATCTCCCTGAACCAGCAGAGGGAGAAGGAGGCCGACAGTGAGAAGATTCTCGAGCTGTTGCGCTCCACTAACTTGGCCGAGATCAACAAGTCAAGGGAGAAGGCTACGGCTGCGGGAGAGATTGAGAAGGCTCAGCAGCAGCAGGTCGTCAAGAGGGAGAAGACTCAGCAGGAGGTCGAGGAGCAGTTGATCAGGGTCAAGGTCACTGAGCAGATGGCTTTGCAGGCGCAGGAGGAGGCCAAGGGAAGTTCTCTGGCCGAGCTGGTGGAGAAGAAGAACAGGGCGGAGGCGCAGAAGATCGAGGCCGTTGCACAGGCTGACATCGTCAGGTACAAGGCGCAGGCCGATGCTGAGAGGATCAAGCTGTCAGCTGACGCTAGGGCTGGCGAGATTGCGGCCGTCGGAACTGCTGAGGCTGGCGCGATCGAGGCGAAGGGTATGGCCGAGGCTAAGGTTCTGAAGGAGAAGAACTTGACCTTCCAGTATATGGGAGAAGCCGGTTTGACGAGCATGATCGTCGACAAGCTTCCCGCGATCGCCGAGGCGATTGCGGCGCCGCTGGCCAAGACTGAGAAGATGGTGTTCATCAGTCAGGACTCGGCCACCGGAAGCAAGGTCACCAACGACATCATCAGGACCATCGCGACCATGCCCGACGCCGTCGAGAGCTTGACCGGCATCGACATGAAGCAGGTCATGGCCAAGGCCATGTCGCAGGGCAAGGTCAAGGTTTGAGCGACTGGGGGATTGGAGGATGGGGGATTGGAGGGAGGGGGAGTGATAATGGAATAATAATATAGGCAGAAGTGTTCTCTCTGAACGTGAGAAGTTGGGGGAAGGAGGAGGCCCGTCGAGGGCGGGCCGTTGGGCGCATAAGCCTCACGTCTTTCCATGGCGTGGTGAGGCACAGGTTCGCGGTCATCACATTTAGACCTATCGCCGGGTGAATGCCACATTCCGGCAAATCTGTTCAGGATTTTACGACGAACCCAATCAGCTCCATATCCATTTCTTGAGAAGGCCTGCCGTCGCTGTTCTTTCCGCTTGTGTTCGTCGGTCAGCTTATCTATCCGCCCCCCCCACCTGTAGGATTGCAAAAAACGCTCGTTCACTACCGAT
>Ga0307985_10002245_pt1 | contig 10851 bp, 14 predicted proteins | sample EllFjometageno80_FD_203155 | JGI IMG/M metagenome (GOLD analysis project Ga0307985, IMG submission 203155) | Marine microbial communities from Ellis Fjord, Antarctic Ocean - #80 | ecosystem: Environmental > Aquatic > Marine > Unclassified | place: Southern Ocean | collected 2014-10-09 | reverse complement strand
TATTACGCCACTTCTATGCGTACACCTGTAATGCCAGAAATGGTAGATGTTGCTTTGCAAATCATGCAAGATGACCGTGACCTGCAAGCAGAGAAACAAACTCTACGAGATTTTGTACTAGAATGCTTAGATAAAGTAACTACTACTAAGCAACTACGCGAACTGTGGGTTGATTACCCAGTGTTAGCTAAAAGTATTCCACCTGAACCAGTGAGAAAAAAGAAAGAAGCTCAGCTGGTATTAGATTTAGATAACACTCTAGAACTCGGTGCGTTAAATAAACGCTTAACTGAGAACTTGTTAGATGACTATTGAGTATGACGATAGCAGATATGCAGAGATTGATTATGCATTCGAAGTACGTGATTACTTACTTATACAATTACAGCGTGCAAAAGTTAGGCATTACAACATTAAAGAAGAATTCTTTCAAAACCTAGTCGACAAGCAAGACAAGGTCATTGATTTATTGGAGAAAACATGAGTATTGAAATTTCAGCAGTAGACACAGTCACTGCATTAAACACCACATTAGCGGCAAAACTTACACCTATGTTAGTAGGCTCACCAGGTATTGGTAAATCAGATATCGTTAAATCAGTAGCTAAGATGCATAATCTTAAACTGATAGATGTTCGATTAGCTCAATCAGACCCTACAGACCTAAATGGTTTCCCTACATTACAAAAAGATGGAACTCGTATGGACTATGCTCCACCTATGACATTCCCTCTAGAAACAGATGCTATCCCTCAGGGATATGATGGCTGGTTATTATTCTTAGATGAAATTAATGCAGCTCCACCAACTATACAAGCAGCAGCTTACAAGCTAGTGCTAGATAGGCAAATTGGTGCTCATAACTTACATAAGCGAGTAGCTATTGTATGCGCAGGTAACAAAGCTACAGACAAGGCTATTGTTAATAGACTATCTACAGCTATGCAATCTAGAATGGTGCACCTAAATCTAATGGTAGATGTACCTACTTGGCTAGAGTGGGCTAATTCTAATGGAATTGACCATAGAGTAATCTCATTCGTTAAATTTAGACCTGAATTGTTACACAACTTCAAACCTAATCACGCTGATGATACATTTGCATCACCACGTACTTGGGAATTCGCATCTAAAATCATTATTAATAAAGACGAACTCACTAGAGTAGATCATGCTGTACTAGTAGGAACAGTTGGTGAAGGTCCTGCATTAGAATTCAGAGCATTCCTAGAAGTATACAAAGACTTACCTGATATTGACACAATGATTAATGAGCCTACTACTGTAAAAATTCCTAATGAACCTGGACATCAGTATGCAATGACTACATTAATCAGTCATAATGCTAAAGAGGATACTATTGCACCGCTTATGATAATTATTAAAAAACTACCAGTTGAGTTTCAAGTAGTAGTATTAAAAGATATCTATGCATCCAATCCTGAACTTAAGGGGCATGCAATTATTAAATCATGGATTGCATTAAACGCAGACGCATTATTTGGGTAATATTATGGAAACAAAAACAGTAGAAGACCATCTCAGATTAGCTAAGATTCAACTGATGACTAAGTCAGTCTTTTTATCTACTATCTGTTTACGCTTAAAGCATTCGTTTAGTGACGATATACCTACTGCAGCCACTAACGGCTTAACTATCATATATAACCCTAAATTCTTTTCAGAATTGTCAGCAGTAGAACGTACTGGGCTACTGGCACACGAAGTGTGGCATGTAGCATTCAATCACCTAACTAGAGTCGGTACCAGAGATAAACGTACTTGGAATATTGCTGGTGACTATGTCATCAACTACATGTTAACTCAAAGTGGCTTTACTATTCCTAAAGGTGGGTTACTCGACCCACAATATAAAGATATGGCTACTGAAGAGGTATATACCCTTCTAGATTCGGATAACGAAGATAACCCATTACCTTCTGATTTTGATATGGACCTGTTAGAGGCAGGTACCCCAAAAGAACAAAAAGAAGTAAATGATAGAGTTACTGATATTATCTTACAGGGACAGATACAATCTAAAGCTTCAGGCAAAGACCAAGGGGAAATCCCTGATGAAATTGTCAGAGCTATTGATGAACTAATAAACCCCAAATTACCGTGGAATCAGTTACTTACTAGATTCTTAACTGCTATGGTCAAGGACGACTATACGTGGTCTAGGCCTAACAAAAGATTCTTTCCACATCATTACCTGCCTAGTCAATATTCACCGAGTATAGGAGCTGTTACAGTGGCTATTGATACTAGTGGTAGTGTCTCAGATGAAGATTTAATAGAGATGCTTACAGAGATTGAAGATATTCGTAATATCTACCACCCAGAAAGCTTAACAATCATTGATTGTGATTCTACAATACATAACGTACATAAGATAGACAAGTATGATAATATTTTAGATCTAGAGTTCAAAGGTTGTGGAGGTACAGATTTTCAACCTGTAATTGACTACTGTAATGAACAACAACCTGAAGTCTTAATTTACTTCACGGATTTATATGCTGACGATATAACTGAACAGGTAGACTATACAATTTTATGGGTGTGCAACTCAAAACATGAGGCGCCTTCTATTGGGGAGACTATTTACATAAATGGATGAACAAGAAGTTTTAGCGAAAGCACTAGCTTTTGAATACTACGTGGCTGTTATAGACGTAAGTGATATGGGAGAGCCTTCACCGGAGGATGCTATGGGGTTTTATAAAATACACAAAGAGCAATACCTAGATAAAGCAAACAAACTACTGGGTTTAATATCTGAAAGTTACAGCTCTATACATTAAACATGTCTGAAATTACTACGGCCATACTGATTAAATCAGACGCTATTCATTTTCAGTCAATCAACGATTACTATTACAAGCCTCTAGCTAAGCTAGGAATTGCTAAAGAAGCAATTGAAACATACAAACTACTTTACGATAACCCTAAAAAAGTTACTGCTAAAGTAGGTAAAGCTTGGTTAGAGAAAATCAGAGAAGAACTACCAGATACGGTAGTTAATTTAATTATTGCAGATAGTAACTACTATAAGTGGATTACTAAAGCTGCCACAGTAGCTTCAAACTTAGGTACGGCAGTACTAGGTAAATTTGAAGGCTATGAAGACTACCGTTGTGTTTATATCCCCAACTATAAGTCGTTATATAAACAACCTGAAAATCAGCAACTAATTGATCTAGGATTAGATACTATAGCTGGTTTCGTTAAAGCCGCAGTAATTTACTCGGAGAATTACGCAACCACTCTAGACAGTGAGAAAGACCTGTTAGATATGTTGTATCAACACCCTAAACTAACTGTGGATGTAGAGACTACTGGCCTTAGCTTAGATAGTTGTATCATTACTATTGCCTTTGCTTGGGACAAGCATAATGGAATTGCTATAGACATCCGTGAAACAGGATACTGGAACACTAAAGAATTTCTAAGCAACTATAAAGGTACCCTTATAATGCATAACGCATTATTTGATGCTAAATTATTAATTAGCAACTGGTGGATGGAGACTGAAACTGACTATGTAGGTATGCAACAAGGTCTTGATATATTCCAAACTGTAGATGACACTATGCTACTAGCATACTTAGAAAAGAACTCTACTACCAAAGTAGACTTAGGCCTTAAAAATAACTCAATAGAGTACGTAGGTAACTACGCGCTAGACGTGTCTGATGCTACCAAACATTCACAAAAAGATTTATTAAAATATAATCTAATTGACACCTTAGCTACCTGGCATGTTTATGATAAATATATTAAACAGTTAGAATCTGAAACATACACTGTAATATTCCAACCGAGTATTAAACCCCTTCTTAAGATGATGTTAGTAGGTCTTCCTTTAGATCAAAATGCTGTTGACTGCGCGTATAACAAGTTAAAACAGGAAGAAATTGACTTAAACAAAGCACTACATGCTTCTGCAATCATAACTACAGCTAATGGAGTATTCCAAACTAAAGCAATGGAAGCTGCTAATGCTAAGTTAGTAACCAAAGTAAAGCCTATTACAGACTTTGCTAAAGTGATATTCAATCCTGGTTCAGGTAAGCAAGTTGCAGCCATTTTGCATGACCAGCTAGGCTTACCTGTATTAGATAAAACAGCAGGAGGTAGTCCTGCTACTGATGCTAAGACATTAAAACAACTAAAGAATCATACTACTGACACAGAGATTATTACGTTAATTGATAATATATTAAAATTATCTGAAATCTCTAAAATCACAGGTACGTTCCTTAAAGCATTTAAAGCTGGAGGAGATTTCCTGCATGGAAACCTAAAATTAGGTGGCACACAGTCAGGAAGATTATCTAGTAACTCACCTAACTTAACTAACCTGCCTGCTAAAGGCGTAATGGGTAAGTTAATTAAAGGATGTGTAGTAGCACCTGCAGGATGGTTATTCTGTGGAGCTGACTATAATGCACTGGAAGCTAGAATTAACGCAATTGTGTCTCAAGACCCTAACCGTATTAAAATATACACCCAAGGATTTGATTCACATTGTCTAAATGCCTATTCTTACTATAGTGCACAAATGCCTGATATTGACCCTACAAGTGTTAAAAGCATCAACTCTATTGCTGCTAAGTATTCAGACCTCAGAACAGCCTCTAAGGGCCCTACATTCGCATTAACTTATGGCGGAACTGCTTATACATTACATAAGAATGCAGGTATCCCATTAATTGAGGCTATAGAGATTGAAACTAGCTATCATGAGCTGTACACAGTGTCAGATGAGTTTGCAGAAAAGAATAAAGAATTCGCTATTGAGCATGGGTATATGGAATGTGCATTTGGGTTAAAGATACAAACTCCTATAATTAGTAAATCAATTATGGATAATCTGAAGACACCATATCCTGCAGTAGCTGAAGTACGAAGCGCTAATAATGCTGTTACTCAATCTTGGGGAATGTTGTTAAACAGAGCCGTGATTGCATCAAACCTAAGAATTGAAAATGAAGGTATGCAATATGATATCCTGCCTATCAACATGATTCATGATGCTGCTTATTTTTTAGTTAGAGATGATGCTAAAACTATCAAGTTTTTAAATGATGTTCTAATTGAAGAAATGGAATGGAATGATCACCCAACTATACAATCTGATGATATTCCTATGCTAAGTGAATTAGATATAGGGAAGTCATGGGATAAAATGGTGACATTACCTAATAAATCATCAATTAAACAAATTAACGAGACACTAGGGGAGTTACTTAACTTAGCTTAAGATTACGTAAAGATTGAAGATCTAAATTAGTTTGGAGAGGTGTGCCATTTGGTGTTGTTGTAGCAGGCTGTTGCTGTTTATAGAAATCCATAAACTGCATAATCATGCCAGGATATCCTAAGACACCAGGTAACTTTGTGCCGGCTGGTAACTTAAAAGGTTTTTGCTTTTCAGGACTACGCATATTGCGTTCATGTTGCCCAGCATCTCTCAGATTATTTTGGTGTTGGATATTAGCTAAATCTTTAGCTTGACTACGCAGAATAGCTTGATCTTTATTCCAATCAGGATTAATAGCATTCTTGCCATTAACATTAATAAATTGAGGATGTTTACTAGGGAAGTTACCAGTTGGTTCTATACCTGGTAATTTAAGTCCTTTAATATTTTCAAATTCAGCCATAGTTCTATTATATAACAGGAGTGAGTACAACATGAGTGAATTTTGCTGGCCAGATGGTCAAGGTAAACAGTACTGCATAGACTCTAAAGAGATGTGGGATGAAGATATTGGAATTTACTTAGCAACAGTTACTGAAAAAGAGTATCCTACTAAGTTCTGTAAAGCTCATGAGGAGACCGAACACGATGAAAGTGATATTTCATGTGAACCCAGTACCAGCAAGTAGACCTAGAGTAACTAGGTGGTCTACCTTCTATCCGAAAAAATATACACAATTTAAAGCAGATATGGAGATTGCTAAAAGTGATGTGCAATGCATTGCATTAGAAGGCAATATATATGCTAAACTAGACTTCTTTATTCAGATTCCAAAGTCTTGGTCTAAGAAAAAGAAGCTAGCTAAAGAAGGAACGTTCTGCGATAACAATGCAGATATTGACAATTATTGTAAAGCTATATTAGATGCATTAAATGGGAAATATTACGTGGATGACAGACAAATAGTAATGCTGAAGGCAGCTATGTTTTGGTCAGACACCCCCAGAATCGAATGTGACTTTACCCACATAACAGAGGTGAAACTTGAAAGAACTAACTAAAGACGAGCTATGCGAAGCATTAGCAGAAGATTACGCAGACAGAGCAGCTAAAAATGGTGCTAGTTATGATGAATCATATTCTCACTATTTAAAACGATGCTTAGCACGTAGAACTAGTGAGTTAATGGGGCAATACAAAGTACAGGGCTTGAAAAGCTCAGGCTTTATATTTTAATGGGTGTGCGGGTGAATATAACTTGGGAGGGTTTTGACTCTCTTGAGGAGAAGAGCTCACCCGCACGATCGGCAGTTTAACATAATTAGCAATCACGATGGGGACCCCATCATGTGCTAAAAGGTCTTTCTTTATAACTCTTAGGAGCATAAAGCAAAGTTGACTAGCTGGACACTAGAGAAAATGTCCCCAAACACAATAAAAAGAGGTCTTTCATTACCTTTTCCTTATTATTAGCCAGTCTGAGAGTACTGGTGTGTACGAACTCTCACCAAATTATATAACTACCTAGGAGGGTATCATGCAACAACATAAGCACGCAGAACTAATACATAAGTGGGCTGAAGGATACCCAATACAAAAGTTAGCAGTATTATGCTGTGACAGGAAGATTCAACACTGGGAAGATATGGGTGATACACCACCTATGTGGTTTGAAGATGACCAGTACAGAGTTAGACCTTTAGGTGACCCGTACATTGTATCTGGAACACAGAATGGAAGTTAACTTCGGCACTGCTGATAATCCAGACTGGCGTTACGTTCAACACGTAATGAAAGGATGCAAACTACCAACACGTAAAATAACAAAATCTAAATAGGTTCTCCGAACCTTCAAACAAAGCTTCAACTAGAATAACCTGGGAGGGTAAATAATGAAAGCAGCACTAATCGAAGATATTAATGGTTTAAAGTTACATGAACAGCTTGATGTATCTTATGACGCACAAGAGAAGTATTTAGCACAGGATGTATCAGCAATACGTGTACCAGGAGGCTTAATCTATCATTTTGAAGCAATGACAGAAACAGCTGAATACTCAGGTAATTACCAAAGTGTATTTGTCCCATACACAGGCTTTGACACACCTCTTATACCACCTAAGTTATTCGGATAATGGCTTACAAATACACGAATAATTCGCGGATTAGCATACCCTTAGCGGTGTGGCTAATGCATGACGACTATGACTATGATGACAGAACTAATTTAATTAGTGCTACGTCTTTGTTAAAGCCCACTAGAGCTTTAGTTCTTAAACATCAAAACCAAAATTTAGATAAGACTGTGGACATTGCTAGCTTAGTACCAGCCCGTATGGGATCAGCTATTCATGCTATCGCAGAACAGGCATGGACTGATAGAAAGAATGTGAGTAAAGCTCTTGAAGCTTTAGGAACGACCTCTATAGATAAGCTATTAGTTATTAATCCTGAAGGAGAGATTAAAGAAAATGAGATACCAGTATATGTAGAGCAACGTCATGAAAAGCAAGTGGGTGATTACATCATCTCTGGCAAATATGACCTTGTACTAGATGGCACTATCTCTGACTATAAAAGTACATCTATATGGACGTACATTTATGACTCTAACGCTCTTAAATACACACAGCAAGGCAGTATTTATAAGTGGTTAGCTCCAGATAGAATTACAAACAATACTATCGATATTCAGTTTATATTTACTGATTGGTCTGGCGCACAAGCCATGAGAGACCCTAAGTATCCTCAATCTAGAGTATTAACTAAAGCATACCCTTTGTGGTCTGTAGAACAAACTGATCACTTTATTAAAGAAAAGCTTGAAGCTATCTCTAGATATTTAGATAAGCCTCAAGAAGCTCTACCAGAGTGTACATCAGAAGAATTATGGGAATCTGAAACAAAGTATAAATATTTCAAAAACCCTAATAAGATGGCGAGAGCCACTAAGAACTACTCAACACTGTTAGAAGCTCAATCAAGAATGGCTGATGATGGGAATGTTGGTGTAATCAACACAGTTAGAGGCGAAGTCAAAGCATGTAGATACTGTGAAGTATCAGGCATATGCGAACAAGCACGAAACTTAATCATGCAGGAGAGACTAGTATTATGAGATCTAAAAAACAACAAACTATAATGGGTAAAATTACTCACACATTCAAACAATTCTTTAACCCAGGCCCAACTAAGCCCGCTAGCGGTGCAAGAAGGAAGAGAAAAGATACTACTGTATTCAGCATAGAAGATTACTCAGCTATTAAGACAGCTAGAGTTGCTGAATTCAACGACCTGACATGGGAAGAATTTGGTAATGCAATGAACGCACGATACCGTGTTAACAAAACCAAAACTACTTGGACTAATATAGTAAGACGTAACACTGCTTACTTACAAAAGCTGGACTACTAATAATGAAAAAACTAAGTTACTTTAAGCTATCTGAAGAGATTGTTGATGTGCTTGTCGCAAAGACACAATCTCCTAATAGACACTTCTTTAGAATATTAGTAGCTTACTACCTATCTAAAGTAGCATCTATGATGCGCTGTAACATTGAAACCCAAGATAGAGGTGTAATTCCTGTCAATACCTATGCATTAAATTTAATGCCTTCAGGTACTGGTAAAGGACATTCAACTAATATCATTGAAGAACTAATTATTGCTGAGTTTAAGGAAGAGTTTTTAGAGACTATATTCCCTATCAAAGCTCATCAAAATATAGCTAGACTTGCTAATGCTGAATCACTACGAAGTGGTGAGGATGTAGATGTGTGCAGTGAAAAACTCGTTAAAGAGTTTGAGAGCACAGGTGAATTACTGTTTAGTTTTGATTCAGGTACTGCACCAGCAACTAAACAAATGAGACATAAGCTATTGTTAGCTGAAGCAGGCTCTATGAATCTAGAGATGGATGAAGTAGGTAGTAACATTCAAGGTAACTTTGAAATGTTAAACACCTTCCTAGAATTATATGACGTAGGTAAAGTTAAACAAAAGCTTATCAAAAGTACTACCGAAAACAAACGTAACACAGACTTAGATGGGAGAACTCCTACTAACATGATGTTATTTGGGACACCGACCAAACTACTTGATGGTGGTAAGACTGAAGAAGACTTCAAAACTATGCTTGAAACGGGCTATGCTAGAAGATTGCTATTTGGATATGAGCAGTATAGTGCTACTATTTCTACGCTTAGTCCTGAAGAACAATTTGATCTTCTTGTAGACCCTAAACAAGACATCATAATTAAAAAGATAAGCGCACATATACGTAGATTAGCTCACAATGACAAATTCAATAGAATACTGAGCATAAACAGAGAGAATACTATTCTGCTGTTAACTTATAAAACAGATTGTGAGAAACGAGCATTTGCTTTAAAAACACACCAAGAAGTAGCTAAAGCTGAATTATCACATAGATATTATAAAGCTCTTAAACTAGCAGGAGCCTATACATTCACTGAAGGTCTTCGTGAGATTGGTAAGGAACAGCTTGAAGCTGCTATACAACTCGTAGAAGACTCAGGTGAGCACTTTAATCTTGTCATGACCCGAAAGGGCAATCATGAACGATTAGCTGAGTATATCGCAGATGTGGGCACAGAGATTACACAAGTAGACTTAGTTACTGAGTTACCTTTCTATAAAGGTACAAAAGACCAGAAGAATGACTTAATGAAGCTTGCTATTGCTTATGGGTACACACATAACATTGTAATCCGTAGAACAGAAATTGATGGAATTGATTTCTTTTCAGGTGAATCTCTTAAACGTACAGACTTAAACAAAGTGCATCTGTCATACAGCCAAGACATCACTACCGACTACAAAGGAGATACAAGTAAGTTTAGTAAGCTACACCAGTTAGTATCTACCCCTGGCTATCATTACACGGCTCACTCATTTATTGATGGGCATCGTAAAGGTGAAAATGCAATTCCAGGCTTTGATTTATTGATATTAGATCTAGATGGCACTGTCCAGATGGAAACAGCTGCATTACTATTAGAAGACTACACATATCTGTTTGCTACAACTAAAAGGCATACGCCAGAGAAGAATAGATTTAGAATTATTCTTCCATTGAGTCATTTCCTTAAATTATCAGCTATGGATTACAGTGGTTTTATGAACAATGTATTCACATGGCTACCCTTTGATGTTGATAGTCAAACTAAAGATGCTGCTAGAAAGTGGTTAACTAACGGTGGAGAATATCATTACAACGAAGGTAAGCTCATAGATGCTACGAAGTTTATACCTAAAACTAGAAAAGCAGATAACTATGCTAAATCAGTAATCAAAGCTGGGTCTGTCTCTAATTTAGAGAGATGGTTCTTAGCTAATACTAAAATGGGTAACCGTCAGAACATGATGTACAGACTAGGGTGTGTATATATTGATTCAGGCGCAGACATGAGTGAGCTAGATAAACTAATGGCAGCATTTAATGAGAAGTTAGAGTTACCTCTTCCAGAATCAGAGCTGCGTACGCAAGTTAACGCAGCTCTTCAATCCAAACTAAAAAATAAAGGAGAATAGATGAACGATAATCTAGTACTAGTATGTGGCAAGTCCGCATCAGGAAAATCAGCAAGTTTGCAAAACATAAAAAACCCTAAAGGGGT
>Ga0307985_10002244_pt1 | contig 10853 bp, 7 predicted proteins | sample EllFjometageno80_FD_203155 | JGI IMG/M metagenome (GOLD analysis project Ga0307985, IMG submission 203155) | Marine microbial communities from Ellis Fjord, Antarctic Ocean - #80 | ecosystem: Environmental > Aquatic > Marine > Unclassified | place: Southern Ocean | collected 2014-10-09 | reverse complement strand
CGTCTCAGGCTGCCCCCACCTCGCCGTCAAATCCGCATTATTAGGCACGTACACCCTCCAAACCGGGCCGTGCGGCGACCTCCCGAGCGGGGTCGACGACCGACCGAGTTATTACAATGCAGTCACGAAGAACTATGTGTTTTACGTTGACGAGAAGTGGAAGATCGGCGGTGTTTGCGGGAAGCAGCCCATTCTTACGTATGGCAGTGTGAGTTCTGCGACTGCGGAACGAACCGCACACGAAGAGTTCAAAACACACACACGCACTCCTCCTCTCCTCCCCCCTCACTCCCCCCCCACTCCCCCCTCTAGTCGGGCCGCGATTACCCCTTCTCCAACCCAGACTCAACCTGGATGTGCGGGGCGAACGGTTTCATCCCCGGCTCGATGGACATTAGCTGCGCCCTGTACCAGAACGACGTCACGGCGTGTAGGCGCGGAACGTACGATCCCACCGGAGTAGCCCGCGAGGGCAACTGCACGCCCTGCCCCCCCCACCTCCCACTTACTATGACCAGCGGCGCCACCCTGCTCTCTCACTGCGTCACCCACCAGACCAACCTCTTCTCCGCCAGTATGGACAGCAACAGGATCACCATGTACAGCCCTCAGTCGGACGATCACCAGCTCGTATGGCAAGGAGCCGGCGCTCCCCTCGCCATCTGTTTTGTGACCGAGCTCCTTCTGCTGGCCGCTCTCTTCACATCCCACGTGGTCATCGCCGTAACTGTCGAGTGAGTCCGCCCGCGAATAGCGCACGACCGGCTCGCGAACAGCGCGATCTCATCTTGCGCTACTCGCGATCGTCCGCCGCCCACGCACGCAATCGTTCCGCCGCCGTCTTTATTCACAATGCGTGCGTGCCATCTGTTTTGCTAACCCACGCACATCCCCACCAGGGGCGACCCCCTCCCCACGCCCTTCGCTGCCGTGGGCAACCCCTCGGGCGTGCTGTTCCTGCCCTCCCAGCGCCTGGTCGTGGTCACCAGCCAGTCTGGCGAGGGCGCCATTTACTTCTTCAACTACGACGACTACAAGAACACTACCCTTCAAACCAGTGACGCGATCGGGAAATCCGACTTGGCCACCCTCGACGCCTTCGACCCGAGGTCTGCTGCGCCTGGGGAGCACGAGGACGAGATTTTCACGACGACTCAGGGGGGCTTGGTGATCAGGTCGTGCATCCCCAGGACTTCCTGCGCGGCGCAACGCAACGCCGTCATGCTGAAAGGAGGGAAAGATCTTAGAGGCATAGAGACGATCAAGTCACGGAACGTGTACCTTGTTGTCGAACGTGAACTCGAACGAGTTTTCGAGTGCCCGGTCGCTCAAACTAACATCTACCTCGAATCCTGCAGCGTCTTTGCGTTCCGTCCCGAGGGAGTTCCCTGGGGACCTTACGCGATCAACATCGACGTCGCCAAGTCCCTCGTTTACGTTGCGGACTACAATAAGAGCATCATCCTCACGTTCACGGTAACGGGCGAGTTCATGGGCCGCCTCGCCCAGCAGATGACGTTCCTGTCCAAGCCGACGGCGCTTGCGATTAGACCCGGGCCGCTCGCTCCGCTTTCGCGCGTCTGCCCCCCCGCTACTTCGACTGCCGGGGTCCCCATCGACCTCCCGCTCACCCTCCTCACCTCCTCGAACGCCCCCCTCTCCGCCTCCTACCCCATCTCCGCCGAGCTGTTCCGCTATCAGATCGTCGCAACCGGCGTCCGCAGAGACGGCTCGTCCACAACCCTCCACGGCACAGTCCCAACCGCAGCTCTCGCCGAGTTGTTGATCAAGTACGCGGGCGTCTGGGACGTGGGCATCACTGAGGGCCTAACAAATCCCGTTCACTTGGGCGGATCGCCGTTCAAGATCACGATTAGTCCCGACGTTACGAACGCGACGTTCTGCACGAGTTCGTTTTCGAGCAGGGTTACCGCTGGGGGGCTTTTCAGGGCGGAACTGTTGGCGTTCGACCGGTTCAACAACCCCACGGAGCATCGGGGCGACGAGTTCTACGGCGTTGTGGACGGCGCGAGGTTGGAATTGACCCGCGCAAACACGACCGGTCAGTTCTCGGTCTCAAGGACTGTGACTGTCGCGGGCACGCACTTCATGTCCGTGTACCACTCGAACACAGACGAGAAAGGAGTGCACGAGGTCACCGGTGAGTAGCAGACGGCGCTTCTGACCTCTTTTGTTCACACCGCCCCCCCCTTTGTTCACACAGGTGTGCATGACACATGTGCGTGGCCTTCGCTCACACGTGTGCGTGCAGACTCGCCGTTCTACTACCAGGTCGCCGCCGCCTCCCCGTCAGCGTCCTACACCCGACACAACGTCGTCTTGGCACAGATCTTCTCGCGCAGTCTCCACACCGTGCCTCTGGAGTTGCGCGTGTCGGCGTTCGATCGGTTCGAGAACGTGCTCACGAGCGCTGACGGGTACATGGTTTCTGTCAATGGGGAGGGGCACGAGCTGGTTGCGCCGGACTTCGCTTTTACTTATTTAGTCAAAGCGGGATTCGCGGGAGATTTGGTTATTTCGTTCACGCTCAACGGCGAGGAGATCGCCGACTCCCCCGTGACAGTCGAGGTCACCAAAACGATCGGCGGCGCGTCCGTTGCTTTGGCGATCGTTTTAGTAATCGCCTCGCTGGGGCTCGCGTCCATTGTCTTCTTTTACAGCTACGGGCGCTTGCAGCGGGCGGCCGTTGCGAAGGTGGAGAGGGCGAACCAGGAGAGGAGCGCGATGCGGCAGCAGAGAGAGTCAGTGCAACAGGACAACGAGAACTTGAAGGCGAGTCTGAGGAAGAAGAAGCACAGCGAGGAGGAGTTGGAGGTCATGATGAAGGCAATGGAGGAGCTGGAGGAGAAGCGCAAGGACGAGCTTGAGGGGGTTCTGATTGCTTCCAGCGATATCAAGATCGACCGCGTTCTGGGCAAGGGCGGCTTCGGCGTGGTCAACTTGGGGCTTTACAAGGGGCAGTCGGTGGCCGTGAAGCAGCTGCTGGCCATTAACGACGAGAGCGTGAAGCGGTTCAGGTGAGCGATGTGTTCACAAAAGGCGCTGGGAGAGCAGCGTGCTTGTTCATATTTGTGCACCAATGGGTCAGTTGCTCACCCCCTTCCCAGATTCGAGTGCCTCCTCATGAAGACTCTCCGGCACCCCAACATCGTGAAGCTCGTGGGAGTCTGCTGGGACGACAACATGTTCGCGTGCTGCCTGGAGTTCGTCGCGAACGGGAGTCTCGAGGACCACCTGAGGAAGAACCGCGGGAAGACGCACCACGAGCTATCGTGGAAGACGCAGCTGCTGAGGACCATCACCGAGTGCGCGTTGGGCGTGCAGTACTTGCACCACGAGCACTACTGGGCCGAGGAGGAAGCGACTGTGGACGACGACGACAACGTGACGATGGTTCCCGCTGGCTACAGGGAGTGCATCATTCACAGGGACTTGAAGCCGGACAACATGCTGGTGACGGAGGACTGGCAGCTCAAGTTGACGGACTTCGGCGAGGCGAGGGCGGTGAGCTTGAACCAGACGATGACGAGTGTCGGCACGCCCATTTTTTTAGCGCCCGAAGTCATGAAGGGCTACCGCTACGGCGCGCCAGCAGACAGCTACAGCTTCGGGATCTGCATCGTTGCGATGATCCGCGCCGACAAGGACATCATGGAGTTCTTCTTCCAAGCGCTAAGGAAGAAACTCAAGAAGAAGAACATGCAGGGAGTGGGGATCACGATTCTGAACTCCAAGATATACAGCAAGGGCTTCAGGCCGCTGCTGCCCTTGACCTTCAGGCAGGCGTACCCCAAGCTGTGCCAGCTGGTGTACAAATGCTGGAGTCAGGAGCCGACGGAGCGCCCGGTTTTCGACGAGATCGCGAGGGCGCTGCAGGGCGACGTGGGGGAGGAGGTGAAGAGGAAGGCGGAGCCGACGATTGTGTTTCTGAGCAAGCAGCCGGACAAGCAGTACTTAGAGGAGATGCTGCTGGGGGATGGCGGGGAGGGCCTGGTGGGGGACGACGACGAGGGGGACAACGAGGAGGAAAACTTCGTGAGTCGAAAGGAGCTCGAGGAGGTCGAGAAGAAGTACGAGAAGGCCATGGAGGAAATGAGGAGGGGGTTCGAGGAGAGGGAGAAGGAGAGGGAGAGGGAGGGGGAGGTCAGCCAGGCGACGCATCTGACGGCCAGCGTCGTGGAGAGGGAGAACGATTTGGGGCAAAGCATGGCGCTGTTGAAGGGCAACGAGGTAAATGAGGTTGTCAAGGAGGTGATGCAAGGGCTCGCCGGAGGGCGGGCGGAGGGGGCAGGGGGGAGGGGAGGAGGGGGAGGAGGAGGGTCGGTGCCTATGACGCTGCTCACTATGGCGCTGGTTTTCTTGGGCGTTTTGGTGGACGGAGTGCAGGCGGCAGACAATCTGCTTGTGAGCGGGGCGTGCGGCGACAAATTGAACGGGCTTTTCTGGCCTGTCGAGCGCACGGCTTCGGGTCGCTGGTGGTATCTATCGACTACCAACGCCGCGAGTCTCTACTGGGATGACGACTGCAACGGTGCCAACTCCGGTGGCACTGACATGTGGATATTTGACAACTCGATGCCTTCGGCGGTCGCTGAGTCCGATCTTGACGGCGATGGTGACTGCAACTACATCGGGAGCATTTTGTCCACCGACCTGGTCCCCCCTAGCGGCTCGTACCTTATGCCATGCCCTCCAAACTTGGGGGCTCCAGTGAGTACCGCAGTCAGCATCGTCGCATCTTCTATCGAGTCGTGTGAACATGGACAGGGGTCGGTGTCTGTGCAGACTCAGGATATGCAGGACCCGTGCGCTTGTGACATGGACGGAATCATTGAAGGGATCGAGACTGGGAGGCCGACGTGCAAGGACCACTTGAACAAGGGAGCTGGCGAGGAGGTCTGTTACGTCTCCATGAGCTGCTTTACTGCTGACAAATCGACAAGCCACCCCGGAACCAGGTACCGAAGTTGTGATCCACTCGTCGACAACGTGTTCCTGACGAGTTGCGAGACGTGTGGCCTCGGCTACTACAGCGATACCACGTCTCCGTTGGCATGTGTGCCGTGTGAGGCCGGTACGGCGAGTCCAGTCGCGGGCTCGGCGAGTGCCGGAAGCTGTCAGGAGTGTGGCGCTGGAGAGTTCAGCATCGCTGGCGCAGGATCATGCAGCCCCTGTCCTGGTGGGTCTTACTCACCCTCCCTCGTCGCATCGGCCTGCTTTTTGTGCGCAGCGAACGAGTACAGTTCGAGCGAAGGCGCAACCGACTCATCAACTTGCTTACCTTGTTCTCCTGAGCTGCCGTGGGCTGAATACGGTTCCGCGGCCTGCTCGCCCCCGCCGGAGATATGCATTCAGATGGAGATCAACGCATGCGGAGTTGGTGATTTTAGTTCAATGGTCAGTGGCGTATATGAGCGTTATGCCGGCGAGTGCGGCGAGGCTACGTCGGGGCGCTCCGTATACTACAACTCGCTGACCAACTTGTTCGTGTTTCACATGTCGAACTCCGATCGCTGGAAGTTCGGCAAGACGTGCGGTTCAGACCCTATTTATGCGTATGCAGAAGCTGGCTCTCATCCGTTTGTTAACACCGAGCCACTCGGGGGGTGCTCTAGCGTTGCTGGGGAATTTGAAGACAGACCGATGACTATCAAGTGCTCGATGTACGAGGGACAGCCAGCGCCTTGCGTCCCAGGGACGTACGATCCTTCGGGCAGCGGAATCGAGGGATCGTGCTCAGTTTGTCCGGCGCACTTGGAGTTCTCGTTATCAGGCTCGACGTCAGTCGACGATTGCTTCACGACGAGGGCGAACGTGATGAGCTTGTCGACCTCAGCGTTTCGGGTTACTGGCTACAACAGCGACAGTGACGATCACCTGCTGATCACGGAGGGAGGAGCAGTGAGCGAACCGATAGATCTCGTGTTCGTCACGGGCTCGGAGATTCTGATGACCATGTACTACAACAACGAAGTGGTCAAGATGAACGTCGAGGGAGACGTTATTGGGACATTTGCAAGCGTCGCTGGGCCATACGGCATCACGTTCCTTTCGAACTCTCGCATTGTTGCAGTCAGCAGCTGGGCATCAGGTGGCTCAATCCACTTCTTCGTGCTGGACGACTTCAAGAACATTACGTTGACGGAAAGTGACGCTGTCGGCATGGTGGACATGGAGCCGTTTGGAGGTGGCGACCCATCATACATGACGAGGGGTGAGCACGACGACGAGCTTTTGGTTACTACATTTTCCAATGCGGTGGTCAGAGTCTGCGTTCCCTTGACGGACTGTAAGCCCAGCCTCCGGAACAGAATCATGATGCTGGGAGGAGGTAAAACTCGTGGCATTGGGGTGATTCACTCGCAAGACAGCTATCTGGTTGTGGACTCGTATTTCAACTGGATATTCAGATGTCCGCTAGCGTATGCCGAGTTCGCTTACTTTAACCCGGCTTGTAGCATCTTTGCCGTCCAACCTACGGGTGTCGGATGGGATCCCGTGGATGCTGCGGTGGACGAGGACAAGAGATTGGTGTACGTTGCAGATCGGGGGAAGAGTATCATCCACGTGTTTAGTCTCAGCGGTGACTACCAGGGCCAGCTTGGGCAGCGCGCGGCATTCCTCTCCCAACCCTCGGCTATCGCTATCAAGCCGGGCCCACTGGCTGCTATTTCGCCCATCTCTCCGCCCCCCAACGCTACAGCTGGCGAGCCCATCATCGTCGGCATGGCCCTTCGAACCGACACGGACAAGCCGCTCCCGCCCGACTATCCGATCGAGGAGGAGCTCCATCGCTTCAGGATCGTCGCGACGGGTACCCGTGAGGGCGCGGCGACCACACTGCAGGGCATCGTCGACAGCGCGTCTGAACTGTCGATCATGATCAAGTACGCGGGAGTCTGGGAGGTGGCCATTACCGAGGGCATCAAGAACCCGCAGCACCTCAAGGGATCTCCGTTCTCCCTAACCGTCGACCCGGCTGAGACGGACCTCTCCGAGTGCGAGACGGAGTTCGAGAGTCTCCTTACGGCCGGCAACGAGTTCGCCCTCGTCATCACCACGGTGGACGCCTTCCTCAATCCCACGGAGGGCGCGGAGTTCGAGTTCTCGTGCTGCGTAGGCAAGGCCATGACCAAGGCCGGGGAGTACCTGGTGGACGTAACTCCCGCGATCAAGGGCAACCCGTTCCGCTTCGACGTCAAGCCGGATACCCCAGACGCCGCGACCTCCGCACACAACATCGCCAAACGGGGCATCGCTGGATTCTCGCAGCCTGCACACCGTGCCTAAAGAGCTCCGAGTGTTCCCCAAGGACGAGTTCGGCAACACCATCACGGACGCGACGGGCTACGCGGTGAGCATTGACGGCGACGACGCCATCCCGCTGCCCGCGCCCGATTTCTCCTACACGCTCACGATCGAGGAAGGATTTGAGGGCTCGATCTCCCTCTCCTTCACCCTCAACGGCGAGGACATCAAGAACTCCCCCACCACTATCTCGGTCGCCCCGGACCTTCTCCCTCTGGTGCTCGAGGTCATCGGCGGCGTCCTGGCGTTTGCACTGGTTGCGTTCGGATGCTTCTACCGTTACTCTAGATTGAACTCAGCGTTCGCCATGCAGAAAGAGAAAGAGATTCATGAACGCGCACGCGAATCGCTAGTCGGATCACAGAAGCAGCTGCGAGGAGAGGTCGCCGTTTTGCAGCACAACCTGCTCAAGAAGAGACAGACGCAGGCGGAGTTGGACGTCATGAAGGAAGCTCTGGACGAGCTCACTGACGCCCGCAGCGACGAGCTGAAGGGTGTGCTCATCAACTCCTCCGAAGTTGCTGTCGAGGGGCTTCTTGGAAAGGGTGGGTTTGGCGTAGTCAACCTCGCAACCTACAAGGGCCAGAAGACGGCTATGAAGCAGCTGCTCGAGATCAGCGAGGAGAGCGTGAAAAGGTTTCGGTGAGGGCGGCCGAGCGAAGGAGTCGCACACGCACACCTCTGGCCCGGTGGTGTGAAGAAAAGGGCAGCGTGTTTTATGCGCGTTATGAGCGACTAACAGCGCTTTTCTCCTCCCTTGCTCACCTTCGTTCTCCAGGTTCGAGTGCTTCCTCATGAAGTCGCTCCGCCACCCCAACATCGTGAAGCTCGTGGGTGTCTGTTGGGAGCCCGGCATGATGGCGTGTTGCCTCGAGTACGTCGAGAACGGGAGTCTCGAGGACTGGATCCGTCGCACCGCTGGCGGCAAGATTTACGACCCAAGCAAAGACAAGAAAAAGAAGGGGAAGAAGAAGAAGAAGGCCGAGATGCCACTCGCGGAGTCGGTGTACCGAGGTTACGATCACGACGGCAAGTACGACGAGGCGCTCCATAGCAGCGAAGACAAGAGACAGCTCGAAGCGGCCAAGGAAACGATCGATCGCTATCATCTCGAGTGCCACGGAATCGCAGAGGCACCTGTCGCGCACCAAGGCAAATGGGCAGCGGCGGCCAAGAAGGGCGACCCCGAAATTCGGCAGATGGAGTCGTCAAGCTTCAGACAGTCCACCGGAATAATGTCCTACGGAATGTCCGCCGCCGTGCGAGGATCGGGTGAATGGAAGGCTTTGCTGAAGCCAGATAAGTCGCCCCTTGACCACAACGCGCACTGCTGGTGGCGGATGCACGGAAAGTGCGGCGAGGCAGTCGCGATTGTTGAGGTGAGCGCGTCGCCCGCCCACATATTCGGATTGTACACGGATCGAAGGCGGGCCGCAAACTCAGAGGCTGTCCTCACGAGCGAATGCATAGAGCACAACATCACGACCGAGCTGAACTTCCTCAACGTTCCGGCCGTCGTGTATGGCATGCATGACAGGGAGTCGCTAGCGAGGGGCGTTGTCAAGAAGCTGGATGGTTGCGGCTTCATGGAGGTCCACTACCAGGTTCTGGACGAGAGGAAGCCCATTGCGAAAAATGCCAAGCGCGTGTGGTCGGAGTACGTCATGGTTGCTACAGAGAAGGCGGGCTCTGGCGGCAATGTTTCCGAGCTGAGGTGCATGCTGAGGGTCGACCTTAAGTTGGGGGGCGTCGCCGCTCTAATCAACGGGGTGGCTGCGAAAAGCAGCACTGCAAGCACGTTCGAGCCGATCATCGTGCTCAAGATGGAATGCGAGCGGCTGCTGGAGGAGTACGAGCCGGCGCTGGAGGGGGACGACCAGGGCGTGGTGGGGTTGACCTGGAAGGGGCAGCTACTGGGGATCGCGACGCAGGTAAGGGTTACACACATGCAGCATGTTCTTCGCCGCTTGCTCTTCGCCTGAAAGACCGGCGCTTTAACGTTCTTGTTCTCGTGCACTTCGCTAACACTCGCGTCGCTCGCTTTTAGTGCGCCCTGGGCGTGCAGTACCTGCACCACGAGCGGTACTGGGCGGAGGAGGAGGTGCGGGAGGATGGGGAGAAAATTGCGGCGGGGTACAGGGAGTGCATTATTCACAGGGACCTGAAGCCGGACAACATGCTGCTGACGAAGGACTGGAAGCTGAAGCTGACGGACTTTGGCGAGGCGAGGGCGGTGAACTTGAACCAGGTGAGGAGCGCGAGCAAGCACCGAAGGAACGGCGACCGAGAAGCGACCGCAGCGCTCCTTTGGCGTGACATCCACGCATTGCCGTATGTTCACACCGGTGTGCGGCAGACCATGACGAACGTCGGCACGCCGATCTATGTAGCGCCAGAGGTAATGGCGGGGTACAGCTATGACGCCACCGCAGACAGCTACAGCTTTGGGATCTGCTTGGTGGCCATGATTAGGGGAGAGAAGGATTTGATGGAGTTCTACTTCCAGGCTCTCCGAAAGACGATGAAGCGGAAGAACAAGAAGGGCGTGGGGATCACGATTCTGAACAACAGGATGTACAGTCAGGGGTGGAGGCCGCTACTGCCGATCGAGGTTACGAAGAACTATCCCCGACTGTGCACTTTGATTAAGAGATGTTGGAGCCAGAAGATGGAAGAGCGGCCAGGGTTCGACGAGATTGTGAGGGTGATGCAGGGCGAGGTCGCGGACGAGGTTAGGCGGAGGACAGAGCCGATCGTCGAGGTCTACTCGCAGGAAAACGACGTCGTTTACCACTCTCGGATGGGCGTTACGGAGGAATGGGGCGGGTTCGAGGAGGACGACGAGGGGAAGTTGGACACTAGCTTGTTTGTGAGCAGGACGGTTCACGAGCGACTTATGGCGGAGCTGCAGGAGAGAATCAGAGAGCTGGGGGGAGGCAAGGAGGAGAGGGAGGAGGAGGAAGTTGTAGAGCAGGTGGTGCGGGTGGTGCAGCAGACGCCGCAGCAGACTGCGCAGGAGAAGAAGGCCGACGAGGAATTGAAGAACTTGATCGCAATGATGGGGAAGTAAATGTGTATGTATGGGGACGTTTTAATGCAGCGTTTTAATGGCAGCAATGTTGTGTTTGATGCACACCCGTCTTGGTGCTTGGCGTTGGAGCAAAATGGCATGCGAGCGATCGATGGCAGATCCTCTTCTGTCAGGCACAGAAGCTACGGCGCACTACGACTTTAGGCCAACTGATAATTGTCACAGTCCCACAGTCACCGTCTGTACTACTCAGAGACTCGCCAGCGCTCAAATCAGCCTATTCATTCCTCTGCAAACAGCCCCATCGTCCCTGTGTCTGCTCCATCTACCTGCTCTCTCTCTATGCCATCTTCAGACGATGACTCGTCGATCTCATCATCTTCATCCGGTTCCACCGACAGCGACGCATCAACCGAGCCCTTCCTCGTCTACTCTCGCCTCCGCTCTCCCTCCCTCCCTCGTTCCCCCCCCCCAGCTCCCCCCCACCTAACAA
>Ga0307985_10002243_pt1 | contig 10858 bp, 7 predicted proteins | sample EllFjometageno80_FD_203155 | JGI IMG/M metagenome (GOLD analysis project Ga0307985, IMG submission 203155) | Marine microbial communities from Ellis Fjord, Antarctic Ocean - #80 | ecosystem: Environmental > Aquatic > Marine > Unclassified | place: Southern Ocean | collected 2014-10-09 | reverse complement strand
TGAGACTAAATCGCCTGAGTTTTTAGTCTGGGCCGCTAAAGACCCCAATGGTGCTAATTTACAGCGTGTACAAGTAATCAAGGGGTGGATTGAAGACGGGGAAAGTAAGGAGAAAGTCTTTGATGTTGCCTGTTCTGATGGATTGTATCCTGACCCAAATACGAATCGTTGCGCTGACAACGGAGCACAGGTAAATCTAAAAACTTGTGCCGTCAGTTCTCAGGAGGGCGACGCTGAGATAAAAGTAAAATGGAAGGATCCTGAATTTGATTCGAAGAAATCGTCGTTCTATTATATTCGCGTACTGGAAAACCCAAGTTGTCGATGGAGTACCTACGACGCTCTTCGTTTAGGCGTTGAACCTGTCGCTAGTGTGCCAGCGACAATACAGGAACGAGCCTGGTCATCTCCAATTTGGTATAAACCGTAACTAAGAGGAGTAGCCTAATGAAAGTTAATGAGTTAGACCGTAGGGGGGGATGTGAGAACAGCACAAAAAAAGAGCATTAGATCGAACACGCACAAGCTGATTAATAAGGCTGTAGCAAACATACAAGCAAGTGATGAATATCCTGCTTAGTTGGCAGCTAAAGAATAGGCCAATAGTCGCTGTGATTTTTTTAAGGCCTTAAAACCTTATTTTCCTGAACAACCATAGCCTTATAAAACTTACTAAATCTTAACACCTAACTACAACACCCATGAGAGATAGAATCCAAGTGATGATGGAATTCATAAAAACAAAAATTCTTAATAAGCGAGTCTTGGTCATAATCAGTACCACATTGATTCTTTTCTCTCTTACAGACTGTACGAAAATAACAATCGCTATGGCTATGCTATTCACTCAAGAATCAACCGCAAAATCCTACAAGCTACCTGGTAAAACAAATTGGAAACCGGAAGGTTTACGGAAGATCTCGACTAACAAAAATATTAACAGTCGCCCTGTTAGTTTCGCAAGATCCATGCATACCGATATACACGGATCTGATGAAATTGCTACAGTCATAGCACCTGCTTTTGAATTTGAATGGAATGCAGAAAGCAACTATTTCACAGCAGAAGGTCCTGTATTTGACCAAGATGGCAACCTTTATTTTTGCCCAGTTTTTCCGCCTGACGACGTCATAATGATCAGTATCGAGCCAATAAAAGGCGAAAGGCGCTGGGTTCTTGAAGGATATAGTGCAGGCTGCGGTACACCCCTGATATTAATAGACCCTGTAAGCGGCAAGGATATCGTCTATATCGGCACCTATGATCGACTTGTGGCGGCCACCATCGAAGGCGAGATTATATGGGACGTACCGACGGGGTTAGAAAGAATAAATATAGGTTCAGTAAAAGCCAATCAACATAATTTCGGTGTGAACTACCACCCACAAACTGACTCTCTCATTGCATCAGTAGGAGATGGGCGCGTCTATGTATTCGATCGAAAGACGGGGACGCCACGTTTAGAGGCACCATTTCTGATGCCAGGTGATAAATTGCCCTCGACAAATTTCACATTACCGAAGTATGTTGCCGAAGAAGCGAATGAACAGATTAAACACATGGTCGGGAATGTCGGTGACTTGAGCCCGATTACTGCTGTGCTGAATGCCGCCGCCGGAGAATTGCAAAGAGTTACAAATTTCTTCTCAATCGACACAAATAGTGGTCGAATCTGGATCGCTTCCACACTTCCTGACGAAGAAGATGGCACTAAAGATGGCTGGTCTGAAATCGCAGCGCTATATGGTATCGATTTAATACCGGAAGGCACTCAATATCGAATGGAAATCAAAGTGGTAGCAAAGGTTCCTGGCGGCACGGCTTCTACACCCGCAATCAGTCGAGATGGATCTCGGGTTTATGTGGCCGATGCCTTTGATACGATTTACGCAATAAACACACTAAACGGCGAGTATCTTTGGTCACTAAATGTTGGAGATAAAGTCGCTGGTTCGATCAATGTAGCCGCAGATAATGGAGAGCTATTTGTAAACACCAGAACAAAAATTAAGAAGATCTATGACCGAGGTGACCACGGAGAGCTAGGCTGGACTGCCAATCTAGATATGTACTACACAGGTTTCTTACAAAATAATATCAAGGCGCTAGGTGCAGAAATCGCCGCGAATGGTATAGCATTTACTGGTGCGGCAGGTGTCGTAGCGGGTAAACAAAAATTTCCCCTTAAGCTTGGCGCAGGAATTATCGATAGAGAAACAGGCGAAGTGATCTATTTTGCGGACGGTGCTGAAGACTCGGTTTCATCAATGGTAGTTGCACCCAACGGCGGTTTATATGTCGGAAATTCTCCCCTACGCAGAGTCTTAGCTCGAGTCATTCTTGGTGATTCAAAAAGTCCAAAAGCCGTCATAGGTGGAATTACCAAATTCAAACCCATCCACCAAGATTTGACTATTCGAGACGCACTCTGGGCCGCAGCCAACAGAGCGAAAAATACTGCTCAATTCGCAAAATCCCACCCAAATGTCGTGCAAGCCGATATCTTTCAAATTAGGCAATTGCTCAATCAATGCCAGATAGTCGCGCCAGACGCACTAAAACATGGAGACCTAAGCAAAAAAAAATGGCAAGCAATCAATAATATTTTGCGTGAGGTTGAAACGAACTTGTTGGTTCAAGAAAACGCACTAAATGTGGCGGCCATCCTTCTGACTCAAGCCGTGACACTGATTGAAAATAAAGGTTAGACTTGTTTAAGCCTTTGAGAAAGATGATGAGGACTCAAGCTAAGGGTAGCAGAGGGGTCTTTATGTCCCGTGAAAGCGTAGGGCAGAATGCGTGGAGTGAAGCCATGCAACAGACTCTCAATCAAATGATGGCCGCCGGGACGGCCGCAAGCTAGCTGGAAAAGACATCAATAAATACTCACGCCTATTGAGAGCGCTCTCAATAGGCGTGGATATAAGAGGAGTGCCTAATGAAAGTTAATGAGTTAGACCGTAGGGGGTTTTTAAAAAAATCAGTTTATGCAACCGCTGCATGCCTTACAACTGGTTGTGCTTACAATGCGGCAAGCTTATTAAAAGAAAAAAATGTACGACCTTTTGATGAATTATTAGATCACGACGCTCTCAGTTTAGCTCAATTAATAAAAACTAAACAAATTGACTCACTTGAATTAGTAGAGATCATCATTAAGCGCATTGAGGCTACTAATCCAAGCATTAATTTTATTACTAACGAATTCTATGACAGAGCTCGAATGAAGGCGCAAAGCATTTCTTTGGAAACCCCTTTTGCAGGGGTTCCTATCTTAATGAAAGACATGATCGATGTTGGTGGCGTTCCTCGAACTGATGGTTCAAGACTGCTACTTAATAATATTTCGCCTAAAAACGTAAAGTATGTAAATGGCGTTGAGTTAGCAGGACTAAATATAATAGGCATGACAAATGTTCCTGAATTTGCCAGTTATATAATGACTGACAATGCTGTTTTTGGCGCCACAAAAAACCCTTGGAACAAGAAATACTCTCCCTTCACCTCTAGTGGTGGGGCAGCGGCTTCTGTTGCGGCAGGTGTACTTCCCTTAGCACATGGTACTGATGGTGCAGGTTCAAATAGGCTGCCTTCTTCAACAACTGGCTTGCTAGGAATGAAAGCTAGCTACGGCAGAATGCTATCTGGTGAAGCCAGCGGTAAGCATGATAGAACCAAAACAAACCAATCTATTAGTCGAACAGTGAGAGATAGTGCGGCTTTATTAAATTATACCGAAGATAAATCAGGCGCTCATTATCAACCGCTAGGCTTTATAGAGCAAAGAGCATTGACGCGATTGAGAGTAGGTTATGTAAATAGCGGCGACTTTAATCAAGGCGTAGAACCTGAGGTTGTAGCCGCAATAGCAAGTACTGCAAATTTACTTGAACGATTAGGGCATGAAGTTGAAGAAATTGAATTACCCTTTAGCTACGATGCTCTTTTTGATGCATATAAAGCTCGCAGCTTAGGGAAATTTTCCGCACTTGCTGGAATAGTAAACCAAGCAAAAAATCAATTCCCTGCAGAAACAAATTTAATTACTCCATGGGTAGAATCAGCTATAGCATTAAGTAATCAATATAATCAGGAGGACTTGCTAAAGAAGACCGGGTACCTTAATAGTATTCCATCAATCTTTTCTAAATTATTTACAAAATACGATATTTTGTTGTGCCCGGTAAGTACGGTATCAGGGGTTGCACTTAATGAAGCAAGTTACAATGACCAATGGGACGAGGAAAAGTTACACTTTGTGATAACTCGGCTTAAATTTACCATCCCGGTTAATTTTGGCGGAAACCCCGCTATGTCAGTGCCTCTATATTGGGAAGGAAAAGATGGTTTACCCGTTGGTAGTCATTTTATTGCTGCAAAAGGGAATGATGAGTTACTTTATCAGCTTGCTTATGAGCTGGAAGAAGTCAGACCTTGGAGGGATTATTGGGCTCCTCACTCATTAAATAAAATGCTTATATAAAAACTATTCAGATCGCAAAATAATGCTATTTCAACTATAAGCATTTTGCGTATGTAAAATTTCAACTCTGGTACTCATGGTGGCATGAAAAAAAGGGACAAATAATGAGCAGGTCGATTTGCCCCTTTGGTATTACACAATAGACTCCATACTTTTTGGTTATTTATAAGCTGAGCGCCTAATGGGTGAATTTTCAGTGTCTTGGTTATAAGGGAAACCTGCTCTTAAGTGGTTGGCCAGAAAAGACAGTGTATTGGCCATGCTGGCCAATGTTTCAAATTTCAAATCGGCACAATCTAGTTGTGGGAGAATTAGCGCAGTCCAAATTGGCTGATCGCTGACCATAAATTTTAAATTCCTTAAAATAAAGGACAATCCAATGCCTAGTAAAACTTATAGTCGATTAGCGATCACCGGTATCCTCGCGAGTGTAGCTGTCTTGCCCGCTGTATTATCAGCAGATGAAATAGTGCTTGAAGAAATAATAGTCACGGCGCAAAAGCGCAGTGAAAGCGTACAGGAAGTTCCTATTGCTATATCTGCCTTTAGCGCAGAGATGGTTGCTAATACCGGTGTAGATACGATTAATAATTTAATTCCAATGATCCCTGGGCTAAACGGTTCCAGTTCAGGTATTGCTACCAATGCCTGGGGTATCCGCGGTATCAGCACCAATGATTGGAGTGCAGGGTCTGAACCCAGTGTCGGTGTATTTATTGATGATGCCTACATTGGCCGTAGCGTGCTGGCGACTGGTGCATTTTTTGATATAGCCCAGATAGAGGTGGTTAAAGGTCCTCAGGGAACACTTTTTGGCCGCAACTCATCGGTGGGCGCAATTAGCCTGACGACGAATAAACCAGCGGATGAAGATTCATTAGATGTTGGCCTAGCCGCAGGTTCAGAGGGGCAAAAAGGCTATAATCTAGTTGCTAATATGGCCGGTGATAATGGGTTAGCGGTTCGCTTTGCCTATCACGGTTCGCGTCTAGATGGTATTTGGGAAGATGTACCCAATAGCAGCAATGCCTTTACAGATCGTGATGATATGCGACTGTCTGCCAGTTGGGATGTCTCTGAAAACCTGGATGCGCTACTGACTTATAGTCGTAGTGATTCTAGTTCAAATATGGGCGGTACCTATAATGCTGGGTTGTCCACCGTTGCGCCAGGTGAAGAATTTCCTGATCAAATTGCAAAGAGCACAGAGGATGCCGAGGCTGTGGAATCAGATGGTATTAGCATGCGGCTAGTTTGGAATCTTGGCAATGACATGACATTGACCTCGATTACTGATCGTCGGAGTTTTGATTATTCTTATGCTCAGGACGCTGACGGTACAGCTGACGATGCCTTAATTGATGCGGTTTTTGCTATTGGCGCTGGTGGCTCATCCCTAGAGTTTGGTAATGTCACGGTACAGGATAGTTTCTCACAAGAGTTCCGTTTAAATGGTAGTACAGACAATAGCGATTGGTTTGTTGGTGTGAGCTATTTCAATGAAGACATTGCTGAATCAACACGTCTTGACCTAATAGGTACAGCTTTGGGTATGGCGGTCTTAGCCCAGGATTTAACGCTGACTAAAGGCGAGACCAAGGCGTTGGGGATTTATGGTGACGTCACTTGGTCAGTGACCGAGCAATTTAACTTAACTGCAGGCTTACGGTGGTCAGACGATGAGAAAAGTTGGTGCACCGATGGTGATGCAGGCATTTTCCTAGTTGCAGTAATTACCCTTGAAGAACTCTGTGCAACTCAGAGTTGGTCTGAAGTCACTCCTCGTCTAGTGGCAGATTACAGCCTATCCGATGACATGATGCTATATGCGTCTGTTTCAAAAGGTTACAAAGGAGGTGGATTCAATACCGCAGCGGCAGATTTTGATGGCGACTTTGTGGGCGATGCAGTGGCTGGTTTTAATCCCGAAATGAATCAGGCATATGAACTAGGTCTAAAGTCCACAATGATGGATGGTCGCATGCAGTTTAATGCCGCATTGTTTTCTAATGACTACGAAGATCTGCAGCTACTCTCCGCAACTTTGGGTGGTATCTTAGTAGAAAACGCTGCTGAGGCTGACACTCAGGGCCTCGAATTAGAATGGACTTATCTTGCCACCGAAAACCTAATTTTGCGTGCCAATATGGCGGTGCTTGATTCTGAGTTTACTGCTGGCGCTTTTAGCGGTAATGATCTTCCTTATGCGCCAGGCAACTCAGCCACTGTGAGCGCTAGTTACCAACAGGGTGCAATCAATTACTTTGTTATGTACACCAAGCAGGATGATTTCTTCTACGACGCGGGTAATTTACTCGAGGAGAAGGGTTATGCTCTGCTTAGCGCAAAGGTTAGCTATGCGCCTGAAGGTAGTAACTGGGATATGGGTGTTTCGGTCCAAAATGCAACGGATGAAGATTATGCCGCAGCGCGAGCGGATATTGGTTTAGGCACTGCAATTAACCGCGGTATGCCAAGACTGATTAAATTTGATATAAATATGCATTTTTAATATTTTGTTAGTAATGATTTAAATAGATGCTGAAAACACAGAGCCGCTTCCTCGATGCAGTAAAGAGGGAGCGGCTTTTTCACATATAGAGCATCATCTTTCAACGTCATCCCCAAAATTTGCTAAAGGCAGGCTAACTGGTTACATTTGGTTGATACTTTTGTGTGTAAGTAATTAAGAATAAGTTCGCTGAAGAGAAATAAATGCCAAACGCTAACCGTGGAGCTGGTGTAGTCAGTCGACTGGATGCCATTCCAATAAATTATCTAGCCCGAGCCGGTGAGGTTATGTCGGAAGCGGGATTCTCTATTGATGCCTCTCTTACAGGGAGTAATCTGCAGTTTGTCGATTTACAAAACTCCGAAGCAGAAATAGATAAAGATGATTATTACGTTATTTTGGAAGCCATTATAAAAGCGGTCGATATAGACGGTTTTGGTTTAAGGGTAGGGCACAAGTTTTCCGTCGGTGACTACGGAGTTTTGGGTTATGCTTTTTTAAGCAGTCCGACATTAATGAGTGCCATAAAAACATTCTTTCGCTATCAAGCCATTGTCGGTAGTGGCGCTATGTTTGAAGAGGCGATCAAACTTGAGGACAGCAGAGTTGTTATAACAGCCACGTCGCACCTTCCTGAGGGAGCTTTAAATCGCTATGAAGTTGAGTCTTCTTTTGGTCAGTGGTCAAAGACGGCTGAATCGATCAGTATGAATGGGGCGTCGCTAGATTTTACCCAGGTGAACTTCAAATTTCCCAAGCCTTCTTACTCTTCTATGTACGATGATATGTTTAATTGCGCCGTGTATTTCGGTCAGCCAGAAAATCAAATTATTTTTGATCGCGAAACTCTAGATCAACGATTCACCATGGCCAACGAGGTCACTGCCAGCCTTTGTGAGAATCAATGCCAAGAGATTTTACAGAATCTTAAAAAGCAGGGTGGGTTAGTTGAAGATGTTAGGCGGATCATTATCAACAATCCCGGGCAGCTTGCTCAGCCTGAAAATATTGCCGCTCAATTAAATATGAGTTATCGAACGTTGCGTCGACGGCTTAATACAGAGGGGTTCTCTTTTAAGCAGATTCACAAAGAAGTGGTCATGGGTCTCGCCACTGCCTATTTGCGGCAAACAGAGCTCTCTACCCAAGAAATTGCATTCCTTGTTGGCTATTCTGAAGTAGCTAATTTCCACAGAGCCTTTAAAAGTTGGTTTAATCAAACACCTGGTGCCTATCGCCAGAGCCGTGATCAGTCTATTTAATCCGCCAAATCTCTTATAAGGCCATAAATGATAACGGAACTATGTTTAATCGACGGTACTATATAAACCTTCATTGACGAATCATCGACAGCCTAATCGAACTGAGGGTAAAACCATCGCAGATCTTTTCCAGCCGGTTCCATTTAAGCGAGCATCAGCCGTCGTATGGCTGGCGATGCTGGGCGCCTTAGTCGCCAATATTCAACCAATGTTTTTGGGCGCAATTGCCGAGGTCTATGGCTTTAATGGATCTCAGTTGGGGTTTATCGGCGGAGCTGAATTAGGTGGGGGTTGTCTGGCCTCTATTTGCGCGCTGTATTGGTTTCCTAGGGTTGATCTGGGCAAGGTTATTACCTTAGCGCTTGTGGTGTCAGTGCTAGGTAATTTGCTGACCCCGGTTGCGACAAACTATTACAGCTTTCTACTCGTAAGATTTTGCACCGCGTTGTTTGGGACCGGCGTTTTATACGCAATTATATTGGGCGTGATAGGACAGATGAATAATCCTGAGAGACTTATTGCCAGCGCAATCATTCTCCAAATGGCCTCTGTGGCTGCCTTTATGATCCTCATTCCTGCCTTGGTGGCGAGTGTGGGCATGACCCCTGTCATGCTATGCGTTGCAGCTTTGATGGCCACGGGATTATATGTCAAAAGATATCTAGTGATACCTACTGACGAGAGCCCTGACAAACCTATTACAGGGAGTTTACGCACGCTTATTTGGGGCCTGCCCGGTTTAGCTCTGCTAGGTATCGTAGTGTTTGACACTGGTGTTTCCAGTATCTGGGCGTTTGCCGAGCGGTTAGGTAGTGGCGCTGGATTTTCGATGAGCGACAGCGGAATGGCATTAGCTATCGGCAGTGTGATTGGTGTGATAGGTGCAATTTTTTCGGCTTATTTGGGCCTGCGTCGTGGTCGTTATATGCCCGTTATATGGAGCATTTTAGGACTACTTGTTGCTTGTTATATGTTTACAAAAATTGAAAATTGGTTCAGCTATATGATCGCCATTGGCCTACTAAATTTCTTTTGGAATTTTGCTCTTCCCTACTTGCTAGGCAGCGTTGCCACGTTTGATAAGACGGGTCGTTTAATGGTCTTGATCCCTGCAGCACAGAGTGCAGGTTTTGCAGCCGGGCCTATTCTTAGCGGACTGTTTATTGTAGGCACTGATTACAGTGTGTCGGTGTTGATCGCCGTGGGCAGCTTTTTACTATGCGCTGTCATCGTAGTGCCAATACTTTTACGGATGGAAAAAAAGTAGGTTGGCCAAAAGTGACAATTTATCGGCCATAACCGGCATAGTTGGTTAGCTTGAGGAACGTTAAGCTATGCATAATCCTAAAAACAAAGTATAGATAAAGTGAATATAAGGTTAGATTTATGACCTCAGAGCGTAGACAAATCAATCAGTTTCTTAGTATTCGTCAGGATAGGTTATTTTTAGAAAATTGTGATCTTACTGATATTGCCAAGCAGTTTGGCACTCCATTATTTGTTATTTCAGAGTCCCATCTGCGCAGTAATTTGCGCCGCTATAAAGATGCCTTTGCGAAGTATTGGCATGAAGGGCCTGTGCGGATAATGCCATCCTTAAAAGCCAGTCCATTATTAGCTATTCGCAAAGTACTTAGTGATGAAGGTTGCGGTTGCGATATATTTGGCCCCGGAGAATTAGAATACGCTCTTCGCGGTGGCGTTAATCCAAGTGATATTTCTGTTAACGGCTCTATAAAAGATCGCGAAATTATCAGGCGCGGTATCGATATAGGTGCTCGTATTGTTCTGGACAGCCCCCGTGAATTAGAGATGTGTGAGGAAGAGGGACGGGCACTGAATAAGGTTGCGAGGGTGATGTTTCGTATCAAACCGGTGCTGTCCAATGTAGAGGTAATGTCTGACTTTGCCCCCGACTATGAAATACGTGATTTAACTCAGCTAATTAAATATGGTATCCCAACCGCTGAGCTATTGCCTATGTGTACAAGAGTTATGCAGTTAGGTCATGTTGAGCCGATAGGCATTCACGTTCATATCGGACGGCACAGTAGCCAACTTGAGGTCTGGGAATCGCTGGTGACCCAAACAGTATTATTAACCAAGCAGATGAGCGAGTTAATGTCGGGATGGATTCCGTCCGAAGTTGATTTTGGTGGCGGATTTCCCAGTTTTCCAGATACTGACCCGGATGTGTATGTTAAAGGCTATTCTGAACACCAAATTGAAGACTATGCAAAAGTTATAGTCACAACATTCCGGCATACCATGGCGACAGTCAATCTAGACTGCGCTGGAATTACTCTGGAGGTAGAACCTGGTCGCGGTTTACACTGTGACACAGGTGTCCATCTGACCAGCGTTAAGAATATCAAGCAAGAGGATGGCGAGCGAGCGCGCAAATGGGCAGAAGTTGATACCTCGGAAGTGTTTTTAGGCGTGCCTGGGCTCAGCGAAGAAGATCCTTTCGCTGTGATGGTTGCTAATAAAACCGATCAACCGAACAGCATTACCACGGATGTTGTGGGCCTTACCTGCAATGCAGAGCGACTTTGTAACCAGATCGAAACACCAGTATTAGACTGTGGCGATGTCCTAGCG
>Ga0307985_10002242_pt1 | contig 10871 bp, 6 predicted proteins | sample EllFjometageno80_FD_203155 | JGI IMG/M metagenome (GOLD analysis project Ga0307985, IMG submission 203155) | Marine microbial communities from Ellis Fjord, Antarctic Ocean - #80 | ecosystem: Environmental > Aquatic > Marine > Unclassified | place: Southern Ocean | collected 2014-10-09 | reverse complement strand
CCTATTCTCCCCCCCCCCCTAGCTAACTCCTAACTCCCCCCCCCCCAACCCCCCCCTTTTCCAATGTCAGACATTGCCATAAAAACCCTCGTCCATGTCCGCGAACACGCCGCCAAGGCCCCCGGCGGCTTCAACCTCAAGTCCGCCTTCGCCAAGTTCGACCTCGACGGTGGCGGCACCATAGACCACGATGAATTAACCCAAGTCCTCCAATCCATCATCCCAGACCTCGCATACGACGAGATCCTAGCCGTCATTGACATGTTCGATCCCAACCACGACGGGGAAGTTGCGTACGTCGAGTTCGCGCATACGTTCTACAACTGCGAGGTGAACGACAACAAGGTTAAAGCGAGGAAGGCCATGATTAGGATTAGGAGGATGGCGAGGTGAGTTACCCCGTTAGGCCACTGATGCCGTGAGGCCACTGCTGCCGGGCTGCCACTGATACCGGGCTGCCACTGATGCCGTGCGGCCACGCCCCTTGTGCACCCAATGTGCTTGGCCCCTTGCTCACACTACGTCTGTATATACTTAGCACCAAGAAAGGCTTCAACCTGCGCGAGGCCTTCCGGCGCTTCGACGCCGACGGCGACGGTTCCGTGTCGCACGACGAGCTGAAGGTGGTCATCAACGACATTCTGCAGGGCGACATCTCGGAGGACGATATGCAGGCGGTGATTGAGATGTTCGATCCGAATAACGACGGCGACGTGCAGGTGCGAGGCTCAAGAGCTCTACTTGCTGCGAGCAACCCTCTCCCCTTTGTTCACACTCCCCACCCTTTTGCTAACACGTGTGCGTGGTGCAGTACGGCGAGTTCAAGGCCGTCTTCTTCTCGATATCGATCGACCAGGAGAAGCAGCGGAAACCGCTCGACATGTCGCACGCCGATATCACGGACGAGTACGTGGAAATGTCCATTATTCCCCCGCTAATGCGGGACGAGTATTCGCATCTCCGCCTCTCCCACAACCTTATAGGCGACGGCGGCGTCGAGGAGATCGCCGGCGCCATTCAGGACGACAAGTCCGGGTGTCTGGTGATCGATCTTCGGGCTAACAAGATCACGACAGTTGGCGCCGTCACGTTGGGCGAAGCGCTCACGTCCAATGTCAGCGTGACGGAACTGTACCTGTCGCAGAACGACATCGGCGGACCCGGCGCGGCGGCTCTCTCGAGGGCGTTCGCGCCCACCACCGGCGGCTTCTCCGCCGTGTCAGTGTTTGATGTCCGCCAGTGCAACATTGACGACGCTGGCGCCGAGATCATGGGCGGGTACATGGTCGGGAACACGGCGCTGAAGAGGCTGGCGTTTTGCGGGAACTTTATAGGGGATGATGGGGCGACGGCGATCGCGAAGGCGCTGCAGAACGAGAGGTGCAAGATGCGGCAGGTTAACCTGGCGAACAACAAGATTAACGAGCGGGGGGGGAAGATGCTTGGGTATTCGCTCAAGTGCAACAGGGAGCTCAAGCAGCTCGTGATGTCGGGGAACAAGATTGGGGATGTGGGGGTTGCGGCCTTCGCGGAATCTTTGGAGGGCGTCGAAGAAATGGCGGAGGAGGAGTCAGAGAATCCGCACGCCATGATGGACATGGGGAGCGGCAAGCAGCGGAAGAAGCTCGCGGAAGCTAACCCTGACCAAGCCAAGCAAGTCGAAGTCACCGCCAAACCTCTGCAGTGCGGGCTCCGCCTCTTGGGTCTCGCCGGCTGCGGCATTACAGACAACGGGATCGCGGACTTGGGGGGATCTCTGCGGACCAACAAATGTCTCTCCACTCTCGACATACGGTGCAACTCCCTCACGGACGACGGCATCGTCGCGCTCGCTCGGTCCCTGGAGGAGAACACCGAGCTGCGCGAGCTGTACTGCGGCGACAACCTGTTCGGCGCCGCCGCCTGCGTCAGCCTGGGGTCCGCACTCGCTCGCAACGTCAGTCTACTGACGCTCGACATCAGCGGCTGCGATCTCTCCAAGACCAAGGCCGCGGAGAGCCTTGCGGAGGGGCTCGCGGGCAACGGGAGCCTTCACGAGCTCAACATCTCGCGCAGTAAGCTCACCGACGAAGGCATGCAGGTGAGGAGCGAAGCGAGCTGCCCCCTTGACCACAAACGTGCTCACACATGTGTGCTTTCCTTAGAGCTTCATCGCCGCTGCGGAAACCAACGTGTGCCTCGAGCGCCTCATCTACCACAACAACCCGCTTAGCAGGGCGTGCATTGCGGCGGTGGAGTACGCCATGTCGCGGGAGCGCACGCAGGCGGCGAAGTTGCTGGATGATATGGAGGACGCGAGGTTGGAGAGAAAGCAGGATATGAAGGAGAGGGAGCTCGCGAGGAAGATCAAGGCGGCGGCGGACGAAGGGGGGGAGGAACTGAGGGACAAGAAGACCGCGGAAGTGCTGGAGCCGGGAGTTAAGATCTGGATTCCTGTGAGCTTCGGGCGGAACAACAACGTTCTGGGGAAGATCGAGGTGGACAGCGCCACCACATTGATGGACGCGCGAATCAACATCAACAAGTGGGGCGATCTCGGAGACGAGTGGGTCTTCTTGAGCGTCAACGACGGACAGGAGATCGGGGAGGGCGAGGAGGGGAAGCGGCAGATCATTTGGGACTGCGGCAGGCAGGTATTACTGCGGCCGAAGAACTGGATCGAGCTTTAACCCTTTCGACCTTGCTAACAAAACAATCTCTATTCATACAACAACACCCTCCGCCTCCAGGTACAGCCCTTCCTCCCCGCCGCCCTCTCCTCCCTCCTCATTGTAGTAGTAACTGTCCTCCCCCCACTCCTCCGCTGCCTCCGCCAACGCGCCCCACTCCTCGCCCTCCCCCTCCTCGCCCTCCTCCGGCCCCCAGTCGTACTCCTTCTTCAACACGTTGTAGTAGAAGGTCTTCCTCAACTTCTCGTCCCAATACGTGACCCATCCCATGCTGTCCTCCTCCCCCTGCGCCACGCTCCTCTCCAACCTCACCGCCCACACCTCTTGCTCCCACTTGGGCTCCACGAACTGCGTGAATCTCCCCAACTTGTTATACCAGAAGTGCTTGAACAGCGGGTCCAAGCTCTTCCTGTCGAACATCCGCTGCCACTCGCCCCACGCGACCTTCTCCTCCGACACCTCGCTCCTCTTCAGAACGACCTGGCTCGGTCCCCTGCCGGCGTACACGCCGCCCGGCAGCCGCTGCTTCTCCAAAGTCTCAAAGTTATCGAGAATGTTCTGGTTCGTCGGCGCCACCGCAATCGCCCTCAAGTAGAACTTCTCGGCCATGTCGTAATCCCCCAAGACGCACTGGAACAGCAGAGCGTAATTCAGCAACGCATTGGCATTCTTCGGATCGCTGATGACCGCCCACTGGAAGAAGCTGTGCTGCGCCACTTCGAACTTGGTCAGATCCGGGTCGCTCAGCTTCGCGGCCTTGAACATGTCGCAAGCAGCCTTGAACACCTTCGTCCGAGGGCTGTCGTTCGCAGCCAGCGTGAAGATACCATACGCCCTCAACAGCACCGGATTGGTCTTGCTCTTCTCCACGGCCTTGTTGTAGCATTCGCGCGCCGCCACGAAATCGCCGGTCAAACAGTGGCAGAGCAGCGCAAAGTTGCAAATGTTCGCCAGCTTGGTCGGGTCCTTCTCGTAGTTGTCCTCCGCGACCCTCTGGAATCTCAGAGCCTTGACCACCTCCGGCATGGTCGGGGTTGGGATGTCCTTGCTAAGGTGCTTCCGAACGAGCCTCTGCATGAGTCTCGCCGCCGTGTCCTCGCTCATGTACGCGGTCTGTCCCGTGGCCGGGTTCTGCCAGTAAACTCCGCCCTCGGGGTTCTTCAGTTCCCTCCACTCGTCCACCGGATCATCCAGTTCCTCGCTGCCCATGACCAGCGGCTTCTGCCACTGAATCCCCCCCGTGTTCTTATTCAAGTAGTAGTAACACCAAGCGTTCTTGTCCCACATCTTCTCGAACTGCTGGCGGCACTTGTGCCTGCACTTGGCCCTCGCCTTCTTGCACCTCCAGATGCCTTGCAGCTTCACGGCCATCTCGTCCTTGATGTCGTCGTCCTCTTCGTACTGCAGAATCAGGCGCTTCTTCTTCGTCCGCCTGTTGATGCTCAGCTTCAATCTGTCCAGCAGCCACCTCGTCAGTTCCTCCTCGTTCTCCGGCTTCATCATCTCCGGCTCCGCGACCTCAATCACGCTCAACCCCTCGTCCGGCTCTTCTAAAGCGTCTCTAATCTCGCCCTTCACCAGCGCCAGTGCCGTCGCGTCTTCCCCCTTCTCCTCCTCCTCCTCCTCCTTTAATTCCTCCGCACTCTTCACCTTCTTCTCCCCCTCCCCCTCCTCCTCCACCTCCTCCTCCTCCTTCCCCGCCCTCTCCTTCTCTTTCTCCTTCTCAAGATGCAGCCGCAGGAACTCGTTCGCTTTCCTCAACTCGTCTCTGTCCACCGTCTGGCCCCAACTCGCCTCTTGCTTAACCTTCTGTGCTTCCTGCAGCTTCGACTTGTACTCCCTCTCCTCCGTCCTCACCTTCCTGTAGTGGTCCTCAATGAGCCACTCCCTCAGAATCTTCAGCGACAACAAGCACCTCAGCTGCCCGCAGTTCCTCGGATCGTACGCCCTGAAGACGAAGTCGTCCGCGCTTCTATACACGAACACAATGAACAGCTCGTTGCTGACTCGCTCGCTGCTTTTGCTGACCAGCAACCCCCTCTCGGTCGTGCTCCTTCTGCTGAACAGAATGATCGGCCTTCCGTTCGTTTCCCGCACCGCGAAGCGCTCGGTCAGATGGATCAAGCTGCTCGGGAGCATCATCTCCTGAACGCTCAGCGCGTCAATCTCCATGGCCTGCTCCAGCAGCTCCCGCATCATGTCCTCCTCGATGCTGAACTTGAACATCTCCTGACTGCTGGGCAAGTAGACCCGGCAGTGGATGCCGTAGTCGGTGCTCTGCCGCCGATTGTCCTTCCTCGAGAACTCGATCAACGTGAAGAGCCCCTGGATCACCTTCACGAACTTGAACACTACGGAGGCATCGTGGCGCTTCCTGTTATCGTTCAGCTTCTTCCTGTACTCCGCCACCCTCCTCTTCTCTTCGTCAATCTGCGCCTGGACGTGGCTCAGAAACTTCTTACGCCAATAGTGCATCCTGAACGTCTTCTGGGCCTTCACTGCGGAGGAGTGCCGGACCCGGAATATCCTGCAGTACTCCAAGTGCTGGTTCACCGAGGCCAAGTTGTTTTTGCTGATGATCCTCCTGATCTGCGTCTGCGTGCGAATGCACGCGTCCTTCTTCTTCAAGAAGTACAACCTGTACACGTTCCTCCTGTGAAACGACGCGATCCTCACAGCGCCGCAGATCCGAGTCGCCTCGGTGGTGATCGCTATGCGTTTGGCCTCCTTCCACGCCAGTCGGTTGACGGGCGGCAGCATCACGACGCTTTCGAGCAGCAGCTTGATCAGCGCCTCCTTGGGGGAGTCCTTGAACGCCGGGAACCTGATCACAGCGATGTCGGACAAGCACGCGACGAACGCCTTGAGGTTCAGCTTGCGCTCCTTGCCCCCGGCCGTCGCGCGCGCGAAGGCGAGGTCCACCTGAGAGGCGTCCTTGGCCGGGAAGAGCTTCATCTCCCTCGAGAACTTGGCCCACTTGGAGTTGTCGATGTTTTGCGAAATCGGGTGCCATCGGCAGAGCACGCCGTACGCCTCCTGCACAATTTTGCCCGGGGTCACGCGCTCGAAATTGTCCAGGCGCTGCTGGTGCAGGCAGTCGGACTTGTCTCCAAACACGTCCTTGACGTAGTTCTCAATGTCCTTCCAAGGCATGTTCACGCCGAAGATCTTCTCGAAGCCCTCGGACTCGGTGAACTCGTCGACCCACGGCACCATTCCGTCGTCGTACTGCTTCCTCCACGCCGGCCGCTTATCAGCCTTCTGCAGCACCATGACCCAGAGCTGGAGGCCCGGGAGCTCCTTGCCGTGCTCGATGACCGCGTTTTCGTTATCCTCGTCGTCGTCGAACTGGTGCGCGTGAGCGGCGCCGATCATGAGATTCATGGGCAACGCCGCCGGGTTCATGGTCCCGACTCCGATGCCGCCACGAGCGCGCCGCAACGGACTGTTAGTTACGTTGGGTCGAGGGGATAGTGAGGACTTGGTGCCCTCGTCGCCGTCTTCCTTCTTCGTCGACCCGCCCAACCGATCGCCAACGGAAGGCTTCGCCTTCTCCTCGATCCGACACTTGTGCAGGTACGGCTTGGAAAGCGTAATCGTAGTGGCATCGAAGGGGGTCTTGGGGTCGCTCGATATCTGCCACTCGGCGAAGCCGCCAGTGCAGCGCCAGACGCGCACGACGTCTCCCCGGTTAAGGAGCAAGGTGCAGTCGACCTGCGTCTTGAGCGTGGGGCTGCCTTGCATGGCGGTCACCAGCGAGGGTATCGGCATCGGGACTTTCACCACCGGCTTAGGCTTGGGTGGCTGCTTCTTGGGGATGTCGATCCCGGCTGGCTCGGACTTGGTGTCGGCTTCGGACTTCGCAACGGACTTTGCGTCAGCCGAAGGCGGGGGGGCGTCGACGACCTTCTTCTCGCCGTTGGCTAGAGTTATGACCGTCTTGGCCCTGCCCCTGCGCTCCTTGGTCTCCTTCTTGTCGCCCTTCTTCTTTTTGGACTTCTTCGTCTTCTTTTTCTTCGAGTGCTTCGACCCGTTGTCGTCGGACGAGAAGTCGTCCGACAGCTCCGAGTTGAGGTCGGAGAGCGCGTCGTCGTCGTCGGAGTGGTGCGGTTTGTTGTGCCGCATGTGGTTCCGGTGCTTTCGACGCCGGGAGCGGGAGGACTTAGACGAGCCGTCGCTGTCCCAGTCGTTGTGACTGTGATGGGGGCGGCCGAACTCGCTGTCGCCATCGGACTGGTAGCTGAAGCTGTCAGAGTTGACCGAGTGCGGCGCGCTGTTGGGCCGACGCCTCTTCTTCTTGGTCAGGAGAACACCAATAGGCAAGAGGGTTGACGCTAGTCTCTGGTGTTCCTGCGACTTGGAGCACGGCGCGTTCTGGTAACGGAACCTAAACGAGATTGGGAGGTCCTCGTCGTCCATTTCGGTCTGAATGAGGGCGCGCAGATCCGCGAGGCTCGTCTGATCATCGATGTCCACCGCCCCAATAACATCATCCCTATGATTGCTGTCAATCGCGATAGCAAGCAGAGCCTGCTGGCGATACAAGCTCGTCTCGAGGCGGTACTGCCCGCTCGTCTTGACCATCTTTAGTTTCTTGGAGAGAACGCGGGACAAGTCCTGGCGGTTGGCGGGGAGGATGAGGAAGGCAACGCGGGACTTCGGCTCGTCGCCGAGCAGCAGTGCGAATTCCTTTTCAGTGATGAGCTTCACTAGCTCCTCGCCAATCTTCTCGTACTCGTCGGCGTCGTCGGCGGAGAAGGGTTGGTGGGAGGGGGAGAGTAAGGGCGCGTTCTTTTTAAGTTGCAGACGAGTCGCTTGGAAGATGATGTCACTGTTCATGACGCTCGCTCTTACGATCGCGGGAACGCCGGAGACGGCGATGGTTTCCTGGAACACGACGCGGTTGATGCCGAGGACGGGCTGGCCGTTCTTGATGGACCAGGAGAGACGGGAGAGGAGGGAGTCGAGGGGGGTGCGGGCGGGACGGCCGAGGTCGATGTTGGTGGCGGAGTCGGCGGTACCGGGGAGGGCGTTGGAGGAGAGAGGGCGGCGGTGGGTGGGGGAGGCGGGGTTGGAGGCGGTGGGGAGCGGGAACTCCTCTTGCTCGGGGATGTTCTCGGGGGCGCCGAGGGACTGGAACTCCGCCAACCCAATCTTAACACGGCTCATCGGCCGCGACATCAGCGACTTGTTGGGAGAGGAGGGAGCTGCGGACGAGTCTGCCCAGAAGTCCGGCGTACCAGCGGACGCGTTCGACGCGTCTTCCGAATCGGCGTTAGGCACCGCCTCCAGAATGATCTCGTTCCCCGTCTGCCTCGCAACCAGCGTATAGTTCGCGCCAGTACTAGTCGTCCCCTTCTCGACATTACGAGGAACGGGCACCGACCTGTCGATCGTCAAGTAATCGTCGTCCGCGTCGTCGTTCGCCAGGACGACGAGAATCCTCGTCACGAGCCAGTCGCAGATGGCCTTCTGGGACGTCCACTTGCGCTGCAATGTGCACCCATACACGTGTGAGAAGGAGGCACGAGGGAAATGCGAGGCAGCGTCGCATGAGCAGCGCGCTCTTCTGTTCACCCTTTTACTTACCTGGGACCGGAGGTACAGACCGGGCTGGTGCGCGAGGAGGAGCTCGAGTTCCGCGTCAGCGACGTGGAGGGAAAGGAGAGCGGGTGAGTTGAGGGTGCGTGGGGGAGACACCGAGGGGTCCTCGGGGGAGGAATCCTCGGGCGTCGGCGTGCGCTCAAGCGTGATGACAACGCCATCATTATCGAGAGTCCTCGAGATAGCATAGCTGTTAACAACGCCATCAATCGTCTTCCTGTTCCTGCACACCGTCCGCTCTACTTGAATGGCAAGCACATTCCCCGGACTCTCGCACTCCACCCGATCGACAAGCGGCCTGAGCTTCTGCCTCCTCGCCGCCTCCGGTATCTCCCCCAGCTCCGCCGGCTCGCACCCCGTAACCTGATCCACGAACAGCGCATGTATGCGCGTGCTCGTAAACGCCTCGTCCGTCACCGGATCCACGGCGCTCACAACAACCATCTGCGCACTGTGCTCATATGCAACCTTCACGATGACCTGCTTCCCATTGAGGCGGACCGATTCCTGCAGCAGCTGAACGGTCTGCGTCCGAGGCGGGTTGTGCGATGATGTGCCAGGGTCGCCATCGGCGGAGTCGGCGTCCAGCGCCGGCTGGGCTGTACTCGTCGGTATCCCCTGATTATTGAGGCTCGACTTGAGCGAAATAATCTCCTGCTGCAGCTCCCTCAGCAGGTGAATGTACTCGTTAACATCAGGCGGTGGCCGATGCCGCTCCTCCTCCTCGTCCGACGAGTCCGAAAGCACCGGCTGAAGCTTCTCGGGCTGCTTTCCCTTCTTCCCCTTCCGCGACGGAAGTTCCGAAGGCTGCGGCGTCCTAGCGTCCGTAAACGGCGTCACCGGTCCATCCTGATCCACCCCATCAACCCACCCCAACTGCCTACACTTCTCCACCACCACCAACCGCACCCACTCACACAGCCCCCCCACACTCTCGCTCACCTTCCGCACCGTCGTCGGGTCGAAGGAGGGCGACGTGACGATTGGGTACAGCGCCGTGAGAATGTCCGGATGTATCGGCAGGTTCGGATCGAACTCTGCCGCAAACACGGTGTGAAAAGGTGGGAAGGCGGTGCGAACAAGGTCGGTCGCGTGCCTTCGCGCTCGCATCATTCCTCGCAATATTCACCCTGCTTGTGCGGCTTACTGCAGGCATAACACTCACCTGCGACGTTGCGACACGTCTCCTTCGGTTTCTTCATCATGTTCCGTAGAATCTTGCGGGTGAGGGTGACGGGGGTCGCGTCGGGCGATATCAGGATCTTCGCGGTCGCGAACACGAGGGTGAGGGGGGTGGGGGGGTTTTGGAGCTTGGCGAAGACGGCTAGTTCGCGGAGGTTGAGGGAAGGAGGGGGGGGGAGGGTTGGATCAATGTTGAAGTCGGGCGCAATGGAGGTTGCGGTGGAGGCCACGGAGGATGTTGTGGAGTGGTATGTCGCTTCGCGCTGGTGCTCAATCTCCGCAAGCTGCCTCGCCTTCGACTCCTCCTTCTCCTCCGCCAGAACAACCCTCGCCGCGACTCGAGCCCGACTGACAGTAACGTCAGTGATGTGCCCCGTGACCCGATTCAAGGAGTCAATGTCGTTGTGGCCGGCAAGGAAGAAGGGGTTGCGGTGGTAGCTGGTGGCGGGGGGGAGGTTGTCGGTTACAAGGGGGAGGGTGGCGATAAAGGCCGTGTCCGTAAGCATTGCCGTGAGGTAATTCACGTTGCGGTACCGGAAGAAGAGGCGCGGCGGGGGGTTGGTGGAGTGGTTGCCGGCAGTAGTGGTGGTGGTGCCAGTGTTGGCGCTGTTGAGGGGTGGAATGTGCTTGGGCGTGTTGTTCATGGACTGCCGCCACGCGGTGATGGACTCGATCGTGAAGAGGGTCGTGGTGAGAAGCTCCGAGAGAAGGCGGGTTATGTACGGGCCGGTCTGCAAAGGGTACGTGTGAGCCACGGGCGTTGTGTACATGTGCCACGGGTATGTGTGTCATAGCGGCCCGGCAGCGGTATAGCAATGCGGCGTCACGGCAGCGGTATAGCAATGCGGCGTCACGGCAGCGGTATAGCAAGGCGGCGTCACGGCAGCGGTATAGCAAGGCGGCGTCACGGCAGCGGTATAGCATGGCGGCGTCACGGCAGCGGTATAGCAAGGTGGCGTCACGGCGGCGTGTTTCCTTACCATCATCCCCCCCCCGCTCGCCAAATTCTTCATCTTGCTAATCACCGCCTCCCTCTCCCCAATGTTACTCAGCGCGTCCCTCTTCAACGCCAACGTAACCTCCAGACTAAGAGTGAGAGTGCTAGTGGGGGTGGGCGTGAAGAGAGTTGTGGTGGCGTGGTGGGGGGAGGGGAAGGTCGGTCTAGGGGGGGCAGTGGGGGTGCCCGGGGTGGAGGGGAAGTCGGAGGAGGAAGTTTGCCAGGCGAGGAACTTTGCGGGACCTGCGTGGGTGGGCGAGTGGTTTTCTAGCATGTATTCCTTTGCGAGTGCCTCTGATGGTTTGTAGTGTGGGCTTGAAGGGGGTTGGTTGGTGAGGTGCTGGGTGGGGAGGCGGTGGGTGGCGGTGGGTGCGGTGGGTGCGGTGGGTGCGGTGGCGCGGGCGGACATGGAGGAGGAG
>Ga0307985_10002241_pt1 | contig 10872 bp, 7 predicted proteins | sample EllFjometageno80_FD_203155 | JGI IMG/M metagenome (GOLD analysis project Ga0307985, IMG submission 203155) | Marine microbial communities from Ellis Fjord, Antarctic Ocean - #80 | ecosystem: Environmental > Aquatic > Marine > Unclassified | place: Southern Ocean | collected 2014-10-09 | reverse complement strand
ATGACAAGGCAGGTAGCAATGACAGGGCAGGTAGCAATGACAAGGCAGGTAGCAATGACAAGGCAGTGGGTCGGTGGGTGGTGTCTCGAGGCGTGCAAGAAGCAGAAGCACCCGGGGGGTGATGCGGCTCTGGACATCACGAGAAATAGCTGTGGGACGTAGGACGGTACATAGAGCAGATCTACACTGGGTAGGTAAATTGATATGCCCGGGAGGGTACGGTTGGTACGTGTGGCATTATGGTGCGCGGGGAGGCATACTTACTTTGGCTTTGCGGCGCGCCTTGCGCTCCTGAAGAGAATCTCGGACGGACGAGATGCGGTCCTCCATGGTACGTGCGGGGGGGAGAGGGGTGAGGGTTAGGGGAAGCGTTGCAAACAGAAGGTCGTGATTTTGTGAGAGTGGAAGTGGCCTGGGGAGGAGTAACGCGATTTGCAAAAAATGGTGACTGATCACAATTGACGGTATACAGAGAGGGGAGCAAGAACTGACGTCAACGAAGTTCCACCGGCCAATATGACGTTGTTATGGCGGCGTACGGTTTTGGTAGAATGAGAAAAATGGTGCAATTAATGGGAGAATGGTGATGGGGGAGCGCGGGGAAACGGGGTACGAAGGAGAAGGGGTACGCGAAGGCGAAGGGGTACTATTGTACGAAGGGGTACGAAGAGGTACGAAGGCGAAACAAGGCGAGAGCGGGTCGTGGAAAGAGCAAAGGAGGATGGTGATACACGTACACATTTACACTTACACGTTTACACTTACACGTATATACGTACACGTTTACACGTACATATTTACACGTTTAATCCTAACCCTTCACACGAACACGATCGCACAGGTTCGCCACGTAACACCACGTTCACTATCGAGTCGAGTTGCCGACTGTCTGAAGGCCACCCCCCCCCCCCCAGAATCTACTTGCCAGGGACCACCGTCTTCGCTAAACCAAACGCACCTCCTGAACTAAAGCCAGGCTACTAAAGTTGTACCCGGGACAGGTAGATCCGGGACAGGTAGATCCGGGACTGACAGGACCAGGAAGAGCAGCAAAAGGGCAATCAGCACCAGAACCCTCCACACCAGAACCCTCCACACCAAACCCTCCACACCAAACCCTCCACACCAAACCCTCTACCATGTCCTTCCCCTCCTCGGCAACCACCGCTCTCCACCACCTCACAACATCCCACCCCTCCTCCACCTTCACACTCTCCCACTACATTGCCTCAACCGGCACCAAACACCTCCTCCTAAAACGCCGCGGTCTCAGCGTGTCCTCGACAGGCCACCTTACAATCTGGTTACGATCTCGCGACAACGCGGTTATGGGCGGCGACACTGCGTTCACGGGAGGCGTCGTGCTCGTGAAAGGAGACGGACGGGTGGCGTTGCCGCATGAGCGTGGAGCGAGTGGTCCCAGCGCCGGTAACATTGACGTAGCCCTGCCGGTAGAGCTTTCAAGAGTCCTGAAAGAGGTGGCTGACAAGATTGGGGTTGACAACGAGAATCATGTTCTCTTCATGGGCGCCGGTGCGATACTGCTCTTCTTCACCTTCCTCCGCTTCTTGGCCTACTTCCGCACCCTCGCCATTCTCCTCCCCCTCTTCATATCCCTCCGCTTAACCATCCCCGACTTGGAATCATTCGACGTCAAGAAGGAGCTGAAGCGCGTGCTACGGAAGGAACAACTCCCTGCGTCGCACCCCGACAAGCCTCGGGGGTGGCTCGAGAAGGTTATTACGAAGGGAATGGCGAGCGTTACGGGAGAGCTCCTCAGTGGCGCAGGGTACGAGCAGAAGTGGACGACGTTTGCAGGGTGTTGGCATATACAGGAGGTGGAGTTGTATGCGACGAAGAGCACTTGCAAGTGGATTGGAGTGTTTAACAAGTGGTACTTCTTGGGCCAGAGCGATAACGATAATGATGATTAGCGGGACGACTTATGACTGAACTGATCAAGCGACTGCCGCCTCCTTCTCCGGCTCCTTCACCCCCCTTTTGCTCTTCGGCACAAACTTGCACACCTGCATCCAGTTGTCCTTGAACGCCTTCCACTCCTCCCTCTCCGTATCGTCCAAGCTGATGCTCTCTCCCCCCTCACCTCCCCCCAATCTGTATTTGATCCCCCCATCGTTGTCAAACTCCGCAACGTAGTCCACCAACGGGCTCAATATCTTGACGCTTTTCGGCACGCTCTCCAAAGTCTCACGCAGCAAACTCTCGGGAACGTACCGGCCCGTCTCGTCGCCTCGTCGCCTCGCCCTGTCCAACACCACCGTGCTCGGCGCCGTCACGTGCAGTATCGCGATTCTCAAGTTGGGATAGCTCGCCCGCAACCGGCCAATGTAGCCGGCGTACCACTCATGGTCCCTCAAGCTGCCGTCGACGAGGACGTTCTTGCCCTCCCTGAGCGCCGCCTCGGTCAGAATCTCCACAATGTACCCACTCTCCTTCCTCGTAAGCTCCCCCGCCTCCCCGGGGTTCGTCACCACGTAATCGTTGTACTCAGGCAGATACCGTCTCACGACGTCAGGGTCGACACCGACGAATGCTAGCATTGGGAACACGTCAGCGTCCATCAACTTCTTCACAGTGTAACTCTTCCCCGCGCCCATGCTCCCCGCGGTGAATATCAGCCACGGCCTCGTCGGCGTCGTGCACGTCGCTCCATTAATGTCGTGAATAGTACTCATCTCAAGCAACTCGTTAATGATGTTGTCCTGGAGGAGTTGCCGCTCGACGATGTAGTTCTTGTGGTACCCGTAGTCCAACCGGGAGCGGATTTCGGACCAGTCACCGGAGAACGTCATGTCACTCGAAGTCCAATTGTCCTCAGTGGAGACTAGGAAGGAGTAACCTTTCTTCAACTTTGGACGGGGGACGTTTATGGAGAGGCGCTTCGTAAGGGCGGGGGTGTTGGGGGATAGTGGTGCTGAAGGGGGTGGGGGTGGTATGTCATTCTCGCACGACGTAGTTAACGACGTTTCGTCGTGCTGAGGAGGAGTTGTGGTCCACTCGGTTGACATGACCTCAATAGGGAAGGGTTGGAGGGGGATGGGGCGGGGGGCGAGGGTGACCTTGTAGAGATGGGTTGCGACGAGGAGGCCTGTGACGAGTAGGAAGGGGAGTGGGATAGGAATGTTGAGGGAGAGGAGCGGCGAGGCCGAGGGCTGAGGGGGAGTTAGAAGGTGTCCGGGGAGAATATAAAATATTAATTGGGGGGGGGAGGGACGCGCTGGTTCACGCGACCGTGGGTAACACTTGGGTGCGTGTGCGCTAGCGTCTCCCTCGCCATGATCGTCGCTTGCGCAAAGCTGTTCGTCTCACCTTACGGGGACAGTATTGGATTTACCTGACCTCACAGATAAGGACGGACACTCTCACGCACCTTCTCAACTAACTGCACACGACCACGACACGAGTCAAGCACACGGTCATGCACACAGTCATGCACGAGCTAGCGAATGAACAAGAGACGGCAAAGAAGCGCAGCGTGTTGCGCGAGCGCTGTACGGGGCGTACGAGTGGAAGGGAGATATGAAGATGTCTCGCGTAACCCTGACAGGTTAGAACGCAATATACAATACTGGGTACCGTGATGTGGCACTCTCACAATGCTGTACCTGGGTGGTAGAATGTGGTGCGTGCGGGTGCGTGCGGCGTTCGTTGGAAGGTAAATCTGGACTTCTGCGCCAGCGGGCCCACTTTCTCTACCCTCCCACCTCGTTCCGTAACTTAACAGCTCTTCCTTGTTCGCATCCACCATCATGCCCACCGACATGTGCACACGGCGGCTCCAGCGGGAGTACATGGCCCTCTCCAAGAAGCCAGTGGACCATCTCCAAGCCCACCCCGACCCTAATAACATCCTGGACTGGTACTTCGTCGTCTCGCCCCCCGACGAGCCGTTCAAGGGCGGACACTTTCTAGGCAAGCTCAAGTTCCCACCCGATTATCCCATGAAGCCACCGGCAGTGATCATGCTAACCCCCAACGGCCGCTTCCACACCAACAGGCGCCTCTGCCTCTCCATGTCAGACTTCCATCCAGAGACGTGGAATCCGCTCTGGTCCGTGTCCACGATACTCACGGGACTGTTCTCGTTCATGCTCGAGAACACGCCGACGTTGGGATCGTGCGAGTCGACGGACGCTGCGAAACGCAGGTAGGGAGCGCTGGGAGGGAGCGCTGCGAGGCGAGTAGCTGTGCAGCGAGCGGAGCGCAGTTCTGTGAGCGACTTTGTGAGCTGCGCGGGAGAAGGAAGTGTTGAGCCTGTGTTGAGCCTGTGTTGAGCTTGGTCCATTGGTTCACACAGCAGCACCAGTGTCCGTGGTTCACAGAGTGTGTGTGGCCCTTGTTCACACAGTGTGTGCGATGTGCGTGGTGCGTGTGGTGTGTGTGGTGTGTGTGGTGTGTGTGGTGTGTGTGGTGTGTGTGGTGTGTGTGGTGTGTGTGGTGTGTGTGGTGTGTGTGGTGTGTGTGGTGTGTGTGGTGTGTGTGGTGTGTGTGGTGTTGTCTGCTTACTTGCTAACATGTCTTAATGCTCAAGGTACGCCTCTGAGAGCCTTCACTTCAACTGCCGAGAGAGCAAGCTGTTCCCCTCACTGTTCCCCTCCCTCGCCTCGCTCAGCTTGTCCCAGCTCCTGCCCTCCCTCGCCACGGCTCACTCGTCGGCGTCACCCGACGCCATGACACGTCCGGGCGGCTTGTTGGGGTGGGGCGACGAGGAGGGGGTCAAGATGGTGTTTGTGGTTGGCGCTGCCGTGCTCGTTGCGTTCATTGGTTACGCGCTGGCGCTGTGAGGAGCAGGCAGGACGAGGACGTGTTGGTAATACGATGTAAAGATGTAGCGCATGTTTGTTATTCTTGAAATGATCACGCAATCCCATGCGACTACGTACAGCACTTCTAAATCTGTGGTTGAATAATCCTTTCATGTTTGGCGCCACGCTAAATAAGCTAAAGCGGCCGGCGCAGTAGTGCCCACTCCTTTCTTCGCCCCTTCCCCGCCCCCCATCCGTCTTCCCTCCATGTCAACCTCAAAGTCCTCCCTCCTCCACAAGTTCCGCGCCTCCCGTGCCTCCGCAGCACCAGTACCAGTATCTCAGGCCGGCCATTTTGAGACTGTGCAACAAATTGATACGCACGAGGCACGTTTATCAAGCATGAAACCTGCAGCAAATGGATCCGTGTCAGCTCACGCGTCAACTCATGTGCCAGCCAACCCATCGGCCAACCCATCCGCCAACCCATCAGCCAACTCTACCTCCTCCTCGAAAGCAGTTGCACCCTCAGCAGCTCCTCCCTCAGCATCTCCTCCCCCCTCCTTCATCTCATACACTACCACTGGCTTCACTCGCCACACCCTCAACACTATCACTAGCACCTACTCCCCATCCCCCATTGTCACGTCGCCCCTCCCTGATCTCCACCGGCTCATCCTCAACCACAATAACAACGTGCTCTCCCTGACCTCACCCACCTCTCCCAATCTCCTCCTCGCGCACTCCTCCGGCCAGCTCCTCGAAACGCTTCCCATCTCTCACGGGCCCATCACGGCCACTTACTTCGGCGGCAAGTCTCGCTACCTCATGACCGCCGGCACAACGCTGACCTCGCCCGTCCTAACCTCCCCCGGCTTCATTGACGTGTGGGACCTCAAGAAAAAGGCCACCGTGCGCACCTTCTCCCTCCCGCACCTCCCGAGCGCGTGCTGCTTCGATCCCACTGACACCATCGTCTCCGCCATCACCCACGAGCCCCACGCTCCCTCCTACACGCCCGAGCCCACCGCCGCCCCTCCCGGCGCAATCCACCTCTTCTCCCTCTCCACCGCCGCCCCTCTCCCGGTCCTCCTCCCCCCCCCCAACTGCCCCACCGGCGGCGTAACCTTCGCCTACTCCCCCCTTCGCCCCACCTACGTCATCTCAGGCTACCCCACCACCCTCACCATCCACTCCCTCCACTCCCCCCCCCCCCTCCACCAAATCCAAACTCCCTACACCGTGACCGACGTCGCCGTAAGTCCCGTCAACAACAAACTCATAGGCAGCGTAGGAAGCGGCAGGAGAGGCGGCCTGTGGTTCCACGACATGGAGGTAAGTAAGCTGGGGGTGTTGAGGGGGAGCCGACCGGTCAGCGCGACGTGCCAAGAGCACCCCCACCCCCCTTGTTCACACATGCGTGTGGCCTCACACTACCACCACCACCAGAGCGGGGTTGTCATCAAGGAGATCAGGCGCGACGGGCTTACGTGGGTCGACTTTTCAAGCGACGGTGTCAGCGTGGTGGCGGGGGGCAGGGACAGCGGGGGGTACGTCTACGACCTGAGGAGGGCGGAGAGACCGGTGTATGAGTTCGAGGGGGGGTTGGGAGGAGGGTGGTTGAAGAAGCTGGAGCCGAGTTCCCGAGCCCCGAGGAGGGCGGACGTTAGTATGAGCTCGGCGAGGACGGAGAGGAGGGAGAGGAAAGAGGAGATTGTGCCCACTTCTGCGCCCCCGTCTGCGCCCAGCTCCCCTCACCGGCGAGAGTTTGAGCAGTTCGAGACCGGCTCGCAGGTCAGCTCGGTTGCAGGCAGTCTGCCGTCCATTCGGGAGCCCGCGCAGTTCGAGACCGGCTCGCAGGTCAGCTATGTTGCGGGCAGTTTGCCGTCCATTCGGGAACCCGTGCAGTTCGAGACCCGCTCGCCCGCCCCCGCTGCCCCCGCTGCCCCGCCCTCGCCCCCCGCCGCCCACCCTTCATCGCAGCCGCCCTCTCCCCCGCCCTCTCCCCCGCCCGCGACGGCGCCCCAGTCGCCGCGCAATCCCCCCACCCCTCCCGCCACCCGCGCCGCGCCGCCAGTCGGTTGGGAGAGTCCGACGTTCGACCAGTCCCCCCGCTTGGAAAACAAGCCCCTGAGCCCCAACACCGCGACCCCCGTTAACAGGTATGCCGAGGGCCTCGTGAGGCGTGAGGACGTGCGGAGCGTCGTGGGGGAGGTGTGCGAGATCGTCAGGACCGACATGCTCTCGTGCCTCACGAGCATGCACGTGGATATGATAAAAGGGTTCCAGGAGATGTCGGACGACATCAGAGGGATCGAGGAGCGATGCGAGAGCAGAGTGAGGGACGTTGAAGCGGAGTGCGGGAGGTTAAGGGCGGAGAACGATCTGCTGAGGGGAATGAAGGGATAGTTACGCTATTATTTCATGTCAACAAACATGCAAGACTACAACACTGTAGCGAACAGCCTTCCGTCGAGGGTTGCGCGATGACAACAAACTTGCAAGACTAGCAAACACGGCAGCGTACGCCTTCTGTCGAGAATTGCGTGTTGATTGTGATCGGCATCCTCGCAGTTTGCTAGTTTTGCCAGGCCTACGTGACCGTAAGTGTACACAACAAGAGAAAAAAGAAGGCAATGTCGATTGTCGCCGGAGTTGATGAGCCACCGCGATTTTATTCGCCATGACTGCCGCGCCACACGCCACTAATTCACCGGTCCAAGGCTCCCTTTTCTCCTCCCTATTACCCGTTTGAGGATTTGAGGTCGTCAGCCGCCACCTCTGAGCCTCCCCCCCACTTCTTACCGCTCACGACCCCCCCCCCCCGCATCCTCAAACACTGCCAGCCCTCGACGTTGCCATTCTCCCCAGGAGGGACGAGATCGCGAGCCACTGGTACTCCAACTTTTATCCCGAAGGGCACGGCGAGCCGCCGAAGGTGCCCTTGATAGGCCAGATGAACGCAACTCTCTAGGCATAATGATTAAAGCACACTGTGTTGAGATAAAGTTGTTAAAATGCGACGGTTCCTACTTATCAAAAATATCATTCCCTCTTCACTTCATTTTCGTCAGCGTCCGGATGAAATCCCTCGCTCCTTTCTCTCCCATGCTCTTAGCCAAGTACTCCGGTACTAGTGGCGACTGAACGTGCGTCACAGACGTCAGCTCGCACTCATGGCTTGAGATCGGCTTGCTCGCTTGTTTCGCGTCGCTCCCCTTTGTTCGCGTGGAGACCTGAGCAAATTGATCTCGCGCGTACGCGACGCGTCGCTTCTGACGTCTCACCCGATCTCAATGATCTTGACGTCGTGCAGGCTCAAGAGGTACTCCTCGACTTCGGCAAAAATCTCGCCTCTCTTCGGGAAAATTACGGACAGGGTGTGTATTGCCCTGCGCGCAGTCATCGTGACGCCGTAAAAGTTTGCGAGGCAGATGAATTCGAGGAGGCCGTTGTCCGTGTCGTCCGTCACTGCGTCGGCGAGCGTGTTGAAGAACGCGCTCTCGACAAACTCGTCCCTTCGTAGTTCTCCTGGGTTTGCGGGGTTTTGGCAGATTTTGTAACCCTAACGGGAGAGTTGTGGAGGAGAGTTGGGGGGAAGAGTTGGGGACAGTTCACGTTGTAAAATCTTGCTTTGACTTTGGGGGAAGGGCCGAATGGAGGCGAAGATGGGGCGGGTAACCCTACTGAAGGCGAGCCGGGAGCAGAAGAAGCGAGCGGGCTACTTTTTTAGCGACAAGAACGTACACGGGGGGAGGCGCAAGACGCCGCTGCCTTACCCTTGCCCTCCTTCTTATCACCGCTTATACTTGGTTCATGCTCAGCGCCCCCCCCGACCCCCGACCCCCGACCCCCGACCCCCGACCGCCCGTATTAGCCTGCCCGTTGCACTGGGATTTGTGATGTTGAAAGGACGAGAGATGGGGCGCCACCATTCCAAGGCCATTCCTCTGCTTAATAAGAGAGTCGCTCGTGAGATCACACTACCCCCCTTTCATGTTGACAGCTCCGAGAAGACAATATTCTAGATCCTTCTTACTGTTTGCCATGTCTGTTTGTTGTCCACGCCCGCTTGTTGTTCATTTCTGTTTGTTCCCCCCTTTGTTCCCCCCTTTGTTCCCCCTTTGTTCCCCACGTCCGCGTTTTGTCCTTACCTGCTTGTGTTGTCTACGCGTGCTTGCTGCCCACGCCCGCTTGCTGCCCACGCCCACTTGCTGCCCAAACCCATTTTTCTGCCCATGCCCATGCCCATGCCTGTTGACCTCCCTTGTTCACACAGACCGTGTACTTTTCTCACCCAGTATGTATGTGCTGGCAGATGTTCTGCGGCGACGAAACCGGTGCCTACATCGCCCAATTCGGCTCCTCTCAATCCCGCTTCGGCTGGGGCGGCGCCGACAGTCCCATCTACTGCCCCCCCTCCTACCTTTCCCCCGCCGGAAAGACGGGCGATCTCGCGCTCCACTCGCCAGCCGACAAGACCGGTACGACGAAGGTGTACAGCGACGCAAGCAACGGGTCGACCGCAACGGACCTCAACGTCTGGGAGTCCTACGTCGCCTCAGCCCTCGCCACGACCGCGTGCGACATCGCCCAACACCCCTTCCTCTGCACCACAACCGGTTTCGAGAGCACCTCACAGAAGGCCGGCATGACGGAGATCGCGTTCGAGAAGCTGGGCGCGCCGAGCCTTTTCCTGGGGCACGAGGCCGCGCTCGCGGCTTTCTCGCACGGCCGGACCACGGCGCTCGTCGTCGACGGCGGCGCGGGAGGGCTCAAGGTCACGCCAGTCGTTGACGGGATCACGCTGCAGAGGGCTAGTAGGAGGAGTTTGAGGGGGGGGGACTTTATTGACGGACGGCTGGTGGACATGATTGAGGAGAAGGGGTTGTGCGGGGCTGGGAAGAGTGTGGGTACGTGAGAGGGGGAGGTGGGCGAGAGGTGAAAGTGCCACGCGTGCAGCCCGAACAAAGGAGGCGCTCTCCACGCGAACAGACGGAGCTGCCATTCGTGAACACACCCGTCCCCTTTGTTCACACACGTGCGCGGGCAATCAATTCCGCCTCGTTGTTAGGGTTGCACATCGAGCGAGTCTTCCCTCGACGACACTGCCGCCCCCTTTGTTCACACATGTGCGTGGCAACCCTGCTGCCTTGTTCACCATCTAACGTCTCCCCCAGTTACTAGGTTCGAGAAGACACACGGCACCAAGTTCTCGACCGGCTCGGTGTACCGTTCCTTCTCCATCTCCGAGCTCATGACGGACCTGAAGAAGTCGCACATCCCGCAGCTGCAGTTCGGTAAGGTGGACCTGCGCGAGGTCCAGACCCTCGTGCCGACCGACAACACTAGCTATGAGCTGCCGGACGGGACGGTGATTGACTTCAAGAAGAATCCGGACATGTTCCGCGTCGCGGAGGCCATCTACGAGGAAACCAAGTTCTTCCCGGCCGCTGCTGTTGCTGGCGACGCAATGGATGTGGACGCTGATGGCGATGCCGGCGCTCCCGACAAGCGACTGCTGGACGTGCCGCTGCACAAGCTGTGCCACGAGGCGCTCACGGCGACGGAGGGCGACGCGAGAAAGGAGCTGCTGGGGAATGTTGTGGTGTGCGGCGGCGGGTCGGGGTTCGCGGGCTTTGACGGGAGGCTGCAGAAGGAGCTTACGGGGAGCACGCCGAGCACGTACAGGACCAAGGTGGTGACGGGCAAGGAGACGAGAGCGCACGCGAGCTGGTTGGGAGGCAGTATCCTGAGCAGCTTGGGCAGCTTCCAGCAACTTTGGCTAAGTAAGACGGAGTACGAGGAGTACGGGACGACGCTCGCGATCCAGAGATTTCCCTAAGTAACAGGTCGATTTTTCGTCAATGTCATGTGCCTTTCACCGTGAGCGTGAACATCGTGTTAGAGAGCAGAACTGAGGCCTTAACTCGACGAAAAACTGTTTGCGTTATTACTACCGAGGCGACCGGGCGTCACGGTTAGTAGGGAAAATTGAGGTAACCTTTCGTAAACTATTTCGGTGTTAAGTCGCACGCAGTAGTACTAATTCGACCCCGCTCTACACGATGGCACTATTTAGAATATTTTTCTCGGCGAAATAAGA
>Ga0307985_10002237_pt1 | contig 10886 bp, 5 predicted proteins | sample EllFjometageno80_FD_203155 | JGI IMG/M metagenome (GOLD analysis project Ga0307985, IMG submission 203155) | Marine microbial communities from Ellis Fjord, Antarctic Ocean - #80 | ecosystem: Environmental > Aquatic > Marine > Unclassified | place: Southern Ocean | collected 2014-10-09 | reverse complement strand
TCACGTTTATCAACAAGATGGACCGCGAGAGCCGCGAGCCGTTCGACCTGTTGCAGGAGATCGAGGATACCCTGGCACTCGACGTTACGCCCGCAAGCTGGCCGATCGGTATGGGCCGCGATTTTCTTGGGTGTTACGACACAATAGACGACCGGCTGGTCCTGATGAAAAAGGGCAACGCGGCGGGCAAGATTGCCAACGAAGGCGGTGAGGAAACCATCTGCGAAGGCGTGGACGACCCAAAGCTGGACCAGTTATTGCCACCGCATGCCGTCGAGAAACTGCGCGAAGAAGTGCCGATGGCCATGGGGCTGTGTCCGCCGCTCGACCTCGACGCCTATCGCGAAGGAACACAGAGCCCGGTGTTTTTCGGCAGTGCCGTCAACAATTTCGGCGTTCAGGAACTTCTCAAAGGGCTGGTGTCCATGGCGCCGCCGCCGCGTCCGCAAAAAGCGGAGGAACGCATTGTCGACCCCGAAGAGGATAACGTTACCGGCTTCGTTTTCAAGATTCAGGCGAACATGGACCCCAAACACCGGGACCGCATCGCGTTCTTTCGAATGGCATCGGGCCATTTCAAACGCGGCATGAAGCTGCGCCATATCCGCAGCGGCAAGCAGATCAACCTGCACAACCCGATGCTGTTTCTGGCGCGCGACCGCGAAACCGCCGAAGACGCCTATGCCGGCGACATCATCGGCATCCCCAACCACGGCAACCTGCGGATCGGGGATTCGCTGACCGACGGCGAAGAACTGCGTTTTACCGGTATCCCGAGCTTTGCGCCGGAATTGCTGCGCTCGGTCCACCCGACGGACCCGATGCGCGCGAAACATCTGGGCCGCGCGTTGCAGCAGCTTGCCGAAGAAGGCGTTGCCCGCGTGTTCAAGCCGCGGATCGGCACCGACTGGATCGTCGGCGTGCTGGGTTCGCTGCAATTCGACGTGATGGCCGACCGCATCCGGTCCGAATACGACGTGCCGGTCCGGTTCGAAACATCGTCGCTACATACCGCGCGCTGGGTCGAAGCGGACGATCACCACATGCTGAAAAAATTTCTCGACGCGAATAGCGGCGCCGTCGCCGACGACCATGACGACATGCCCGTCTTCCTGGCGCGCAATGCCTGGCATCTCGACAGCACCAGCAAAGACTGGCCGGATGTACGTTTCCTGAAGACGAAGGAACAGACGCAGTAAGGCCGGCGTTTCAGATCTATTTCGCGCCGGCGGCCTTCAGAATTCGCACCATCTCGTCGTAACCATGGCGCTGCGCCAGCTGCAGCGGCGTCACGCCATTGCCATCGGCGATGTTCACGTCCGCCCCGGCTTCAACCAACGCCGTCAGGCAGGCGATATGGTTCTGCCCGCCATCGCCAAGCACGATAGATTCGATCAGCGCCGTCCAGTTCAGGTTATTCACATGATCGAGCGGTGCACCGGCGGCAATCAGTGTTCTGACCACCTCGACATGGCCGAGATGCGCCGCGGCGATCAGTGCCGTGCCGTCATAGGGGCTGGTCATCTGCCCGGCCTTTGCGCCCGACGCCAGGACGAGTTTCAGCATCGTCACATCATTGGCGACCGATACGATGGTCACCACGTCATACCGGTCGGAGTCCAGCGCATCGAGATCGGCGCCCGCCACAATCAGTGCCGTCGCCGCATCGATCTGCTTTGCATATGCCGCCACCGTCAGCGGTGTCCGGCCATAACCATCGCGCGCATCCAGCTGTGTCTGGTTTTTACCCGCCTGCCTGATCGCTGCGATATCGGCGGCCGCTGCGGCCTTGTGCAGACCTTTATAGGCGGCAATTTCAGTATCGCTCGGCGCGACCTGGGCCTGTGCGGTAGCGGACCCCAGAAGCATGGCAAAGGCCGCCACAAAATGGCGGATGCCCACCTTAATGTTTCGAGCTTTCATTCAGCCGCCTGGCGCGTTGCCGATACAGGCACGGCGGATGCCGACAGGGTTTTCGCAAGTGTCTCGCCTTCGGGATCGGCAAGTGCCGCTTCGCGGGCCGCGGCGATGTTTACCGCGGCAGATGCGGCATCGATTTCGCCTGCGAGTGCCGGGCCCATCAGCGCCGCATTGATACGTCCGAAATTATCGGTGCCGCGCACGTGTGTATCGCTGTATCCCTTGATCAGGCGGGCGCATTCGGCGATTTCAGCGGCCAGATCGGAATCCAGCTTCTGTGCCTGCGAGATCAGGTCGAGCCAGGCCTCGATCGATTCCTGTTCGCGGCGAAAGCGCCAGGTCATGCGGCGCCAGCGGCGCATGCCGGCCAGCGTCTTCAGCTTCAGAAAGCCGGTCACCGAGGACGAATTCAGCTCCATCCCCCGGTGCCAGTTGCGCAGCTTTTCGGATTTCTCCGCCCGCGCCAGGACTATTCTTGCGATGCCTTCGGGCAGCACGTCACAAAACTCGGCAATACCGGGCTTGAGAAACTCGGTCACAATCACTGAATCCCCATCCGCGGCCCCGGTCTCGGCGCGGATACGGGCAAGGCGTTCGGGGCGGGTCTTGGCCTGCGCGACACGGATCACATCTTCAAACGACATCCGCACCGCAAGGTATTTAGCGACCCGCGCCAGCACATCGCCATTACCATCACCATCACCATCACCGCCACTACCATCGCCCGGGGCATAGGGCGCAAGCCGGTCGAGATACAGACCGGCATAGGCCGCGTCCTGAAAATCAATCAACCGACGAATGGCGTGGTCGAGCGTCGGCTGCACATCCGCCGGGAACGCGCTGGCCCGTTGCAGAAGATCAGCACCAACGACAACATGTGCGAACCGGTCCTCCGGCAGAAATGCCTGAACCGCGACATCGCCCTTCGCCGCCTTGAGCCCCGCCTCGAACCCGGCAAGGTTGGCGTCGACCGCTTTGCCTTCGGCGCGGATACCGGCCCGGAACGTCTCATCGGTGATCGGCAGCGCGCCACACCCGGCAATGGCCCCCAGCAGCACGGCGCTGATATGCGCACCGGCATCGCGTGAGGCATCTTCCATATCGAACAGGATCTGTGATTTCGACCTGTCACCCGCCACCTGGACGAGCTGTTTCGCATCGGCGCGGCCGTCGCCCATCTTCATTTTCTCAGACGTCGAAAAAACCCGGTGGGTCGACGCAATCAGCAGGGTACGATCCGGCGTCACATAGCCGGATTGAATCTGCCGCCCAGTTTCCAGCAACTCGGTAGAGGCAAATACATCGATCTCGCCCGGTGACGGGCTGAGCGCGAACACCGGATCGTTCCCCCCGATCTCATCCCATGTCTGCGGCCAGATTTCGACGTAATAGGTCGTCGCCCCGGTCCGCTGCGCGACGCCGGGAATGGACGTCGCCTGCACCGGCAGGTTGCTGTCCTGCGCGGCGTTGACGATCCAGCTTGTCAGCACCCCACCGCCCTCACCGCCAAGCGCGGCAACCAGAAGTGTCAGTGGCGCGATCATGCGCTACGCCCTGCGAGCAGACCGATGACGGATTTGCGCATGCCTTCGACGGCGCGCTCCAGCATGCCGGGATTGCGCACCCGTTCGGCCCGATAGAAGGACGGACACAGCACAGCTGCATGGCTGACCTCGCCGCACAGCCCGCAGCCGACGCAGCTGTTGTTCACGCTGGCGACCGGGTCGTCGCGCAGCGGATCGGGGTTGGGCTTGATCGTCAGGCTGGGACAGCCGGACAGGCGGATACAGGAATGATCGCCGGTGCAGACCTCGTCATCGATGCCGAAGCGCGGCAGTTCGACCCGTTTGCCGCTTTTGAGTTTTTCGGCATTCTCGCCACGCAGGCGGCGCTGGCGCGCAAGCTGGCATTCGCCGTCGGCGATGATGATCTTCAGGCCTTTTTCAGGCGTGGTCAGCGCTTCGCGCAACGCATCCACCATCTCGGCAACCGAATAGGTGCGTACCGTGCGCATCCACGGCACGCCCAGGCTTTTCAGCGTCTTTTCAATCGACATGCCGGGATTGCGACCGCCCCGTCCCTTGGCGCTGGACGGGATGAACTGCTGACCTGTCGCCGACGTAAAGCCGTTCTGCATGATCACCAGAACAGCATCGCCCTCATTCAGCATGTTGGCAATCACGCCCGTGGTCAGACCGTTATGCCAGAACCCGCCATCGCCCATGATCGAGATCGAGCGCTTGTCCTGAAACGGAGAGACGGCGGCGGCACTGGCAAGCGACATGCCGTACCCGAGAATGGAATTGCCCATCGAGAACGGCTCGAACGTCGCAAAGGCATGGCAGCCGATATCGGCGGCGATATGCACCTTGCCGATCTCTTCCTGCAGCAGCTTGAGCGCGGAAAACACCGGGCGTTCGGGACAGCCCGTACAGAACTGCGGCGGGCGCGGCGGCAGCGCCGTCGGAAACGCCGCCTCGGCGCCGGCCATGGCCGCACCGATGCGCTCGGCCTCGGCACGGATATGTGCTGGATCGCCAATACCGAGCCCCTCGGCCTCGATAAAGCCCATCAGCCCCTGATGCATGACGGCACCATTGTATTCGCCGGCCATCGGGAACACGTCCTTGCCGTGAAGGCGGGTCTGGATGTCGGCCTTGCGCAGGATCGTGTTGATCTGGTGTTCGATATATTCCGGATTGCCCTCTTCGATGATGAGGACGGCGTCTTTTCCCGCAGTGAATTCGGTCACCTGATCCGGCAGCAGCGGGAAGACGACGTTGAGGACCATCAGCGGTATTTTGCTGTTGCCGAAATCGTCGGCCAGGCCAAGCCGGGCAAGACGGCGGATCAGCGTATTATAGAGCCCGCCGGGCACGATGATGCCGAGCCGGTCTATATCGCCTTCGAAAAACTCGTTGAGCTTGTTGTCGCGGATGAATTTCTGCGCTGCCGGCAGGCGTTGCTCGACCTTCAGTTTTTCCTGCACGAATGTGACCGGCGGATGAGCAAGCTTGCCATAGTTGAACGGTGCCGGTTCTTTCTGGCGGTTCCGCGTATTGATCGGCGGCTTTTTGTTGTCCCTGGCGATGAAACGCCCCTGTACATGACAGGACCGGATACGCAGCTGCATGATGACCGGCGTGTTTGACGCCTCCGACAGCTCGAACGATTTTTCGACCGCATCGACGATGGACGTCAGGTTCGGGCGCGGATCGACCAGCCACAGGCTCGATTTCATCGCCATCGACAGCGTGCGTTCCTGGATGATGCTGGCGCCTTCGCCGTAATCCTCACCGCTGACGATCAGCGCGCCGCCGATCACCCCGGGAGATGCAAGGTTGCTGAGCGCGTCTGCGGCAACATTGGTGCCGACGATGGATTTCCAGCCCACCGCCCCGCGCAACGGGTAATTGATCGACGCGCCGAGCATGGCGGCCGCCGCGGCTTCGTTCGTGCCGGTTTCCACATGGATGCCCATTTCATCCATCAGTTCCTCGGCATCGAGCAGCACATCAAGCAGGTGAGAAACCGGCGCGCCCTGATAACCGCCGACATAGGCGACGCCGGACTGCAATAATCCCTTGGTAACGGCGAGAATCCCCTCGCCGTGAAAGACCTCGCCATCGCCGAGGCGCAGCGATTCCACTTCCTTGCTGAATGATCTTTCGGCGCTCATATCCATCTCCCCTGATGCCTGTCTCGGCACGTGTGGAGGTAATTTATACGCGGATTTCGCAATATTGACACGAGTCCATCGCGCCGATTGCCTATCCCGCCACAGGCGGTATTCTCCCGGCGACATGACACAGAAAACACCTTCTCCCATGGCGCGGCTGCCATCCGTCGACCGCCTGCTCATAGCGGAGGCCACCGCGCCGCTGATCGACGCGTTCGGCCGGGCGGAAACGACGGCATCGATCCGGAATACGCTGGCTGAGATCCGCAAAGATATGACCGCTTCGGGAGGTGAGCCGCCCGAAGACACCGCCATCCTCGACGCTGTATCAGAAACCCTCACGCGAAATGCAGCCCCGTCGCTGCGCCCGGTCTTCAACCTGACGGGCACGGTTCTGCACACCAATCTCGGTCGTGCGTCCCTGCCGCAAGAGGCAATCGACGCCGTTGCGGCGGCGGCCCGCGGCGCAAGCAACCTGGAATACCGCTTATCTGAGGGCAAACGCGGCGACCGCGACGAGCATATCGAAGACCAGCTTTGCGCGATAACCGGCGCGGAAGCGGCGACCATCGTCAACAATAACGCTGCCGCCGTGATGCTGGTTCTGAACACCTTCGCACTGGGCAAGGAAGTACCGACATCGCGCGGCGAGCTGATCGAGATTGGCGGCTCGTTCCGGATGCCCGATATCATGGCCCAGTCCGGCTGCACGCTGGTCGAGGTCGGCACCACCAACCGCACCCATCTGAAAGATTTCGCCGGTGCCATCGGGCCCGAGACCGGCATGATCATGAAGGTCTACACCAGTAACTACGTGGTCGAAGGCTTCACCGCCGAGGTTCCGGAAGCGGAGCTCGCGAAGCTGTGCCACGACAATGACATCCCCTTCGCCATCGATCTCGGCAGCGGCACCCTGACCGATCTTGCGCAATTCGGCCTGCCGCATGAGCCGACGCCGATGGAGGCAATGAAACACGGGGCCGATGTCATAACGTTCTCCGGCGACAAGCTGCTGGGCGGCCCACAGGCCGGCATCATCGTCGGCACGAAGGATTACATCGCGCAGATCAAGAAAAACCCGATGAAGCGCGCGCTGCGCTGCGACAAGATGACGATTGCCGCCCTGTCCGCCGTGCTGCGGCTGTATGCCGACCCCGACCGCCTTGTCGAACGCGTGCCGACACTGCGCCTGCTGGCCCGCCCGGTCGACGCAATCCGGGGCGTTGCCGAGCGGATGGGTCCTGCAATGGCTGCCGCGGTCGACGGGTTCGGATCGGTCACGGATACCGCCTGCGAAAGCCAGATCGGTTCCGGCGCCCTGCCGACACGGCGGATCCCGAGCGCGGGTCTGGCGATCATGCCCAATGCCAAAAGCGGCACGGCGCTGAAGGCCCTCGCGGAAGCGTTTCGCGCCCTGCCGGTGCCGGTCATCGGGCGCATTCAGGACGATGCGTTTATCCTCGACTTCCGCTGCCTTGAAGACGAGGACGGCTTTACGGCACAGCTTGCGAAGCTCGATCTGGGGCTTGAACTTCCGCGATGATTATCGCGACCGCAGGCCATGTCGATCATGGCAAGACCCTGCTGATCAAGACTCTGACCGGGATCGATACCGACCGCCTGCCGGAAGAAAAAAGACGTAATCTCACCATCGATCTGGGGTTCGCCTATCTGCCGCTCGACGGTGCGGAGACCATCGGGTTTATCGACGTGCCCGGCCATGAGCGATTTATCCGCAACATGCTCTGTGGTGTCGCCGGGATCGATTTCGTGCTGTTCATCGTCGCCGCCGATGACGGTCCCATGCCGCAGACCCGCGAACATCTGGCAATCCTCGACCTGCTGGGCGTCAGCCGCGGTGCCGTGGCGCTGACCAAAATCGACCGGGTCAGCGAAGAACGCGCCGCCGAAGTCGCAGAAGACATCGAGCTGCTCTTCACCGACACCTCGCTGGACGGGCTGCCGATCTTCCCGGTCTCCGCCATGACCGGGGCCGGTATCGACGGGCTTAAAGACCATCTTCTGGCCGTCGCCGCCGACCTGCCGCCGCGCCCGGTGACCGGTAATTTCCGCCTCGCCATCGACCGCAGTTTTGATGTTGTGGGCGCGGGTCTTGTTGTCACGGGCACCGCATTTTCTGGCCGGATAGCGGCCGACGATGCAGCCCGCGTGCTGGGCGCGGACATGGATGTGCGCATACGCGGTATTCACGCGCAGAACGCCAAGGCCGAAAGCGGCCGCGCCGGTCAGCGCTGCGCGCTTAACCTGGCGGGCACCGATCTCGACAAGGATCTGATCGAACGCGGCGACTGGGTCGTGACCGGGAATCTGCCGGCGCCGGCGCACAAGCTGGACATCCGTCTGCGCGTGCTCAAATCCGAAGGCCGGGCCCTGGCGCACTGGACACCGGTGCATGTGCATCTCGGCGCCGCCGAAACCACCGGTCGCGTCGCCATTCTGGGTGCCACGAGCATCGCGCCGGGCGAAAGCGGTCTGGCACAGATCGTCCTCGACCGGCCAATCGGTGCGGTGCATGGCGACGGGCTGATCCTGCGCGATCAATCGGCGCAGCGCACGCTCGGCGGTGGTCGGGTGATAGACCTGTTTCCGCCGGCCCGGGGCCGCGCCAAGCCCGACCGGCTCGCCTTCCTGCACGCGATGGAAGATGCCGATGACGGCACCGCGCTATCTGCCCTGCTGGAAACAATGCCCAACGGGCTTCATCTCGACCGCTTCGCGTCCACCCGCAATCTGACGGAGGACGATATGGAGGCACTGGCCGAGCTGGTGCCGATGAAATCTGTGCGCACCGAGACCGGCACATTTGGGTTTTCCGACGAACGCTGGGCAGCATTGCGCAGCGCTGTGCTGGAAGGTCTTGCCACCTGGCACAGGAAATCACCTGATACAGTCGGCCCCGGCGAAAATCGCGTCCTCGCCGGCACGGGTATCCGTCTGCCGCCGGAAGCTGCGGTGGCCATTGCCGCGGAACTGGTGCGCGAAAAGGTCATCGTCAAGGAAGGCATGGGCGTGCGCCTTCCGTCGCACCAGCCGAGCCTGCAGGGCGCGGATGCCACCAACTGGAAGAAGATCAAACCGCTATTGCTGGAGGGCGGCCTGCGCCCGCCCGTGGTCACCGATATCGCCCAGGAAATCGGCAGCGAGCCCCGCAAGGTGGAATCCCTGCTGGTCCGCGCCGGGCGTCATGGGCTGGTGGTGCGGATCGCAAAGAACCGGTTTTACCCGCCCGAAACCCTGCGGAAACTGGCGGATATCGCCGAGACGGTGTCAGCCGAAATCGAAGACGGCATGGTGACGGCGGCGAATTTCCGCGATGCCACCGATGTTGGCCGCAACCTCGCCATCGAAGTGCTGGAGTTCTTCGACAAGGTGAAATTCACCCGCCGCGTCGGTGACGGGCACGAGGTTATCCGCCCGGCGGCGGAAGCCTTTAGCGGCAAGTAAAACAGGCAGCGGCGCGTAAAACGGGCTGCTGAAATCCCTTAGTGAAGGGTTACCCGACGGCGGCGCATCCAGAAGATGGCCGTCAGTCCCAGCATCATCAACACAAGGCTTTCGGGCTCGGGGATCGGATCCACACCCGGCGGTAGCACATCCGCCTGCGCGACTTCGATGAACAGGCTGTTGCCGATAAAGAGCTGGATGAAATCCAGCCCGCCCAGATTGATGAAAATGTTGTCGAAGACATCGGCCCCGTTGACGAGATCGCCATCGATAAATGTCCCGAGCTGATCCAGCCGGACGACCTCGAACTGGTCGCCAATGCTCAATGTCGATGCAAAAAGCTGGTCTGCGACGATCGACAGATCGCCGCCCATATCGGCGTCGCCATTGACGATGTTCAGCAGATCATGACCGACGCCGGCAACGAAGCCGTCGAGTTCGAACTCGAATGTACCACCTGAACCCTGAACGAAGTTGCCGTCCTGGATCGTCAGCGTGCCGGGGGATGCGCCCGCGGTGATCATGCCGCCTGTATTGTTAAGCGCATGAACACCCGTGCCGTCGAAATCAACGAGCCCGGTGCCGCCGAACGTACCGCCCTGGACGATTACGTTTGTACCAATGCCCTGGGTGCGGAGCGTGCCGTCGACCTGGGTATGCCCGCCGGTCTGGACATAATCGCGTGCCGTCATATCAATGCGGCTGCCTGCCCGTATATCGACCAGACCACCTGCCTGGGTAAAGGCGGCACCGCCGTCGACATCGAAACCGGCCGCACCCGTTGCCCGCAGGGTTCCGAGATTTGAGAAATTCGTTCCCGCATCGATGCGCATCACGTCGGATGCGCTGTCGGCAATGATTGCGCCCTGATTAACGAAACCGCCGGAATTAGCGAGTATCTGGCCGGCACCCCGGATTGTCTGATCGGCATCCAGCGTCAACACCGTGGCGTTGGCATTCACAATTACCCGGTTGCCGCCATTCTGGCCTATCACGATCTCACCGGTCCCGGTCAGGGTCTGTGTGCCCTGGAAAAAGACATCCGTCAAACCGCCTGTCGAGTTCAGATTGATCGTGCCGTCATTGACGTTATTTGCCGTCGTCGCACGGAAACGGATGTCTTCAGCATTGTCCAGCACCAGGCTGGTGCCGCCCGTGATTGTAACACTGTCCAGCACGGCACCGTTCCCGACAGACCGGATCACGCCGCCACCCGATGCCGTCAGGGAGCCGCCGCGGATTTCCGTCGATGAACTGGCCAGACGGATATCGCCGCCGCCCGTCGATTCGATCGTCGTGTTGTTCTGATAAACCGCCCCGTTCAGCGTCAGGCCCCCGGTGCCTTCCGACCGCAGCACATTGTTATTGACGAAATTCGCGCCATTGCCATCCACATCGGGTGACCCGGGATCGATAATGAGCGCGACCGCTCCCTGCTGCAGGATTTGACCTTCATTGATAAAACCGCCGGAATTAGCGAGTATCTGGCCGGCACCCCGAATTGTCTGATCGGCATCCAGCGTCAACACCGTGGCGTTGGCATTCACAATTACCCGGTTGCCGCCATTCTGGCCCATCACGATCTCACCAGTACCGGTCAGGGTCTGTGTGCCCTGGAAAAAGACATCCGTCAGAGCGGCCGTCGAGTTCAGATTGATCGTGCCGTTATTTGCCAAGCCATTTGTGATGCGAAGGTCGTGACTGTTGTCCAGAACGATATTGGTGCCCGCAGTCGTCGCGACCCCGTTCAGCAGCGCACCGTTCGCAACCGACCGAATCTGGCCGAAATTCGTCGTCGTCAGGGTCCCGCCGTTTACGACAA
>Ga0307985_10002236_pt1 | contig 10887 bp, 14 predicted proteins | sample EllFjometageno80_FD_203155 | JGI IMG/M metagenome (GOLD analysis project Ga0307985, IMG submission 203155) | Marine microbial communities from Ellis Fjord, Antarctic Ocean - #80 | ecosystem: Environmental > Aquatic > Marine > Unclassified | place: Southern Ocean | collected 2014-10-09 | reverse complement strand
CGATTCGGTCACCGTCACCGTCGAATGCAATCCCGAGATCGCAGTTTTCCGCCAGCACGACATCGCGAAGCTGTTGCAGGTTTTCAACCACAGTGGGGTCTGGATGGTGAGCCGGGAACATGCCATCGATGCGCTCGTTGAGCAGAATGTGCTGCCCCGGGAGCTCGGCGCAGACCTTGACCATCGCCTCGCCGGCAGAGCCGTTACCGGCATCCCAGGCGACTTTGAGCTCACGCCCGCTTTTATAGTCCTGCAGGACACGGGCAACATAGCGCTCGAGCATCGGCTCTTCGCGGTCGGACCCGGTGCCGGACGCATAATCGGCGGCGGCGGCAATCGTGCCGAGGCCCTGAATATCGTCGCCGTAAAACGGCTGCGGCCCGCACATCATCTTGAAACCGTTGTAATCCGGGGGGTTATGCGAACCGGAAACCATGATACCCCCGGCGGCATCCAGCACATTGACGGCGAAGTACAGCATCGGCGTCGGTCCGAGCCCGACCCGCACGGCTTCAAGCCCGCAGTCTTTCAGGCCGTCGACAACCGCCTGTTCCATCTCAGGCGAACTGAGACGCCCGTCATAGCCGACGCAGACCATGGTTCCGCCGTCTCGGGCAATCCCGGTGCCGAACGCCCGCCCGATCGCATAGGCATCGTCGGCCGACAATGTCTTGTCGATAATGCCGCGAATATCGTATTCACGCAGTATCGTCGGATCGAACGTATGTGCGCCCCCGCGGCTCATACGCTTGCCGCCGCCAGCACGGGCTCGCGCCCGACGCTGTAATAATCGAATCTGGCTTTCACGATTTCATCGGGCTTGTAGATATTGCGCAGATCGATCATCAGCGGGGCCGATAACAGACCTTTTGCCCGCTCAAGATCGAGCAATCGGAATTCGTTCCATTCGGTCACGATGGCAAGCGCGTCAGCGCCCTCCATGGTCTCGTAGGCATCGCCGCAAAACACCACGCCGGGCAGCATTTCCTTCGCTTCGGTCATGCCCTGCGGATCGAATGCCCGGATCGTGGCCCCGGCCTCCTGCAGTGCCGGCACGATCGCGAGGCTGGGGCTGTCGCGCATGTCATCCGTGTTGGGCTTGAAGGTCAGCCCGAGAACGGCAATCGTCTTGCCGTCGACAGAACCGCCGCAACCGGCGATGATTTTATCGGCCATCTGGCGTTTGCGGTCTTCGTTGACCTTGACCACGGCTTCGATGATGTGAAGCGGCGCACCATGATCGCGGGCGGTCTGCACCAGCGCCAGCGTATCTTTCGGGAAGCACGATCCGCCATAGCCCGGTCCGGCATGAAGGAACTTGCCGCCGATCCGGCCGTCGAGACCGATGCCGCGCGCCACTTCCTGCACATTGGCGCCAACCTTCTCACACAGGTTGGCGACCTCGTTGATAAACGTGATCTTGGCCGCCAGGAACGTATTGGCCGCGTATTTGATGAGCTCGGCGGTCTCGATCTTGGTGTACAGGATCGGCGTTTCCATCAGGAAAAGCGGCCGGTAGAGCTGTTTCAGCACCTCGGACGCGCGGTCGGAATCGGTGCCGATCACGACCCGGTCCGGCCGCATGAAGTCTTCGATGGCCGATCCCTCGCGCAGGAATTCGGGGTTGGATGCGACATCAAAATCGCCGGCATCGCAGATATCGCCGATGATCCGGTGCACTTCGCGCCCGGTGCCGACGGGGACGGTCGACTTGGTGACAACCACCGTATAATCGTCGATCGCGTGGCCGATTTCCTCGGCGGCGGCATAGACGTAGGACAAGTCCGCATGACCGTCGCCTTCCTTGGTTGGCGTGCCGACGGCAATGAACACGACGTCCGCGCCTTTCACCGCCTCAGCCAGGTCGGTGGTGAAAGACAGGCGCCCGGCGGTGACGTTCTTCCCGACCAGCGTATCGAGCCCCGGCTCGTAGATCGGCATGATCCCCTCGAGCAGGCGTTCAATCTTGCCGGCGTCCTTGTCGACACAGACCACGTCGGTGCCGAATTCTGAAAAACAGGCACCCGAAACCAGGCCGACATAGCCTGTGCCGATCATAGCAATGCGCATCGTTTACTCCGGTTTAATGGCCGTCTTGGGCCGCATAAGTCTTCACAATTTCTTTTATCTGGTCGTGCAGTTCCGGCCGCGCCAACGCGAAGGCGACGTTGGCTTCGAAAAAGCCCGCCTTGTCGCCGCAGTCGAACCGCGTGCCTTCGAACCGCAGCCCGTGGAACGGCGCTTCACCGATCATCCGTGCCATGGAATCGGTCAGCTGGATTTCTCCGCCTGCGCCTTTTTTCCGCTCGCTCAGATAGTCAAAGATTTCGGGCAACAGGATATACCGGCCGATAATGCTGAGGGTCGACGGCGCCACAGCGGGGTCCGGCTTTTCGACCAGCCCTTTGACTTCTGCCAGGCGTCCGTCATCCGACCCGACATCGAGGATACCGTATCGGTTGGTATGCTCGGCCGGCACGTCCTCGACCGCGACAACGTTGCCGCCGGTCTCATCAAAAACGTCGATCATCTGTTTCAGACAGGGCGTATCGGCCATCACAAGGTCGTCCGCCAGAAGAATCGCAAAGGGCTCATCGCCGACCATTTCGCGCGCACACCAGACCGCGTGGCCCAGACCCAACGGGTCCTGCTGGCGTGTATAGACAACGCTGCCCGCTTCGAGCACGGGAAATTCAATCGTGTGAAGTTCGGCATCCTTGCCGCGTTCGCCGAGGACCTGGCGAAGCTCAAAACTGTGGTCGAAAAAATCCTCTATCGCCGCCTTGCCGCGCCCGGTAACGAAAATGATCTCCTCGATCCCGGCTTCGAGTGCTTCTTCGACGGCGTACTGGATAAGCGGCTTATCGACAACCGGCAGCATTTCCTTCGGCATCGCCTTGGTCACTGGCAGAAAACGCGTCCCAAGCCCCCCGACAGGGAAGACCGCTTTTCTTATTCTTTTCGTCACGGAGAACTCCTTATTCGGCGTCTGCGCGCCGACAACGGGTACAATAGACGAACTTACGGCCGAATCTGCAGCCGAATCCGCCCAAAACCGCGCTGGTTTGTGCCATGCGCCCCTTGTAGATGCAAGGCAGCATACCGTATGAGATCACCCGCAATATCACAGATATGGGTCATTGTTGACGGCTTTAAAGCTCTCAAACCGGATTGCACGAATTCGTTTCGGGAAGCGGCCGTTATGCCTCATCCGCCGCGGCTTCAGACGCCCGGCAGCAGGACATCCTTCGCCTGGTTGATCTGCGCGGCGAGAAAGGTCGAACCGCCCTTGTCGGGATGATTCGCCATCAACAGTTTCCGGTGGGCATCGCGAATTTCCGCATCCGACGCGCCCGGCTTCAGGCCCAGCACTTCATATGCCTGGTCCCGGCTCATGGAGCCGCCGGGGCCCGCCGTGCCGCCGCCGCCGCCTCCGCCGCCCCCTGCCTCTTCGCCGCCCGCGCCCCGCCAGTCGGCGCCGTGAACCCGGTCGAGATAGGTTTCAAGCACGGAAGCGGATTGTGCATCATTGACGCGGCATTCACGCAGCAGATCCACCAGGTCTTCGAAAGACAGTTCTTCCAGGTTCCTGCCTTCGAACTGTCCCTGCAGAACCGTCCCGCTCAGCACGCCGCTGTCATGTTCCAGCTTCATCCGCAGATAAGCGGTCTCGATATCCGAATTCTTGCCCGGCGTCGGACCACGCATGTTGCGCATCGCCTGGCTGATCGCCCGCCAACGTAACAGCAATGGCAGCGACAGCATCGCCCAGCCGAAATAGCCCATCCGCCCACTCACGGCGAAGAAACCCAGGATCGTCACCGCGACAATGCCGACGACGATTGCGAGCGTTTTCTGAAGGTTGCGGGGATTGGTGCCGCGCAGACCGCGAAAAACGAAATACAGGCCGAGCAGAACCGCAAGACCGAGAAGAAGATAAGGCATGTCGGTAAGCTACTTCATCTGGTTGCTGATTAGGCGCGCCGCACCACCCTTTTTACTGGAATAGTCTTCCAGCGCCATACGCCCGCCCGCGGCAAACACGGCAACGGCGCTGAGCAGGTCCTTGAGCTGTTGCGCGGAGGCTACATCGAAGCTGCAATGCGCCCCACCCGTCAGCTTGGCAATCTGGCGAAACGCGCCGGTCGCGATCGGGTCATTGCCTTCCTGAAAGACAAACGCCGGCACGCCGCGTACGCCAAGCTCGCCCGCCACATCGCAGACATCGTCGATATCTTCCTCAAAGGCGTCGCCGACGAAGACCAGCGCATTGACGCGCCTGCTATCGGTTTCGCGAATGGCGTGACGCAGGATTTTGCGAATCTGGGTACGCCCGCCGAGACAGCGCACCTTCACCATGCGGCTCACCAGTTCGTCGGACGTCGCGACCCAGGGGGTCGACTTGCATTCGCCGAAGCCGCGAAAGAACACGAGCTGGACTTCAAGGCCGCCAAGCCCGTCCGTCGCTTTGAACATTTCCGCCTGAAGATGGCACGCCTGATCCCATGACGGCTCCCGGCTGGCGGTCGCATCCATGGCATACAGCAGCCGACCACGACCACTCGCGGACTTCACCGCGGGCGTCGCTGCCACCTGGGCCAGGAAGGCCGATACCTGATCGGCATTCTGCTGCGTCGGAAGTGTTTTTTTACCTTTGTCGCCGGACATCTGTTCTGCCGCTCCGGTTAATACTATTGAGATAATACGATTGTCGGGGTATTTCCAGTTCACCCTAAACCTTATGTGGGATACCGAGATGCCTAAAACACCGGATTACTTCCACGACAAAACCATTCTGATCACCGGCGGGGCAAGCGGAATCGGCCGGTCGACCGCGATGATCTTCGCCCGCGAAGGCGCAAATGTCATTATCGCCGACATCGACGCCGCCGGCGCGGAAACCGTCGCAGCGGAGGTTCGCAAATCCAATGCAGGCGCCGAAGCCGTCTCAGTGGACGTGACCGACAGGCCGTCGGTGGATGCCATGATTGCGGGCGGGGTCGATACATTCGGGCGCATCGATTTTCTGTTCAACAGCGCGGGTGCCGCCGGGCGCCGGTCGTCTTTTCTCGACATCGATGCGGACCTCTGGCGCAGGACCTATGCCCTGAACGTCGATGGCGTGTTCAACACCATGCAGTCGGTGCTGCCGCATATGATCGAAAACAATCACGGCGTTATCGTCAATATCGCGAGCATGGCGCATCGCCGCGGCGGCCCCGGTCATTCGACCCATTATGCGTCGGCCAAGGGCGCGGTGGTCACGCTGACCATGGGTGTCGCGCGTGAATTTGTCGACCGCGGCATCCGCGCATTATCGATTTCTCCGGGCCCGATCGATACCGCCTTTCAGGCAATCTCGTCGCCGGAACTCAAGCAGCGTATGATGAAAGATGTCCCGATGAAGCGCATGGGGACGCCGGAGGAAATCGGCGAAATGGTTTTGTTCATGTGTTCCGATGCCTGCGGGTTCATGACCGCCGACACGGTCTATATAAATGGCGGCGGCGGGTTCCGGTGACATCACTGACAGAAAACAGGGAGCCACAATGACCGACACAGACAAACGTTTCGCCGCGCTCGAAGAACGCATCGCGCATCAGGACCACATCATCGAGGACCTGAGCGATATGTCGATCAAACAGTGGAAAGAGATATCGAAGCTTTCGGACAAGCTTGGCTATCTGAAATCGAAGCTGGACGGCATCGAAGACGGGGCCGAAGGCTCACCCGGCAAGGAGCCGCCGCCGCCGCATTACTGAGGCTGTTTCTTCAGCAAACAACAATTGTCATCCCGGCCTTGTGCCGGGACCCAGAACGCATCCCACCTGTTTAAAGGGACTGGATCCCGGCACGAGGCCGGGATGACAAGAGAGTTTTAAAACGGTCAGCCAATTCAACCCCCAAACGATCGGTAAAAAATGAACGTCCGGGATTCGATGCTTTCGCGCGGCGGGGCATCCGCCCGCGTCGCAGGATCGGCAAACGCCGTTTGCGCCGTCAGCTTCGCCTTTGTGTCATCTGAATCGAAGCATTTGATCAGGATGGCCTCATCCGGCTCGATCTTCGGCAGGTAATACTAGTGCTGGTTCGGGTTATGGACCAGGTGCTGGATCTCGCCGATGCGGTCCTCAGACCGGCGCTCGACCGCGATCAGGTCGGCGTGGTCGATAGACCAGGCATCGGCAAAGGCGAGCGGCATGCTCTCGACTGTCTGACGGTTGCCGCGCCACACATTCATGATCGCGAAGCGGCCTTTCATCAGTTCTTCGGCCTCCTCATCACCCACTAGATCCCGCAGGCGCTGGCGCGCCGACCGGTCGGTGTAATCGTTATGCACCATCTGTACCGGCTCGCGCACGGCCCGCTCCGCGCGTGTGGCGTCATCGCCGGCCCGCCACGTGTGATCGAATACAATGACCTTCCGCGCGCCCGTCTGTTGACGGATCAGCGCTTCTATCTCGCGCTCATAGGTCGTCGACCGTTCGGCCTCGTCATAAGGATCGACACCGGTCTTGTGGTGGACAAGCTGGAAGCCCTCACGGTCAAGACTGAGATCATCGGCCAGCGGCCAGGCATTGGTGATCGAAACGGTTCGGGTTTCATGATCGCCTTGAAATTTCTAAAGATTTAGAGAGAACCCTTGCAATTGTTGAGGGAGTTTTAAATGGCTAAACCCTTCCTTCTAAACCTTCAACACTGGCATGAAATAACTTTAGAGCCCCAAGTTAACGGAGGATATATTCAGCGCGTGGAAATTGGAGGAACGCCAAAGACAAATAATGATGAGCTTTGGGATGGTGAAATCTTATGGCTTACTCCAAAAGAAATAACCAACGACAGGAAGGGGTTGTTTGTCCGAGATACAGAGAGAAAAATAACTGAACTAGGAGTCAGAAAAAGTTCCGCTAAATTAATGCCAAAAGGCACAGTAATGCTCACAAAGCGAGCGCCTGTTGGAGCTGTAGCTATTGCAGCAATGGAAACTTGTACGAATCAAGGATTTTTGAATTTCGTTTGCGGCCCAAAATTGATGCCAGCATATTTAGCGGAATGGTTTAAAATAAATAAGCCTTATTTAGATGCAGTGGCAAACAGGTCAACTTATTCAGAACTTTATAAATCTGGCTTATTCAAATTCACACTTTGTGTACCTCCTAATGAGAAACAAGGTAAAATATTAACGGTCTTATCCTGTATAAAACGATTGATTAATTCTTTTGAAGAAATCGAATGCTCATCTGTTGATTTTAGAAAAGTTGCTGAAATTCAGAATCGGAAGAGAAACTTACAAGAGTTTGAAAAAGAGATTTCGCCCATATTGCTATCAGGTGGCATTCATAACCTCACAAAAATAATAAATGATGTTGAAGGGCTAAGTTGAAAAATGGGCGGCAAGTTCACAGAAGATCATGTTGAACAAGCGTGCTTATACTGGCTGGAGGCGTTTACTAATCTAGGGGCTATTCACAGAGCAAATTGAAAACCGGATCCGAGGTCATCTGATTCTCCACACCCGACCTTCAACCCCCATCGTCCATACGGAAATCGGGCTCGGTCTTGAACTTCTCGGCTATGAAATCGATAATCGATATAGGCGCGCACCTTGGCCGAAACGTTGTGGGTATACGGATAAACCGCATAGACTGCGGAATCCGTATGCCGGGCCTTGGCGTAATAATCCGGCAGCAACACGGTCGCGTCGCCACGCTGGATATCCTTTCCGACAACCCATGACGGCAGCAGGGCGATCCCGCCGCCGTTCAGCATTGCGGCATTCATCGCCTCGACATTGTTGGATCGCAGATTTCCCTGGACGTTGATGTCGGTGGCTTTCGCCCGGGTTGATGCGGAACTGGAAGCAGTTGTGCTCCTTCAGATCTTCCGGGGTTTTTGGGGCACCGTGCTTTTCGATATAGGACGGACTCGCCACCAGAAACCGCTGAATACCGCTCAGCTTGCGGGCGATGAAGCTTGTGTTTGTCAGCCCGCCGACACGAATGGCGAGATCCGCGCCTTCCTCGATCAGATCGACATAGTGATCGGTGACCTGCAGTTCGACCGACAGTTCTGGATGTCGGTCGAGGAATTCCGGCAGGGTCGTTGCGATGTACCGGCGCCCGAAGACAACAGGAATATTGATGCGCAGCGTGCCGCGGGGTTCGTCCTGTAGTTCGGTGAACGTGGCGTTCGCTTCCTCGATATCGGAAATGATTCTTTCCGTATGGCCGTGATAGGTCTCAGCCGCTTCGGTCAGATGCAGTTTTCGCGTGGTCCGGTTGAACAGCCGCGTGCCGAGCTGTTCTTCCAGCGCGCTGATCTGGCGCGATACGGATGACGCCCCCTCAGGGTTCGAACCAGGGCTGGTCTCTCGGCTTTGTGTCGGATTCCTTGGTCTATGGCAGGCGGTTCAGGATCCTGTGCGTGATCGATGACTTCAGCTGCGAATGCCTGGCGATGTTGGCGGACAACTCGATCTCGGGCGTCCGCATTGCGCGAGCAAAAGTGAAGGTTTCGGGCGGACGGGACGGTACCGCCAGCGTCGGGATCGGGTTGTTGCGTCATCAAAAGCGCTTGATACGCTAAATTTTCAAAATACGCAGGACCGGCGCGGATACCCTATGAATTTGGCAAACGAGTTCTCTTAGCAGGTCTCGTTACTCATGATCTCGCCTTCAAGCGTCCATTCCAAAGAAGCCAAGAACAGCAGGGGCCGCGGCTTCGGACAACGCCGCTCTTAAAAAACTCAGTGCTATCCGACGGCATGAGGACGCTATCCCATTTTATCGAAACGCTGGATGAGTTCGCGCAGATCGAACAAAGATGCTCTGCCTTCTCTTAGCAGGCCTCGGTAAAATTCTTAACTAACTACTAACTCGGATCACTCCAACGCCAGGTGCCGTGCCTCTAAAATACCCATGGCAGATAGAAGTGCCAAGCTGGTTGAGACTTTAGCTCCCCTAGCTTCAGCGGCGTCTGACTTAGCATTTATCTCCGCTGTCTCCCCACCCAAAATTTCGATCAAAGACCTTTTGCCCAGCGTTCTCTCTTTCCTCGCAAGCTCTAGGAAAGCGCCGGATAACTCCGATTGCTCGGCTAAAAGCTCTGCATTTTTTCCTGCTTGCCGGTACGCAACAAAAGCATTGCTAACAGCTTCGTCAATCAAACGTCGCGCGTCATCGAGTTGCTTTTGGGTTGCGGAAAAATTCGCTCTAGACGCATCGATGTTATTGAGAGCCGAAAAACCAAGGTTTAAATTATAAGTAAATTGGATTTTCGCGACGAGTTCTTGTGACTTACCAAGGGTCCCGCCGACATTTTTTTTATAACTTTTATCGACAATAAAATTAATTTTTGGCCACAATTGATCTGACTGAACTTGTGAGACTGCTGTTCTTGCGATTGAAACAGCGTTCGACAAAGATTGGATTTGGAGATTATTTTTTCGTGCAACTTCGAGAGCTTTCTCCTTCGTTTTAGGCAAGTCTTCGGTTTGTAATTTCATTTTACGCGGCTTAAGAAAATCATTCTGTAGACCTCCAAAAACTGCTCGATATCGATGTTCTTGGGTATCCAAAAACCCTTTAGCCGCTTCGAATCGTGCACGAGCGCCCGCTAATTGGACTTTGGCTTGAAGAACATCAGTTGATACCCCAGCGCCGGCCTTAACTTTTATATCTTCAAGCTTTGTTTGTTTTTTTAGGTTTAGTAGCGACCTTTTTGCATACCTTAGTTTCTCGATCGCCGTCGAAACTCCGATTTGGGCGAGACCGATTTCCAGAATTATCGACTGTTTGGTCAGTTGCAGTGTTTTTTCCGCCTGCAACAATTGTAAGCGCGCAATTTCTGTTCCGTTCCGCTTGGAACCGAAATCATAAATTGGTTGGGTGAGCGTAAACTTGACGTCGTTCGAATTAAACTGAGTATCGTCTGTACCGCTTACATTATTCCGATCTTCGTTTGCTCGGCTTCCTGTAACCGAGAGATCGGGAAACCAGGCTTTCTCTGCGACCCGCACCCCATGACCGAGAGACCTGACGGTTTGTTTTGCAGATGCTATTCTAGGGTGCTCATCCAAAATTTTTGCTACCTGCTGCTGAAACGACAGACTGTCAGCAACCGCGCCGCTGACAGCAAGACAAACTACACCCGTAGATATCAAAAATTTTAATGTAATAGTACTGAGAGCCATCAGAAATCTTTTGAAAATAACCACTATACGAAGCCGCGAGTCTAATTACACCATAGTTCAGGTGAGACACAATCGTTATTTATCGTTCTCTGAGCGCCTCATTGGCCCCTCTCCAGAAAGGCTCGATAATTCTCTTTTCTCCGATGAGGATTCTGCATTCGACGCTTTCGCCAGAGGCAAGCTCATAAGACTTTCCGTAACTGCGGAGAGAGGTGCTGTCGAGATGGTGGGTACCGATGTGCCCGGCCTGATCTGCAGGATTACCTGTGGAGGTGCCAGAACTATGGCTGTCAAAGGTCGGATAAAGAGGGGGGGGGGCCACCTTTCGCATTAGTCTCGGAGAGTACACTCTGCGTCCGATAGACGATTGGCGGACCAAGGCCCGCGCGATAATGGCTCGGGCGAGAGACGGTGTAGGCCCGCGCGTGCAAAACTCAGACGACCAGACCTTTGCGGAGGCGCGGGATCGTTATCTGGGCAACCCGCCACTAGTCTCGCGGGGGTGGAGAGCCGGCCAGCCTTGGTCTGACGCATACCTTAGCGACACCACCCGATACCTCACCCACAACGTCGATGAACTGGAAAAGCTGAAACTTCGACACGTCACGGGCGCACATATGGTCGCTGCGACATCGTCCATAAAGACCACTTCCCTTCGTCGGGCGGCTCACGCAAGCCTCAGCGCTTTTTTTCAT
>Ga0307985_10002232_pt1 | contig 10896 bp, 10 predicted proteins | sample EllFjometageno80_FD_203155 | JGI IMG/M metagenome (GOLD analysis project Ga0307985, IMG submission 203155) | Marine microbial communities from Ellis Fjord, Antarctic Ocean - #80 | ecosystem: Environmental > Aquatic > Marine > Unclassified | place: Southern Ocean | collected 2014-10-09 | reverse complement strand
TCGTCCTTTAGATCCATTAGTGATAGAAATTAAATAACATAAAATTATGAAAAAATTAATCTTATTATTAGTAACGTCTACTCTTTGTTTTGTAGGTGTAAATGCTCAAGATATTTTGACTACAGAGGAAATGAATTCTGTATATAAGAAAGAAAAACACCATAACAAAAGAGTTCAGAAATATGCTCCTTTACGTCAAGCAGATGTAATGTGGTCACGTAAAATTTGGAGGGAAATTGATTTGCGTCAAAAAATTAATCATCCTTTTTATTATCCAGAAAATGATGGCGTTGGGCACACAATTCAAGATAGAAAGAGTTTAATTGATGTAATTTACTCTGCTATACAGGAAGGTAGTATTACTGCCTATGATAATGCTGCTATGGATGATGAATTTAGAGAAGAAATGTCTCAAGATGCTATCAAAAAAATTGGAGGTGCTAAAGAAGAATTAGTGGAGGTAATTGATTGGGATGCTGTAGCTGAAGGTGCTGATCCAGAAGATGCTAAAGTAAATAGTGTAGTTAAAACTGCATTTAATAGAAATTCTGTTAAAAAATGGAGATTAAAAGAAGAATGGTTCTTTGATAAACAAAGATCGGTTATGGATGTACGTATTATAGGACTTGCACCTTTACAAGAAGATAGAGATGAGGTTAATGGTCAGATATTAGGTACTTTTTCTCCATTATTTTGGGTGTATTTCCCAGAAGCTAGAGAAATTTTGATTAATGCGGAAGTTTTTAATTTAGTTAAAAATAATGCTGAAAGAAGAACCTATGATGATATTTTTTGGAAAAGAATGTTCGGTAGTACTATTACAAAGGAATCAAGTGTTATGGATAGAAAAATTAATGAATATATGGTTGGTCTTGATGCTTTACTAGAAGCAGAAAGAATTAAAACAGAAATATTTAATATTGAGCATGATTTTTGGGAATATTAATCTTAATAAATAATATATAATTAAAAGCCCCAATGGGGCTTTTTTAATTTGGAAAAAGAATATAAAATAGCAATAATTGGTTTGGGTTATGTAGGTTTACCCTTAGCCTTGGCCTTTTCGGAATATTATAAAGTTGTAGGTTATGATATCAATGTAAAGCGTGTATCCGATTTAAATAAAGGCATAGATAGTAATTTGGATATTGCTGTAAGTGAGAATTCAAATTTGATATTTAGTAATGATGAAAGTGATTTAAATGGATCTAATATTTATATTATTACTGTCCCAACTCCTGTTGATGATGAAAATGCTCCTGATTTGTCTTTTTTAGAATCTGCTTCTGAACTTGTGGCAGACTCTTTGCTTGAAGGTGACTTAGTAATATATGAATCTACAGTTTACCCTGGTGTTACTGAAGATTTTTGTGTGCCAATTCTTGCTAAAAATTCTGGGTTAACTTATAACTTGGATTTTTTTTGTGGCTATAGTCCTGAAAGAATTAGTCCAGGTGCAAGGAAATTTAACTTACAAAATGTAGTTAAAGTTACTAGTGGATCAACTGAAAAGATAGCTGTATTAGTTGATGACTTGTACAATAAAATAATTAAAGTTGGGACTTATAAAGCGCCTTCTATTAAAGTTGCTGAAGCAGCAAAAGTGATTGAAAACACGCAAAGAGATGTTAATATTGCATTAATGAATGAATTAGCAATGATGTTTGATAAAATGAATATTAATACTTCTGAGGTGTTAAATGCCGCTAATTCAAAGTGGAATTTCTTGGATTTTAAGCCAGGCTTAGTTGGTGGTCATTGCATTGGGGTTGATCCTTATTATTTGTTACATAAATCAGAAGAAATGGGGTATATGCCAACTTTGTTACGCTCATCAAGAACTATAAATAATAGTGTAGCATCATTTGTTGTTCATAAAACAATTAAACTAATGCGTGATGTGGATAAAGTAATTAAAGGTTCTTCAGTTTTGGTTCTAGGCTATACTTTCAAGGAAAATTGTGCTGATACTAGAAACACAAAAGTTAAAGATATTATCGAAGGATTAGAAAGTTTTTCATGTGAAGTTTCTATTTTTGATCCACAGATTATTATTGATTTGGAAAGTAATTTTATAGCTAATCCATTTGCTGGATCGGCTAAATATGATGCAATTATTGTTGCTGTTTCACATCAGGAATTTATTAACTATAGTACTGCTGATTTTTGTAAAATATCTAAAGGAAAACTTGTACTTTTGGACCTTAAAGGTATTTATAATAATGCAACTTGGAAATTTTAGAATAAATTAGAAATGAAAGAAGAATTAAGTTTAAGAGAAGTTATAAATGAGGTGATTTTGTTTTTTATTAATTTTAAAATATTGATTATTTCAATTACCATATTTGGTGTTTTAGCAATAGTAGCATTTCAGAAGTTAAGACCTGCATATTATTCTACAACTGCAATTGTAACATCTGGCATCTCTGTTTTTGAAAGAATTGAAGGAGCAAAGATAATGAATCAAAGAACAGCAATAAATTTAATTAATAGTTTGCAGTCTGATATTGAGAAAGATGATTATGAAGTTCTTGCATCAAAATTAAATATTGATATAAAAGAAGCTTTTTTAATTAAGAGTATCAAGGCTGAGCAGATTTTTTATATTACTTCTGATAAAATAAAATATGAGACTCCTAAATTTAAGATTCATCTTTCTGTAAAAGATAATTCTATTATTATGTTAGTTCAATCTGGGTTATTAACTTACTTTAATGATAATCAATATATCTCTAATTATTTTACTGATTTTCTAGAAACTAATAAACATGAAATTTCTACTATTGAAAATGAAATTCAAACATTAAAATCTCTTAGATTAAATCAAAATTATAAGATTGATATGAGTTCACTTAATTTTTATACAACAAAACAAGTTGATGTGATTCATAATCAAATAGTTGAATTAACTAAAGTGAGATCTATTAATACTACTATTCAGTCATTGTTAAAGCCGCTTTCTTTTGTTCAAGATTTTTCTGTTTCTCAAGTTCCAGAAAGAGCAGTTTTGTTTTTAGCGTCTTTAGTTGCATTAGTTTCATTTTTAATAGCTATTGTAGTTGCAATATTCGTAAATGTTTATCAAAAAATAAAAAACTAATTAATGAAAGTAGGAATTATTGGCTCAGGATATGTTGGCTTGGTTGCAGCTGCTTGTTTTGCTGAAATGGGCAATGATGTAGTTTGTGTTGATGTAGATCAATCCAAAATAGATAAGTTAAAAAAGGGTGTTATTCCAATTTATGAACCTGGATTATCAGCTTTAGTACGAGATAATTTTGCTAAAAGTTCTTTAAAATTTTCTATTGATATTAATGATGCTTTATCTGTTTCAGAAGTAGTTTTTATTGCCGTAGGAACCCCTATGGGTGATGATGGATCTGCTGATTTAAAATATGTACTTCAAGTTGCTCAGTCTATTGGAGAGAATATGCAACATCATTTAGTGATAGTTGATAAATCAACTGTGCCTGTGGGAACTGCAGATAAGGTTAAAGAAAAAATTCAATCTGCATTAGATGTTAGGGATTCAGTTTTAACTTTTAATGTAGTTTCTAATCCTGAATTCTTAAAGGAGGGTGCTGCGATTAATGATTTCATGCACCCTGATAGGGTAGTAGTTGGTGCTGATGATAAAAGTGCTATGCAGCTTATGCGTAACTTATATGATCCTTTTACATTGAGTAATGATAGGTTTATAGGTATGGATATTCGTTCAGCAGAGATGACAAAATATGCCGCTAATGCTATGTTAGCTACAAAAATTTCATTTATTAATGAGATAGCAAATATTTGTGAAAGTGTTGGAGCTGATGTGAATCATGTTCGTACCGGTATTGGAAGTGATAAGAGAATTGGATACCAATTTATTTACCCTGGCTGTGGGTATGGTGGAAGTTGTTTTCCAAAAGACGTTCAGGCTTTAGTTAATATTGCTAATGATCATGGGTATAATCCGGAGTTGATATCATCTGTTGAGCGAGTAAATAAAGCTCAGAAAAAAGTTTTGTTTTCTAAGTTAGTTAGTCAATTTGGAAATGATTTGCAAGGAAAAAAAATTGCAGTATGGGGTTTGTCTTTTAAACCTGAAACTGATGACATGAGAGAAGCACCATCAATTAATTTAATTCAATCAATAGTAAAAGCTGGTGGAAAAGTAAGTGCTTATGATCCTAAAGCAATGGATGAAGCAAAATTTTATTTAAAAGATATAAAGGTTAACTATTGTAATGATAAGTATTCAGTTTTAGAAGGTGCTGATGCTTTAATATTAGTAACTGAATGGAAAGAGTTTAGAAGCCCAGATTTTGATCTAATTAAATCTAAAATGAACGGAAATTTATTTATTGATGGTAGAAATCAGTTTAAAACAGATTTTATAGCAAGTAAAGGGTTCCAATATTTACAAATTGGTGTAAAAGCATAGTTTTATGCGTTTAAAGGTTTTTTTTGCTTCTCAATCAGTAAAAGATTTTTCAAATCTATTTTTCGCTAATATATTTCAAAAGTTTCTTGGTTTAATAAGAGAACTTGTAATTGCTTTTTTTCTTGGTTCTTCAATTATATATGCAAACTTTCTGTTATTGAGAGTGGTTGCTGATTTTTTCTCGCAAATAACTGCAGGTAATGCTTTAAAAGCTAATTTGCTACCAAAATTCACAATGTTATATGAAAAGAATAAAGATGTTTCATTAAGTGAAGTGTTCAGGTTCTCAAAAAAATCATCTTATTATTTATTTTTCATAAGTCAGTTTATTCAGACTGTTGTTATCTTACTTCTAAATTTAGAAAATAATTTATTATTTTTTGTAGCATCTCTTATATTAAGTTTTAGTATTTGTTTTAATTTTATAAATACAATATTTCTTACTGTTTTTCAAGCAAGAGGTTTGTTTTTAAAATATTCTTATTCTTCAGTAACTAACTCCTTAGTGTTTACTTTACTAATTTATCCTTTAATTAGTTTTGCTTCTTTTATTGGTTTAGCATTAAGTAGATTGACAGGTATTATATGTATGTATTTTACTTTTGTTAGGCCATTAAAAAAAGAAATTTCAGGTATTGAAGTCAAATTGTATAATTCAGATTTTAATTTTCCAACTCTTATTCTTGGTAATTTTGCAAATATTATAATTATTTCTTCTCGTTTTGTTTCTGGTGCAGACGGTTCTAATAATATTACATTTTTTATGTATGCTGTAGTATTACTTAATGCACTATTAACAGCTGTTGTTACTAATATAAGCACTATTTTACTGAGAAAAATTGCGATAAAGAAAAATTCTAGGTTAATTTTCTACTCCTTATTAGTTTCTGTTTTTGTAGGTTTATGTATGGTTGTAATGTTACACTTTTTCAGTACAGAAATAGTTAAGTTTGTTTATCTAAGAGGTGTGTTTAATATTTCTGATGTTGAGCAGACTGCTGTTTATTTGTATGAATTAAGTTTCGCTTTCTTACTGTTGTTTGTTTCTACTATATTGTTCCAGCCATTCCTTTCTCTACCAATCGCTAAAAATAAGAAGAACAGAAAATATATATCATTATTACTGCTTGGAACAATTGTCACGGGCTTTTTGTTTTCTGGATTTTTTGATTTAGACGTTCAATTAGAAACACTTATTGTGATTTATACTAGCTCTATAATGGGTCTATTTTTATCTATTTATTCATATTATTGTTATTCAAAATTAACAGCTTAGATGGAATTTTATTTTTATATAATATTACTTTTTTTAGCAGCTTTTTCAATCTTATTAGAAAGTAAATTATTTTATAATTGGGTTTTCATTCCTTTTGTATTTGTTTTCATGTTTATTGTTAGAAATGAAGGTTTTGATAGTGATATTATTACTTATGCGGGACAATTTAAGGCTACAGGACTAGATTTTTATTATATAAGAGAATTTGTTTTTTGGTTAGGTAGTAGGTTAATATATTACCTTTGTTTTCAAAATGAATTATTGGCTTTTATTTTTATGGATTTTTTATGGATTATTGTGATGCTAAAGGTTGGTAATAGAATGTTAAATTATGATAAGAAAAATTTAAATAATGCTTTATTGGTTGTACTAGTTACTTCATTCCCATTTTTTTTAGGTTATGAAAATATTTACAGACAATTCTTTGCTACTATATTTTCTTTATTTGCCTATTCTTTAATTGAAAGAAAAAATTATACATCAATTTTTTTATTTATTATAGCATTTTTTATGCACAACATTATAGTGTTGTTATTGCCATTATTTATTTTAAAAAAATTCTTTAAATTTGATTTTGCTAGTAGAGTTCAGTTGGCATTTATATGTACTTTAATTTTTATATCTACACTTACTGTTTTAGCAACTTTAAAATCCTCAGAGCAAACAGGGATTGATTTAGGAATTTTTTATATGCTTATTTTTGTTTGTACTCTTGTTGTCGGTTTAATGTTTTTTAAGGAAAATATTTATATTTTATTTGATAAAGTACCATCTTTATTTTTTGTTTCGTTAATAATGATAGGTTTAGTCTTTTTAAATATTGATATGGTCTCTGAAAGATTAGGAATGATGTTTATTTGTTTTCTTATATATGATTTGTATAAATATAGCTCTGAAATTGAGAGTAGAGCTATTAGATCCTCAGTTAGATTAGGTCTACTATTTGTTTTCTCCCTTCCTACGTTATTTTTCGAAAATTCTATACAATTTTTATTTTAAACTTGTAATATGTTAATAATATGTAATGGTGCTTTTAAATCTGGTTCATCATGGCTACATGCCATTGTAGTTGAATTAATTGCTATTAAAAAAATAAATATATTTAAGGTGCCAATTAAATATACTAATGATATTAATTCACCAACTACTATTATTGAAAGTAGATTAATACAATTCATTGAAAATGAAGATTTTGCGTTAAAAAATTACCTTACTAAGTCACATTTTCTTTATGATGATACTTTGAAAATAAATTTCACTGATAATATTAAAATATTATCTATTGAAAGAGATATTCGAGATGCTATTGTTTCACATTTTTTTCATATTAAAAATAAATATAGATTAAATTTAAGTTTTTCAGTATATTATTTTTTATTAGGTAGATATAAGTCTTATGAAATAATGCTTTTTAATTTAAGGTGTAAAAAAAATATTGGAGATAGTAATTTTTTTTATTTTTCTGATTTGAAAAATAATTTTGAGGATACTGTTACGGAGATTGCATTAGTTATTGGTATCAATAATTTATCAATTAGAGAGTTGACGGTGATTAAAGAAAAAACTTCTTTATTATCGTTAAGGGAAGATTTGAAAAGTGGAAATAGCAAGTATTACCCTTCTAGAAGAGATGATAATTGGAGGCTTTTTAGGGAGGGAAAGATTGGAGGCTGGAGGTACTATTTTTCAAAGTATCAGTTAAAAGATATTAATAAAATTGAAAAGGGCTATTTATCAGTTTTTGGTAAGTTAATTTATTTATTTCTTTTTTCATTTAGAAGAAGAATATTTAAAATTGAGTAACATGAGAGAATGGAAGAAATATAATGGAGCTTTGATTCCTATTAGGCCGCCGCATATCGATTCTAATATTGAAAATATAACGTTATTATTAAAATTAGAGAATGCCTTTTTAGCAAGATGGGTAACTAAATTTGATTGTGAAAGAGAAACGGAATTTTGGTATGTTATATGTGATAAAAATTTAGAGATCAATGATTATAGTCTCAATACTAGAAGTAAGATAAGAAGAGGGTTGAAAAAATGTGTGGTAATGAAAATTACAAAACAGGATATAATTGAAAATGCTTATGAAGTTTATGAGAATGCATTTTTAAAGTATACTACATATTCAACTTATAAAGATAAGGTTAATTTCATACTAGAAATTGAATCTTTAGGAACCGATTGGGAATTTTTCGGAGTATATTATAAGGAAAAATTAATTGCTTACTGTATGTGTAGTCTTAATGATGACACTTGTAATTACTCAACGATTAAGTTTCATCCTCAGTATCTTAAATATTATTCAAGCTATGCATTGTTTTATACAATGAATCGTTATTATTTAGCAGAAAGAAAGCTTAAATATGTAAATGATGGTGCGCGTAATCTTGTTCATAAGACTAATGTTCAGGATTTCCTTATTACTAAGTTTGGATTTAGAAAGGCATATTGTAAATTACATATTGAGTATAGTTTAATAATTAGATTTATTGTAATGTTTATATTCCCTATAAGATTTGTATTTTATAGATTTAATAATAAATTTGCGTTAAAAATTAACTCTCTTCTTTTACAAGAAAAAATAAGAAGAAGCTTTTTATAAAAAATGAGTGCTTTAGTATCTATAATTACCCCTTCTTATAATTCTGCAAGATTTATAAATGAGTGTGTTTGTTCTGTATTAGAACAAACTTATACTAATTGGGAATTAATAATTGTAGATGATGCTTCTGATGATAATTCAAGAGAATTAATAAGTGATATTGCCGAAAGAGATAATCGTATCAAATTTGTATTTTTAACTAAAAATATTGGTGCAGCTGGCGCTAGAAATATTGCTTTAGAGATGTCAGAGGGTAGATATATTGCATTTTTAGACTCTGATGATGTTTGGAAAACAGAGAAGTTAACAACGCAAATTGATTTTATGCAATTTAATGACATCTCGTTTTCTTTTTCATCTTACCAACCAATGTCTGAAAACGGAATGGAATTTTTTAGAGAAATTAAAGCTCCTTTGAAAATCGACTATAATTCTTTTCTAAAAAACACCATAATTGGCTGTCTTACTGTAGTGTTAGATAAAGATAAAATAGGTGATGTTAAAATGCCTAAGCTAAGAACCTCTCAGGATATGGCGCTTTGGCTGTCAATTATGAAGGGTGGAGTAGCTGCTTATGGTATTGAAAAAAGTCTTGCATATTATAGAATTGTTGGCAATTCAAATACTTCTAATAAGTTTAAAGTTTTTCAAGGAGTCTGGAGGATATATCGAATTGAAGAAGGGTTAGGCTATGTGAGAAGTATTTGGTATTTTCTTAATTATGCATTTAATGCAATAAAAAAACGAATTTAAATGATGAAACGAATTTTTGATTTAACTAGTGCTTTTCTAGGTTTAATAATTTTATCTCCATTATTAATTTTTGTTTCAATAATAATAAAGGTATCTTCTAGAGGTGCAATTTTTTATAAGCAAGAAAGAACTGGTAGAAATGCTGAGATATTTACCATTATTAAGTTTAGAAGTATGATTGAAAACCATGGAGATGATAACACCGTAACTGTCAGTGGTGATCAAAGGATTACTAGTTTTGGAGCATTTATCAGAAAATATAAAATTGATGAGTTACCAGAGTTATGGAATGTTCTAATAGGTGAAATGAGTCTAGTTGGACCAAGACCTGACCTCCCTTATTATTATAGTTTATTAAAAGGAGAGGATAGAAAAATTCTCGAGTTGAAGCCAGGAATTACAGGTCCTGCAAGTCTAAAGTATGCTAATGAGGAGCAAATATTAAAATTACAGGCTAATCCTGAAAAATACCATTATGATGTTATGTTTAAAGATAAAGTTAAGATTAATTTAACTTACTATTATAAGAATAATTTATGGATTGATTTGAAAATTATTTTCTCTACTATTTTTAGACTATCTTACACTATTAAAGAAAAGAAGAGAATACAACTTTCTCCTCCAGATATTAGTGTTAAAGAATTAGCATTTATTAAAAAGAATTTTAATATAGACTGGGTTGCTTCATTTGGTCCTCATATCTCAAATTTTGAGAAAAAGGTATCTGTTTTTTCAAATGGTTTTAAAGTGGCTGCACTTAGTAGTGGAACGGCTTCTTTGCACCTTGCTTTAATTCTGTCTGGAGTAAAAAAGGGAGATCAGGTATTATGTTCGTCATTTACTTTTTCAGCATCAGCAAATCCGATTGTTTATGTTGGTGCAAATCCTGTCTTTATTGATAGCGAAAAGGAAAGTTGGAACATGTGTCCAATTTTACTAGAAAAAGCAATTGAGGATTGTATTTTGGAAAATGAAAAGCCTAAGGCAATTATGTTAGTTCATCTTTATGGTATGCCTGCTAAAATAGATGAAATAATGGAAATTGCTAATAGGTATGATATCCCTGTGATTGAGGATGCTGCTGAGGCACTTGGTTCAACTTACAAAGATAAACCTTTAGGAACATTTGGAGCATTTGGAATTTACTCATTTAATGGCAATAAGATTATCACAACTTCAGGGGGAGGGGCTTTAATTTGTAAAGATAAGATTTTGGTTGAAAAAGCAAAATTCTTAGCCACCCAATCTCGTGATGATAAACCACATTATGAACATTCTGAAATAGGGTATAATTACAGGATGAGTAATGTTTGTGCCGGAATAGGTTTGGGACAATTAGAAGTTTTAGAAGAAAGGATAATACAAAAGAGAGCAATTAAATTATTTTATAAAGAGGAGTTATCTTCTATTAAAGAAATTAGTTTTTTGGATGAAAATGAGGGTAGTTATTCTAATTTTTGGTTGACTACTATTCTTTTATCAGAAAATTCAACAATAGATAGAGAGCAATTGCGTTTACACCTGGAAAAAGAGAATATTGAAAGCAGACCACTTTGGAAACCAATGCATTTACAGCCTGTTTTTAAAGGTTGTAAATCTTATGTGAATGGTGTTTCGGAAGATTTATTTAATAGAGGATTGTGCTTGCCTTCAGGAACAAATATGTCAATTGCAGATTTGAAAAGAGTAGTAGGTAAGATAAAGGAATTATATGAAGCTTAAATTACAAAATCTAGAGAGAATTTACAAGCAATTTATTATGTTGTTTGTAGATATTAGTACTCTGCTATTTGCATTGTGGTTATCTTTTGTTTTACGATTAGGGGAACCATT
>Ga0307985_10002230_pt1 | contig 10902 bp, 14 predicted proteins | sample EllFjometageno80_FD_203155 | JGI IMG/M metagenome (GOLD analysis project Ga0307985, IMG submission 203155) | Marine microbial communities from Ellis Fjord, Antarctic Ocean - #80 | ecosystem: Environmental > Aquatic > Marine > Unclassified | place: Southern Ocean | collected 2014-10-09 | reverse complement strand
TAATGTTTCTGCTGCTGTTTCATCAGTAACAAATAACACAACACCAGCTAGAAAAATTGTTAACAATTTTAAGGAAAATAAAATCGCTAAAGTAATCAGTGAAAATAATGTTACAAAAAACACACATCATGAATCTAAAACTTTTGAATTATCAAAGTTAGTTGAAAATAATACTTTTAATGTTGCAGAATATATTCCGACAGTTTCTAAAAAATATATAAAAGCTGGCATTTTTAACGATATTTCTAAAATTGTAAAATCAAAAAGATTTTTTCCAATTATGATTTCTGGTCCAAAGGGTTGTGGTAAAACTGAGTTAATTTCTCAAGTTGCAGCCACTATTAAACGTCCATTAATCAGAATTAATATTACTTCTGAAACTGACGAATCAAAGTTAATTGGCCATATGAATCTTATTGATGGTAACACTGTTTGGACAGATGGTTTAATTATTAAAGCCATGAAAATGGGTGCTATTTGTGTTCTTGATGAAGTCGATTTAGGTTCTGAAAAATTAATGTGCTTACAATCTATTTTAGAAGGTTCAAACTACATTAATAAAAAAACTTCAGAAATTGTTGAACCAGCAGAAGGTTTTACAATTGTTATGACTTCAAATACTATTGGTAATGGCAATACTAGTGGTAAATATGCGGGCACTCGTGTTATGAATTCTGCATTTATTGATAGACTTAAAATGACTTTTATTTTTGAACGTGCTAATAAAGCAACTGAAATTAAAATTTTAAATTCATTTATTAGCAGCTTTACTGGAGAAGAATCTACTTCAGAACAATCTAAAATTATTTCTGCTTTAGTTGATTGGTCAAGCACAATTGTTGATGCAGTTTCTAAAAATATCATTGAAGAAACTATTTCAACAAGAAAACTAACTTATATTCTTGAATCATATTTAATATTTAACAACATTGAAAAATGTGTTAAAGGTTCTTTAAATAACTACGAAGACGACGACAAATCAACAATGCTAACTTTATGGAGAACTACTTACGGTATACATTTTGATGAAACTTTTGTTCAAACCACCACTACTACATCAGTTGCACCAATAACACAAAATACTTAAATTAATTGTTGACAAGGACGTCAATATTTGATATAATATAACTACAAATTGAGATACTACACTAACTAAAACAGGATAAAATATGAAAATCAGTGATACCACTATGGCAATACTAAAAAACTATGCAAGCATTAACGAATCTTTAATTTTTAGAGAAGGAAATCGTTTAAACACAGTTACCAACTCTGGAAATTTAATATCATTTGTTAACGTCGCAGAAACATTTGACATTGAAGCTCCAATATACAATTTAAATCAATTTTTAAACACCATTTCGTTATTTAGTGATCCAGTACTTGATTTTAAATCAAATCACGTATTAATCAAAGATGAAGGTTCTTCTTCAGTTAAATATTTTTATGCATCAGCTGAAGTTATTGATATTCAAGACCGTGAACCAAAAATGAAAGAAAACATTTTAGAGTTTATTCTTGAAGCTGAAGATTTACAAGCATTAATAAAGGCAAGCGGTGTTTTGAATTTAGAAGATTTAGTATTATCTTCTGCTGGCGATAATTTAACTTTATCTGCTGTTGACAGTAAAAACCCGACTTCCAACAACTTTTCTAAAATTGTTGGTGATAATACTCTTGACGTTGATTTTGAATTTAACTTTAAAGCTGCAAGTTTAAAATTAATTCCTGGCAATTATAATGTTGTATTTTCTGGTACAACTGATAAATCTGGCCGCCAGAAATTCTTAGCAAGTTTTTCTTTAATTGATTCTACTCTTATTTACTATATTGCGCTTGATCCATCTTCAAAAATTAACAAAACCATTTAATTATTATTGTACAACTGAAATTGCCGGCAATTGCCGGCTACACCCTTTAAAATTAGAGAAATATATTATGAAATATAGTAACAAATCAGGTTTATGGTGCGAAGATAACCGTCCACGGCATGTTGAAGATTTAATATTACCAAAAGCCACAAAATTACAGTTTAGTAACTTTATTGTTGCTGGTGAGTTAACATCACTTATTTTTACTGGGTCTCCTGGTACTGGTAAAACATCAGCAGCACGAGCATTATGCAACGACCTTGGATGTGATTCAATAACAATTAACTGTTCTGAAGATTCTGGTATTGATGTTTTGCGAACTAGAATACGTGATTTTGCATCAACAGTTTCTCTTATGTCAGATGCAGCTCATAAAGTTGTTATTATGGATGAAGCTGATTATCTTGGCCATACTGTTCAACCAGCATTACGCGGTTTTATAGAAGAATTTCAATCAAATGTCAGATTCATATTCACTTGCAACTATATCAATAAAATAATTCCAGCATTACATTCAAGATGTTCAGTTGTAAGTTTTGATATTCCAAAGTCTGAACGCCCAATGCTGAGCTTAAAATTTTATAAAAGAATTATATCAATTCTTGAAGATGATAATATACCATTTGATACTAAAGTTCTTGTTAAGTTTGTTAATCATCATTTTCCTGATATGCGACGAACTCTAAATGAATTACAAAGATATTCAATGTCTGGCGAAATTGATACTGGTATATTAACATCAATTGATAATTCAAACTTTTTAAATTTAATAGCACTGCTTAAAGACAAAAACTTTAAAGAAATGCGTAATTGGGTTGCTGTAAATTCAGATGATCCAGTATCAGTATATAATAAGTTATATGAAACTGCATACGACCATATTCAGCCGGCAACAATACCAGCATTAGTTGTAATTATTGCGGAATATAGCTATAAAAATTCTTTTTGTGCTAACAACGAAATTAACTTAGCAGCTTGTTTAGTCGAATTAATGTCAGAAGTTCACTTTGTGTAGGGTATATTATGACTTATAAAAAAAAGAAGCTGTTTGATTTTATTTCAGATATTAATACCGGCAAAACTAATATTTTAAGAAATGAACCCGATGCTATAAAAGACTATTCTCCTTGGATTGTTAACATTGGCATGAGTCTATATGAAGATACAATTTTATATGCTAACGACTTAAATCAATATTATCGTTTATCTAAAGTTCAACAGTATGATTATTACATGCACGCAATACGTAAAAGAAAGCGTTATGCAAAATGGCCAAAAAAGCCAAAAAGTGACACTGATGCTAAAATAATAGCGAAGGTATTCTGTATAAATATATCACATGCTGAGCAGTATATTGAATTAATGGATAAAACCATATTAAAAGATATATTAAATAAACATACAAATTTTGGTGGAAGATAATGAATGATGACATTTTTGAAGGACATGGTATTGAGATTGAATTAAATACTGCTGACGACTTTTTACGTATTGCTGAAACACTTACCCGTTTGGGTATTCCATCTTATAAAGATAAAGATACATTATACCAATCTTGTCATATTTTACATAAGCGAGGAAGATATTCAATTTTACATTTTAAATCTTTATTTGCTCTTGATGGTAAAGTTAGTACTATTGACGCAGCTGATATTGCGCGATTAAACTCAATTACTAAATTATTAATTGATTGGAATCTTTGTAAGCTCGCGCCAGCTGCTAAACTTGATAATTCAGTTTTTTCACGTGTTAAAGTTATTAAACACTCTGAAAAACATAAATGGGACCTTAAAGCAAAATACTCAATAGGTACTTCTTAATAATTAATACATTGGAAAATATATAATATGAATAAGCCATTTTACACAAACGTAGATGTTATTGGTAATACAATATACTGTCGTGAGATTGATTCTGAAAATAATGCTAATCAATATAAAACACAGTATGAACCTACACTTTATATTCCATGTTCAAGTGAATCTCCGTTTAAGGATATTTACGGTAAAAACTTAATTGCTAAAAGCTTCGATAATGTGTGGGAAGCTAAACAATATGTTAAACAAAATGAAAAGTTGTTTGATATATATGGCAGCACTAAATTTTCAGCTCCATTTATTCAAGAAAATTACCCAAACATTAAATCAGATGTACGATTTGATCAAATTTCAATAGCTGTAACCGATATTGAAGTTTTTTCTCCTGATATTTTTCCGCACCCTGATCAAGCAATCTGGCCAGTTAATGCAATAACAACATATTCTAACATTACTAAAAAATATTATACTTTTCATTTGTTAGATGAAGATACTGAAAATGTAAAATGGGATAAAAATCTTGCAATTAAAAACAATGAACTAAGCGAAGAAACTGCTGATAGCGTTGTTTACTCTTTTTATAATTCAGAAGCAGATTTATTAAAAGCTTGGATTAAATTCTTTGAAGCTTTATCGCCTAATATTCATTCTGGTTGGAATTCTACAACGTTCGATACTCCATATCTAGTTAACAGAATTAATATTGTGCTTTCTAATGCTTGGTGTGTTAGATTATCACCATGGCGGAAAGTTTTACCTTCAAGTAAAAAAAATGCATTTGGTGGCGAAGATAAAAGTTATGATTTGCTTGGTGTTCAAGATTTGGATTATCTAACTGTATTCAAAGATAAAACGTTCGAAAACCAAGAAAAGTATACTTTGGACCATATTGCACATGTTGTTTTAGGCGAAAATAAATTAACATATGAAGCTTCTGAAGGTTTGCATGGTTTATATAAAGCTGATCCTCAAAGATTTATTTCATATAACATTAAAGATGTTGAATTAATTTTGCGAATGGACCAAAAGCTTAACTTATTCCAGTTAACTCAGTCTGTTGCGTACTATGCTGGTATTAATTATACTGATACATATAGCCCTATTCGTACTTGGGAATCTACTATATTTAATTATTTAGTTCCTAACGGAATTATTCCTCCTGTAAAGTCTTCAGCAAAAAAAGAACCTTACCCTGGAGGCTATGTCAAAGTACCGCAAACTGGTTTATTTAAAAGAGTTGCTACTTTTGATTTAACATCACTATACCCAATGATTATTCAGCAGTGGAATATATCACCAGATACTATTGAAAGCTTTCCAGATGAGCAAGATATATCTCAATTAATTGTCGACGATGGAAATATAGATTTTGATATTCCTGGTTATTGTCTAGCAGCAAATAATATTTCGTTTAAAACTGATAAACAGGGTTTTATGTCTACCATGATGGAGTTATTATTCAGCGATAGATATGCAGCTAAACAAGCAATGTTTAAAGCCCAGCATTCAATAACAGCACTTGAAGATGAACTTGCAAAAAGAGGTGTAGCATAATGAGTGTTGATGCTAAAATATACAGGTGTCAATATCAAAAAGTGCACAATTGTTGTGATGATAAATTTAATAAAATTGACTTGGTTAGCCATTATAATATAACTCATAATTTTAAAGGCGAAGAAGCTGATGTATTATTGAGATTAAAGAACATAGGCATTGATATATATCAAGTTTTTAGTATGTAAATCTTTATTTTAAAATATAAAAATATTATTATTGGCGATACCAACAATAACTGTTGGCAACACGACCAAAATTTGATATAATGGTATCTAAAGTTAATTGAGGAATAAATATATGAATTTAAGTGAAATGTCGGTTGCTGAGCTACACCTTGCAATCAAAACAGCAAAACTAGATAAAGCAGCTAGGGATGCGGAGCAACTTGCAATAAAAATCCTTTAATTTTAGGAGGATTTAAAACTATGTGAATTGCTGGGACGATCCTTAGAGCCAAAACACTACAATAATTGCTAAAGCAGATTATGAAAGTTTAAAAAGTTTTGGATTGGACAATCAGCAGCCAAGCTCCTAAGTATTATTATTAATATATGGTGAAGGTTCAGAGACTAGAGTTTAACTCGTAGGGTATAAGTTTATGATACCCGAAGCGCATAGCATTTAATTATAATTAAATGATGATATAGTCCAGTCTTGTTAGAAATAATAAGCAGTATTAATTTACGGTAATAATGTTACGAATTATTACGAATGACACGTTAAACAGCTTGTACGGAATTACAGCTAACAAATGGTTTAATTTTTGCGATGTTAATTTATCTAAAGCAATTACTTTGTCTGGTCAGATGGTTATTAAATGGTCTGAGCGATATTTAAATGAGTATATAAACAAATTATTAAAAACTGATAAAGTTGATTACATTATTGCAATAGATACCGATTCGGTTATGGTTGACATGACTCAAATTGTTTCAAAATGTATGCCAGGAAATCACAGTGCTCTTAAAATTACTGATTTTATGGATAAAATATGCAAAATAATTGAAAGAGATTGTATAAACCCTGCATATGCACGATTATCAAAAATGCTAAACTGTAGTAAACAGCTTATGACCATGGATCGTGAGGTGCTATCTGCTTGTGTAACTGGCGACACTTTAGTAACAATGGCAGAAGGTAATGATATTGAAATATCCAAATTACGTGTCGGCGAAATTATAAAATCTTTAAATATTGATACCGGTCTCATTGAGTCTGATATTGTCAGCTCGCAGACATTTATGGGTAACAAAGAAGTATATGAAATATCATTTGATGGCAAAGTCATTGAAGCAACAGCAGATCATTTATTCGGTATAAACCGAGATGGTTATTTTATTTGGTGTCGAGTTGATTTGTTAATAGAAACTGATGAAATTGTTACTTTGTAAATTTTGAAATGTATAAATACTATACATTGTAAATAGACCGAGAACTAAAATGCCAAATTGTCCGTTTTGTAACTGCCCCAAACATGTAAATAAAAGAAAATTAACATTACAAACATGTGGCGGTGCATCATGCAAATCTTTATACATAGCAAAATTAAAAAAAGAAAGAGGTACTGATAAATTAGCCACGCAAAAAGCTATTATAACAAAAAACAAAATAGGAAGTGATGGATTAACTGGACACCAAAAATCTGCTAATAAGGCCGCTGGTACTCGTAAACATTATCAACATAATATCACTACTAAGCTAAAAAATACACTCAATATAAAAACAGACATAAGAAAATCAAAAAGGGAGCAGCATTGTAAGTTATTGCGTAATGCATACGCTAGGAAATTAAAAGATTTTAATTTTATAATTTTTATCATAGACAATTTTAGTTTTACTAAAATGAAAACCAGATTTCATAATTTAAAATTAAGCAGCATTGATACTAAATTATTTGATGAATATTTTTCATGGCACCCAGGCGATTTCACCAGATTAAAAACTTGTGAATACAAACCATGTAACGTCATATATAAATTTAAAGTAAATAAATTATACTGTAGTGATAATTGCCAAGCTTTATATAATACAAATAAAACTACCCAGGGTTCTATTGAATATAGGCTAAAACTTAGTAAAATAGGTCGTGCTACACATTTAGCAAAGCAAATAGAAAATCCACAATATATTAAAGATTGGGTAAAACATTACATGGCTACTCTTGGACCAGAAGGAATAATAAAACGTTCTGATTCTATTATTAAAAGTAAATTGAAAAATGGAACAATACAACCATATGAACTAATGAGCGAATATAAAATATATAGTAAATTAGTATGGAAGTTTACAAATAGACAAAACCATCAAAGCCTTGAAAATTCAGAATTACGAGGCCATGTAAAATATTTAAATAATGCTCATCATTTAGACCATATGTATTCTATATTTGCTGGTTTTAACAATGATATTCCACCAGAACTTATTGGTGCAATAGAGAATCTTAAATATATAACTGCACATGAAAACGTTAAGAAAGGTGTTAATATAAGTTTTATTAGCGAAGCAATTAAACAATGTATAAGTGAAAATAATGTTAAAAATTAAAAAATTGGGCATAAAACCAGTGTACGATATATCAGTATCGAATAATCATAACTTTTTTGGCAATGGTTTATTGGTCCATAACTGCGGTGGTCTGTGGACCGCGAAAAAGCGTTACGCAATTCTCGTAAATGATAATGAAGGTGTTAAATATGATCCACCGTATTTAAAAGTTACTGGTCTTGAAATTGTTAAAAAAGATACACCAGAAATAATGCGAGATGAATTGAAAAAAATTGTTCGTATGATACTTGAAACACATGATAACGATAAACTTATAAAAGAAATATCAACATTCAAATGTGATTTTCTTGATAAAAAAATATATCATTACGACGAAATTGCTACAACTAAATCAGTTAACGGCATTTCTAAGTACCAAGATAATCTTACAATTTATAGAAAGGGTACACCAAAAAATTCAAGATCCGCAATATTACATAATAAACTATTATTAGATAACAATATCACTACTCGCGAACCAATTAAAGAAGGTAATAAAATTAAAATGATTAATTTAATGTTACCAAATACTTTAAAAGAAGATGTTATTGGATATATTGGTAATATTCCTCCTGAATTCAATTTAGAACGTTATATTGATTATCGAGGGACTTACGAAAAATCTTTTGAAAAGCCATTAACCAGTATATTTAATGCTATTGGTTGGGATATTGAAGAAACAGCTGGCTTTGGTGATTTCTTTTAATAGAAACATCTTGTTACATTTATATTGAAAATAAACCAAAATAACTGTGTACATCGTAGTGATAATTTGATATAATATCACTACGAATTGAGCTATGCTATTAAATGAGCAAAATAATGAAAAACATAAAAAACATATACTATTTACACGGGTTCCGCAGCAGTCATTTAAATTCTACTAGATTACAGAGTTTTAATAACGGCAAATATAATTTAATAAACGTTGAATATTCTCCTCACGAATATTTAAAAACAATGGAAATATTTCACAATATATTCAAAAACGTAAACCCAGAAGAATGTTTAATCGTTGGTTGCTCTTTTGGCGGATATTGGGCTGATTATATTTCTGCTCATTACGGCATTAAGGCTATTTTGGTAAATCCAACAACTAATCCAACTTCTACTATAAAACCTGGAGTTTACACAGAATACGAGTCTAATTTAGCCTTTGAAATAAAACATCCATTAGCACATCCTAAAGTAAACTTTGAATATAATCCAAATATTATTGTTATATTAAATAAAGATGATGAAGTATTAAATTATGAAATTGCTTTAAATCATTATGAAGCTTTAAATCAACCAGTTTTGGTTTATGAAACTGGTGGCCATAGATGTTCTAACTTTACTGAAATAATTACAATGGTTTTATAAATAGTGTAGACTAAACTAAATTATAATCTGGAATATTAAATGAAAACTATAAACGAATTATTGTTATTAGAAACTTATGTAAATCTTTTTGCAAAAGATAAAGTATCAAAACTTAAATGGAAATCTCAAGTTTGGGATATATTACAAAAATCATATGCTGAAATTGGCGGAATAGCTGGCTCAGGCTTTATGAGTCCAGACGATATGGTTCAAAATGTACCGTTTTGGAAATTAAATGTCAAAAATGGTAACGTAATATCTGTTGCAATGTATAAAGATGCTAACGGCCGCAAACTAATTGCTACTGGAACTGATGGTTCTGTACGGGCAGTTGAAGCACTTGCTAAAAACATGGTACCAGAATTAGAAAGATCATTTGGCGAAAAATCTGGAAAATCTTTAGGGTTTACAATGAAAAACATAGAATGGAATGTTTTAAAGCAATTTTTAATGACACCCGAAAAAGCTCAATCTTATTTAAAGAAAAAATTATTAGTTGTTGATGCTTCAAAACTAAGCGAAAAGGATAAGTTTGCATACAAGAAATTTCCACAACTACGGCCATATTTTTATACTCGCCTTATTGGTGATAAGACATATATGAAAATTATGATGGGTTCACCACAATTAAAAATTAAAAATTAAAATGAAATTTATACTAATATTAGATAATGATAACTCCAGTAAAATTACAACAAATTGCACATTTATTAACATGTTATACGAATGCTATTATGTTCATGATGATTATACGCTAGATACTAAAATACTAAGTATATTAGCAGCTGAACCTTACCAACAAGTTATTTTGTTTGGTCAGAATAACACGTGTAAACGCACTTTAGAAATAGCAGATAAATTTGGATATTCTTTTATTTTAGTTGATCCTCCTGAATTACTGTTGCCTAAAATTTGTTGGAACATAGATGCTCCTGGACTTATTTTTTCTGATAATAAAAAAATAACAGAATCTAATATTAGTGATTATTATAAAGTAGTTTTTGCCGAAAGTGTAAAGGCTAATAAAGAATTAATTGAAAATTATGTTAACAATATGAGATAATAAATTATGGAAAAATTAAATAAAGAATTACTAAAAGCTATTGCTGAATTAATAAAAGAACGTAGGGAGTCAAGATGATTAAATTAATTGACATTGAACATTTAAGTAATGTTGTACGTTGTACAAATTGTAATAGCGATCATAATATAACCTTTGATGAATTTGACGTTTATGGTACTATATCTTTTAAATGTCACTTCTGCAAATACCCAATAATCACAAAATATAAAAAACCTTTACAACTTCTTTTAACTTAATTGTTGACAAGACCGTCAATATTTGATATAATATATACTGAAAATAAAATTGAATCAGAGGATTAATAATGTCTTTATTAGAACAACTAAAAAAAACTTCAAAATTAAAAAACACTTCGTCATTGGATAAATCTATATTTTTTAATGACAAATCAGAAACAACAACCCGCTCGTATGCATTAAATCTTGCATTATCTGGTAAATTAACTGGCGGTTTGACATCAGGGGTAACTACAATTGCAGGCCCTGCTGCTACATTTAAAACAACACTTTCACTTGTCGCACTTGAAGCATATATGGCTCAAAATAAAGATGCGATTTGTTTGTTTTATGATTCTGAACACGGTACCCCGCCTGAATACGTTGAAGACGCTGGTATTGATCCAAGCAGAGTTTTACATTGCCCTATAAAAACAGTTGAAGATTTAAAA
>Ga0307985_10002229_pt1 | contig 10902 bp, 12 predicted proteins | sample EllFjometageno80_FD_203155 | JGI IMG/M metagenome (GOLD analysis project Ga0307985, IMG submission 203155) | Marine microbial communities from Ellis Fjord, Antarctic Ocean - #80 | ecosystem: Environmental > Aquatic > Marine > Unclassified | place: Southern Ocean | collected 2014-10-09 | reverse complement strand
GCCCCCCCCCCCCCCCCCCCCCCCCCCCCCCCCCCCCCCCCCCCCCTGGCTGCGAGCGCGAGGGCGCTTTGAAAGGATCTGGGAGAGATGAAAAAGAGATGCCAGGGGCGACACCCCTCAACACACACGTACACACACGTACACACACGTACACACACGTACACACACGCACACACACGCACACAGCTTTGTTCAAGATCATGTTGCTATTTGTTCAAGTTCAAACCATTTAGTGTTTTTAACCTAACCTTGTACCCCCCCCTCTCCTTGCGCTAGTGGTCGTGCAAGTACATGTCCAGGTCTTCCATGGTGATCTCGCCGCTTCCATCGGCGTCCATGACCTCGAACTCCGTCTCGACCCGCTCCACGTCCTCCGCGTTCAACAGCCCCATCAGCATGAGCTTCCTCACCACGAACTCCGTCTTCTCAATCCTTCCATCCCCGTCAACATCGAACTTCTCGAAATCCTCCTTCGTAATCTTCTTACTCAAAATCCTCTCCAACGTCTCCCTCTGCTTCGCATCAACGAAATAACCCGCAATGTGCGACAGCACGTTGCCGATTGCCACGACGCCGACCAGCAAGTACAAGCACGCGAACCCTCGGCCTGCGTTTGTGACTGGGCTGATGTCTCCGTATCCCACGGTCGTGCTCGTGACCACGGCGAAATAGAAACAGCGACCCATGGAAAGGGACTTGCCGCTGTCCAACCAAATCAGAAGCATTCCCAGCCCCAGCACGATCGCTGCCTGAATGATGCTGGGCAACAACTTCCAGACTCCCTCGGGAAGATGAAGCTGAGCCCTCCTGCTGAGGGCTCCGCCCGCCGCCACAACACCTTTTATGGTGGACCTGGCGCTGCCACGATTCGCAGTGTGAGAACGGCCACGTGCAAGTGTGTGGCGCAATGGGTGTGGCGCAATGGGTGTAGCGCAATGTGTGTGGCGCGCTCAACGTTCGCTAGCCGCGTGCTGAGCCGCTCGTGCTCAGCCGCTCGTGCTGAGCCGCTCGTGCTGAGCCGCTCGCGCTGAGCCGCTCGTTCTGAGCCGCTCGTGCTGAGCCGCTAGTTCCGAGCCGCCCGTTTTGAGTCGCTCTTCCTGGGCCGCTCTTCCTCAGCTGCTCTTCCTCAGCCGCTCGTTCCTCGCCGTTCGTTTGTTCCTCGCCGGTTGCTTGTTCCTGCCGGCCGTTGTTCACAGCGCAGTCCTTCGCAGCGCGATTCGCATAGCCTCAAATATCCTATGCATGTGTGCTTACTGTGCCGTCAGCGCCCCGTTTTAAACGTCGTCTTACCTCGTCTTGCTCCTCTGCAGCTGCTCAGTGGCTTGCTTCTCAATCGCGCTGTGCTTCGCTGCCGCCATGGCCGCGTCGTGCGCCGCCACAAGCTCCGCCGCGATGATGCCCAGCGCTGAGCCCATCAGCATTATTCCAAACAGAACGAAGAACGCCGTGAACCAAACCATGTTGTCACTGCTCCAGACTGAATCAGATTCACACTCCCCCAGCTCCTCCTCCTCCGTAGTACACTGCCCGCAACTCGTAATGTTACAGTGATCCCCATACCCCACAGTCGTAAGCGTCACCACAACAAAGTACAGCGCCTCCAAAGCCGTCATCCTCCCATACCTGCTGTAAACGCACACACCAAAGGCAAAGTAGGAAATGGTGAGACTGGAGGCCCACCGGAACATGGCCTTGGAACTCTTTGATAACTCCTCGTCCTCCTCGTGCTGTAGTTCCTTCGACAAGTTCGCAGTGGCGCCCTTCTTCAACGCAGCGCCCCCCCCTTGGTTACTCCCTTCACCCTGTGCTTTTTTCGGAGGTGTTGCCTTTCTGGTTAGGGACTTTAAGTTGGAGTCACGGCCGGAGATGGGCGCGACTTGACTGTGGCCGATGTGCCCGCGACTGTTGTGCGTTGCGCCGCTAACGGCTTGGGTTATTATGTGCATGCCACTGAGAGGGGAGAGGGGGGGGGCAGGGAGACCTTGCCCGGGGGTTGGGGTTGGGGACCAGGGGGGTCAGAGGACAAGGCCGGTCAGAATGCGACGTCAATGTTCGCCCTGATAAAATCGTTCTATTCTGTTGAACGGTAACGCCTCGGCCTCGTGCTCTAGTCACGTAAGTTCTGCCCAGCTCTAAAAACGTTACTGAACTCGTGTACTGTACACAGGATGGGCAACTGGACGGACGGTCCAAGACATCTTTTGATCTCATATGCGGGCCGCTCAGCCAGCGCCGCTCCTTACAGCGCCACTGGTTAAGCCGTGCAACTTAGCGTTTAATTATCTAACGTTTTTCGAATTGTGTTATTTTGCCATGTCCCACGCGCTGCTGCTGCGACATGCTGCCATTCCAAGCCACGCAACCACAAACACACTTACCGTCACCCCATCTTATCACACTGTGTGTGCACTGCCTTCGCTCGTGTCGCGCCAAATAACTACAGTAAATAAAAACGAGTCGATAAAAACGGATAAAAACTGGCAGGGCATCAGTTCATTTATCTAGACACCATGGCTACCTTTCTGGCACTTATTGCCGTATCGCTACTTGCCTATGTCGAGGGCGCCGAGCTCGCTGTGACTTGTACTAGCACTTCCTACAGCAGCTGTTCTTTCGGTCCGAGTTTGACTTTACCCCTCATTGGAGGGGGCAAAGTTACAGCAACATATTCCCAGGAGTCATTGGATAAGTCTGGGTGGCATAAACTCAGTATCACGGCTGAGCCTCCGGCGCACGACGTTGCTTTATCGACGTTGCTCGCGACTTATTTCAGCGCCGGTGTCGCCGAAGGTTCTCTCACTTGCCAAGAGATCCACCAGTATTACTCCAACTTCTACACTGCTACTTTCCCAAACGGCGGACCGAACAAGCAAGTCACGGAATTCATACACGACAACGACATGTACGTGCGCAAGATGGTCGCTGAGAACCTCGCCGCCGAGACGCCGAGTCTGCATTTTATTGCAGTTGCCCAGATTTTGGCGCAACTTGATGGGATTGTCGCTGGTTACCAGGTGAGGAAGCGACGCGCTACAAGCAACGTGTTTGTGGCCCTTTTCTCTCTCCGCTTTCTTTTGTTCGCACCGTGTTTGTACTCTTCACGCCGCTTTCTTTTGTTCACACCGTGTTTGTGGCAGCACTCGTCCTGCGCTTATTCACCGCTGACCACCGCCGAGTTCCTCCTGCTCAACCTAGACGGCGACCTGTTCGACCTCACCGTCGCCTTCCCCGACCCGCCGCCCACCCCTGCCGAGTCCCAATACACCTCTGCCCTCGAAATCCTGAACAAGCTTCTCTCTCCCCTCGTGAAGAACGTCGTGCCTCCAACCATCGCCCCGCCCGCCCACGTCCTCCGCTGCTCAGCTCTATTTAAGGCGACTCTCGACGACGTCTTCTTCGGCCACACGACCTGGGACACCTACGCCACCGCCGCCCCCCGCGTCTTCAAGTCCATCACCCTCCCCGTCCTCCATGCCACCGGCGCTAAACTCTACAGCAACTCCTTCTCATCCTCTCCAGGTGAGTTTGCTGCAAGGAAGCGAGTCCTAACAGAAACGCGCCGGCACGAGCGAAGCGAGATTGGCGAAGAGGATGTGCATTTGGCGAGCGAATAGCACGTTCTGAGCTGGTCTTTTTTTCATTCCACACTCGTGAATAGCACGTTCTGAGCCGGTCTTTTTGTGCAATGGGCTTGCGAATGTCGCGTTCGTTCGCCGGTCGTTCCGCGCTCGCGAATGGCGGCTCGAAACGCTAGCGCTCGAACGTGTGCTGCCCCCTCGTTTACGCATTGCTCGCTCTGCTAGAACGCCGATCATCAAAACACGCTGCCCCCTTGCTCACACCGACTTCGCTCGCAGGGTTCGTCGCGAGCATCGACGACTACTACGTCATCTCGGGCCCCGCGGACCTCACTGTGATTGAGACGTCGCTCAGCGTGTACGACAAGACCGCGTACGCGGCGCTCACGCCCAACTGTCTGTTCTGCTACATGAGGAGTATGGTTGCGAACATGTTGGCCGGGAGTAGTGGGGCCGTTAACCCGGCAGAGGAGTGGACTGAAGTGTTTGCCGAGCACGCGAGTGGGACTTATAACAATCAGTGGATGGTGCTGGATCGGTCGAGGGTTGGACAGACGGAAGGCTTGTTCTGGGTGCTTGAGGAGGCACCGGGAGTAGTGGTAGCGATGGATCAGACGGCGACGCTGATCTCGGATGGTTATTGGCCTAGCTTCAATGTGGCGTATTACAGCGCCGTCAGGAACGTTGTTGGGGAGATTGACAGCTACACGGCTGCTCCTCGCGCGGAGCTTTTCAGGGAGCTGCAGGTGAGGCGAGCGAAGCGAATAAGAATATGCACGCGGCGAAAAGGATCGATGGCCAACGAGGAACAATCGGGACTGGTATGCCCAAAGCTACCGGCTGAAAACATGCTGTATGTGTGTGGTGTTCGCTCGCCTACGTGCCTTCCCTCCTCCTTCTCATCCCCCCCCTTCGCTCTTGCAGTCCAGCGTAAGCGACATGGAGTCAATGCGCACTGTTATGACGTGGAACGACTACTTGCACGATCCCGCGTCGCAAAAGGACCCGTACAAGACGATTATGAGCAGGGCCGATTTGAGGGCGTTCCCGATGACGCCGGGGGCTAGCGGCGGGATCGATACCAAGGTTGGGAGCGTTGGGAGCGGGTCGGTGACAAGCGCGAGGGTTGGCATGACGTACCATCCAGAGAAGGGCGTGCCCGTGTTCTCTTGGGACGCGCCGGAGAACGCGGGGTTAGCGAGAGAGACGCCGCACGAGGGACACCCAGGAACTTTTGAGTTCGAGTTTGACGAGTTTTAGACGTTCAGTTATCGAAACAAAACATCGCATTGCAACGGCAACGGCAACGGCAACTCAATGAGCAACACGAACTTGTACACTGTTACTGGTTTACCAGAGTGTATGCACCTAGCTGCGCTGCTGGTGAAGGACACTGTGATGCGGAGGTACTACAGAGCATTGTTAGGAGGGGCTGTGGTCGGCATCGTTTTGGTCGTGTACAACGCGAGCGACACCCACCACTGGGCACTCTATCAAACTCGAGAGAGCGCGAGAGAGTTTATTATGCGGAACTTCAATTCGGAGATCGAGCCACCTTCACTTGAGACGACTGAAGACGGGAACAGAGTCGATTTTATCGTGGCCTGTCGCCCCTCCTACTACGAGCCCCAAGCAGCGCTCGACTGGCTGCGCAGGCTGGAGCTCGACAACCCGATCTTCGCCGAGGCGCGAAGAGAGCCGGCGACGAAGCCGGCAAGACGAATCGTGGTTCGACAAGGTGCTGGCGAGGATCAAGTTCTACAGAAAGATGGCGGCGAGTCTGTGGTCACGGTGACGGCGTACCTCGAGAACCTGAGAGCAGAGCTTCAGCAGCGGAGCGAGAGCAGGCAGCTAGTGCGCCAAGAGTCTCTCGATTACAAGCGACGCGAGAAGAGAGAATAACGCGAGCTAGACATTTAGACAGAAACAGCATCAATTTAGTAGCTGAACAATTGAATCTCTCTATTTGCCCCCGATCTCTCCCCGCTTCAACTGCAGATTGTTGTACTTCTCCTTGACCTGATTGTACATAGGGAGCTTGGTCATGTTCCTCTTCTCTAAGCTGGCCAGCTGCGTCACGCACAGCTCCAAGCTCCTGTCGATCGCCCTGATAGCATCAGTCGCGTTGGTAGCAGCCGCGGCCACTGTGTTGGTGATAGCCGCACACCTCTCTCCGAACCTTAAACTCTGCATCGACGAGTGTTAGAGGAAGTTCGACAAGGCCGACACACACCGCTCGCTTCCTTACCTGCAACGTCTCGTTTGCGTGATCGTCGTCCATCCTGCACGCAACGATGGCTGTTGTCCTGCTGTTCCCGCCCAGACTATTCCTCAAGATGGCAGTCAGCTTGGACTCGAAGTACGGCACGTGGCTCTTCTTCTCGACAAGCGCGCTCACGCACTTACCTAGCACCATGAGACTCGTGTTGATGTTGATGGCCTCGGCCTTGTGCACGCCCTCGACCTGCCGAGCGAATCGAGAGTTAGGAGGGAGAGCGGTCGCTTTGAGTGTATCGATCTGCGCCAGTCATTCTTTTTGGCGCCAGTCACCGCTCTGCTCACTCACCTTGCTCTTCTTGAGCCTCTCACTTCCAGCCAAGTCAACAATGTGCAGGCAGCTAGAGACGAGAGAGTCCTTCACCGTGTTCCTCTGCGCGATGTTGAACACGAGGACGCTATGCGATCGACTGCTCCGCTCGTTCATGGCCGTCGCGGCGCGCTTCTTGTTCTGCTCCGCGAGCACCAGCAATTCGAGCATGCGCGGCAGGCTGGTGACCGACTCACAGCGAGCGCCCTGCAGAAGAAAGAAGGGCGTGTTAGATGGGTGAATGGGGGCGAGGGGGGATGGAAGGTAAGGGGGAATTGGGCCGGTCGTGTTTAGCCGATCGTGTTGAGCCGATCGTGTTGAGCCGGTCGTGTTGAGCCGGTCGTTCTCGCCGGTCGTTCTCGCCGGTCGTTCTCGCCGGTCGTTCTCGCCGGTCGTTCTCGCCGGTCGTTCTCGCCGGTCGTTCTCGCCGGTCGTTCTTGCCATTCGCTCTCTTCGGCGCCCTCCCCCTCCCCTCCTCTCACCTGCATCATCTCGCCCCTCATGTGCACCTCGTTCGTGGAGCCCAGCAAGCAGGTGATCTGCTCGTTGTAGATCTGAACGTACTGGACGGAAAGCGTGGAGATGACGTCCCCCTCCCCCTCTGCTCTGTCGTTCAGACCGAGACACTCGCAGATCTCCGCGCACGCCCTTACTGCGAGCCCAACGTCGCCCTTCCTCACGCTTCTCGCTACGTCTTGAACGCTGACGCCCTCCCTCTTGGCCGTCTCGACGGCGTTTAGCCAGCACTCCAGCAGCACGCCCTCGGGCCCGAACATGGTGTGAGTCTTCCCGCTCCCCGTCTGCCCGTACGCGATCAGGCACGCGTTGAGCCCGTTCAGCGCCGACACGACGGGCGCTCTGCCGCACTGCGCGTATACGTCCGTCTGCGTGGAGTTGGGGGCGAAGCAGCCGCCGCTCATGAGGAAAGGGCGGATGCCGCGGCCGTCGATGTGCATGAGCACACGAGACTTCTCGATGGCGAGGACGCGCGCGTCCTTCTTTTGCGGCCCGTTGACAATGTTCGCGAGGCTCTCGGTTTCGGTCTGCGCCTTGGCCACCGCGGATAGCTTGACATCGGCCTCGGCGTGGACCGATGGGTTGGGTTGGGCCGGCGTCTCCGAGGGAGGCGGCGCGTTCTCGTTGGCGGTTTCCTCCTGCCACACACATGTGTGAGCCACACGCATGTGTGAACAAAGGTGGGGCGATGGAAGTAGCAACAAGCAGCGCATGTTTTGCGGCTGAACGACTGGCTCGCGTTTTCTGGGCCGCTCATAGCGCGTTTTGGGCCGCACTGTTTGCGCAGAGAAAGCGCTCATGCCTACACTACACGCGCCCTCGCAGTTCGCCCGCGCTTTCCTGTTCTGCAAACTCGTTCTTACCTCCTCCTCCTCGCCCCACTTGTTGAACCGCTTGGGGCGGTTCTTGCGCGCCTCTCTGACGCTCGCCTGCTCCTCAGCCAGCTTCAAGTCCGTCTCGAGCCGGTCCGCCTCGAGCAGCGCCTGCAGGATCTCCGGCGTGATGTCCCCGCCCATCTCCGTGAGCGCCTTGGTGTCGTCCGCCGCGACGCGGAAGTCGTCGGTGCCGCTAGTGTCGTCGTGGAACGCCTGCTGTTTGGCGGCGCGCCACTCTTCGAGCTGCGTTGTGAGCTCTTCGCACGGCAGAAGCTGGGCGGGGGTGAGCGGCGTGCCGTCGAACGGATCCGTGCGAGCGCTCTTGAGGTGCGCCAGGATGATCTTCCGCTCCGACACCTTCCCGCTGGACGGTAGTTTGACGGGATCGCTCATGACGCCGCCCATCAACGGGTCGATGAACTCGGCGGGCAGGGACTTGCCAATGGTGGCCTGGCCCCTTTGCTTGCGGAGCAGGCGCAGGCGCTGGTGCAGCGGCAGGAGGATGGCGGACTTCTTGCGCTCGCCCGGCCGGAAGCGGGAGGCGACCTGAATCTTGAAGTCGGTAGAGGGCGGAAGCACGGGCGCGGTGCCGTCGTCCGTGGACGCTTGAACCGGCGCCTGGGCCCACTTGTGCCTCGCCGGGAACAGCTGCTCAAAGAAGATGCGCTTGAAGGAGCCATGGATCTTCTCCTCGGTGGGGTACGGCAGGTACAGATCGTGCACGCGCGCCAGGGCGTGGCAGCCAGTGTACCAGTACGGCTCGGAGGTCGAGGCGTGGGCGCTGAAGGCTTTGGCGACGAGCGGGAGCACGCCGAAGGTGGTGGGGAGCAGGTACTCCAGGGTGTTGGGGTGGAACAAGTACCTCTCAAGAGAGGTAAACGTGTTGATGGGGGTGCTGGTAAGAGTGGTGTTGGACTTGGCAGCGGGCGACTCAAACACAGCGACCAGGTAGTTGGACTTGGACTTGGCAGCGGGTGACTCAAGCGCTGCGACCAGGTCAAGTTCATCGTTGCTGATAAGGGGTGTGCTTGACTCGTTGGTGCTGGACTTGGCAGCAGGTGACTCAAGCGCCGCGACCAGGTCCAGTTCGTCGTTGCTGTACCCACGTCCAGTAAGTATATCGGGCTGCTCCGGTGTCGCAGGGGGTTCGAGATTGAGAGATGTGAGAAGGGAGGCGGTTGTTGGAGTGAAGGCAGTGTGTGGTTTCTTGGTGGGACTGGGGGAGGGTGGCATGTTGGCGTTGAGTTTCGTAATGGGCAATGGCTGGAGAATGTTGCTGATCATGGCGACGGCGAAGAGTAAGAGAACCTGGGACGCACACACGTGTTAGTTAAGAGTCACCTGTGATGTAGATTTCTAGACATATCCGGGGTCCGGGCGAATCAAGTGAGTTAATGCGGAGAGTGGCCTTGTGTTTGTAGGCGATTTTTGCTGTGGTTGCATGGCAGCAGTGAAGGGACGAGAGTATCGAACGGTGTGGCGGCCATTGTCGGCGTGAAATGGGACCCCGGAAGTGTTAAGAAAAAGCAACATGAGAGAGAACAAGGGAGGGGGGGGCGGACGAATAGTGACGTTCTGGATCATCACATCCTTGTTAAAAGGGGGGGCGATGCTTGCAAGAGCGTCGAGATGATGGTCAAAGTGTGGTCTCTCCTTACTTGTTCTTTCGTTTATGTTCCCAAGAGCCAAAACACAAAACACCCTGGACGAGATTCAGCAACGGATTCATTGTTGGTCAGCACCGGTGCGCCGCTGATGGCAAGCTACACAAAACGACGCCTGTCTCGCTTATCTTGCTGTAATCGTCGTCGTCGGTCTCGTTATTAAATGCCGGTTAATTTACCACTTGACAGTGCCGCTACGGCCGTATACAATGGCGACGAACTCCCATCCGTCCCACCACTATAGCCACCGTCCCACCACTATAGCCACCGTCCCACCACTATAGCCACCGTACTCCCTTCGCACCAGTGGCGTGGTTGGTCATGAAAAGCACTCTCCCACCCCACACCTTGCCCCCCTTCTCAGATTCGTCTCCATATTCGCGTTCGCATAACCAGTTCTTGGATGTTGCAGCCCGCGCCGCACACATCAGCGCGATCGGGTCTGCATCTCAAGCGATGCCTACAATTGTAGTATAAAGTACCCGAGCTAACGTAAGATAAACCATTTCCGTGGATACGCATTGTGTTTACCGAGTCCAACCCCCCCTCATCGAGCTGCCCTTTCAACGGCAGCCTCCCCCGTCTCTCCTTCCCCCATTCGTTCTCATATCCGGTGTCACCAGTTCCATGACCCAAACCACCTTGTATTCCCAGCCGCATTCGAAGCCGTTGCCTTGCAGAACTGTGTCACAGACACGTCGACCGCCAACGCTTGGACCGTGTTCAATGATCGCAAAGCGAGCTAAGCGTATAGTGCGGTAATCACACACACAGTAACCCTAGCAGCAGTAATTCTTATTTGCTTGCATACACACACCCAGTAACACTACTTAGGTAGCAGCTCTAACTCTTATTTTCCTGCAGAGCCATGTTCCAGCGCACTCTTGTCGCCCCGCATGCCCGGCGATCCATGCCCCTCGCACGATTCCCCTCATCCCTACCTGCCTCAATGCTGCCCAAGCGCACCTTGCCAGTCCGCTCCTCTATCCCAATCCACGAGTTCCCTTCTGCTACTCGACACAACTCCCTTAGGCTTCCCACCTGGTCTTACATCAAAGCTTTCCCGGAGCGCTCCCCCTTCGCCACCAACATGCTAATGGCCACCTTCAAGACTTCCCTAGCTGACCTCGTGATTCAGAAGACGGAGGGCAGAGAAATCGACTGGCGACGGAACGCCATCTTCGCCGCGTTCGGAGCGGTGGCGCTCGGTGGACTCCAGTGGGTCGTGTACGTCGAGGGGTTCAAGCGGCTGTTCCCAGCGTGCGTCAAATTTGCAAGCTCCCCGTGGGCCCAGAAGCTCAAGGACCGCGCTGGACAGAAGGCGTTGATCGGGCAGACCGTGGTGGACAACTTCGTGTGGGCGCCGTTCGGGTATTTCCCGCTGTTCTACGTTTTCAAGGAGTCCATTCAGGGCGGGGACGACTTCGAGATCTCCTGGTCTCGCGTCAAGTCCGGACTATCCAAGTGGCGCGATAATTTTTTCCCCGACGCCGCCGCCATGGCAATGGTGTTCGTTCCCGCCGACATTCTCATCTTCACTGTGCCAATGTGGGTCAGGCTACCGCTCTGCCACTCGATCGGATTCGCGTGGTGCCTCGTCCTGAGCGCGATGCGCGGCGGCAAGATTGAGGATAAGGCGGACGAGGACGCGTTCAGAAAGAGGAGGATGGAGACAATCGGAG
>Ga0307985_10002228_pt1 | contig 10906 bp, 7 predicted proteins | sample EllFjometageno80_FD_203155 | JGI IMG/M metagenome (GOLD analysis project Ga0307985, IMG submission 203155) | Marine microbial communities from Ellis Fjord, Antarctic Ocean - #80 | ecosystem: Environmental > Aquatic > Marine > Unclassified | place: Southern Ocean | collected 2014-10-09 | reverse complement strand
CCCCCAAAAGCGCCCCCAGAAAGAACGTGCTGAACAGCCAGCTCACAGACATGACCAGCGTCATGAACACCCCGAACTTGTAGAAGAACAGCGTCTCACTGAAGCACATGATCGCGCCGGCGATGAACGTCGTGAACGCCGCACTGGTGACGCTGACCCCCATCACTGTCAAGCTGCTCTTCACCTTCTGCTCCCTCGCCGACATCTCCTCTCCTTGGACCACGGGCGCGTGCAAGTACGCGTGGCTGTAGTGCGCGACGAAATCAACCGCCATGCCGACCGCAACGCTGAAAATGATGCTCTCGAGGATGTTCAGCTCCCATCCGTCCAGCACTAGAATGCCCACGCACGTCCCCGTGATGAGCACGATCGCGAGGCACGAGTAGAGCACGATGACGATGTTCTGCGTCGTGAAGAGCAGCACAACGAACGCCATGATGGTGCTCGCTACCATGCTCTGGAACGCGCCCGCTCCGATGCTGCTCTGCAAGTCGTAGAAGGACATCTCGCTGACCATGAACCCGCCCCGCAGCCCCGTGCCGAGCGGCGCCCCGCCGCCGATGCAACCGGTGTCCTTCAGCGGATCGCACGCAATGCGGCTCTCGAACGCGCTCAGCTCTTTGTACAGCGCGTCCGACTCGGCGAACTTGTTCGTAAACGGCACGTTGCTCACGAAGCTCACGACCAGCGCCTTGACCTCTCCAGAGCGGTCAATGTCGAACCACGCGCCTGGGTCGGTGTCGCCGTACTTCATCGCGTACTTGTTCAGGCACGGCCCGAACTTGTTCTCCGTCATGGGCCAGCTCGGCTCGGTTTCCCCCGTGGCGTCGTACCCGCAGCATTCCTCCGCTCTGCGCGGCGCGAGGCGCTCCCACCCCGGCTGCGTCGGGTCCGGGTTGTTGTCCGTCTGGTTGCACGGTATCGTCACCCAGTCCCGGAACGTCTCCATGAAGCACTTCTCGTACTTCGCCGTCTCCTTCGTCACCTCCAGGTACCACGACTGCTCGCGGACCTTAGAGCACGAGCGAAGCTAGGTGTGAACAAGAGGGCGGCGTGTTACGATCAGCGGGCTTTGGTGCAAACTCGCTCTCGCTTCGCTCTCGCTTCGATCTCGCTTCGCTCTCGCTTCGCTCGTCGCTCTCGTGTCTGCGCGCTCTCTCACCTCCTCGCAGAAATCAATGAGCCACTCCTGACTAGCCTGCTTGGAGATCTTAATATCGACCCACTGCGGGTCGCCGAAGTCCGACGGGTCCATCCAGTCCCCGGTGTCAATGGGGTCCAGTCCCCAAACGAACGAGACGGGGAAGAACGCGCGCGCTCCTCCCGCTCCCGCCAGCCCGCCCTGGTTGAAATACATCTGGTACTTCATCTCGTATTCCTCCATAATGTGCCCCCCGTGGAACAGCTGGAAGTCGCCGGTCTTCGGGCGCGGTAGCCCCTGCGCCGCGTACGTGAAGAACCCTCCGATTCCTCCGAAGAGCAGAATCCACGCCCACCGGCCCTTGAACAGCACTGGGTGGATCTTCTCCTCGAAGAGCTTCTCGCCCAGCCCCAGCTCGTCCGCCTTCTTCGCCTTGCAGCACGGCAGCGTCTCGCACTTGCCCTTGAAGAACGGCTCGATGTAAATGTGGTTCAGCAGTACCACGCTCGGCAAGTACGTGATCATGAGGAAAAAGTCTGCGAGCACCACGATGCCGGTGTAGATGCCGAAACACTTGAGCCCGGTGATGTTGCTCACTGCGCGAGGTTAGAAAGAGGGGCATGACGTGTGAGTATCAGAACATGCAAGCGGGTAGCCTCTCATGTGTATGGGCGCTCACCTGCACTCGCAAAGAAGGCGAAGCTCGTGGTCATGGACGTCACGAGCATTGCGCCGCCGGCACGCTTGAGCACCCACGCCATCCTCAGGTGGATCTTCTTGGCGTTGTCGCCCGTCATCATGACCTCGCTCTGCTTCCACGCGTCCATGAACACGAAGACATCGTCCGCGCCGATGCCGATGACGATGAAGACGCCGACGAGGTTGAGGAAGGGGAAGAACGGGAGCCACATCACGCACATGTAGATGAAGTAAGCCACGCCGAGGGCGCTCAAGATCTCAATGTACGCCAGCGTCGTCACAAACAGCGAGCCGGTCTGCAGCCACATGAGAATGTAGATGGAGAAGAAGGCCGCGCCGGCGAGCGCGCCGTCGGTGATGAGCTGCTCGTTGAAGAGCTCGAACTTGATGTTGAAGTCGATGCCAACGACCTTGACCCCTGCCGCGCCGACGTCGTATCCCTCCTCGAACACTTCCTTGTACAGGTCCATAAGCCATTTCGCGCCGGGATCGCCCGTCACGGCCAGCTTCATCGCGGTGAGCGGCTGCCCCGCTGGGTCCTTGTACTCGTGGTGCGCCAGAGCGTTGAACACGTCGTACGCCATGTTCCCGTTCCAGCACTCCGCGGGAACGCCGACTTTGTTCCTGCAGTCAGGGTCCTCGACGTCGTCGTCCTCGCAGGACGTCAGGGTGTCGGATTCGTGGTAGGCGCTCGAGCAGTTGGCCAGCAGCTGCTTGAACGATTGCACGTCGGGCTCGGTGATCTCCAAGCACGACGCCTTGTTCGCCAGCTGGGCGACGTAGTTGGGAATCGACCGCGACTTGCAGCACTCGTATTCGCTGGTGTTGAAGTTCATCTTGGTGATGCAGTAGAACGGGTTGAAGTCGACGCGATCGCGGATCTGCTCGTCGAGCTTGCAAACCTGCTGCAGGACGGGGAGAGTGAGCAGGTCGCCCGTGGACTCGAGAACGATCTGCATCTGCTCGGAATCGCTAACGTAGCGATTGACGCTGCTGCAAAAGAGCTCGGGGCGTTTGCCCGAGAGGGTGCGGGGGAGGGAGGAGGAGGCTGAACTGAAATCCGCTTCCATGAAATCCATGAAGCCGCCCACTGCGAGAGGCGAGTCGTAGTCCAAGTCGTGCAGTCCGAAGTCGCTCTGCTCGACAGTCCCCAGCCGCCGGTTCTTGATCTTTCCCGTCTGGTTGTAGTAGTCAATAGAACAGTACTTGGGCTCAGGCCTTGACCCGTCGCCGTCCCAGTCCTCGTGGTTCGCGTCGTCGTCGTCCTGGTTGTTGGCCCAGCGATGCCACGTCCTCACGCCGTTCGGGAACGTCGAAATATCCCCCTCGCACTGCGCATCCTGCAAATGCCGCTCATACGCCTTCCCCATACACACGTGTGAACAAAGGTATTCGGCGGTGTGACCAAGGGGTATGCGTGTTCTTACTCACCTTCATCTTGCCCCCAATAACAGTGCCCCTCGGCTCAAACCCCTTGTCCGCCTTGTTGAAGTCCGGACGATCCTCGCGCAGCACGAACCCAATGCTCGCGAACGTCAGCATCAAGAACCCCGAGATGCAGAAGCACATGCACGGATGGCCCGCGAGGAAATTCGCGTACAGGATCGTCGCTTGACCAGGCTTGACGTGCTCGTCAAAGTCCATGGCGAGCTCGCGGGCGTTGCGCTTCTTGCCGTGGCGGTGACCCTTCTTGGATTGACGCTTCTTCTTGTGGTCGGCAGGAGCGGGGGGGGGAGGAGGGGGAGCGGCGCCGGCGATCCCTGAGGACTTGGTTTTGGAGTAGATGGCATTCATTTGAACTGCACACAAAGGGTGTGAGCAACGCACACACTCGGTGTGGACAAGGGAGGGACACGCATACGATGTGAACACTGCGGTGTGTGTAACAGTGTGGACACTTACCTGCTGGCTCATTATCCATGTCATTGTCCATGACACTGTCGTCATTGAAAGAGTCGTCGGAGCCGTTGAACGAGTCGTCGTCGTCGGCGGCGTCGGGAGGAGAGGGAGCGCCGATGGTGCTGGCGGAGAACGCAACGAAACGGCCAGAAGGGGGGCCAGGTGTAGAGGATATAGAGGAGGCTGGAGGAGGAGGAATGGAGTCCTCAGTGTCACGAGGGGAGGGAGGAGGGGGAACGTCATCAAATCCCGCCGGCTTTTCCCACTGCGACGCGCCTGTGATACTGTTCTCGTAGTACACGTTTCCTGAGGAGGGAGGAGGTTAGAAGGAGGAAGATTGGCAGAGGGCAGGTAGGTTTTAACGGAGATATGATTGGAAGTACTTGCCGTCATCAGCGTAGAGCTCTTTCCATTCACTCATGAGGGCGACAGCTACAGGAAGGACGCAGCGTGGGGTCAGAAGGGGCTGACGGGTGCGGGGGGGGGTTCAAGCAGCAGTTATTTCAGGAGATCTTGACACTGAGAAATCAACACTGTAACACTGCCTTAAAGATGTAGCCATTTGATATAACATAAAACTGTGGATACCTGGCGTTTTAAAGCTCTACCTTCGGAATGAAAGCGTCGACTCTCTGCAGCAACTCCTGCGCTTTCTCTCGCACCCCTTGGTGATCGGGGAAGTTAATGACCGCCGTCTGCGCAATCCCGCACGCGCCGTTGTCGACAACGAACTTGCTAAGCGCGTCGGAGCCCTGCGCAAGATTGCTCAGCCCCCACAGCGAGTAGTACTGAATCTCCTCTTCGTCCTCAAAGTTCACCATCGCCGCAAGCAGCGCCCCCACCGCCCCGTCCGCCGCTGCCCTCTTTCCCGCCGTCGCATCTGCTGCCACGGTAAGTATCGCCCAACAGGCCGCCTTCTGCACCTTGATATCCCCCAAATACCGCTCCATACTCGACAAGATGCTGTCAACGCCACCCTTCGCCGCGATTGACCTTTTCGCCGTGTCATTGTCGTGCGCAACGTTGGTCAGCGTCGTACACGCGTCCTTCTGCAGCTCTGAATTGTCCAAATACGTGCTCATGGCCACCAGAATGAAATCCACCGCCTTCACCGCGATCACGGCCCGGTTATCGCTGCAGCTGAACGCGAGATTGCCCAGCACTCGGATCGAGAAGTGCGCCACCCCGATGCTGCTCGCACCAAACACCTGCATCGCGTTCAGCACGGCATCAATAGCGCCCATCCTTCCAAGGACGACGCGCGCGTCTGTTGCAAAAGAAGTAAGAAGAAGGCGGTGAGAGCAAGGGGGCATACCCATGCGGAGTAACAATACAGCGAGCAATTAATGCACAAGACACACGAGCAGTTCAAGACACACGAGCAGTTCATCACTCACCTTCTTGCGTCGTAAACGGCAGCAGATTCTTCAACCCATGCCGCTGCACACCTTCGTCTTCCGGATACATTCGCATCACATCAACCACTCCCGTATAACCGCAGTCTTGAAGTCCCCGTGCCATCACCTTTCTAGCATCAACTTTGGGGCCAGTGTCCACAATCTTGTCGTCATCAATCCCCTCTGCAATACGGGCTTTGAAGAACAGATCTCGCTCCATGTTCCTTGAGTCCGCGAACAGCTCCCCCGCAGTCTCTTCCGTATGCTGCGGTTCAGGAGTGAAGTCAGAGTTGGTAGAGTTATTGTCATTGTTGTCATTATTGTCATTGTTTGTAGACGTTTGCGGCTTCGAGTCCTCGACGCCGTGCGTTTCATAGTCGGCGAACGCAGGCGTCAGTTCCACCGTCGTCTCCAACTCCTTAGCTTTAGGCGGTGGCAGCGCCTGTATCAGTTCTTTGTAGACCTCCGGGTGTCTTTTCTGGAGTAAAGTTGTTATCGATTGGGCGTGGGCGAGAGAGAGACGGAGTGACTCGATAATTTCGGCTGGGGTGAGCTGGCGGTGGGGCATGTTGTAGAGGTTGCCAAGGAGCTAGCCTGTGTGCCGGTGCTAGGGGTGGGGCAATGACAGAGGTAAGCAGGTAACGCACTCACCACATTATGTAATGCTGGGTTTAATGCTGGGCCGGCTCGCTGTTACCTTGGTATCGATCGCCACACGGACTTGGCTACTTGGCACGGGACAGCACCCATCGCCCCCCCCCTCTTTCGGCCATGGACTTCTCCAAGCTCGCCCCGTCCCTCGCAGATCCCTTCCAACCTTTCCCGACAAAAGCTATACATATCAGGCAGTTCCTGGAAGGTGGAGGAGGCAAGGTGCTGCTCTCCAAGACGTACAACCCGGCGTACGTGCAGCCAGAGTTCTTCATGTCCGGCGACTTCTCTCAGACACAGCTTCCAGCTTACGACCAGTCCGCTGACAAGCACCTCACACCATATCGGAGTCTCCATGTGAAGAAAGGCCATGTTAAGAAGGGCAAAAAGAGGTCCAAGAACGACAAGATTGCAGGCTTTTACACAGCGCAACCGTACTTAGTGCCTCTCAAAACGTCGCCAAAGAAGCAAAGCCCGTTCCGGCTTCCAATGACCGACCGTTACGCTCGGCACATCACTAAGCATTGCGCCAAGCTGCAACAATGCGAGGCAGTGTCCGTCCGGAACCGCACGATTCGCAAGCTGAGGACGCTAAAATTGAGGGCTGGCGGGACAAGGGGTGGGTCTACGGTCACGAGCTTGAGTGGGGATAGCTTGAGTGTTGATACAGGCGATGTTTTAGACCGAGTTCTGGACGTCGTTCTAGACGACGGAGGGAGAGTACCGAAAATGATCACCATCGTTGAGCCGCTGCGGGTTATGCCAAGGGTGCCCGAGACCCCGGCAGTGCCCGCCTCGACAACAGCGCCGACTGTGACCGCCGAGACCCCAACGCCCGCTGCGCCTCCTGCGCCCACAATGCCCCTCAGCTCTGCAATCAGCGAACTCCCACTGGAGCTCGAACTCTACATCCTGTCCTACCTCCCCTCCGCGAGCCTCCTCTCTGTCCTCTTCACGACGCTCGCGCACACCAACCATCGACCGACCTTCCACCGAAAGGCGAACGCGAACACGCTCACCGTGTCCGTTCTCAACACAAACACGCTCGTGAATCGCTGGACTTGCTTCACTACTGCGCATCGGGCAGCGCGGCAGATCAAACTGCAGACAGGTGACTTGACAGTGAACGTGGACGGGAGTAATTACGCGAGTGAGTTGGGTGACGTTGACCAGGACGTGCCAGTTTGGAAGCGGGAGTACGACGAGGAGGACTACGAGAGGATCAAGCAGAGCGACGGGTTGTTGGTGGCGGAGCACATTGCCATGTTCAACAAGCTGGTGGCCTTTGTCAAGGGGGAGGCTGAGGAAAGAGAGGAGGTTGTGGAGAGGGAGGAGGTTGTGGAAACGGTTGAGGAAAGGGTGGTGGAGAAAGAGGAGAGCGCCTTTGAGGTCGAGGAGACGCGCCTGTTAGCTCTCGCGTTGAGCGAGAGTCTTGCGCAACCCCAACCAGCGCCTCCAGCCGGAGTGCTCGAGCGGCTGCTGAACGACACGGCGGACTCTCACGACGATGCGGTGCGGGTTAGGACCGAGGCGCTTCGGGCGATTGCGAGCCAGGCGGTGGACGAGGCGGTAGATTGCGTGCTGCTGAGTCCGGTCGCGAAACTAAAGGAAGTCGACGGAGCCGCAAGGCTGAGCCCCAGCGCGTTCTTTGGCTGCAATGCGTCCGCCGCGCCGCCAAGTGTGCTCCCGCCTGTGCTGCCACCGCTCGCTTGCGTGGCAATGTTCGGCGGCGCCGAAGCCGTCGACGCGGCGTTGCTCGCCGTGCTGTCGAATCCGTTGTCGTCGCTGGTGTCTCATCTTAACTGCGACGGATGCGACGAAATCACGGAGAAGGTCCTGGGAGAGGTGCTGGTTGGAATGCCGAGGCTGAAGGCCGTAAGACTGAATGGCGTTGAGTGCATCACTGCGAAGGTTGCGGCGCTGCTGGGGGGATTGAAGGAGCTGAGGTACTTGGACGTGGGCAACACTGGCCTTACGGAGGACGTGGCCAAGGTGCTGTTCACGGCGCTGGGCCAGGTGGGGTCGGTGCGCAAGTTGAACGTCGCCAACGGCGCGGGCATAACGGACGCAGGCATGCAGGTGTTCGGGGAGACGGTGGCGCCGTACGTGGAGGATTTCAACATGAGCGGGCTCTTCAAGGTGACTGACAAGGGCGTCATGATGATCAACTTTAAGCGGATCAAACGTCTGAATTGGTGCGGCGCTTATAAGATAAGTGACTCGTCGAGGAGGTGGGTGCTGAGCCAGCACAACACGTTGCTGATTTACAATAACTCGAGGACGTTCGGACTGAGGGGCGGGGATGCGGGCGGGTCGGGCCTAGTAGCGGGGCTAGGAGCGGGCGACGTGGTCAGGAACTTGGGCTACTACGACGATTGGAAGGAGGGGGGAGAAGGAGAGGGGGGGGACGAGGGAGAAGAGGGGGGGGAAGAAGCGTTCCGGGCGAGAATGTGTACGGGTTTGTGACCCCCTGTTGACGGATGTAAGGCAGATGTAAGGCAGACGACAAGGCAGATGTAAGCCAGACGACATGGCAGATGTAAGGTATAGTAAGCTAGATCACGGCAGGCGGAGATGTAGGCAGATGCGGCTATGTAAAGTAGCAGTGTATTCACTGTAAAGTGTGTTGCGCTGTAATTGTTCCCTAGACTCGTTACTGGTGCTCACTTCGCCGTGCTTGCTCAGCGGCGCTCGCTCAGTGGTGGTGGAGGGTGGATGACTCGTAGCGCAGTCCGCAGTACTTGCAGATCCCCGCCTTGCCCCCCGCGTTCTCGCTGTAAATGAACTCGAGTGAAATGTACTCCACAGGGTGGCCAAGAGCGCCGCCGCCGCCATCGCACACGGCCGTGTCGCCCTTGACAGAGATGGGAGGGACCTTGAACACGAGGTCCATAGCGTTGGACCTGTGGTGGCCGCCGGGGTACACGCCGTCCGGCCGCTTTTCGTATCCGGAGATGGTCCGGACAGTGGTGGAGCAGGGCTGGCACAGGGGGATGGCGTGGGTGGCGGCCCGGCAAAGGGGGCGGGCGGATAGGGATATGGTGCGTGCTAGCATCGTGAGAGAAATCTGGGTGGCGGCGGGAGGCAAGCGTGTGAGAAGGAGTCAAGGGGGTAGAGGGAGGGTGAGAGGTTAGCAAGGTATTTTGGCAGGGGGGAAAAGAGCGCAATTGAGGGGGCGAACAATGTACGTTCCGTTCGAGCCGCAGCGTCGTAAAGTGAGGCCTGAGCGAGAAGTGTGAGGAGGCGCCATCTCACCAGAGACCCTCGAGCGCAAGCGAACAAAGATGGCCTGCAAAGCAATTGACTACAATATTATTTGCTGAAACCAGCCTAGATCTCACAGACTTCTACACAGACAAAAGGGGCTGGGCGCTGGGCGTGCGGTGCACAGCGCGTTCCAGAGCCACTTCGCACTGGCACTCACACGCACCAAGAGGTGAGAGAAGGGTGGGTATGTTACGCGAGAATAATATATGTTCACTTTATGTTTAATTTAATGAATAATGAACATTGTGAATAAAGGCCGTCACTATCGCATGCAATTCACAACAGGCATGCGAGAATACAATAAGGGATGCACTACCCTGCGGCAAGACACGTTGACAGGATCCGTTGACAGGCTCTCGTGACTTTAACCTTTTCTGCTGGTCCACCTTGCAAAGTTGCCGCTAAAACTTGCGTCCTGCTATCCTCCTACCGCCCACCACACACTGAGCCAACCCTAACTTCCAAGCACCCGACCGCCTGCTCCCTCATTCCTCCTACTCGACTGCTTCAGTCCTACTTCTCAGACCTACTTCTCAGGAAATGCTGACCGTTCTGCTGCTGCTGCTCCTCCTCCTCCTCCTCCTCGCGAGCAGCGTTTGCTCGTTCCTAGCCCCCCCACCTCTGCCGAGAGCGTCTTTCTGTCTTCGCACCTCGGCTGTGCCATCGCCCGGGTCCTCGTCCGATGAGCCTAACGACAAGCTAGACATTGACAAGCTGCTGGACCTTGCAGCAGACCCTAATGGACCGTCTACTGTTGAAGACTTGAAGGCGTCGCTCGCCAGCAAGTTCTCAGAGGCCGAGTATAATATGGCGCGATCACGAACTGACATGAAAGCCAAGATTAAGGAGGAGAGGCAAATCGCCGAGGAGGTTCGGGAGGTTCGTGAGGAAGAGTACTTGGCCGCAGCTGCTAATGTTGACGAGAAAATTGAGGGACTGATCTACAGTTTCGTGGATTCCAAGAGTACCGGTGCGAGCGCTATGCCCTCCGGAGCACAAGTTGGCTCGGCAGCGGTATTCTCTGACCCACAAGATGCCTCAGAAGACGGCTCGGAGGTTGGCATGATATCCTCCAGTTATCCTCCTCCTTCATTCTCCACCAAATACCTCTCGCTCGATCCCAACCAGCCCCCTCCCCCAATCAAGTCGTTGCCGGATCCCTCTTCCGCCCCGCCGACGACGCTGGTTCTCTACGTGGGCAAGATCAGCACCCAGCTCATCTCCTCGTTCGTGTCGTCGCTCAACGTATCCGTGCTACAGAGGCTGGTTCTTCTGTACCCCGACCCGCCCAAGCAAGCCTTCGGGTTTCTCGGAACACCGGACACCTCCGCGCTTGTCATGCAGCTCAAGTCCGCACTCGAGAAGAAGACGCCGAACGATCTGTCCACGGCGACGTTGCGCTTTGTGAGTTTGGGCAATGCTGGTGCCGACAAAGCCGCGCTCCCACACGTCGCGTTGCCGAGCGCCAAGCCAGCGACCTTCGCGAACAGTCTGGCTGCGGGCGTTCTCTGCCCCCCGGGCGCCCTCGTGTATGATCATTTGTCGAGTTTGATGGAAGGGTTGTTGGCGATGGACGTTGTTAACGTAACGCTCGCGGTTTCGAGCGTATCGTCCGCAGCTGTAGGCGAGAGGGAGGTCGCGGCTCTCCTGGCTAAGGCTGCCGGGCCGGAGATTGCTCGGTTCGTGCTGCCGCCGGCGTGCCCGTCACCAATCGACTTTCTCGCAACTTTGTTGGAGCCGCTGGGAGAGGGGAAAAAGGTGTTCAGTATGGGTCTGACGACTGGCGTGACGGTGGTGAAGGAGGATGGCGAGGTGCTGCTTCGATTCAGGAATGACGGCGCATCGAGCGGGT
>Ga0307985_10002227_pt1 | contig 10906 bp, 13 predicted proteins | sample EllFjometageno80_FD_203155 | JGI IMG/M metagenome (GOLD analysis project Ga0307985, IMG submission 203155) | Marine microbial communities from Ellis Fjord, Antarctic Ocean - #80 | ecosystem: Environmental > Aquatic > Marine > Unclassified | place: Southern Ocean | collected 2014-10-09 | reverse complement strand
CCGCACCTTGACGAGGAGGAGAAAGTTCGGTACAAGGAGCAGATCAAGGTGAGGGAGGAGAGGCGGAGGGCGGCGGAGGAGGAAGAACTGTGACAGCACACCGTGACTAATAAGAAAGTATTAAAAGGTTGCCAATTTATATTGTTGCACTTGTGTACTACGTTACTACTTTTTCTGGTGCTTAGCGGGCGTTCCGGGACACATGTCGGGTTCGCGCTTCACGGCGGTCTCGCGCTCGGCAACTTGGACGCGGACACGAGCAACTCGGTGACAGACGCCTTTGGGTTCTTTGACGCAGACGCCGGTCTCTTCTAAAAGTAGTTCCATTGATTGGTTGTGCACACACGTTTTCTTCTTCTGAAGGGTTATCTACGCTTGCGCCGACTTGTGGCCGCCGCAGCGAATGCAGTACTGTGCCAGAGGACCGGTGGTGCGTTTGGCGGAGAATAACAGGAGGCACCCTCCTCTTGCTGCGGCCTCTTGCTGCACGCATGGTAGTACAACGCATGGCAGTACAACGCATGGTAGTACAACGCATGGTAGTGCAACGCATGGTAGTACAACGCATGGTAGTACAACGCATGGTAGTACAACGCGTATAACGTAGCGCCTGGTATTAGCGCACACGGTAGTAATAGTAGTAAATAATGTTGTTGGCAACGTCTTCCCCCAACGCGCGCCGTCTTCCCCCAACGTCTTCCCTTACCAAGGGTTACGCAGTTAGATGAGTTTTGCTAGCTAAATGTCGAGGTTACATGGCAGTCTACTACGTTCCTTTAAATCCCAAACGCCGTCACCGTCGCCGCCACAGCCGCCACCGCCACCGCTGCAGCCCCCACGGCCATCGCACTCGCCGACGAGTCGCCGTCCACTCCCTCCCCCGGGGCAGCGTCGTCCGACGTCACCACGTACTTTCCGTTCGGCATCACGCTGGGAAGCCAATTGTGGCCCACCGACGTTGTGTCACTGACCAAATCAAAGAGTGCGGCCGAACCTTCCTGGAGCGTTTTTGCGTTCGCCTGGCCCGCGGGCACCGCCGCGGCCATCCCCGTGTCCGGCACGGTCATCAGCCACTCGTCCGCCACTGCCAAAGCCCGCGCGTCAGTGAACAGCCCGCCCATCCACGTCACAGAGGCCCAATATATCCCCTCAGTGACTACGCAACTCACGCCGCAGGTGGTGTCGCTGTAGGCGTACTGCCCCGCGCACGGCGGATTCGCACCGCTCGGGTTCTTAAAGGTCCCTGCGTAGCCCCACCCGCAGTTTCCGTTCGCCGAGAAGCTCGCCACCCCGGCGGCGCTGTCGTCCTTCGTGGCTCCCCACTTGGCGGGCCACACCCTCGCCGCGGCGTCCGTGATGAGGTGGAGTGCCTCCTCGGTGGTGGCGTCGCGTTCCGGATCGCAGCCTGTCGCACCGGGCGTGTTCTCCCGGGCACTCGGCCAGGTCGACCGGTCCGTGTTGCTCGCGCCGCGGTTGCTCGGCGTATCGCACGAGTTAGGGACGGCCTCGAAGACGCCTGCACGCGAGCGAAGCGAGCGCAAAAGAAGAGTTAGTTTGGCAGAAGGGGGGATGAAACGGAGTTACTCCGTTAACGGAGTTATCTCCGTTAACGGACTCATGCCACACATATACCCCGCGCCCCCTCTAAGACTTCTCTTCTTTTGCGCCTCGCTTCGCTCGTCGCGCATATGCTTCGCTATGCGCGCTTGGCGCCCCCACCTGTCATCTGCGGCGTCCCTTTTGTGGCTTCCGGCATCTCATCTTCTTCATCGAACGGCACAGCGAGGTAGTAGGTGTTCGCGTTCATGTACTTGACTACCGTTTCGTCGTCCGCCACGCCATCCGCGTCGTTGTCCAAAAGTTGCGCGAGGACGTGAGCGATGTGGTTGCACTTGTCCATGCTGCCCGACCACGCTTTCGCAGTGACGCAGACGGTGACCCCAAACACGCTGGTTGTTCGGCCGCACACGTCGAAGTTGCCAGCACCCGGCACCCACGTGGCTTCAAAGGCGCCCTTCGCGTAAGTCGGCAGCACGATGTCGGCACCGCTGCTGTCCTCACACTCGACAGCACTCACCGCCGAGAAGCACGCGCCGTCCCACTCGCAGCAGCCGACAGCCGCGCACTGCGTGGAAGTGAGCTGTTTGTCTTCGCACAAGGCCTCGCCCGAGGCTGCGAGAGCGACGCCCAGCCCCCCCGCGCTAAGAAGAAGGGTAAGCATCGTGGTGGGCAGAAGGCAGGGGTAGAAGATTCGCTAGCTGGAAGCGAAAAAACGGGGGAAAAACTAAGTCTGGGGGAGAGTTAGTCAGGATGACCTACAAAGCAGCCTGATACGGTCGACCAGACGGGCTACAAACTTCGCAAATTCGAAAGACACCCGCCCCCCTCCACCCACGACTATTTGTTAACCAATCCGCGTCCCCCCACCCTTTATCCATCGATACCTGTAAAATGAACTCTAGAATATCCGGGGTGATGTGTCGGTGGAGAGGATAGGGAGACGAACGAATAACATCTGAAGACGATATCTGAAGACGATAAAGTATACGGTCGCAGCGACATTGACGCCGATTCAACAGTCGCCGTCCCCCGCCCGTCCGGCCCTTACCTACAGAATTCCCTTCCCATATCCTCACAAGATCGCAAGCGCTACACTTGAGCACACTGGGTAACTGGTAGGACTGCCTTGTCTTGCTCGAGCAAGTAGCTCGCCAAACCTTCCTAAGCTTATCCCTCACTGCTTGCGCCGGCCTGTGTTCAGCGCACCCCCGCATATTTTTACTATGCCCCCCTCCCCCCCCTCCCTCCTCCTCCTCCTCTTCCTCTCCCCCCTCCTCACAGCCTCCATCAAAGTCCACTGGCTCCTCACCCCCGGCTCTGTCGAAGATGACGGCGGCTTCCATCAGATGGCCAAGGAGACGCTTATGCTTCTAAGCAACGATCCACTGGTTAACGCATACGACGAATTCGAGTTCGTTTCCGCAGTGTACCCCGGCGACTTCCCAGAAAGTGGCCCAGACCTGACTTACATTGACACAGTCTTAGCTGTTGGTGAAGGTGCAGCGCCTGGGACGGACGTCTTTATGCTGATGGGATTCGACTTTGACAAGTTGGTTGGCATGGCGGGCGAGAAATATCCAGACTACTACTTCATCCAGGTACGCATACTTAGCCCCACCTTTCTGCATCTCCAAGGGTTTACTCCTCCCTTTGTTCACACATGTGCGTGGCATTTTTTTGTAGGTCGACTCTTGCCCGTTCGCAACCAAGGACTCTCTTCCCAACGTCGTGTGCGTCTTATTCCAGGAGGATCAAGTGGCGTTCGCGGCTGGAGTCGCCGCCGCAACTGCTTCCAAAACTGGAGCCATCGGCGGCATCTTCGGCACGCCCCTCGGCCCGTTGTTAAGGTTCGAGAACGGGTTCAAGGCTGGAGCAAGGCACGCCGTTCCAACCATCACTGTGGAGACTCAGTTCATTCACGACTTCGCGGCGCTGGACAAGGGCGCTGCGGTGGCTGAGTTCATGCACGTGGAGCGGAATGTTGACGTTATTTTCGGGGCGGCTGGCGGCACTAGCATTGGAGCGCTGAACTGGTGTCTGGACAACGAAGGTGAGGAGCGAGGAGAGCGAGATAGGCGAGGCGAAACGAAGAGACCGGCGAAAAACCCCGGCGATCTGCATCTCAAGTCTTCTTCCTCTATCACTCGCGTCGCTGGTGCACCCCCTTGTTTCACAACGTATTTGTGCCGTGTTTGTGGCCCCTTGTTCACACCGTGTTTGTCGCAGTGCTTGCCATTGGGGTTGACGCTGATCAGGTGAGCACCGCCGTTCGCGCCGTGGTTCAAGCCGCTCCGCGTTTACGGCCCGCCCTCCCCCTTTGTTCACACTGGCCTTCACCTTTTGTTCACACCGTGTTTGTGGCAGTTCACGTCGGTCTACAACGGTAACACGTCCGCACACCCCAACCTCTCGTACCTGCTCACGAGCGCCCAGAAGGCCGTCGACGTTGCGACCGAGCGCGTACTCCGCGAGTTCGTCGCCAACGGGAATCTCGAGGCTGCCGGTGCGAAGTACCAGTACACTTTCGACTATTCTAATGGCGGCGTACGACTCGCCGACTGCCACCTAGCGTGCGGGCACCTCTCTTTAGACGAGTGGGAGATGATCTCCGGCACCGAGTCCAAGCTCGCCGTGCAGCAGATAACGACTGGTGTGACTGCAGGTGAGAAAAGCGAGCAAAAGAAGGCGCCAAGACGAAGATGAGGACGAAGAAGACGATCGAGCTTTGCCCCAACATCGCTAACGCATCTGTGACGCCATTCTTCCCCCTTTGCCCACGCATACGTGGCTCGCCGCGCCCCCAACGGCGCTTTCGCAGTGACGTATTTGTGGCACACCGCCTGTGTGGCTAAAACTCACTTCGCTCTTGCAGGGGACGTGCTGGACCTGTACTCGCCTGCTGCCAACCCGCTGTTCTCGTGGGTAGCAGCGGATAGCTTTGCGGAGCCGCCGACGGAGCGGTACAACGCGGCGAGCTGTTCTTTAACCGATCCGTATCATGGGACGGAGGTATTGCTTGTTTTTGGGGGGACCGACGAGGACGGCAACAGCGAGGGCGATCTTTGGGAGTACACTGTATACGGCGAGAGCTGGCGAACCCACACGGCCGCCAACGGGCTGAACAGCGGCGGTGAGAGCGCAAGCGGAGGAGGCGCGAGCGCGCGGAAGCGACACTGACACACACGGCATCGCTAACACCCATCCACCCACCTTTCAGGGTTCCTGCTGAAGGGCGCCGATGGCTTTTCCGTCCCCACGGCGAGATCCGGCGCCGCCATGGCCCCAGTAACCGTTTCCAGCTACGGATGCTGCGGCGACTCGGGTTCAGTATTCATGTGGGGTGGCTGGGAACAGGAGCAGGTGAGGAAAGCGCGAACAGTCCGCGGCGCGAGGAAATGTTACGGGGAAGGGTGGAAGGCTTGAAGGTGCCCCCTTTTATCACACCGCCGCCCCCTCTGTTCACACATGTGTGTGGCTCACACATGTGCGTCGCAGGGTTACTTGGCGGACGGGTGGGTCTTCACGCGCGACATGAGCTGGTTTCCTGCTGCCAGCCAGTGGACGCTGCTGCCGACCGTGGCGTCCGCCCCCTCGGCAAGGCGGTACCACGCCATGGCTGGCACTGCGGGCTCCAACTCGACGTTCATGTTCGGGGGAGAGGACGAGGAGACGATCTTGGTTGATTTCTGGATTCACGAGCTCGCTTCCGGGCTCGACGGCAACGCGACTTCTCACGCTTGGACTAAGCTGGCTGCGCCTGAGGGGATCGAGGGGTCCAGCGGTCGGAGGGGATCCAGTCTCATCGCCCACGGCAGCCACGTTTTTTTGTTCGGCGGCGAGAACTTCCAAGGCGAACTCTTCAGCGACTTCTACGTGTACGACACCGCGTCGGCCGTGTGGACCAAGCTTGAGAATTGCCCGGCTGCCCTATCGTTCGCGAACTTGGCTGTTGTGAGCTTGGAATACAGAGGGGAGAGCATATTCGTGGTGGGCGGCGGCGGCCTGAACAACGCGCCGAACCAGCAGGTACAGTAGCGAGCGCGCCGCGCGATTGACGTTTAAACTCGCATCGACAAGCCACCCGCGGGCGCTCACCAATGTTAACTACCACCGACTAGCTACCCGCTCGCGCTCGTAGCGCGCGTTTTGCCCTCACTAACAAGCACCCGATCGCAGGTTTACGTGTACCACATCGCGTCGGACACGTGGAGTTTGAGCTCGCAGGAGGCCATGAGCTCGAGCTCGGACTGCGGCGCCCCGAGCTCGGAGGTGGCGGAAGAGGAAACATCCACTCATGTGAAGTACGCGACGAAGGCTGCCGGAACGGCCACTTCGAGCGGGTTGCTCGTGCAGTTCGGCGGCATCGCGGGCTCGTCCGTGAGCGGGGACGTATCTATTTTCGTGACTGGTGACCGCAAGTGCGCCGAGCTCGACAGCTCGTTCCTCTTCGGGGCAAGCAGCGGTGACAGCTCGTTCGTCCTCGGGGCTGGTGGCAGCGCAGCGGCGCGTGATCTGACGAACTTCAACGAGGGCTCTTGCACTAACGCTGCAAAGTTCGAGAAGATTTGGTATTGGATAGGGCACGAGGATGGTTCATCGCCCAGTTGCGTCGTCGGCCGCGGCGACGACGACTACAAGCTTCCCACCAGCAGTATGCAGGTGAGACGAGCGCCACACGCACGGGTCTTTGTTCGCACTCTGTGTTTAGCGACGCGCGCCCCTTTGTTCACACTGCACGAGTGGCTGACACTCTTTCGCTCGCGTGCAGATCGACTGCGACCACGTTCCGGCGACGAGCGGGGCGGCGACGTTGTGCCAGGCGATCACGCTTATCGGTGCTGTCGGGTGCCTCGCGTGTCTGCTTATGATGTTCGTGCACAGGAGCAAACCCATCTTCAAAATGTCCCAGTTCAACTTCTTGGTCATGTCAGTTCTCGGGGCGCTGTGCATGTGCTTGAGTAACCTGACGCAGTACGGCGCGAACACGGAAATCTCGTGCATGTCGCGAATCTTCGCGTACAACATCAGCTTCACTTTGATGTTCGCTCCTCTGTTCGCCAAGACGTACAGGATTTACAAGCTTCTGCACAACGCCGCATTGAAGAGGGTGAAGGTGAGCCATACACACGCCTCTGGCGCTTGTTCACACATTTGTGTATGTACCTTGCTCACACATGTGTATGCGCGCAGGTGAGTGAGGGCGTGATCACTTCACTCATTATGCTCATCGTAGCATTGGAAATCGGGCTGATGGTGGTTTGGGCCGCTGTGGATCCCTTGAAGGGCGTGCGCAACGAGGAGAAGAACAACGAGTACATGCTGGACAGTGCGGTAGGAAAGGACTACGAATGGGTCGAGTGCGCTTACGAGAGCGGCGGTGGGACTGTTGGGCTGCTGAACGTAGTTTGGAAGGCGATCATCATCGGGTACGGCTGCCACATCAGCTGGGGCACGAGGAATTACGACTTGTACATCGCCGAGGGCAAGTATATCATGGTCGCCATGTATCAGATGGCGCTATTGGCGGTTATCGCGGGGTCCGTGATGATCATGGGCGTGAGTCCAGTCGTGGCCGCCACTGTCCAGTGCTTCGCGAGCGTCGTGGGCAGCATGAGTCTAGTGTGCTTGGTGGTGGTGCCGAAGCTCTTCATGGTCGGCATGACGCGGGAAAATCTGATGGAGCGCACCGTGTCTAGCGCGACGGGAGGAGCGGCGACGACGGCGGCTGGGTCGGGCAATACCGAGGAAATGGCGGGGCTGACGGGAGAGATCAAAGACCTGAAGGAGGAGATCAGGAGGTTGAAGGGGGAGTGAGAGAGGAGAGAAAGGGGGAGAGAGAAGGAACAAGCTTCAAACGTGAACTTTCGTGCAGAAGAAGTAATAGGCGCAATTTTGTATCATAGCAAAGCGAAAGGGCGTTTATGTTTATGTAGTCAAACCCTAACGTACACAGAGCGATCAGGACGCGCGTAATTCGGCACGCCGTAGCGGACAATAACATTGCCGCGATACACCTTGACGCGAAACCGCTTTCCACCAGAAACCGGGCTGCTCCATCGCCCCCCCTGTAGCCACCAGCCCAGCCAACGTGTCACCCCCGTTCTAACCCCCCCCAGTATAGCCAATCTGAACCAAGTCAACCGCAATCACTTCCCATTAATACACTCTCTCAGGCATCATTCAGTCATGTCAGGCGGCATAACGAACTACGACGTCGCGTCCGGCATAACAGCGCCTCGCGGCATGTTCTCAGCTGACGCAACCGTGACGACAGCCGGGCCTCAGTTCGCTGGAATGTTGACTGCTGGGAATGTGGTGGAGGCAGAGTATGTTGATGGGGGTTATTACAAGGCGAAGATTTTGCAAAATCTGAGCAATAGAGCGAGTGGGTGGCCGACTCCGAATGATCGGTTCGTCGTGGAGTATACTGAGTATAATGAGAGGGCGACGGTGACTGGGGAGAAGATCAGGGCTGGTTTACTGCAGGGCTGGACTCAGCATCATGACACGGACTCGGGGCACGAGTATTATATGAATGACGCGAGTGGAGAGTCGAGATGGGATCGGCCAGTGAGGAGTTATGAGAGGAGGTAAGTGACGCGCCAATACAGCCCGATACTCGACACACACAGACACACACAGACACACACAGACAGACACAGACACACACAGACACAGACACACACACAGACACACACACACACACACACACACACACACACACACACACACACACACACACACACACACACACACACACACACACACACACACACACACACACACACACACACAGACACACACACGAGACACACACGACTCAGCCACTTACACTCCTCGTAGAAACTCTTTTGGCAACGATGCTCGGCGGCCGAGCTTCGCGAGCAAGGCGGCCCAGTCTGTCATATCGCCACCTCGCCCAGTGCAGGACTTCACCGACACCTCTGTCCCCGAGGGCATGACGGGTAATACACTCGCCGTCCCGTACGGCGCGAACCCGTACACGCTGGAGAACGTCAAGAGGGAAATGCCGGTCGCTAGCAAGGTGGCTCCGAGCAGGGCGAGCTTCAATGCGACGCATGGGAATCGCTTCGCGAGCGCGGGAAGCAATCGAGGGAAGAGCGTTGGTGGAAACAGTGTCGGGATGGTGAAGGCGAGAGACCCTTACGAGGCGCAGAAAGCGAGGGAGAAGTTTCAGGCGAGGAGGAAGCCGACTGGAGGGGGGGGCGGACTAACAGAGGCGGACGCACTTGAGAGCATGATGAAGGGGTTCGGCGTGGGAGGGCCCTGTGGGTGTGCCGACCCGAACTGCTAAATTAGAACTCAATTTCTAGCTTTGCAAAACGCTAAACGACCGGAATCTTTTGCCAGCAACCCTCATTAGTTATCAAGCTGCGCCAGCTCCGCAACGCAGATAATGCCCTCAATAGCCCCCACCAGCCTCCCCATCTGATTCTGCGTCTCCAGCTCCTCTCTGACACTCGCCCTGATCTTCCCCACCAAGTCCCCCAGCAACGGATCACGCTTCAAGTCCGGCCCGTAAACCGTCACAATGCAATCCATCAACGAAATCAGCTGCGGCGTGTACCTCTGATTGCTGATATACCGGTGCGCAAAGCTCAACAAGCTCTCCAACTCCGTCGAGTCCCGCCCGCTCACCGCGTTCACCAACCCGTTCCTCTTCCCCAGCTCCGCAAGCACGCTGCAAATGACCTTGGGATTCCTAGTATCAAGCGCAGTGTCCAGCGCCTTGCTGTAAGAAAACGCCTTCAGGTGCTTGTCGTACGCCTTGAGCGTCTTCTTCTGGTCCACGAACACGAGGTAGTCGCTCTCGTCAACCACCTCATTCGCGCCACGCATGAAGTAAGAATAAGTGCCCTGTCGAGGTGGTTAGAGACGCATCAGATGAGAGAGAGAGAGGAACATATGTGCGTGTGTGTGTACACTCTCTAAGTGCCTCCTTTGCTCACATCGACTCCAAAGTTCTGGGCCAGAGGTGTGTGTGTGTGTGGTGCATGCGTGTGCGCTTGTGTCCCACTTACCGGTCTCGGCTTCGCCTTCTTGGCCGTCACACTCGTCGCCTCCGTATCATCCCTCGACTTGATATAAACCACCCCGTCGCTGCAGCCCACAACGATGGTCTTCTTATCCGGCGAAATCTTGAGCGCCGTAATCGCACTCGTGTACTTCCAACCGTGCACCACGCGCAGAGTCACCGCGTCATAAATCTTGACGTGCCCGTCCGCGCCGCCAGTGACTATCCGAACGGGCTCAGTGGCGTTCGCGCCGCCGCCAGAGTACCGAGTTATCGTCAGCGCCGTGATGGACTTGGTGTGCGCAATGGTGGTGGACAGCGGGTGGATGTCCGTGTTCTCCACAGTCGGCACATTCCACACCTTCATCCTCGTGTTCCCCACCGTGACCATCATAGTATTCCCCGGCAACAGCCTCACGCTCTCCACCGGAAACCCGTGGTTAACAACGTGCGTACACTCGCCCGTGTCAACGTCCCAAATCCTCACACTGTGATCGTAACTAGCAGTCGCAATGAGATTACTCCTGTTCCTCACATTCGTCACGATGCATCTGATGCTATCACTGTGCCCCTTCAGCACCACGCACTCACTCGTGTCAATGTTGAACACGCGCAGCGACCCGTCGTCGGAACCTACGTACACGTGCGTCGCGTCGCGACTCCACGCGACCGCCCGGATATCCAACGTCCCCGCGGCGCCCGTGAAGTTCCTCACGGTAGACTTGGTGGACGAGTTAGCGACAATCTTGAGGAGCCCGCGCTGCCCGCCGATGAGGAGCATGGCGTTGTCGGCGCGGAAGGCGGTGCAGAGGGCGACGGAGGGGCACGAGATGGAGCGGATAGTCTGCTGGGACTTCTTGGCCGCGACATCCTCGACTTCGTTGTCGGAGTCTAAGCAGGGTTAGGGTTAGGGTTAGAGTGGTGTGCAACAGCGCTACTGCGTCGTCTCGGCTCGAGTCGTCTCGTCGCTGCTTACCAACGTCATCAAAGTCGTCATGCACCCTTTTCTTGTTCTCATTGAGCACATCGCTCACATTCCCGAGTTTGGTGGAGTACACCCCCACCCTTGGCCCGGCAGCTACTGCATACTTGTTGTCAGTGGCGAAGCTCAAGTCGTTCGCGGGGTAGTTTGATGGGATTGCGAGGAACTGTGGGTTGCGGTACTTCTTCCAGTATGTGGCTTCGGAGGTTGTGGTGGGTTGGAGGGAGGTTGCTGAGGCGGTTCGGGAGGCTGAAGCAAGGGGCAGGGCAGTCTGGGCTGTAGGGAGGAAGGAGGACATTGGGGGTAGTAGGGTAGTGGATGGAGGGGGG
>Ga0307985_10002226_pt1 | contig 10908 bp, 10 predicted proteins | sample EllFjometageno80_FD_203155 | JGI IMG/M metagenome (GOLD analysis project Ga0307985, IMG submission 203155) | Marine microbial communities from Ellis Fjord, Antarctic Ocean - #80 | ecosystem: Environmental > Aquatic > Marine > Unclassified | place: Southern Ocean | collected 2014-10-09 | reverse complement strand
GAGCGCGCCACACCCGCGCTCACACACACACACACACACACACACACCCACACACACACACACACACACACACACACACACACACACACACACACACACGCGCGCGCGCGCGCTCACACACACACACTAACCCTCTCTCGCAGCTGAAGCGGAGGATGGCGGAGGAGGCTGCGAGGAAGCAGCGGGTGATGCTTGAGCGGCAGGAGAGGGAGAAGTTCGAGAAGGAGATGAAGCAAGCGAAGCAGATCTACTTTTTGAGGCGGTGGAGGAAAATCGTGGCGGCGCGCGAGAACAAGCGCAAGTATGTGAAGTCGTTCGATCTGCTGGACGTGGATAAGATCGGCAAGCCCGACGCTGCCGCCGCTCGGTCTGCGGCTCCCGAGGAGGACGAGAAGGCGGCGCTCGAGCGAGAAATCGACGCGGTCCACCTGCAGTTCATGGAGCAGTTTGCGCTGGAGAAGGGGGAGCTGAGCTGGGACGAGCTGTGGAAAGGCGACGGCGTTTGCGAGGATGGCGGCGTGCCGGCGCTCTTCAAGCTGGGCGTCGTGTTCGCCAAGGACGGCGGCGAGTACGGGAACGCGGTCCGGAAGTTCGTGCTGGGGCGGCTCGGAGCGCGCTGGGCGGGCAGGAGCGGTTCTACGAACGAGCGCGTCGAGGTCCGCGTCGTGGAGGTGAGGAGGAAGGAGGACGCCCAGGGCGCGGGCGGAGTTCTGTTCGTGGGAGCCAAGGGTGGAGGCGAGTTCGACTACGATCATTTGGAACACGCGCAGGGCATCCCCCGCATCCTCCTTTGCATGGGATGGATCTTGGCGACGGCAGTCAGCGACGTCGTCGGCGCCGAGAACGCGGGGAACGCGAACGCAGTGGTGCTCGTCGACAACTTGAGCGACGACCTCGAGATCGAGCACAAGCTCGGGGGCTGCGTGCGCGGGCTCGTCGGAGGCAGAATCCCCGGGATCGACTTCCGGCTCACGAGGATCTGCCGGGAGGAGCTCGTCAGGAAATGCATCAGGGAGGTCCTGTTCTGGGAGGACACCAGGGTGGAGGGAGAGGAGTTGCTGAGGAGCATCATCCGCGGACTCAGAGCGGTAGAGAAGGTCCTGACGGACCAGTTCGCGAAGGACGAAAGGTGGGCCCAAAGCGCGCTATCTAATCTGGCTGCCAATATTCTTACTAACACCCCGACCGCAGCAACATGGCGGCCTGGCCCGACAACTGCTTCAACCACAAGGGATCTGGGGCGGTGAAGGGCTACTTCCCCGTCGCCGGCGGCAATCTCCCGCTGCGCTGGATCGACCGCAACCGCGCGCAGCTGAAGAAGTGGCGCTCTCTGCCTCTGTTCGGCATGTCAGGCAAGGTCAGCGGCGAGGACGTCATCATGGAGATGATTCGGAACGTGAAGAAGCCCGACAGCGCGTTCGCGGGGGCGGCCGTCGTGAACGTCGATCGGGCTCTACGCGACGGCAAGTGGCGAAAGGCGCTGGAGTCGATGCTCATCTTTTGGGAGGAGGGCGGAAGGGAGTCGTTCGGCAAGGCCGGGGGCGAGTTCCTGTACCTGAGAAGGGAGGCCGTCGAGTTGTGTTTCGCGGAAGTCAAGGTGGGAGTGGGAAAGAAGGGCAAGGGGAAGAGGAAAGCGGGGTGGGAATTTTTGGAGTTCGGGCGGGGCGGCTATCAACAAGAGCAGGAGGAGGGGGAGGAGGAGGGGCTGTGGGGGGAGGAGGTGGCAGAGCTGGTGGAGGAGGAGGCGGGGGAGGAGAATATCAGCAAAATTCGGTATCGCGGCGAGGAGGAGGGGGAGCAGGAGCAGAAGAAGAAGAGGACTGTGCCCAGGAGCCACCTAGAGCACGTCGTAACGAAGGAGAGAGAGGACGTCGAGGACTACAGTCGCAGGTTGCAGGAGATGCTCGAGTCGTAGAGTGGCGACCTGAGGGTTCACATTTTGAAGACAAAAGCCTCCCTCGGTAAAATTTACGTGCTCTTCCCCCAAGTTTCGTATTCGTATTCATCCCCCCCTCATCGCCCAGTCGTCTCAATCTCAAAACTAACTTCTGCTCAAGCGGAAAGCGCGACGACAACAACGGCTCTCAGAACTCCCAGCGCCAACTCCGCTCTCCCGCTGCCTGCGTCTAGATTGAAGATCATGTTGTCCGTGTTCCCCGCCTTCTCGTCGGTCGCGAAGTTCTCAACCGGAGCCGACACCTCGACCTCGATCTCCACCACCACGTACTCCACGACTTCGAACTCCTCAGCGATCGCCCGCACCTCCTCCATCAACTCTTCGTTGAACTTCTCCGGCTCCTCCAGCAGCTCGGCGAACGCGGCCGCGTCACTGGTGGCCTCAACCATGTCCGCCTGGATGCCCGCCACCAAAGTGTCCGCGCCCGCGCCGTCGGCAGACGGGGTTTTGTCACATTTGTCGTTCTCGCAGTACGTTGGGATGGTGACCTGCAAGAATGAACCAGGGCGTTAGGTTTATTCCTGTGCGGCGCGCGTGTGTGCGTGTTGACTTACCTCGAAGACGATCTCGGCTCCTCCCGCCAACCTCCTCCTCTTCTCTCCTCCGACCATGACGCCGCCGATGCTGATGACGTCGACAGGGCGGTGGTGATGCTCTTAGCGATGGTCGCGGCGAGCGAGTGGGCGAGGAGCTCCGTGGTGGGACTGTCCGCAGCGGGAATCGTTTCAGCGGTCAAGCCGGCGACCTCCATCGTGGCCTCGACCTTGATCTCAACTACCTTGCTGGCCGTGTACTTCTTGCTGAGTTGAGTGATGGTAGCCGTGCACACCGGGCCCTTCTCCGCAATGTCGGCACCGGTCGGGCCATCTCCAGGGTCGCACTTCGCGCAGCCGGCATCAAAGATGGAGAACTCCGCCTTCTTGACATAAGCCAAGCAAGCATCCGTCATCTTGTCGCAAACTGCCGCTCCTTGGGCGCAGAACTCGATATCCTGCTCCAGAGCCGGCACCTTATGCTTGTCGGGTCCAACGCAAGGACCCGAGTGCTCCTGCACCGTCGCCAGCCAGCCGGACCTCCAGCAATCGCCATAACCATCACCGTGCTAATAGGTGTCGCCGCTGTTGCAGTTTTTCTCGATGTCGTCCAACAGCTTCTGGTCGGCAGCGGAGCAAGTCTCCACCTTACTTGACCGCCTTCCAGGCCGCGTCACAGGCCGAGTTAGGCACGAAGCCGGTGGCGGCGTCTAACTTGTCCGTGGTGCAGCAGTTGGTGTCGAAGCTCTATGTGAGATTTTCGCGAACAAACAAACAAAAATTTGTTCTAGGCCTTGGGCCTGACGATCTCGGTCGGTAGAGTCATCGGTCCCATAATCTCGCAGACTGGAATCAGTGATAGAAGACGAGGATCCCATCATAAAGAGAGTGGGCTTAGATTACACTTAACGCAGTGGGCTCTGTTCACTGGAATGTGGGGATGGCCACGCCTCACAGACGGGACGACTACCGCGTAGTCAGGTTGGACCAAAATCTCCGCCCTCGTGACTTCCTTGACATCAGGGGGGGGCAAGGATGAGTCAAGTTATCATCTGGAAGGGGGGGGGGGGGGGTCAAGGAGGGGAAGTGTGTGCCAACCCGTCGGCCGTACGGTTTAAAGTACAGGCTTAAACGAGGGGGTATTTCCTTACGTCTTCACAGTGGGGGGTTACGTCCACAAAAAAAAAACAGTAGTGGTTTGGAGCCTCATTTTTTGCGAGCTACCAACACCCGGGGGCGCTAGTTTAGTTTGCAGTGTTACGTAAAAAGTAAAGTCTACACCTTACGCGCATAGCCGAGTTTTAAAGTAGCGCCCCCGGCTTATGATAGAACGTGGCCGAAAACACGTTATAGATTTTTTACTCCCCTACAGCGGTGCTCATCTGCAACTGTGGAGTTCTCTCGCGTTTCGACTTTTTAGACATTTTCTCCACTAAAACCTTCAACGCGCACGATTTGTGCGAAAAAAAATAAACTTTGCGGGGGTAAGCACAGAGGGGGCGAGAATGTTCTCAAATGGCTATGGGGTAGTGGCATTCTTAAATTTAGAAATTGAAAGGTAGTTTGGCACGCTAAAGATGAATTTAGGAAGAATCAACACACTAGAAATCAGTCGGTGCGCGAGATTTTCTATTTTGAAAAATATGTTTGTAATATTCTTGTTCAGTGTATCGAGTTTGACACTTTAGCTACTTGGAATACCCCCAACAGAGGTCGTCTTCCTTAAACCTGTTCATGCTCGATTGAGCTTGTACCTTTTTTTCCCCTTCGTATGCCTCCCGGTTGGCCGCATCCGCGCTTCTGCGCCTACCGAACGCTGTCTTCCCGTACCCAAGCATGATGCCAAGCTTGTCCTCCAAGCACTCAGCGTTGGCTCGCGCCCCGAGGATCCCGAGGCTGCTCGAGGTCATGGTCTTGATCACGCCCTTGGCGGTGATGACGTGTCGCGAGCATCCCCCTTCACCTCACCTCGGCTGCCCTCTCGGAGATGCAGTTTCCCAGTCTGAACTCGTGCCATTAAATTAAAAGGTTATTCAACGACACGCGACCGTACTCAAGTACGGTTTTTGGGCGTCGTGAAAGCCTTTTCGTGTTCCACTTTTTCCTTGCACTCCTTGTTCGCCCTTCCTCGTCACGTCCGATGTCCCTTCCCACCACGACCAAGTCCCCCCCCCCGTCCCGCCTCCGCTTCCGCCCGCCCCCCGTCCTCCGGTCTCAGAGCGTCGAGGCGGCGGCGGTCCTAATGTCCCTCTCAGAAGGTCTCTCAGAAGTCAACAATGACTCCCAAGGTCACACCGAGAACGTACCCGGCGCTCACGTCTGCGGCATCTCAGGGTGCCAGTACTCCACCGTGTACCCCGGAAATCTGAAGAAGCACCGTGCGAACATTCACGACGTGAACGTGGTCTGGCATGAGTGCAGTACGGTGGGGTGTGGGTTCAGGACCAAGTATAAGCAGACGCTGGTGACGCATGGGAGGAAGCATGGGCGGGTGGAGGCCATTGTTGGAGGTGGGGGGGGTCGCAAGATCGGCGGTCAGAAGAGCCGGGTCCAGCACTGTACTGAGCCGGGATGCCACTTCAAGAGCAAGAACCTCGTCAGGCACCGAGCGAACGTGCACGCGATCGGGGTGACGTGGCACCATTGCGAGAGGTGTGAGTATAAGGCGAAGCATAAGTACCACTTGACGGAGCACTGCGCGAAAGTGAAAGTCGGGAGGGGGAAGCGCTGCCATGAGGGGAAGAAGTAGGAAGGGAAGAGGGGGAGTTGGATGGGAGTGTGCGGCGGTAGTAGAGTGTGCAAGAGTGGGTGTGCAGTAGTAGCGTGTCGTGTGTGAAGTAGCAGCGTGTCGTGTGTGAAGTAGCAGTGTGTCGTGTGGCAGTAGTAGAACAGATGTCTTGTGTAATTACGTGTGTCGTGTAAAATGTAAAGGGTTTAGTAAAAGCGTTTGTGAATATGCGTGCATGTCCAGAGTGTGGATGGGCGATCATCATGGCTCGCGTACGATCTGTTCAGTGTTTACAAGGAAGCGTTCTTGTACAAGCCTCATGACCGTGGGCAATGTTCTTTCAAGTTCAACAATCAAAACATATATTACTCTCATGACTTGTCAACGGCAATTCCCGTAGCTGGTGCGACGTACGGGTTCGATGCGATTTGCGCCAAAAGATACGCAACAGGATCATCAGGCTTGTTTACAATGACCCGATGGAGGTACTCCTGGATAGTGGGTTAGTGACAAATAAACTATGGACAAGGAGAGTGGACAAGGACTGGGGACAAGGACTGTGGACAAGGGCGTTCGAGCGGTGTGTCATGGGCTACACGGGCAGCAGCAGTTGCTACATATGCAGTAGCAGTGGCTACATGGGCAGCAGCAGTGCCATTCCTGTTCTTCAGACCTGCTCCTGGTGACCAGGCTGGTGACAAACTTTACCTGCAAAATCTCCGGGACGTTGTTTGACTTGGCGTAGGTTGATAAGTCGTCCATCTTGGCCAGTGATGCGTTGGCGAGGAGCTGAGATGTGGGATCGGTGATGACGGGTGTCTCCATGGTGGAATGAGCGGGGCACAGCAGAGCAAGGTGGCGTTGGCAATGGACGCTGGGCCGTTTCATCGACGACCGGGAGCTGTCCCTGTTTTGTCCTGTTCGAGTGAACTCAAATATATCGACCCGCAACCCCGCTACCCAGCACAACGCGTCTGCAAAACGTGAGCAACCCCCCGCCCCCTTCAGCCCCCAGATCCCCTGCTCCGGTCTCTTATACCCCCAGCTCCTCCCGCCCCTTGTTAAACCCCCTCCGGGCAACCAGCCAGCCCTGAAGCACTTACTGCCCAGCCCTTCGCTGTCCAGCCCTGCGACGCCTCGACGCGCAACACGAGCCCAGTCCCGACTTACACAGCGCTTTTGTCGCAAAGCGCTGTCTCGCCGTCGAGACACTGCCGCTTCAAACAACACTGCAACTAATCTGGGGACCACGAGTACTGCCTTCCAGCCCTTCTTACTGCCTTCCATTCCTTCTTCATTCCCTCTCTTACACTCCCTCTCCCCAGCCCCCCCCAATGTCAGCAGCCCACACCTTCCTCCGCGGCGCTTCCCTTCTCCTCACCGGCTCCACTGTAATCCCCTCGCCAGACGTAGACTACGATCCCCTCCACGACCCCTCATACAGCCCCTCCTACGACCCAACAAATGAAATAAATGACGACTACCACAGATTCCTCATCACCGGCGTCGACTCCGAGGGCAATCCACTGGAGGAGCGCCCCGCCACTCGAATCGGGGACATTGGCGTCGGCACAATCGTCTTCCTACTCATCAACATCTGCTACATCGGCGTCTGCTGCTTCGGTTCCATGATTGCCAAGCCGGGGTGCTTGTACGTGAGCAAGAGCGAGCGAGCTAACTTTTCTTTTGACAAGCGAAGCGCAAGATCGAGGCGAGCATATCGAGTTGGCGACGCGAACAGCTGTGCGAGCAAACACCTGTACTCACCCTGTACTCTTCTCACTCTCGCCTTGTCCCTCAGGTACTTCTGGGGCACTTTCTTCTACGTCATCGTCATCGTCTTCCTGTTCGAGGCGACTCGCACGTCCCGCTGGGTGACGGAGGAGGAAGTGTTGAACGAGACGGACCCGTACTTCAACTCGCGGCTGTTCATGATGCTCTTCTTCATATGGTGCTCGTGCTGGACTTGCTGCTACTGGACCATGGCGCACCTGGCACCCCAGGTTCAGGGGAAGGCCCCGGAGGACGCGAGCGAACAGGAGGGCTTTACGAGATCAAGGCCAATGTTTTAGGCGACACAACTGTTTAACACACAATGGCATACTCACTTCTAACGTTTTGCTAATATTATTCCTCTTCCACCCTCTTCCCCCCCCCCCCTCTAATGCTCGTGCCCGACGCTGAACGGTCTCACGCCCATGGCCTCCGTGTGTTTGACGTGGCTCGCGAACGCCTCCTTGTATCCTGCCACCATGTTGTACTTGACGTTGTGCTTGACGCAGAGCGCCGCGAGCTTGGGCTGGAGGTTCCTCAAATGGCAGTGATTCACGCAAGGGAAGCAGTGGTGCTCGATCTGCATGTTGAGCCCGCCACTGAACCATACGCAGAACGGGTCCTGCGGACCGAAGTCTTGAGCCGTGACGATCTGGTGCTTGAGGAAGTGGGGGTCGCTCGCGTGAGCCGTGTGCTCCGTCAAGTGATTGATCTGCGAGTTGAGCATGAAGCTCCACGAGAAGCCCGCAATGGGCACAGTGGCGAACACGATCGCTTTCAGCAGACTGAAGTGCAGGAAGGGCCAGAGGAAGAGCGAGTAAATGTAAAACAGCCGGCCAGCGACGTGGGCAACGAAACGCATCTTGCGGAGAGGCGCGTAGGGGACGACGCGGTTGTAATTCCCCTGCAGATTGGCGCGCACGTCGCTCAGTATCTGCATGCCGAGGCCCACGGCGACGGACCAAATGAACGTGAAGGTGAACCAGGACTGTGCACACATGTTTGAGTCATACATGTGCGTGTACGCATGTGTGGACAAAGAGGGGCACACCGTTGCACAAACGACCGGCTTGGAACGCGCTGTTCGAGAGCGAGGCAGAACGCAGCAGCGTGCGGCAGGTTTGACCCGCGCGTTGCCGCTCGTTTTTGCCATTAGCGCGTTCTGGCGCGACGAGCGAGACTCTGGGCAGACTTTGCTCGCGTCGCCTGTTAGATTATTTCGCTTACCTCCTGGTACTCGTGCTGCTTCTTCCACTTGACGCTCTTGTGCTCCCTCTTGAGCTGCGGCGCGTGCGCCAGGTCCGGGTCTTTGTGGTCGACGTTCGTATACGCGTGGTGTCCGATGACGTGCTGGTGGTACCACATCCACGGGCTGCTCAACCAGGGGAAGAGGTAGGGGAGGATGGCGTTGATGCGCCAGTCGGTGGAGAGGGAGAAGTGCAGGCCGTCGTGCCAGTAGTTGCAGATGATTACCCAGGCGAGCTGGGGCGTCACGATCAGGGTCCACCAGTCGCCGCGGAGAAAGGCGGGGAGAGTGCAAACGAAGGTCGCCATCATGGTCAAAATCATGGCCCACCTCTGCGGCGTGGCCTTGGTCGCCTGGCGCAGCGAGATCCCGCGCGCCTTGGCAATGGGAGTGAAGTGGTCCACAACCATCTTCTTGACGTCAAGCGTGAACGGATCGTTCTCGTAGTTGTCCCAAACGTAGTGAGCGCCGTCGTCCCTAGCGTCGATCGTCTTGATCGACTTCTACACACGCACACACATGTGTGAACAAAGGGGGTGTCGATGTGAACAAAGGGGGTGTCGATGTGAACAAAGGCGCAGGGAGACCAGCTGGGGCTTCGATGTGAACAAAGGCGCTGGGACGCGTGTGCACATAACCGCAGTGTTTGGGCAGTGTTCGGGCACTGGTTCGGGCACTGGTTCGGGCACTGGTTCGGGCACTGGTTCGGGCACCCGTTCTTACCTGCAGCTTCTCGTCGACCTTGTACTTGTTCAGAATCGCGTACAGCCGATTGCTAGCGATGAGGTAATGGTGGCTCTCGAACAGCGCCGTCCCGTCCCGTCCCTCGCACAGATGCAGAGCGATGGGGCCGCCGGGATGGTCGAACTTGGCGAGGTCGTACCACACGCCGCGGATGCGCGTGTGGAGAGAGTGGGTGGCGTCCTTCTTGTTCATGTAGGCCTCGTCGAAGACGCTGGCGAAGAACCTGGGGGCAAGATGTACACAGGTGAGCCACACGCGGCGTGAACATTAAAACGGTGTGAACATAAAAAAGGCGTGATGAATTGCGTAGACACGGCATGAGCACAAGGGCTGCAAATATAGCGTTTCACAAGGGCGTTTCACAGGGAGTAGTGCTGGTTGAGTTTTGGCAGCTTGGGGTGGCGCTTGGCCTACAGCCATGCTTGGCCTACAACCGTACCTGAACTCCGCAATGTTCGCCATGAGTATGAGCGTGAACGACACATAGGCTAGGGTGAATCTGTTGAATCCTTGGAACTCGAAGTCGGTGTGAACGCCATACCAGGAGAACATGAAGCACCAGGTTGCGTTGCAGAGGAAGATTAGGACGCGCTTGGCGATGGTGAAGAACTTCATGGTTGGGTGTAGGGAGGAGGGGGGTACGGGGATGTGAACGAGTTCCTGATACGGCTCGTTTCGTAGGCTACGCGAAAGGGCTTGCAGAACTGAGCGACGCTTGTAATACTCTTTATTTTTGACACCGCTCCAGTAACAGATCTTCGGCAACAGATCTTCGGCAACCAGCTGTCGGCAACAGATCTTCGGCAACCAGCTGTCGGCAACAGATCTTCGGCAAAGTTTGCAAAACTGCGCGCACCAGCGCCACCATTAGAAGGCCGTCATACACTGCCAGTCGTTGCCCCTCGTTGGCTCAGTAGTAAAATTCCTTACGCGTAATGCCACGTCCTTTCGCCGCAGTCCCATTCCATAAAGCCGGTAGAATTAGCACTGAAAAAACGCCGAATAAAACTGCCACGAGGCTCATGAGTCGACCCCCGCGCCGCTCATACAGCTTGGACGTCACACCACAATCTGCCCTCCCCCCTCTTCTTTTTTTCCCCTTCCCCCCCCCCCTTTCAGTCCTAAAATAAAGCCAATTAATTACCGCCACGCAAACAGCACGTAAACAGTTGTGCTGGGCCAGTTGTGCGAGTCCAGTTGTGCTGGGCCAGTTGTGCTGGTCCAGTTGTGCTCGATCAGCAATCTAACGAACCTCAGCCTTTTCACCTTGCCATAAAGCCACCGCGTAAGCTCGCACCCAACACGGCCATATAATAATAAATTTGCTTTAACACGAGTAATCGCGGTAACGTGACGGGAAGCAAGTTCAGGAATATTTATTACATGGCCCTCGACGGACCCGGGCCTCTATTGTTTGAGCCTTCTGAAGGATACCAGATGTTTGCAGCAAGGGATCAAGATGCAATGTCCCACGTCCCATCTGCGATGATTCGTTGGCGCCGCTTTTACGACTCTAAAAGAATCGCTGACGAACTTGCCACTGTTGTGAACAATTTTATCCCCTGAGACACCGGATATTTTATCAAAACTTACAGGGGTCTACTGCAGGCCGTTAACCCTAAGCTCATCCCTTTATCCATCCCTTTAGGCAACCCTTTAGCCAACCCTTTCTAACCCTCTACCCCTCCCCCCCCAGCTCTGTCCCTCACTTTGTCCCTGAATATAACGGGCCCTGACAATGCCCAGTGCCTTCAGCAGACGTCGCTCCCGCCCTGGAGCCCTCTCCTTTGCCAACTCCTCAACCGCCCCCATCCCTTCCCCTCACGCCTCCCCTCGCGCCTCCCCCCACCTATCAACCACAACCTCCCTTCCCCTCACCACCTCATCCGCCATAACAGCAACAGTAACAATTACCTCTCTCACCTCC
>Ga0307985_10002225_pt1 | contig 10912 bp, 6 predicted proteins | sample EllFjometageno80_FD_203155 | JGI IMG/M metagenome (GOLD analysis project Ga0307985, IMG submission 203155) | Marine microbial communities from Ellis Fjord, Antarctic Ocean - #80 | ecosystem: Environmental > Aquatic > Marine > Unclassified | place: Southern Ocean | collected 2014-10-09 | reverse complement strand
ATATTGTTCAAATGGGTTTTTGAAATCAGGTTTGCCAATGGACTCCGCCAAACTCCGATATAAAATCCCACCATAGCAAAGGGATTTTTCATCTAGATTGAGTCTGAATTCCTGATACACATTCCCAACTGCCTCCCAAATTCTTAAGAACTCAGTGAGTAATTTTGTCTTTTCTTTTTTGTCTGTGATCGTCCGGAAATTGGCAATAATCTCTCGCAGCTCATCATTGAAACCAAACACATTTTCGATCTCCTTTAATTCCTGCAAACCATGGTAGACCTGCTTGGCATCCACCATGTACCTATCAATTTCATCATAGTCTTTAAGGATGATTTTGCCCCAGGCATAAAAGCGATCAAAATCCAGCAACTTGTCTCGCTTCTGATAAATTTTGTAAAGCTCAAAGAGCAGTGTCAATTCATCAGTGATCGAACGATTGCACAGCTTTTCAATAAATTCTTCAATGCTCAAAATAGCAGGAAGGAAGAAATTTTCTCCTTTGAAGGTGCTTAGCAACTTTTGCTTAAAAAATACCCCACCTCTTTTGGTAGGAAAAACATAGCAATGACCTTTTAAAGAAGGTAAATCTTCTAAATTGATGCGGTCGACAAGGGATTGATGGAAGGTTTTCATAAGCTTACTTCCTCAATTTCTACTGTATCCACATAAACCAAAAAACCCGTAACAGTACTGTACCCTAAGTCTCGCATCGCCTTCATGTAGCCTCTCACTTGATTATGTTGGGACTCGGAGGCTTTCTCCTTCTTGTAATCAATAACAATAGCCTCAGTGCCTTTAGTCATTACGCGATCAGGCTTAATAATCTTGTCTTCATACCAAACCTCTCGTTCGGCCAATACTTCAAAATCAGAATCAAACCATTGCTTTAATTGTACATTCTTCATCAAAGCAACAATGCGTTCTCTAATAGTTTGCAGGTCAGATGGACTCACTGTACCCTCTAAAAGCAACTGATTCAATACGTTGTCAAAATCCTTCGGACCATGCATTAGCGAAAGCACCTCGTGTACCTGATTACCCAAATTGATATTCTTAGCATCAGCAGTCCCTTGAAGCATAAAGAAACGATCAGAATCGGATCTAATAGATAAATGGTTGATATAAGATGCATTTGGATAAGTAGCGATTTGTTTTACCTCCGCTCCTCTTTCTGTTTTAGTGGTATTTTGCTTTAATTTAATGTTTTTAGTTTCATATTTTAACATGTTGTCGTCTTCACTTAATATCATTCCTAATGTCTCACTTGAAAGTAGATCATGCAAAAAGTGATTAATGCGATGATAAGTTGCTGTTTTAGAGAGTTGCTGGAATGGGCCAAAAATGTATAATTTTTCCCTAGCCCTTGTGAATGCTACATAAGTTTTATTAAGTGCATCCAACACGCTTTCAAGTGTTTCCTCCACAAAAGCAGCCTCGAAATCAGTATTGATTAAATTCTTCTTACTGTAATTAAGTGGAACGAAGGATAGGTCACTCAAGTAGTCCGGTATTTCCTTTGTCCAGAATGAGTGCAATGTCGCATTAGGTAAAAAGCTATAATCTGCAAATGGCATAATCACTATTGGTGACTCAAGTCCTTTGGATTTATGTACTGATAAAATCCTTACCGCATTAGCATTTTCATTTCCGCTAATAGTACTTTCAATGCCTTGCTCTTCCCACCATTCTAAAAAGCCGTGAATTGAATGAACACCTTTTTGAGATTGCTCCAGGACCAAATCTTGAAACTTCTGAATAAACACATCTGAATCCGATCTGAAATCAAAGATCAATAACAATTGCTCAACCAGATCAAATAAAGGTACTTGAGCCAAAGCTAATCTTTGTTCTGTAAATGCAATGGGCAAGCCAAAAGCACCCAAATCCTCCACAGTCGCACCTTTTTTATAAAAGAATTCCGCTCCTTCATGCTGCTTTAATTGGTTGTATAAAAAGGCCAAATTGACAAGGCCGATCGCATCATTCTGTAATTGAAAAAACATTAACACTTCAATCATAAACCTGACAGAAACGTTGTTCTTAAGCATCAAAGACCGCTCTGAAACAAAAGGAATACTCTCCGCTAACAAAAATGCCGCAATCTCAGGCATTTCTTTATTCTTGTTTACAAGAACTAAAATATCTTTATAGTCATGACCTAGAGCTACATTCTCATTGATACTCTTGGCTAAACTTTGTAATGCCTCTTCTTTCCAATGAGGAGTCTTGTCTTCATGAGGCTTAAATAATTGAACTTGAACATAGCCACCATCTCCCTTTTTAACTTCTTGTTGATGACCATCATAGGCGCGATTTATAAAACTGGTATCGGTAACATGTTCAATCCGATCCAAGGACTTTGAGAGCAATTCAAAAAAGCCATTATTGAATTCAACTACCTCTTTTAAACTTCTAAAGTTGTCAGTAAGGTTCTTAGTGCTAATCACCTCTTTAAACCCACTTAAATCCTTGTCAATTTGCTCTAATAAGAGGCGCATGTTACCACCTCTAAATCTATAAATGCTTTGCTTTACATCACCAACTATAAGTACTTCATTATCATTTGACAATGAATTAAGTATTAATGGTAATAGATTGTTCCATTGAAAGTTAGATGTGTCTTGAAACTCATCAATTAGGATGTGCTTAAAAAAGCTTCCGATCTTTTCGTATAAAAAGGATGCATCATCCTCTTTCACAATCTCACGGATCAATGCATTATTATCTGAAATAAGCATGATATTTTGCTCATCTCGGTATGCCTTCAAGTTGCTATTCAGTGCTTCCAGTAATCCAAAGGCATAGATGTTTCTAAATAAGGCCAGCGCAGTCCTATACCCTTTCTCGTGCTTATCTACACATTCAGTCAACTGATCGATCGCTATTCCTAATTTACCTTGAATTGCCTCTTCAATCAAATCGGCCTTTTCTGCTTTTTTAGCATACCAGCTCTTTTCCCCTTTTGCCGTAAGTAAAAAAGTATTGGTTAGTTCAAATTCCTCTTTATCTCTAATCTTGTAAAAAGTGTTTGCCGGACCTCTGCTTTTTCCGCTAAAATCTTCTGGGCTAAGACCTAAATCTTCAATCGCATTAATTGCTTTAGTTGCAGCACTATTCATCGATTTTTTATAGAGGTCAATAACCTGCCTCAATTCATCAACCAACTCTGACAATCGCTCTAATGTAATATCAACTTGACTAAAGCCATCTTGAAATTGCTCTTTGAATAGATTTCTGCCTAGTTCCAGGATATTCCCTTCAATATTCCAGGATTTGTCATTTTCAATTTGACTGAATGTGAATTGCTCCAACCATATCCTTAAATCTTTATTGCTAGAAAGGCTTCTGAATAACTCGTTTACTGCCTCTTCCAAAGCCAATCCAGTATTCATTTCCAATTCATAACTCATTGGAATGTCCAACTCTCTAGAAAATGAGCGGACGACCCTGGAGAAAAAACTATCTATAGTTGAAATCTCAAAACGGCTATAATTATGAATAATTAATTCATAGGCTTCATTAGCCCTGTGTTTGAGCAAAACTTCATTCAATTCACCCTCAAACTCTGATTTCAAAACTTCGAAAATATCAGAGGGATCTCCTTTAGCAATTTGTTGAAGCGTGACCAATACTCGGCTCTTCATCTCTTCCGTAGCCTTATTGGTGAAAGTAATCGCTAGAATATGCTGAAAGTCTTTAGGCCTTCTTAAAACAAGTTTTAAGTACTCTTTTACAAGCGTGAAGGTTTTTCCTGATCCCGCTGAAGATTTATAAATGGTTAAGGGCACATGATTGGATTTATATAAAACTGAAGTTAGCGATTCGATTCTTAGTTTGAAATAAGAATTATTTAAAAATTTGGGCTTAAATTATCGCCATGAAAAAGACATTCCTGATTATAGCCTTGATATTATTTGGTTTTCAAGCTAAATCACAAGTACTGCTCTCCCTTATTTTTGGTGATGCGCTAAATTCTGATGGCTTAGAATTTGGACTTCAAGGAGGTTACAATTGGTCATCAATGTCAGGTCTTGAATCTTCTGACGCTAACGCCACGTTCAACCTCGGTTTTTATTTTGACATAAAATTGAAAGAACAACTTTCAATTTACACAGGTGTGATGGTCAAGCAAAATGTAGGTGCGGGCAATTTAACTGATAGTGATATTGCTTTTTTAAAAGGGACCTTATTCACTGATGAAGGTGATTACGACCAGGTCACAGAATTTTTCTACATCCCAATTTTATTAAGGCATAAATTCCAAAATAACTTTTTCTTAGAAGCGGGTCCGCAAATTGGATATAGGAGAGACGCTTATGTCAAATTTACATCCAAATCAGATAATCGCAAAAGTGATATCAGGGATTATAATGATGATTTATTTAATCGATTTGAACTTGGACTTGTAGGAGGAATTGGATACCAGTATAACAAAAGAATTGGATTAACCATTATGTTAAAATACTATCAAGGAATGACAGAAGCGATGAAAGATTTTTCAGGTTATAAAAATAACGGCTTATTCTTAACTCTCGGTGTACCTATCGGAGCCGGTAAAGGCAAAAAGAAGGCAGAAACTACGGACAATTAATATTATCTAAAAACCCTAACAGTCCCAGTAACTGTTTCAGCAAATGGCTTTTGATTGATTGAACCAGTATAAAACACCTTATAGGAATAAGTACCATCTGGCACATCTTTTCCAATATAAGTTCCATCCCAACCTTCAGTTATTTCAGTGGTGGCAAATATTATTGTTCCCCACTTATTAAACACTTGTAGGCTAAACTCTAGGTTACAGTCTGTAACTGCCCTAAACACATTGTTCTTCTCATCAATACTGTTAGGGCTAAATGCCGATGGAATATAAATACGTGGAAACCGCTCTTTGACTTCCACGGGATAGATAAATTCACAGCCATTGACATCAACTATTCTTACATTATACATTCCTCTAGACAATCCTGTAGCTTCTGAGCCTTCTTGTGGAGGTGCTGTGTCCCAGAAAAATTGGTAAGCTCGTGTACCTCCCTTGGCATCAATAAAAATGGTGCCATCTGATGCTTGTGGACAAATTGGCATATTTATCAATGTCTCAATGTCTGCTTCAAGTAATGCTGGCTCCCTGACAAAGAAATCCATAGCTGTCGTGCAACCATTTGCATCTGTCACCACAACTCCATAGTCTCCTGTAGCCAAGGAATTAATAGTGTTGGTCGTGATATTCCGACTTAATCCACCAACTCCAGTAAAATGGTATGAATACGGAGCTGTTCCTCCTGTCACATCCAATGATATTTCACCGTTTGCTTCTTGAAAACACCTTACATCCAATATAATTGAGTCATCAACTTTTAGTTCATCAGGCTCTCCAACCAAATAATCTCTAGAGATCTCACATTGCAGCGCATCTTTTATTAGCGCGGTATAAGTACCAGATTCTAAACCTGTAATAGATGTACCCTCAGCTGTAAAACCAGTCGCAGCATTGGTCCAATTTACTGTGTAATCAGCCTTTCCTCCCGAAAGACTTAGGTCTATGGTACCATTGGATGCTCCATTGCACAATACAGCTCTAATTGTTGGTATTGATTCTATTGGAGTATATATCGTGACAAAGGTGGTGTCCGAAGTGCCTTTACATTCTGGGATTAAGGGATTCTCTTCTGTATACCATAATTTACCAATTCCTGACCCATCCCATACAACATCTACTGCTGATCCAGTATTGACATCATTCTTAAAACGTCCTCCTTCAACAAACCATTCATAAACAGAGCCATTGGTTGGCGGTGTTGAATAGGGTACCGCTGCTATGTCTAAAAAACAGACTTCTTCCTCTCCTTGAGGCGCTATTGGTTCAAGTCTATTATTAATTCTAACATCTAGCTGAACAGTATCGGCAGCACAGCCAATACTGTTTTTAACCAAAAGTTTTAACCATGCATCATCTCTAGATACTTCCCAGTCAACTAGAATGTTTTGCCCTGTGCTTGCACCATCTATAGTCCCACCTTCTACAAACCATTCATAACTGTTCTCTCCCGATCCGGCAACCGAATACCCAATACCTGTGACATCAGGGCATACTGAAACCGGTCCGATGATCTCATCAAATTCAATGTCGGTAATTGTAATTTCTTTAGGTATAACTTCAGAACTACCGCAAACACCGACACCTTGAGAGGCTGTCAATAGAACAGTGAATACACCAGGAGTATCATACGCATGAACAAACTCTTTACCGGTACCTGAATTACCATCACCAAAGTCCCATCGAAAAGTGTCATACCGAGGCACCTGCCCTGTCGGTGTGTCAAAAATTGCATCAAAGGTTATCTCGGAATTTATACAGCCATTCTCAGCCAGAATACCAATTTGTTCATCATTACCTTCAATAATCAAATTGAGGTTTTCAAGGCTCACCCCAGCTACATAACCAAAAGATTCTACATCTCCAAAACCATAAATATAGGCGATAAAGCCACTTTCTGATTTCAATGTATAATCATTACCCCTTTCAATTTTTAAGTTAGCATAAGAATATTCTGGAACGGAGCTCACTGTAATAAATTCATCGGGATCTACTACTGTCCCTTCTAATGTCAATTGATCAATGTCGCCAGTCTTTACAAAAACTGTTACTGTGTAATCTGTAATCTGCGGAGACTCAAGTGCATTAAATGTTACTTCATTCAAAAACTGTTCATTTGGACTAAGCATAATCATAAATGGATCTCCAGGCCCTCTTAAATCCACAGTTCCAATAGGAAAATCACAACTCATTGATTGACTTATTTGGGCCACCTGAATAGGTTTATCGGACTTAATATTAGTAATACCAGATCTTGCTCCTCTAATTTTCCTTCCTGCATTCAGGGTTACAGTTAGTCCATTAATTTCAATTTTTGTTGCATCTTCTGCAGCTGTTATTTGCAATACATATCCCGTTCTACCGAAAAAGGGTAACGCAATATAATCTTTGCCCCAAGTATTAACAGGATACATTTGCTCGTATAAATGATCCGCTGCGAATCCATCACTGTAATTTGTAATTGCGCCATTATTGTTTGTAGTGCTATAATCGCAGTTTTGACCACCATTTACCCTTGTAAATTGATGACCACTGAAAACAGCAAAATTTTTACAATCATTGGCATTGGTGCTTGCATTAATTAAAGTACCCGTCAAATCATCTACAGCTTGTAATTGGTATATATCTCCTGCATTCAATGTTACGCTATACGTTTGACCCGCATCAAAGCCATTTTCAGTGTCAACACTTGGAGTAATTTCAATCTCCGTATCGTCTGTAGTTGCTACTACTAATAGTTCAGAATAATAACCTGGATAGTATCCGTCAGTGTATGTTTCATAATATCCCGAAGCATAATATTTATTACCGAGAGAATTTGTAGGTAAGATCACGCTAGCATCAGCGCTGAAACGTCTTCGGTTAAAGGCATATACGCTAATATCTACATCCGATGTGATATGGATACCCTTAGATTGTGCATTCCCAGATCCGGAAGCAGCATAAGGGTTGTTATTTGCAACAGACAACACATTTTTAAATGTGGCACCAGGTACAATTGTGAAATTAACCACTGCCCCATCAGTATAATTTATTATTTGACCAGAAGCCGGTTCATTACTTGTAATAAAGATCTCGAGCGTAGACATATTCGAAGAACTGCTACCTCCATCCGCATTCTGCATAAAGCCAAACCAAAAATCTTTGCCTTCAGTGGTTACTTGGGCCCTGAGTGAAGTCAGGCTTATCAAAAATAAAAAAAAGACTAATTTGAGCTTTAGCAAGATTGACCTCAAGTTTGAAAAATTCAAATATAGTTGGTTGGTGCTTTAGTTTCTACATAAAACTTCAAGATATACTATAACCTTACTATAAACGACAAAAAACTATTAAGGAACATATTTAATCAACGAAAAACTCAAAATGCTCTAGTAATGTCTGTTCAATAGGAATTTTAGCTACTATTTTTAATCAGACAGGTCGTAACAAAAATAGTTTAATCAAAATCGTATGAATTATCAAAATGGTTTGTTTGATACAACAATAATCAGTTGTTTTGAGAAAAATATATAGGCATGGAAGTTAAAGGGAAACTAGTAGAGATTTTTGAAACGATTCAAGTAAGCGCATCATTCAAAAAGAGAGAATTTGTATTGGAATATGCTGAGAACCCTCAGTATCCAGAAGTTATTAAATTCGAAATGATTCAAGACAAATGTGACCTTTTAGACACTTATCAAGTGGGACAAGAAGTAAATGTTGCTTTCAACCTAAAAGGAAGAAAATGGGTGGATCCAAAAGGAGAAGCTAAATACTTCAACTCATTACAAGGTTGGAGAATTTCTGCAGCCCAAGCTGGTGCTCCAGCACAACCAGGAAATACGGCAGCAGCGCCATCAGGAAGTACAGCTCCAGCTCCTGCATCTAAAGATGAACCTGAGTGGTTGAATGCTGAAGATGGTGACGATTTACCATTCTAAATAAACATAAGCATGGTTGATGTAATTGTCATTGGTGGTGGTATAGTTGGTTTATCGACCGGATATCAATTACTAAAAAAGAGTCCAGGGTTAAAGGTAATCCTTGTCGAAAAAGAAGCTTCTATTGCCAAGCATCAAACTGGCAATAATAGTGGTGTCATTCACTCTGGCCTTTATTACAAACCAGGCAGTTTAAAAGCCACAAATTGCATTAATGGCTACCATCAATTAATAGACTTTTGTAACCAAGAGAGCATAGAATATGAACTATGTGGTAAAGTCGTAGTGGCCACTGATGAATTTCAAAAGCCATTATTAGAAAACCTTTACCAACGTGGTATTCAAAATGGGCTCACCGATAATACTTATATCTCTGTTGATGAGCTAAAGGAGATCGAACCTCATGTCAAGGGAATAGCGGCACTTAAAGTACCCTACACGGGTATTGTTGATTATAAATTAGTCGCAAAAAAGTACGCTGAAAAGATCATTGAACTTGGTGGAGAGATTAGTTTAAACACAAAAGTTTTAGATATAAAATCTGGAGCAGGCCATCAAGTAGTCGAGACTACTAATGGTAGTTTTGAAACCCAATTAATCGTCAACTGTGCAGGCCTATATTCTGATACGATTGCGCGAAAAACTTCCAAAGACATTGACTTAAAAATCATTCCTTTTCGTGGCGAGTATTTTAAGCTCAAACCAGAGAAAGAGTATTTGGTCAAACATCTAATTTACCCCGTCCCCGATCCCAACTTTCCTTTTTTAGGAGTTCACTTTACAAGAATGGCTGGTGGCGGTATTGAAGCTGGCCCAAATGCTGTACTGGCTTTTCGAAGAGAAGGATATAAAAAATCTCAAATTCACTTGGGTGAACTGGCCGAGTCGTTAATGTGGCCAGGTTTCCAAAAGGTAGCCGCTAAATATTGGAAAACAGGTTTTGGAGAAATGTACAGGTCATTTTCAAAAACTGCATTTACAAAAGCACTACAAAAACTTATTCCTGAAATTCAAAAGGAAGATTTAATAGATGGTGGTGCCGGGGTAAGAGCACAAGCATGTGATCGCTCTGGTGGATTACTGGATGATTTTGCCATTTATGAAACTGAAGGCGCAATAAATGTATGTAATGCTCCCTCACCCGCTGCAACTTCTTCACTGGCCATTGGTGACAATGTTTCTGATTTAGCTTTAAAAAGATTCTCCTAATAGAAAATCAAAATCTCCAGACCTTCATTGGTTTAAAAGACTTTACTAGCTTTGACAAATACTTGAACCCATTTATCAAAGTAAATTTACATGCCTGAATCACAGCCTACACGAATCAACAAATACCTCAGTGAAGTGGGATATTGTTCCCGTAGAGCAGCGGACAAATTAATAGATGAAGGCCGTGTCACCATAAATGGAGTTGTACCCGAAATGGGGATCAAAATCATTGATAAAGATGAAATCAGAGTTGATGGAGAACTTATTACAGAATCCAAGACAAAACCAGTATACATCGCTTTCAATAAACCTGTTGGTATAGTTTGTACTACTGACAGGGGTGTAGAAAAAGACAATATCATTGACTATATAAATTATCCTACTCGAATTTTTCCAATTGGTCGATTAGACAAACCAAGCGAAGGCTTGATTTTCTTAACAAGTGATGGTGATATTGTAAACAAAATATTACGTGCAAGGAACAACCATGAAAAGGAATACATGGTGACAGTTAACAAGCCGGTCACCAAAGATTTCATGGAACAAATGAGCAATGGAGTACCAATTTTGGATACTATCACACGTAAATGTGAGGTAAAACAGCTCAGCAAGTTCAAGTTTAAAATCATTCTAACTCAAGGGCTTAACAGACAAATTCGTAGAATGTGCCAGCACTTGGGTTACCATGTTAACCAACTCATTAGGGTTCGTATTATGAATATTGCCTTAGATATCCCTGTTGGGGAATGGCGAGATTTAACGGACAGCGAATTAAAAGAAATAGAACATTTAACCGAATCATCAACTAAGACACAAGAAAATTAAAGCAAGCTAAACAGCCTTTAATAGTGATTAATAGGTAAAAGTTAGCTACTTTTGCCACGTAACAAATATTTTATGGGAAGATCACAAGAAACCTTCAACAAGAAGGAAGTACGAAACAAAAAAGAAAAAAAGAGGAAAGAAAAACTCGAGAAAAAACTTGCCAGAAAAGAGCTCGACAAAACTGGTAAACTTGAGGACATGATGGCTTATCTTGATGATGATGGAAACATTACTGATACGCCTCCAGATCCGACAAAAAAGAAGAAAGTAATTAACGCCAAGAGCATTGAAATTGGCATTCCTAAAAAAGTAGATGAGGGTGTTACCATCCGTAAAGGGCGTGTTGAATTCTTCAACCACGAGA
>Ga0307985_10002224_pt1 | contig 10913 bp, 10 predicted proteins | sample EllFjometageno80_FD_203155 | JGI IMG/M metagenome (GOLD analysis project Ga0307985, IMG submission 203155) | Marine microbial communities from Ellis Fjord, Antarctic Ocean - #80 | ecosystem: Environmental > Aquatic > Marine > Unclassified | place: Southern Ocean | collected 2014-10-09 | reverse complement strand
CGTATCTTCAACATATTCCCAAGCAACCGATTCTGTTGCACCCAAAGCTGTTTTATGAATATCTTTGTTTGGCGGCGTTGCACAAATACCACACAAGTATATTTTTTCTATCAAAAAAGCATCCGAAGTTCTAAAAACAGACCCAATATTATTTAAACTTCTAATATTATCTAAAACGACAATTAAAGGCGTTTTTTGGATGGTTTTAAATTCATCAACCGAAATTCTACCTAACTCGTTATTTTTAAGTTTTCTCATATTTTGTGGATAAGTTCACTGCAAACTGCTACTGAATACTGACTACTAATTTTTATCTTCGCAAAACTAACTGAAAATTTCTAAAAACTTGGAAAAATCCAATCCTAAAAAGGTAACTCCTTTAATGAAACAATACAATGCGATCAAGAAGAGATATCCTGATGCAATGTTGCTTTTTAGAGTGGGAGATTTTTATGAAACTTTTGGGGAAGATGCTAAAAAAGCTGCCGGAGTTTTAGGAATTACCTTAACAAAACGGGGTGCAGGAAGTGAAACAGAAACTGCTTTGGCTGGTTTTCCACATCATTCTCTAAACACCTATTTGCCTAAATTGGTAAAAGCAGGAATGCGTGTTGCTATTTGCGATCAATTGGAAGATCCAAAAATGACCAAAACCATTGTAAAACGTGGCGTTACAGAATTAATTACTCCTGGAGTTTCTTTAAATGATGAAGTTTTACAAACCAAAACAAATAACTTTTTAGCGGCGGTTCATTTTAATAAAAAACAACTCGGAATCTCATTTTTAGATGTTTCTACTGGTGAATATTTGGTGGCACAAGGAAATGCAGAATACATTGATAAATTATTACAAAACTTTAATCCGAGTGAAGTTTTAGTTCAAAAACAGCACAAACAACAATTTTTAGAACTTTTCGAAAACAGATATTATACGTTTTATTTAGATGATTGGATTTTTCAATCTGAATATGCAAACGATACGTTACAAAATCATTTTGAAGTTAAAAACTTAAAAGGTTTTGGAATTCAGGATCTTAAAAACGGAATTATAGCTGCCGGTGCAGTGCTATATTATTTATCAGAAACGCAACACAATCAGCTAAAACACATACAATCGATTAGCAGAATTGCAGAAGATAATTATGTTTGGATGGATCGTTTTACGGTTCGGAATTTAGAATTATACAATCCAAATTCAATAAATGCCGTAACGCTTTTAGATGTCATTGATAAAACCATTTCACCAATGGGAGGAAGGTTGTTAAAACGTTGGTTGGCACTTCCTTTAAAAAATATTAATGAAATTAAAAATCGTCATGAATTGGTGAAATTCTTCATAGATTCTGATGACTTTTCACAAACAGTCACCTATCAATTAAAACAAATTTCGGATTTAGAAAGATTGATTTCTAAAGTTGCCACCGGCAAAGCTTCGCCAAGAGAAATTGTTTTGTTAAAAGACTCTTTAAAGGCAATTTTACCGATAAAAGCATCCGCAGAAAAAAGCAAGAATACCACCGTAAAAGAACTCGGAAATCAGTTACATACCTGTACGGAGTTAATCACTAAAATTAATGAAACTTTATTTGATGATTCGCCTGTAAACATCAATAAAGGAAATGCAATTGCAACAGGTGTTCATCAAGAATTAGACGATTTACGTGCTATTTCTAACACTGGAAAACAGTATTTAGATGAAATGTTGGCGCGTGAAACGGAAAGAACAGGAATCACAAGTTTAAAAATTTCTTTCAACAATGTTTTTGGATATTATATAGAAGTTCGTAACACGCATAAAGACAAAGTTCCTGAAGAGTGGATTCGCAAACAAACGTTGGTAAATGCGGAACGTTATATTACGGAAGAACTAAAAGAATACGAAACGAAAATTTTAGGTGCTGAGGAGAAAATTCAGAAATTAGAACAAGAAATTTTTTCTAAATTATTGCAATATATCATCCAATTTGTACAAATTGTGCAAGAAAATGCGCAAATTATTGCAAAAATCGACTGTTTACTGTCTTTTTCGGTTTTAGCGATTGATAATAATTATGTGCGTCCAATGATGGATGAAAGCACTGATTTAGAGATTAAAAATGGACGACATCCTGTAATTGAAAAACAGTTGCCAATAGATCAAACGTATATTGCAAATGATGTTGTTTTAAATAGAAATCAGCAACAAATAATTATGATTACTGGACCTAATATGTCTGGTAAATCAGCCATTTTACGTCAGACTGCATTGATTGTTTTGTTAGCTCAAATGGGAAGTTATGTGCCTGCCCAAAATGCAAAAATCGGAATTGTAGATAAAATTTTTACTAGAGTTGGCGCAAGTGATAATATTTCTATGGGCGAATCTACTTTTATGGTAGAAATGAATGAAACTGCATCAATTCTAAACAATCTTTCTGAAAGAAGTTTAGTGTTGCTAGATGAAATCGGAAGAGGGACTTCTACGTATGACGGAATTTCGATTGCTTGGGCGATTTCGGAATTCTTACATGAACATCCCTCAAAAGCAAAAACATTGTTTGCTACACATTATCATGAACTGAATGATATGACAGCAACTTTTGAGCGCATTAAAAACTTTAATGTGTCTGTAAAAGAATTAAAAGACACTATTATTTTCTTACGTAAGCTGGTTTCTGGAGGATCTAACCATAGTTTCGGAATTCATGTAGCTAAATTAGCCGGGATGCCAAATATGGTGATTCATAGGGCTAATAAAATTTTAGAGAAGCTAGAGAAAAACAACAAAAATACGGAAGTAAAAGACGCTTTAAAACAAACGCAACATGAAGAAATGCAACTGAGCTTTTTTCAATTAGATGATCCTTTGTTAGAAAATATTAAAGAAGAAATTTTAGCCACAAATATTGATACGCTAACCCCAATTGAAGCCTTAATGAAATTGAATGAGATTAAGCGAATGCTGATGAAGAAGTAAATTATTTCTTCCGTTTTTTTAAAAAAACACTTTTAAAGTTCTTCTTTACAATTTTCAAAAAAAAAAAATTGATACCTTTATATCACATATAATATTTATCTTTGTGGAAGTATGAACACACCTTTTTTATTTATTAGTGGTCCAGAAATAATGATAATTATGTTAATTGTCGTTATGGTTTTTGGTGCGGATAAAATTCCTGAAATTGCTAGGGGTTTAGGCAAAGGAATGCGTCAAGTTAAAGACGCTACTAATGACATTAAAAGAGAAATTAATGATAGTGCTAAATCTTCTGGTTTAGACACAAGTATTGGCAAAGACATTCAGAAAGAAGTTGATAACGTTAAAAACGATATTGAGGATTTAACTGGGCCAATTAAAAGACACTTATAGAAAAGTAAGTTTATTTTTCACACTCTTTATTTCACTCTACTAATTGTTAAACCATCTCTTATTGGTAGTAAAACAGTTTCTATTCTAGCATCAGAATTCATTAATTTATTATATTCTAAAAGTACTTTCGTATCTAAATCTTTAGGGTTTAATGCTTCCACCACTTTACCATTCCAAAGAACATTGTCAGACAAAATAATGCCTCCAGAATTCATTTTATCAATGATTAAATGAAAGTAATTTACGTAGTTCGATTTATCTGCATCAATAAATACTAGATCAAATTTTTCATCAATTTCCGGAATAATTTCAATCGCGTTGCCCACCTTTTGTTCAATTTGATTTCTAAAACCAGATTTCTCAAAATATTTATTTTGTAACGTTTCTAACTCTTCGTTTTTATCAATGGTTATTATTTTTCCTTCGGATGATAATCCTTCTGCTAAACAAAGTGCAGAATACCCCGTGTAAGTACCAATTTCTAAAATATTTTTAGGTTGAATTAACTTAGAAATCATAGACAAAATGCGTCCTTGAAAAGCACCGCTTAACATTCTAGGATTCAATACTTTTTGCCAAGTTTCTTTACTTAATTCTTGTAGAATTTTTGGTTCTTGTTGCGAGTGATCGACAACGTAATTGTCTATTTTTTCTGGTAAAAAATGCATATTTTGTTTGGCCGAGCGCAGTCGAGACCTCATTTAGTGACTAAAAAACCGCTCGACTGTGCTCGAGGGAAATATTACCAATTTAAAATTAAATTGGTATAACATCAAAAATACAAAAAACGGAATTTATAGAGATAAAAATTCCGTTTCAATATAACAAAAAATCAAAAAAACGATTTATTCTTTAAACTCTTTTACTTGTTGTTTTAATACTTCTTTATCTGTCTGAGAAAGATAATTAATTTTGTTTTTACAAGCGATCGACTTGTCCTTATACAAACCCGACATTCTATTGTTTTGACGTGTATAAAGTCTACAAATCTTACAGCCTAAAAAATGTAAGGTTAACTTAAGTTTCTCAAAAAATGAAGCTTCTTTGTATTGACTTTTGTCACAAATAGTTGTTGCTTGATTGCAGGTAATCTGTAGTTTTTTTAACATCCCTTAATTATTAAACCAATTATCTTCCATACATTTTCTTAGCTGAGTTCTTGCCCTATGGATGATAACCCATAAATTTGACGCTGTAATATCCAACTCCTTACAAATTTCTTCAGTTTCAAACTCTTGAATAGTTTTCATTCTAAAAACCAAAGCATATTTTTCTGGTAAATTATTGATACAAGTCTCTAATTGTTTTTTTAACTCTTGGTTTTCTATTTCTTTTTCAGAGGCATTATCCCAACTTTGTGGAACGCGTTCTTCAATCCAACTTCCTTCATTTTCTCCGTCATCGTAAAAACTCATTCGAACCTCTGCTTGCCCTTTTTTAGAATTAATTTTTCTGTAATGGTCTATTACTTTTCTTTTTAGAATTGATATCAACCAGGTTCTTTCCGAAGCTTTCCCTTGAAAGTTTTTAGCCGATTTTAAGCCTGCGAAAAATGTTTCTTGTACCAAGTCTTTCGATAAATCACCATCATTAACACGCACAACAGCATAATTAAACAGGTAATCTGCATAATTATCGATCCATTTATCAGGGTCTAAAGTGATTTTTTCTTGAGGCATCTTTTAATTTAGAAACCAAATATAAAGCTATTTTTTATCTTTTAAAGCCTTGTGATTAGCTCTTCTTCTTGTAGCAACTAAATAAATGATTTTCATTATTATAAAACAACTCAAAAGAGTTCGCGACACTTATCAATCGTTTCTCTTAGTTTCTATTTTTAAGAGTTTTAACCTTTTTACATCGTATTTTTGTTATAATTGTGATGTTTCCTTTACGGAATCCTTCCAAAAAAAATTAAACAACATTTATAATAAAATAGAATTAACGAAGTATTAACTAGTAAGATATCTATTGATATTTCTTACTTTTACCCCATTCAATTTATATAAAATATGTCCGTAGCAAAAAAACAGTACAAAAGAGTTACCGTAAAATCTTTGGTAGAAATGAAAGCAAATGGGGAAAAAATCTCCATGTTAACTGCTTACGATTATACAATGGCAAAAATTTTAGACAAAGCTGGTTTAGATGTGCTTTTAGTTGGTGATTCTGCTTCGAATGTTATGGCGGGTCACGAAACTACTTTGCCGATTACTTTAGATCAAATGATTTACCACGCAAGTTCAGTGGTTAGAGCAATTGAGCGCTGTTTAATTGTTGTTGATTTACCTTTTGGAAGTTATCAATCTGACCCAAAAGAAGCATTACGCTCTGCTGTTAGAATTATGAAAGAATCTGGCGGGCATTCGATAAAATTAGAAGGCGGAAGAGAGGTTAAAGAATCTATAAAACGTATTTTAAATGCAGGAATTCCTGTAATGGGTCATTTAGGATTAACACCACAATCGATCTATAAATTCGGAACTTATACGGTTAGAGCAAAAGAAGATGAAGAAGCAGAACAATTAATGGAAGATGCTTTAATGTTAGAAAGAATTGGTTGCTTTGCTATTGTTTTAGAAAAAGTTCCTGCTCAATTAGCTAAAAAAGTTGCAGAAGCAATCTCTATTCCTGTTATAGGAATTGGCGCTGGAAATGGAGTTGATGGACAAGTTCTAGTAACCCATGATATGATCGGAATGACACATGAATTCAACCCTCGTTTTTTACGTAGATATTTAGATTTATTTTCGGATATGACAGGCGCTTTTGAACAATATGTTATCGATGTAAAAAGTAAAGATTTTCCTAGTGATAAAGAGCAGTATTAATTTAGTGTTTTAGAAAAATTAGAAAATCTTAAGACTATATCTAACTATCTAAAAATCTAGCATTCTATTAATGAAAATCCTACATCTTGACTCAAATCATCCTCTTTTACTGAAACAACTCTGCGAGTTGGGGTTTACAAATGAGGAAGATTATACTTCTTCAAAAGAAGAAATTGAAGCCAAAATTCATTTGTATGATGGTTTTATTATCAGAAGTCGATTTTCAATAGACAAATCATTTTTAGACAAAGCAACCAACCTAAAATTTATTGGTAGAGTTGGCGCTGGTTTAGAAAATATTGATTGTGATTATGCAGCCACTAAAAAAATCGAATTAATTGCGGCTCCGGAAGGAAATAGAAATGCTGTCGGTGAACATTCTTTAGCAATGCTTTTATCTCTTTTTAATAAATTAAACAAAGCTGATAAAGAAGTTAGAAACGGAACATGGTTGCGTGAAGAGAATAGAGGAATCGAATTGGATGGAAAAACCATTGGCTTAATTGGTTATGGAAATATGGGGAAATCATTCGCAAAAAAACTACGTGGTTTTGATGTTACTATTCTTTGCTATGATATAAAACCAGGGGTTTCTGATGAAAATTGTAAACAAGTTTCATTATTAGAATTACAAGAAAAAGCCACTGTTTTAAGTTTGCATACGCCACAAACTGAAGGTACAAAAAACATGGTAAATACTGATTTTATCAACGGGTTTAAAAAGAATTTTTGGTTGATAAACACTGCACGTGGAACATCAGTCGTTACGAAAGATTTAGTTGAAGCTTTAAAATCTGGTAAAATAATAGGTGCTGGTTTAGATGTTTTAGAATATGAAAAATCATCTTTTGAAAACCTTTTTTCTGATGATAAAATGCCAGAGGCTTTCAAATATTTAATCAATTCAGAAAATGTAATCTTATCTCCGCATGTTGCAGGTTGGACAATTGAAAGCAAAGAAAAACTCGCACAAACAATTGTCGATAAGATTAAAGCTGCGTTTTGTTAAACTGTAACCGTAATTCATAAATTAAAACATAAACAACTGTAAATAAGTTAATTATAATCAAAAATACGCTTAATCACTATTTAAAAATCAATTAAACCCAATTAAAATAATGAAACTACTATCTAATTACCCAACTGAGGTTTTAATACTTCTTTTTTTAACCGTAACTTTTTTACAATCTGGAATTGACAAACTACTAGATTGGAAAGGAAACCTTTCTTTTATCAAATCGCATTTTAAAAATTCGCCCTTAAAAAATAGTGTACCCTTATTATTAGCTGTTATTCTAGTTTTAGAAATAGTTGCTGCATTTTTAATGTTATTTGGTATCTATCAATTATACACCTCTGGAATAAAAGAAATCGCTTTATTAGGAACAGAGCTTTGTGCTGTCGTTTTAATTTTCTTGCTGATCGGACAACGTCTTGCAAAAGATTATGCAGGCGCAATGTCTTTGGCTATCTATTTTACGATTACACTTTTAGGTGTTTATTTGTTAAATAGTTAAAACTTATTACTATTCATAATAACAATAAGCAAATTCTATAAGAAAAGCCCTTAAAATTTACGTTTTAAGGGCTTTTCTTTTTTTAATAAGGTATTTCTATTGCTAAGAAGTAATACTTGAAGCTTGTCTTTTTAAAATCGGTTTTTACTGCTTTTTAAGCACATAAATTAAAGAAGAGTATTCATTAGTGCTTCTTGCTTTTAAATTTGAAACGAAACCTCTGTAAAAAGATTTTAAAGGATTCATCTTTCCAGATTTGTATTTCTCACTTAAAAGAGAAACATAATACCCGTCAAATTTCATTGGGATTGTTTTTTCAACAACCATATGTACTTCAGAAAATAATTTAGAAATTGATGTTTGAGAGAAATGCCATAAATGTCTTGGCACATCAAAAGCCGCCCAAAACTCTTTGTAATAATTTGCATCGTTACTTTTAAAATTAGGAACCGCAATTATTAATCGCCCATCATCAGCAAGTAAATTATGCAACGTTAAAATATATTCTGATAAATTTTCTACATGCTCTAAAACATGCCAAAGTGTAATTACATCAAACTTTGTGTTTTTAAATTCTGATAGCTTTTCTTGTAAATGAATTCCTTTTTTTTCTGCAATATTTCTAGCGTCTAAACTTGGCTCAATTCCTGAAACTTTCCATGAATTACTTTGACAAACTTTTAAAAAATCTCCTGTTCCTGCACCAACATCTAAAATGTTTTTTGATGAAGTTTCAAAAGAATCAATCAGTTTTAATTTTCTTTTTAAAGTGATGTTCTTTACTGCTTGATACACTTTATCAAGTATGCTCTTTTTACTATCTGTATGAGAAATATAATCTTCGCTTTTATAATAGTCTGCTAAGTTTTCTGGAACAGGATTTGTAACCAACATATCATATTCATTGTTGATCATAACCTGATAAACTTCACCAGAAACTGTATGGTCTTTACAACTTAAAAAAGGTTGTAAATTTTTATAAAAGTCTTTTTCTTTTGCCATGTATTATAAATTGTTCCACGAGGAACATCTTAAAAAATAGTATTCTTTATCTACCCATATAAACCAATAGAACTGAAATATCACTTGGTGAAACTCCGCTAATTCTACTCGCTTGTGAAATTGAAGTCGGTTGTATTTTACTCAACTTTTCTCTAGCTTCATAAGACAGTGATTGTAATTTTTGATAATTAAAAGTAGCTGGTATTTTTACGTTTTCTAATCTATTTAGTTTATCAGCATTGTTCTTTTCTTTATCGATATACCCTGAATACTTTAGATGAATTTCAGCCTGTTCTATAACCTCTTTGTCAATATTGTTGTCTTCTAAAAAACTACTTAACTTCTTTATGTCTTTAAAATCAGAAAAGTCTAATTGCGGTCTTGCAGCAATCTTAAACAACTTCATTGATTGATTAATCAACGCTAAATTCTTAGCTTCTAAAATCGGATTTATTTCCTCTTTACGAACACTTGTTTCGTTTAAAAATTTGATTAATAAATCTGTTTTACGTTGCTTTTCAAGAACTCTATCCATACGCTCTTTTGAAGCCAAACCAAGTTCATATCCTCTTGGAGTTAAACGTAAATCTGCATTATCTTGTCGTAATAAGGTTCTGTATTCTGCTCTAGAAGTAAACATTCTATAAGGCTCTTCTGTACCTTTAGTGATTAAATCATCAATTAAGACAGCGATATATGCTTCGTTCCTTTTTAAAATAAAAGGCTCTTTTCCTTGAATTTTTAATGCGGCATTTACACCTGCCATTAACCCTTGCGCTGCTGCCTCTTCATAACCGGTTGTTCCGTTTATTTGGCCTGCAAAAAATAAGTTTTCAATTAATTTTGTTTCAAGCGAATGCTTTAATTGGGTTGGTTGAAAGAAATCATACTCAATTGCATAACCATATCTTAAAAACTTTACGTTTTCAAAACCTTCTACAGCTCTTATTGCTTTGTCTTGAATATCTTCTGGAAGTGATGTCGAAAATCCGTTTACATACATTTCAACAGTTGTCCAACCTTCTGGTTCTACAAAAATCTGATGCCTGTCTTTCGTTGCAAAACGATCTACTTTATCTTCAACTGAAGGGCAATATCTTGGACCTGTAGACTGTATTCTACCATTAAACATTGGTGATCTATCAAACCCTTCACGTAACAAATCGTGAACCTTAGGGTTTGTATATGTTAAATAACAAGAACGTTGTTTCTTTAAAGCACTTGTGGTTGGTAAATAAGAAAATTTTTCAGTGATTTCATCTCCAGGTTGCTCTGTCATTTTAGAATAATCTAAAGAACGACCATCCACTCTTGGCGGAGTTCCTGTTTTCATTCTTCCTGATTCAAAACCCTTCGCTACTAATTCTTCCGTAATTCCAGTAGAAGCTCCTTCACCTGCTCTTCCTCCTCCAAAACTTTTATCACCAATATGAATTAATCCATTTAAAAAAGTCCCTGCGGTTATAATAACGGTTTTTGCTTTAATTTCTAAACCCAAAGCCGTTTTTACACCTATTATTTTATTGCCATCAAACAATAAACCATTTACAGAATCTTGATAAAAATCTACATTTTCTGTTTCCTCTAACATGGTTCTCCAACATTCTGCAAACTGCATTCTATCGGATTGCACTCTTGGACTCCACATAGCAGGACCTTTCGATTTGTTCAGCATTTTAAACTGTATCGCCGTCTTGTCTGTTACGATTCCACTATAACCACCTAAAGCATCAATCTCTCTTACAATTTGACCTTTCGCAATACCTCCCATTGCCGGATTACAACTCATTTGTGCAATATTTTGCAAATTCATTGTAATTAATAAAGTGTGCGCGCCCATGTTTGCAGCAGCAGCAGCAGCCTCGCTTCCCGCGTGACCTCCACCTACTACAATTACATCAAATGTTGTTGAAAATAAACTCATTTTTTTGTGGTTCCACGTGAAACCTTTGTTTTATCTAACTGATTATCAGTTAATTATTATTGATAACGCTGCATTTTCTGCATTTCTCATTTCACTTTTTTCTACATCAGACTTATCTTTAAAACCCATATAATGTAAAACTCCATGAATCATAACTCTGTGCATCTCTTCTTCGGCTGAAACCTTAAAATCAGCTGCATTCTCCTCTACTCTTTCTACAGAAATAAAAATATCACCAGAAATTAATTTCCCTAAAGAATTATCGAAACTAATAATATCTGTCAGTGTAT
>Ga0307985_10002223_pt1 | contig 10914 bp, 15 predicted proteins | sample EllFjometageno80_FD_203155 | JGI IMG/M metagenome (GOLD analysis project Ga0307985, IMG submission 203155) | Marine microbial communities from Ellis Fjord, Antarctic Ocean - #80 | ecosystem: Environmental > Aquatic > Marine > Unclassified | place: Southern Ocean | collected 2014-10-09 | reverse complement strand
AGCTACACAGTTGAGAGCGACACCCCCACCGTAACAAAGATATGCGGAATACTTTCTAGCTTCCTTCATAATCTCCATTATTTCCACTTCTATAATCTTTTGAGCACTAGCTGCTACGTCAGGTTCTTCACCTAAGAACTTACCACCTCTATGGTAGTTAAGCATTGGATCGTAGTCGTGAATAGGAGAGCCAAACGCAGCCATTCCCATAGTAATGTATTCGTCTTGATTAGGTTTAAACCCTATAGACTTAGTTACTGCGGAGTAAAACAAACCCAAGGATTCAGGGTATCTCATACTCCAGACCTTCTTCTTCTTGTACCAAATTGAAGCGGTGTCCCATTCTCCAATAGCATCAATAACTACACAGACTGGCTCTTCAGAGAATGGTCGTGTATAGTAGGCTGCAGATGCGTGTGACCAGTGGTGAGTGATATAGTGATCAAAACGTTCTCTATTCTCCCAGCACTGGCCATATAATTTGCGACGAACATTTTTACGGAAAGGTTTCTCAAAGAACACCGTAGTGCCTTCAAGATCCTTCACATCGACGTGTAGGTCACCGTCGTTTTTAATCCTGCTGTATCGTTCAGAGTCCTTAGCATAATGTATATTACCAGAAGTATCGATCATAGATACTGAGGCGTCGTGGAAACCGTACGAAACGCCTGTAATCATACCCTATGAACACCCATCTGTGTAGACACAGGGGAAAGGAAACTATTAATAAAGGCTTGACATATACCGTACTTCAGGTCGGCTTCTCCTTTATTCAATCCTTGTTGCCATACAGCATCAGTGGCGATACGTACTAACGGGTATTCACGACCATACCCATCACCTACATAGTCAATCTCGATCGAATGCGATTCCATAAGTGGACCTAACGATTCCCAAGACGTACTCGGTCGGAATACAGATACCCTAGCTTTATAGTTATCTTCCTGATCAAACCAACAAGCACCCATCGGATATCCACTCTTCTTAACCCATCCTAGTGCTGCGGCAACACTAAAATCTAATTCCCTGCTCATAACCTTACCCTTATTTTACTATGATACTCCGCTGGAAAAGTCGACAGCCATCTGTCTAACCTCAGCATCGTTTTCAGCAGTCCACTCCCCACGACCATAATCGTCAGGGATATAATTTGTTACACCGCTGATTGTATTTCTTAATTTTTCGTTAGGAATATTCCCACCATAAGTCCATGATGTTTCAGCCATTAAGGTAGAGACACCATCTTCGTTCTCCACCGATACAACTTTAGTGCTGATATCCAATCGGTCTTCATCAGTCCAAAACTGATTACAGTCGTCAAGGAAGTCAGCTAAGTTAGACGGTCTATAAGCGCAGTGACCTTTCGTCACAGTATCACCAATACCAAATCCGTAGATAGCTCTGTGGCTCCAACCGTACCAACGTCCGTCTATAGTAGACTTACCTACGCTACAGACCGAATTCCCTTCCTTACTATATTCAGGCTTCTCTATACCTCGATTCAATAACATCCATGCGGTCGCAGGAGAACCTACGTATTGACCGTCCATAGTGTAAACAGACATATGAGAATAGACCTTAACACCTTTAACAGTTCGAGAGGTGTTCATATCAGCTGCTGATTCTGCCCATCCTCGCCATACATATTTATGCGGATCTTCACCATCAACATCATATAATTTGATACTAATTTTAAAATGTTTAAGAATTTCATCACACGCTGCCTTCTTATACTTCTCGACGCGCGGAACGTGGTGCTGTAAACCAAAACTAGCATACCTGAATACAGGGAACCAGTGCGGAATAGAGAAGAACGTTTTAGACTCTTCAATAGTGTATTTGTCTGATATATGGGAACAACCAGAGAATCCAGTAGTTCCAGGAAACCAGAACCCGTTATATAATTTATTCATAATATTCACCGTAACTCATGCTTGATACCCCTCATGTTTGTAGGTTTTAGCTCGTTGCTCCATATAAGCGTTCAAGTACATAGTAATATTAGCAGCACCAACAGGGTTAGCTGAGTGTACATTGAACTTGAAGGAATCAGAGAGAACAATAACCTTATCCATATCTTGAACAACCATCCACTTAGCGAGGTCGTAACCCGTTGGGGCATCATCCTCACCCAAGTCGTGGTCGAACGAGATGTAACCTGGAGCACCGAATTCCAACATCATATCAACAGCCTCTTGATATGAACGAACGACATGCCAAGGCTTATCGGTCTTAGGGTCTCGGATATCGTCCAAGTACATGTAGTATGACATATTGTCTACTCCTCTATCGGGTCCATAAAATAGTCCATCACGTGAAACATTGTCCAAAAGATACCGCCACCGATACCTAACCCTACAATTAATGGTAAAAGTTTGCCAAGGGATAAGACCGTAAGTAAAGCCGTAGCCACAATACCAAGAGCGATCTTCTGTTTGAATGTAGGTACTTTCTTAAATATATTATCCAAAATCATTACCTTCTAGTATAAAGCTCTCTTGTATAGAATTCATCACCGCTTGAGCGACGATTGCGCTGACACGGTCCGTTTCAGTTTCTACATCTAAAAATGAAACATCAGTATCCCGATATTTCTCAGCCCGCATAAGGCCATACTCAACACCGCTATTCACAGCGTGTACCATTAACGTGTATTCTCTAACTTTCATAATAATCAATATCCTTCATTTGTTTCATTACAGAAGTCCTAATAATACCTTCAACCTCTTGGGTCATACGGCCAACTATAAACGACTTCAGGGATTCCATATCAAAGAACATCTTCATATAACCTTCAGGCAATACGATGTTGTAATCTTCAATTTTAATAGGGGAGAATTCGGTAGACATTATAATGAACCTTTCTTAGCTAATACGATAGTACCTATAGCAGACAATGCTAATAGAGAGTACAAAACAACTTCAAAGATACCTGTTGCTTCAAACGAACGAGAAGCGATTAGGGTTTGTTCCATAAATTCTTTCATCTTTCAATTCCTTCCTCATTTAATATACAACTATTATACCACATATCAAGGAGGAAGTCAACACTTATTTGAAAATAAATTTATTTAATTTGGCACCGACGGAAGGATTCGAACCTACAACCTTGGGATTTGGAATCCCCTGCTCTCCCAGTTGGAGCTACGCCGATTTAAAATGGTAGCGGATCTAGGACTCGAACCTAGCTTGATGGCTTATGAGACCAGCGTGACACCCGTTCACTTATCCGCGTTAATATAAGGTGAAGTAAGTAGATATAGTATTTTGAATTAGTAGAAAGACAAGGGACAAACAGCCGAGGCCAACAACTAACACTAAACAATATTCAACAAGTCTTATTTCCGGATAGCAAATAACATTTTCGTGTGTATTTTAGTACACTTCTGGTTCCGGAGCACGACGAATTTTAGGGAGTCCGTATGGACATACATCTACAATCCGCAATGACAATACCTACCTACTTCAAAACTGTTAGGAAATTAATCCATTCTTCTGTAAGACTTCTACAGTTACTTGATCAAGATTAATCTTCTTGACCGAATTAAGGTACACCAATACATCTTTAGCTTCGTCAATAGTTAAGTTCAACCTAACCTTCGCAGCTACGATTCGTGCGTTATCCGAATCCTTTAAGATACGGGTATGGTATTCACCATTGTGGTATCCAGTAGAGTCAGCACTTCTTCGTTTCTCCAACGTCGCTTCAACTACACTTAAAGGAACTTCATCAACCAACTCGATATCAGAATATAGATCCAACTCTTTATTATGGAGAGCGATGGAGTTAAGCGTACTGTTGATAGAGTTACCGTCAACATACTCAGCGTTCGCAACAGCCACTGATTGTCGAATATCGAACAGAGCATGGATCAACCCAGCACGATGAAGGACGCTATCCAAGAACTTATCCCTAGCCTTGTTAATAGTAGTGAACACTTGATCATCATGCTCACTGATAGGGATGTAAGTAGAGGCACTATTCCCTAACTCACGTAAAGCTTTGTTGATTGAATGCTGTAGGGTGTTCGCTTTTCTTAATGTAATATTCATAATATACTCACTTTAATAATAATGGCGTCCCATCAAGGAGTCGAACCCTGATCTATGGAGTAGAAATCCACTGCACTATCCATTATGCTAATGGGACAAATATATGCGTCGTATTTTTGGCTTCAGGCGACGCTTTCCCCCTGCATCTCTACCGTTTAAACGATAGAAATCTTTTATTGGAGCGGATAGACGGAATCGAACCGACATCAAAAGGTTGGAAACCTCCTATAATAACCATTATACTACACCCGCAAAACTTACTCAGTATCCTCTAGAGGATAATTATCATCATCACAGAGAATCAATTCTCCGCGTTTACTAGGGTCGCCTTGGAACTTAATCAACTCTTTAGCTATAAGCCTAGGATGTTGATCAGTACTAAATTCCTTAGTCTTTATATGTCTATCATCTACTATCAAATGTGCTATAAACATACAATCCCCTTAATGTGGTGCCCAATGACAGAATCGAACTGCCAACTATTGATTACAAAACAATTATTATACCATTTAACTAATCGGGCTAATGTGGCGGAAAGTATAGGATTCGAACCTATATGCCCTTTCGAACGTCTCCTTAGCAAGGAGGTGCAATACCGTTATGCGAACCTTCCATAATGTGTGGAGCCTAGTGTCGGATTCGAACCGACGATGTTAACGAGTTTGCAATCCGTTCCGTTCGACCACTCTGGCAACTAGGCTAATAGTCTTTCTTCTCTATACCAACCTGCACCTTGCTTATAGTACACATTATGTAAGGAGTATGTTTCACGTTGAGTAACACTTAGATCATTAGAGGTCACGACCTTACGATCCGAGATAACAAACTCAGCACTAGGGGTTGGTTCACCATACATATTCTTAGGGGAAACCTTAGCACCGATCTCAAACTTATAATCACTCATAACATAAACTCCTTCAACTCAATATACAACTATTATACCTCATATCTATATAAAAGTAAAGCTTTATTTTGACTTATTTACAAATAAAGTAAAATAATTTAGCGGTATAAATACAATTATACTTATTAAGGATAAATTATGAACATAACATACGATAACAAAACGATAGAGTTCTATAACTTCGAGCTACCAAAACAAGTTATAGTATCATTATCAGGTGGGTTAGACTCAGCTGCAGCAATGTACCTTACATGTAAACACCTCCCAGAACTAGAGATTATACCCATAACGTTAAGGGACGCCCACGCTCAATTAGACGCTGAAGCGGCTGAAGATATTGTCGGTTGGATGAAGAATAAATTCCCTTCAGCGAATATACGTGATATAGAGATATTCGACTTTAACGATAAGGACGAATCTATAGTAAGTTGGGATGAGTGTGACCAATTGAAAGAGGATTATCCTGAACACTACTCTACATTAAATAGGGTACAAATCTCTAAGATAATTCAAATAGATAATATACTACAAGGGGTGGTAGATAATTATGATATGCCATTACGTATAGACGGTATGACATTAAACCCTCCAGTAGAAGAAATGAAGAAGATTAGTTTAAGGTTTTATGGGATGGCTGAGAGACGTAGAGACCCTTGCGGGCACAGACAAACGTTATTCAAATCTAAGTTTAAATGTAATAATATGTACCAAATATTCGGTAACGTAGATAAGAAATTCGTTGCTGACATTTACAGACAGGAAGGTTTAATGGAAACGTTATACCCACTAACAAGGTCGTGTGTGGGTTCGGCTCGATATACTCAATTCTTCGAAAAGGAATGCCATGATTGTTTCTGGTGTTACGAAAAGAAATGGGCATTCGATCTAGACCATCAAGCCCGTACAGGGAGTATATAAATGAACGAAATTATAGCAACATCTAATGACGAATTACCAGATCACCTTACTAAGGGTGGTCCTGGAGATAAATTTTTAGGGGGAGGAAGAGTAAACACGTCAGAGTGGTTCGTTAATAAAACCCTACAACGAAACCTAAAACAGATTCAGGTTGACAACGCTTCTTGGTATCCTGAAGGTTCTGATAAATTAGAACAACAAATAAAGGACGAAGAGATCTGGTTCTGCGGTGCACCATTTCAAATGCTGTACACTAGCGTTGGTGGTAGATTCGCACCGTGTTCTTGGGCGTGTGGAGAGGAATTCAATGTTAGTATACAGGATACTGACATTAACGACTTTTTCATAAACAACGAAGGTATGAACAAGCTCAGAACAGAGATGTTAACTCCAGGTTCTGACTTGACGTTCGCTAAAGAATCCTGTCAGGATTGCCTACGACAAGAGAAGATATACGGGAGATCGCGTAGACAGGCTTCTTTAAAGATTCAATCTAATAATGAGGAATTTTGGCCAAATATGCATAACGCGGTGAACCGTTTTAAAGTATCAGGTAAAGGTCATATAGAAGATAGAATCTTCGAAGTACAAATAAAAGCCTTTGGTAATGAATGCAACTTCGATTGCTATATGTGTTTCCCGTTCGACTCTACTGTAAGAATCAAATCAATGGATTCTGATATCATGGACGGTCAAAACGTGTGGGACGATTTCTCCTTAATGGGTGCGGATAAGAATAAAGTGGAAAGGGTTAGAGATAAACCTATTGAAGATATTATAGAACAGATAGTTAAAGTAGCCCCTTATATAAGACACCTTAAATTGATCGGTGGTGAACCTTTAGTTATGGCTAAATACTACCAGTTGATGGAAGCTGTTATAGCCACGGGTCACGGTCCAGAAATATCAATCAAATATCAAACGAACATGTCAGTATTAACATCAGGTAAATATGACATAAGAGACTACCTTAGTCACTTCCAGAGATTTGAATTCACGGTATCTCTGGACGGTATAGGTTCAGCTAATGATTACATCAGAAGAAGATCTAATTGGGAAAATATAGTCAATAACATCAAGGAAGTTAAGAAATACCCTAAAGTCACAGTATGTGTGAATGGCACTATCACCTTCCTAAGCGTTATGAGGTTCTACCAACTTATAGAATGGTTTGACGATAACATAGAGTTGTTCGATCAAATCAATTGGTCTAACATAAGACGCCCCGAGAAGTTATGCGCTAATGTATTACCTGATCAGTTAAAGAAAGAGCTTATATCTAAATACGAAGGATTCCCTGATATACAAAATGTATTAAAAGAATCTAATAACGGTGTTGGGCATCAAGACGCTATAGACTACCTATTGATGCAAGACAAACAATATAAAGACACTAAATGGGAATCAAAGCTATTTGATGTGTTCCCTGAACTTGAACAATACCACAACCAATCTGAAGGTTAATATGATGGATGATAAAAAATTAGCAGGGCACATGACTAAGGGTGGTCCTGGAGACAATTCCGCTCCTGGTAATGTCAACACTGAAGAGTGGTTTCAGGATTTATCCAATAAAACAAGGGATAATATAATACTGACAGAAGCTTCTGGTGAAAAGGCTTTAATTAACCAAGTGCTAGATAAGGATGTTTTCTTCTGTACTTGCCCGTTCACTCAGATATATTCTGAAATAGACGGGAAGTATCAGGCTTGCTGTTTCGGTGCTGGCGATGATAACCATACTATAACAAATACTTCGTTAAAGGAATGGATGATAGACAGTGATTACATGAATGATCTACGTACTGAGATGTTGGACCCCGAATCGGATCTAAAGACAGTAAATAAGAATTGTGCTCGGTGCGTGAGTGATGAGAATCTATACGGTCGGTCACGTAGAACTAACTGCCTTAAAATCCACACAAACAATTTCGAATTGTGGGACGATATAGAATCTTCTATCGAGAGAATTAAGGATACTGGTAAGTTTAGTTTTGATGAAAGAATAATTGAAGTCCAATTAAAGATCTTCGGTTCGGAATGTAATATAGATTGTTACATGTGTACCCATCAGAACTCAACAACCAGAATGAAGGGAGCGGATAAGGGTCTGTGGAATGATGAAATACACGGACACTTACCCAGCAACAAAGAGGAGTGGAAGTTAGTTATCTCAGACAAAACGCCTGGAGTACTTGATCAAGTAATCGAACTAGCCCCTTATATAAGAAGTATAAAGATCATCGGTGGTGAGCCACTGATCATGAAGAAGCACTACGAGTTGTTGGATATGTTAATAGAGGGTGACCACGCTAAGGACATCTATCTTAAATACCAAACAAACCTTACTAAAACTAAGAAAGGTAAGCACAACATATTCAAGTATCTACCACACTTCAGGAACGTAGCTATGGTTGCTTCCGTTGACGGGATCGGTCCTGTTATAGAATATATGCGTAGAAGAACAGAATGGAAAGACCTTGAATTCAATATCAATGAATGCGGTAAATATTCTAATGTTGTTGTAGACTTTAATGGTCTGATATCATTCCTCAGTGTGATGAGGTTTTACGAGGTAGTTGATTGGTGTAAAGAGAATCCAGTTATTGACCAATTAAATTGGGCTCATGTTGATTCACCTAAGCACCTAAGAGCTAATAACCTACCTAGAAAAATAAAAGACGCATTGATACCCAAGTATACCGAATGGCCTGATATTGTGGCTAGTCTTGAAATGGACGCAGACCCTGATATTGATATACAAAACATATTCGATTACCTTTTAAAGGTGGATAAGCATTACGAAGGCACTAAGTGGGAAACACATCTATTCGATGTATTCCCAGAGCTAGAAGAATTCTACGACCCTACTGCGAAGCGTAGTACAAAAAAGGCAGATCTATTTGCTGCTTGGGAAGCGGAACAAGAGGCGATGAGTGCTGCTTGGGAAGCGGAACAATTGATATGAGAAAGGAAAGGAAGGAACTGCTAGACAAGTTACTAAGTGATGATATTTGGTTCTGTCCGAAGGTTTTCAATAACATATACACGAACGTTTCTGGGGAGTATTTTGTTTGTTGTGTAGGTGCTAACCCCCCTAAACAACCTTTAGTGAATTATAAGAACACAACCCCTATAGAATGGTTCACTTCGGATAAGATGAATGCTATACGTAAGGATATGTTATCGGTGGATAATAATAAAAGTGAGCTAATCCAGGATCACTGCCGTTCTTGCATACAACAAGAGAAAGAGCATGGTGTTTCTGATAGAATTATGGAACAAAGGAACTTATACGACAGCCCTGAATCATTAGACCAAATACAAGACTTCATAGATAAAGGGAAATATGAATTCAAAAATCGGGTCTTAATTATGCAGATGAGAATATTCGGTAATACATGTAATTTAGATTGTTATATGTGTACCCCAGACAACTCGTCCATAAGATCAAGTGTATCGAAGAAACATAATTATGAAAAATTAATATCATTCGGTGAACCAAATTTGATCGCCACATCCAAAGGTAGTGCTGGTGACTACTCTATGAGAGACCTCGTTATATTATCCCCTTATGTAAGGTCTATCATATTGCAAGGTGGTGAACCTCTAGTGATGACCGAGCAGTATAAGTTTCTGGATAAGGTGATAGAGACTGGACAAGCTCACCACATCAATATAGAGATGAATAGTAACTTGGTCACGTTAAAGGCTGCAAATAAACACAATTTTTTAAATTATGTTAGGAAGTTCCATACTGTATATATAAGCGCCTCTATAGATGGTTATGGAATATATAATGATTATATAAGGAGGAGGTCTGATTGGGAAGGTATTGTTGATAACGTACGAACGTTAAGAAAGTATAATAATATAAAAATGCAGATATTCTCGACAGTAAGTCTATTAAGTATACTGAGGTTTGATGAATTACAGAATTGGGCGATGGAGGAGGGTTTAAATCTACAACCTTATATATTAACTATCCCTTCAGAATTACACATGAAAAACCTACCTGATGCGTTGAAAGAAGAACTATTGATAAGGCATGAAGGTGAAGAAAGTATAGTTAAGGCGTTGAGCTTACCTCGTGACGAGGAGGAGTATATTAAGGCCATCAAGTATATACAGAAGACGGACGAAGTGTATAGGGGAACAAAGCATCATGGAGAGCTGTTCGAGATCTTTCCAGAACTGAAAAGATAAAATAGGTGGTGTGAGCGACGGGGGTCGAACCCGCATCTTCTAGAATCACAATCTAGGGCACTAGCCAGTTATGCTACGCTCACCATCAAACTTGGAAGGGATAGGTGGAATCGAACCACCGCAAACTGAGTCAAAGTCAGTTGCACTACCATTATGCTACATCCCTAATATGGTACATCATCGAGGTTACGCTCCTCGCTCTCACGCTTTTCAGGCGTATGCTTTCACTAGATTAGCTTATGATGTATGGTAACCCATAGCGGATTCGAACCGCTGTTGTCAGGATGAAAACCTGGTGTCCTAACCTACTAGACGAATGGGTCATTAAACTTTAAACAGAAAAACTTGAACCACATCCGCACGTTGTAGTAGCGTTTGGGTTGGTCACGGTAAATTGTGAACCTTGTAAGCTTTCCTTATAATCAACTACACTTCCATAAAGGTACTGGATAGACATAGCATCTACTAACATTGTTACTTCGTTAGTATTTATTTGAGTATCATCTTCTGCGATGACATCATCAAAATTGAATCCATAAGAGAACCCAGAACAACCACCTCCAGTAACATACACCCTAAGACAAAGGTTATCATTATCCTCGTCTTCAAGTAGGGTTGCTACCTTTACTGCCGCGTCATTCGTAAATTCCATACAGATCCTAATAGCTCGTGGGCGTACGGAATTGAACCGCTAATCGTTCGAACAAACCCCACCAGAGGATAGCCCACGTTAAAGGTGACACATCAATACTCTTCCAGATTTTATTCGTTCTTGTGTAACTACTGGAATATTTATTGTTGCTGTACTCAACATAGCAAACATCGAATCTTGA
>Ga0307985_10002221_pt1 | contig 10916 bp, 13 predicted proteins | sample EllFjometageno80_FD_203155 | JGI IMG/M metagenome (GOLD analysis project Ga0307985, IMG submission 203155) | Marine microbial communities from Ellis Fjord, Antarctic Ocean - #80 | ecosystem: Environmental > Aquatic > Marine > Unclassified | place: Southern Ocean | collected 2014-10-09 | reverse complement strand
CTCTGCGATGAGCAGCAACGCCCTTCGCAGTCATACCTGCACCCGATTTAGTTTTACGGTAGTTAGCGCCCTTACCTTTTGTTGTTTTTCTTATTGGGTTTTCTTTTTTGCGGGGCACTTTTCTTCCGTACTGGTTTTGGAGCATAAAAAAGAGGCGTCACAATACCTGAGAACCCTTTTTTTATGGCGTTTATAAATTTTTCAATATACTCTATATACATAATTATACTCATTAGCAACAATGCTATAGCAATAGTATAGCAAATTATCACTTCTTCAAGCCCTCCTTGCGTTTTTTGTTCTTTTAAAAGAACGGTTTAGTCGTTTTGATTGCATTTTAAGGTTTTTAGACTTGTTATTTTTAGGATTATTGTCTTTATGTGCGACATCTTTACCATCACCTTTACGCGCTTTACCTGAAGCTATCATTTTTCTTCTAGCCGCGTTACGCCCAGCCCTACGCTTTTTTTGTGTGGATGTACCTTGATACTTGTCGTATTCTTGACGGTAATTTCTGGCCATTACTTGCCAGTTTTAGCTTGAGCTTTTTTGTGGGCTTGTCTCATGGTATCACCCATAAGCATGCGTCTTTTCATAAACGACATGTGTTTTGCGCTGTGGTGTTTGCCATGTTTGGATAAAGAAGCAGTCTGTCTTTTAGAGATGCTTTTCTTTTTGACCTTTTGAGAAGGTCTTTTAACTTTTCTAGGCATTAGTATTGATTGTTAAGTTCTTTTTCTATTTCTTCTTCGGTCATTACTTTCCCATGTCTTTTTGTAAACTCTTCATTAGAGATAGCGGGGCGTTCTTCTTGATTAGGCACAATGTGGTCCATTTTGCTTTCTTCAACTTCGTTTTCCCCAATTTTTGCTGGTGTGGGGGAGCTTTGTACTCTAGTCATTTTATTCCTTAATAGTGCTCTATAACTTCATCTTCCACAGCTATTTGTAGCCGTAAGATGGTTTCTTTTTACCTTTTTTGGGAGCCTTCTTCTTTTTGGGTGCCTCTTTTTTATAATCTTTGTTGCCCATTTGATTTATACCTCCGCATTTCATAGTCTTTATAATACCTTAACTAGGTTCTGTTGGAAAGGATATGGGGTCAGTTGATGGTAAATCTCTCAACGCTTGACGGTACGTGGCCCATTCTGCTTTTTTAGAGTCTGACAAAGGGCTATCGGCAACCTGTGTCCAATCCGATTCAGCAAGCAGAACATTTCTATTTGCTCGTACTTCATTTAAAACTAAATCCACTCTTTCAACAGCGGCACCACTTTGTATTAAGTATCGATTAGCTGAATAAGAGCCTTCTATAATGCTAAAACCACTTGCAAGAGGTATTTCTGATTGATGAGCCACACCCGAGGTTGCGTATTCAATTTCACCAGAATCAGTATTATAAACTGTGTATGTGTACATTATTGAGTATTATCCATAATTATATTTAGGGATAGCTGAGTGTGATTGTAACTCCCGCTAAAATAAACTCGCCAATAAACAGTGCTTTGTGAAGTACTTAAGCCAGTTATCCCCCCAGTGTAAACATAGGTATAGCCCCTGTATGTTCCTGCGTTCCAGTAGATATTAGTATTACCACTTGCATTTACCCAAGTAGAATTGTTCAATGAATACTGCACTACCCCCCCACTTACATTACCAAGAACCCCTGAGAAAATTGCAATGTAGGTAGCACCGTTTCTTATTTCTGTAATTGTTACGGGAACAAAACTGCCATCGCTTCCTGTGTGTGTGCCAGATCTTTGTATAAAATTTTGTGCACTTCTGCCTAAAGGAAAAAAAGTACCTGCACTAAGATGGCTTTTTATATCTGTACTAACATTATCAAAATGTTTAACATTAAGGGTATTAGTACTTAATAAGTCGTTTGCGGTAATAGTATCAGAATTAATTTCGTTAGCCGTAATAAAATTAGCTGCAAGTTCTCTAACTCCAATAGTACCCGCAGTAATTTTATCCGCATCTAGTGCATTAGCGTCAATTAGATCTGCAACATTAAGAGTTCCCGTAGTAATGGTATCTGCATTTACACTTCCTATTTTTGCTGAAGCTATAGAAGCATTTTTAATACGTGCTGTATCTATGTAAACCACACCACTATCAACAATAAATGGAGCTACAGAATTAGAGCTAGCCGAACCTGAACTATCCCAAATAGCAAACTTGTCTGCTTGAAACTGTATAGCAGAACCCGTACCACTACCTGAAGCATTTGCTTCTAGGACCATGCCCGCTACTGCTCCATTGGCTTCGACTTTAAGTACGTAAGCCGCAGCTGCGTTAGCATCTGTTGCATTAACATGCGAAACAATAGTATTAGAGGCGCTGTAAGCAGCACCGCCACTGTCATTTCCAGAACCAACAGAAGCAGAAAGGTTAGTAATTAAAGTAGCACTAGCAGAATCGGCGCTTGCTCGAGCAGTAGCTTCAGTATTTATAGCGGCAGCTATAGTACTAGAGCTACTAAACCCATTAGTAATTGCTTCTAACGAAGTTATTTCGCTTACCCGCGCTGAATTTGCTTCTGTTACCGTAACAATATTAGATTGCGCAGTAGCCATAGCTGAACTAAGAGTACTACCTGTAAAACTAGTAGTCCCAAATACACTAACTAACGTAGCATCTCGTGCCGCCACCCAAGCATTGTTAGCGGCGTTTCTTGTATATATTTGCCCATCATCAGTATCAAACCAAATATCATTAAGTTGTAAAGCATCACCGTTTGGTCGAGCACTAGGTGAGCCAGAACTTTTTATAATTGTAGCGGCTGTTGCACCCGTCTGTAACAGATTATATCCAGGTAGATTAGAAAGCTCTTCACTCAAAAGGCGCATAGTAGCCCCTATGTCTTCTACGGTTGTAGCACTAGCCATATTAGACCAAGGTCCTGGAACGCCTTTGGTACTTATATAACGAACCCAATAGTAATAAGTTCTATCATATTCTGTACTAGTGTCAGTGTAAGAAAACCCACCTACACCACCAGCTAGTGGTCCTGCAGCGATTGCACTGCTTAAATCTTCTGTTTGGGATCTCCAGATTTCTGTACTCGCATGGTTGCCATATGGGGGATTAAAAGATCTAGAAGTGTGCCAAAACAAAGCAATATCTTTAAATAAAGTTTCTGCGCGCAGGTTTATTGGAGTCGGCGGCACCTCTACATCACCTGGTAGTTCGGATATAGGTCCGAAACCTGTTGCGCCAGTGTTAGGGTTGTAGGGAGATTGAGCTAACTGGGTTGCAAGACCACTTTCTATAAGTTCGCGTAAAGTTACGGCTCTGTCTATTGGGTCACCCCTTCTGCCTAGTCGCACTTCGACTGCTTCTTTTATAGATTCTAAAGCAAGTTTAGTTTCGGGATCTGTTTTTGCCGGTATATTCTTAATGGCTGGAACTTTAGTCTCAGGCATTAGATCCCTCTTAGTTCATCTATTGATTCAGCAATACAAACTTCGTTTACCACTTTTGCAGAAGACACTTCTACTGCAAAGTCTTTATTCATGCTAGCCGGTAGTCTTACAACTGGCTCTTGAATAGTTACAGCACTAAAACTTGGAGTAGTACCAGTTACGGTAAAGGCGCTGCCTGCAGCTGCTATAACCGCGTGGTATATAACAGAACCATCTCCATACACTTTTACTGTAACAGGAAAAGCTTCTGCATCTACTTTTAAAAAGCCCATGCTTGTAGGTTTAGGGGGAACAAAGTCTTTAGACTTCCAAGTATAAGTTTGATCTGTTGAACCACCTTGAAATTTTTTAATTTGATTGGCAATAATTAAATAAGCGTTACCATCATCGGGGTCAGTAAATGTACCTCTTACAAGTGCGCTGGCAGTTAATGTAGTAAAACCTTTGGTTTCTGCTCTTGGATCAAATATAAATCCACCAAAACCAGAACCGGTGCTATAAAAACCTAAGTACCTACCTTTCCACAAAGTAGCGTTAATTGTGCTTGGGTAATACTGAGCTTGCCATTGATCAGGGGTAATTACTCCTTCTGTAATAACTCTTACGTCAGTTCCAGCGGCTGCAACTAATCCGTCAGGTCCAGCGTATACAACTACCGTTCCCATATCTACCATAGATGTTTTACTTAAACATGCCTGCGTTGATTCTACTTTCATAGCACTCATAGACCCTGGATCAGTACCAGCTACTAAATAAGGGCTAGCTTCGGTAGTAACAACAAGCCCATTTCCAACTGCGGCTAATCCAACAATTGGGTCTTCTAAAGTTATTCTGTAACTAACAGGCCAAGCATAAGGCAAAAACCTTTCAGAAAAACACAAACGTTTGCCCGTAAACCCTGCTAATATGCCGTTTGGCATGGCGGTTAAACCTTTCATGGGGCCATCAGGGTATGTAGAACTATCATCATCTGGCGGTGCAATCCAAAAAGTAGAAGGGATTATTTCTGCTAACTGATTGTTGTTAGACGTGTCTGTGTAAGTAGTAGTTGACATAGCTATTTCTGCAACAAACTGAAAAGCTGTTGTATTAGAACCAGTATTAGATCTGTATATACGTTTAACAGCGCCCGAACCTAAATTAGAATTTGATTTGCTTGTACTAGTTTGTAAATTACTTAACACCACACTAGCATTGTCATCTGTTGTAACTACAGTAGAGGCAGCAGACGGGGGCCCTTCTTCGCCGTACGCACTTACAAAAGTGTAGACATAAGAAGTAGAAAAATCGGGTAGTTGGTCTGAAACCGCACCAAAAGTAGCGCCGTTAGAAATGGTGCCAGACGTACTTGCACCCGTAGCTGCAATAGCAGGTTCTACCGTTAAAGTTGTTGCACTTGGTACTGTAGCTATTTTGTGTGTTTGATTTATATCATCTGCGGGTACAGCATTTTGAGCACCAAAACCTGCAAGCGTTACGTACTGGCCTACGGCTGCACCGTGGTTACTGGCCGTGGTCACTGTCAGTACTGACGAACCATTGACCGTGGTTACCGTAGCGTTAATAGGTGTTCCCGATGAAACGGCGACGGTCGGGGCCGCTGTTGGTGCTGCAACTCCTAACCTAAAAAATGCGTTAGGGTATACAGTTCCCCCTATAACTTGATTGCTTCTGCCCATGCGTGGAAAAGCTTGACCAGTCCAATAAACAGTGTTGTTTGTATCACCTGCTATAGGCCCAGGTACAACATCTACGTCTTCATCAAACTGTAGCCATTGTGTATCTGTGTATTTGTAAACGCTTTTTCTATTAGAATTAGATAAAGTGGTTACACCTGATTTGGGGTTTGTAACTGTATCGTCAGTTATAGGCGTTAGACGTTGACTCTCTAAGTTAACGTTGGAAGCTGTTTGAGCTAGGGTGTCTGCTAGTAGTCTAGGTGAGACTTGAGGAGCAATTCCGCCAAACTGGATGAGTTTAAAATACGCCATATCATCTTAGATTATACACAATTATACTGGCGATTGCGGATACGCCAATCCAAAAAAGCCGCTCAAACATGTTGATACCCTTAGAATTTGCAATAGCTTTCTGTTCAACAGTTTCTACTCTGTTTTCTAAACGATCCATTCGCATAATAAATCTATCATTTTGCTTCAAAACTGTTGTTACCCTCTCTTCTATACGAGCAATAGCTACTATTGCATCAGATAATTTATCTAACTTGTTGTCTAGTTTCTCTAGCCTTTGAGATACGTCGTCGATCATTTATATTATGCTCCAATCATTTCCTTTAAACATTTCTGCTTCCGCTTCTCTTCTACGCACTAACCCAGCAAGAACTCGTCCGCCGGCTTTATTCCAGCGCATTATTTGTTCAGGAACATTGTCGTAATCTGAGGCGTTTAAAACACGAAGCATAGAACTTCGGGTTAGGTTTGAGGGTCCTAAATTGTAAGTCCATGAGACTAAAGCGTCAAATTGATTTTGTTCTAAGGGTACGGTTACAGCCTTTTCAACATACCCTTCATACTCAACTAGTTCTTCTTCTAACCAGTCTTCGGCTTGTTGTTGCGTACAAATATCCCCAATTTTTACATCTTTTGTACGACCATAAGCAATTGTAGGAACATCTACCGCGTCTAAATAAGTGCGTAATTTACACCCTTCAAATTTTTTTAATAGTGATACGCCTTCTTTAGACGTCTTCATCATTTTCTTTTGGGTTAGGTTTAATTTTATCTTCTTTGATAAAGTTTTTAACTTCTTCAGATATATGCATTTGAGCACTTTGTTTTACCTTTAAATCTACTGCAAGTTCTGCTATTGCGCCTTGCAATTTAATTAACACATTAAGAGAATCCATAACCCTTGGGGTTAGGTCTGTTAGGAGGTATTGCTCCCCATTAAAATTAACCGAATCAATTTTCGTTTCGTCTGACATAATTTACTCCTTTAATTGTCTTTATCAGGTGTATTTGAAGCACCAAAATAAAATGATATCACAGCAGACGCTAATCCACCAAGGTATCCGAGCACTAAATTGATAAGTGCTTCTGAATTCTGTTCGGGTGGCTGCAAAGTTACTAAAAATATGTAACCCATAAACCCACCAACAACAACTGTACCCATAATTCTAGCAGTCCAGTCTTTACTAAATGCACCTCGGGCAGCTTGTTTGTCTTGAACTTCGAGTTTAAATACATCTACTTCAAGCTCTTTCATCTGCAACTCAAACCCTTGCTCAGCTTTTTTAAGCTCTAACATTTGTTCCGGAGTTGCTGCTTGAATTGCGTTATTAATAGATTTGGGATCTGGTTGACATCCAAGAACTCCAGCTATAACCGCTGCTGCTTGACCGCCTAAAGGGCCGCCTAAAGCTGAACCGAGTGTAGGAGCCAGTGCCCCTACTACGTTCTTAATTAAGCTAAACTTCATTCGTCTTCTTTTTTAGGATCTTGAAGCTCGTCAGTTTGCTCATCAATATTTTCAACAACGGTAGTAATTACACCTTCGTAAGTTTCAGCTACTGTAGTAACAATACTGCTAACATCGTTTAAAGCTGATCCTGAAATGTTCCCAGCAGTTTTAACAGTAGTATCAATTGTGGTCATTGCAATGTCTTTTCCACCTTCTATAACTGCTCCAACTGTGGAACAAGAAGCCGCGAATAAACCAAGTAATGCCAATGCTATATATTTCATATGTTTCTCCTTAAATAAGATAGTAGCTGGTTATTGTACTATTAATTAGCTGCGATGTAATCAGTTCCAGTCGTAATTGCTGTAGTGTAACTAGACTTATCGTCTGAAGCACCCGCTACATCTGGGTCTGTGTAAGCCAAGATAACTTCAAGGTGGTCAACATTACGTTGTACCATCTCGTTGATTTCTGCTTGGGTCATACCCGCTACATTATAGGAACCACCATTTACAGCGTTGATAAGCGTTACGCTATCTGTTGCTGCTGTTAATACTTGTGCTACTGTTTGAGCCATTTTATTCTCCTTTGAGTGTTGCCACTTCTGTTTTAAGTGTTTCCACTTGGGTTGAAAGTTCTTGTATTGATTTAACTAACATAGGTACAAATTTTGCGTAAGTAAGACCATAAGCATCTTTATCCTCACTCATGTATGTTGTTAAGTTAGTTTCATCTTCTATTTTATGACCAAACTCTGCTTCTATTTCTTCAACATCTTGAGCTAAGAAACCTACATCTGTCCAACTTTCTTTGTGTGTGCCATCAGGAGTTTTTCCTTCTTCGTACTTGGCTCGTTTATCCCATTTATAAGTCACAGGCTCTAATTTATTAATAAAACTTAATCCCATGTCTAATGGAGTTACATCTGTTTTATCTCGTTTATCAGAAGCTACTGTCCAGTCAATTTGTATGTGTGCATTTGCTGCTGAAGCATTACCTATAACTATTCTATTTGATTGGGTTTGTAATAAGCCGCCTGGATTTCCAGAATTCCCTGCACCTAAACCTATACAAACATTATTACCACCAGTGGTAAGTCCTTCCGCAGTGCTTGAGCCTATACACGTATTTTCTACTCCTGTAGTACAAGCAGGTGCAGAACTTTTACCTACTGCTGTATTAGTATTTCCTGTAGTGCAAGCTACTAAAGCACTTCTACCAATTGCTGTGTTGTAATCTCCAGTAGTTAAGGCTGTCAGTGAGCTACTACCCACACAAGTATTTTCAAAAGCTGAAGTAGCAGCTACTGCTGATTGGTAACCTATAAATATATTGTTGTGTCCTGCTAGTGCACCGCCACCTGCGTCACTACCAATACATATTACTTGAGAGCAAGAGGCACTATTTGCACCATCCAAAGCTCCTTCTCCGATAGCTATGTTGTCTTCAGTGGTTGTTAGGGATGCTCCTGCGTTATTTCCTAGAAAGACATTACCATGCCCTGTGGTATTTGCTGCTCCTGCGTTTTGTCCAACAGCAACCATGTCATAGCCTGTTGTAGTCCCTGTTAAAGCACTTTTACCAACTGCTACATTATTAGCACCAGTGGTATTAGCGTATAAAGAAGCAAAACCAACGGCAGTGTTATCACTTGATGTAGTACCTGAATACATAGCTCCCGAACCGACCGCTACAAGATGTTCACCTGTGGTGTTAACTCTTGCTGCTGTATAACCAACTGAGGTGTTGTGCACTCCTGTTGTATTTAATCTACTTGCTTGTCTACCAACAGCGGTACAATAACTTGCTGTGGTGTTATTACCTAAAGCGGTGTACCCAACTGCAGTGTTCTCATTACCACTGGTATTGTCCTCAAGTGCCTGTCTGCCAATTCCTGTGTTATTGCCACCATCAACATTTGTTGACATAGAAAGATAACCAACAGCAGTATTACCACCACCTGTTGTGGTTGCCCCTAAAGCATTAACACCAACAGCAACATTATTTACTCCTGTTGTATTAGCATCACCTGCATTTGAGCCTACAAAAGCATTGTTGGCTCCAGTTGTGTTTGCTTCTCCTGCTTGAAAACCTACAAAAGTATTAACTCCACCTGTTGTTGTACTTTCTCCTGCATCGCCACCAATAAATGTATTTTCTCCTGCTGTGGTAAGAGCACTACCTGAATGGTATCCGAGCAAAGTGTTTCTATTACCAGTAGTAATCGCATCACCTGCTAAAGCTCCAACTGCTACGTTTTGAATACCTGTCGTGTTTGCTGTTAAGGCTGCATAACCAACCGATGTATTATTTGAAGCTGTAGTACCACCACCTGCTGAATTTCCAACTGCAGTATTTTGTGAACCTGTTGTTAAAGCACCTAAAGCTCCTGCTCCTAAACCTGCGTTATTTGAACCTGTAGTAGTAGCACCCATAGCAGATTTTCCAACTGCCGTATTAGAATCCCCTTCTGTATTGGCATCTAAAGACTTAAAACCAATAGAAGTATTATCTACACCTGTAGTATTTAATTTTAGTGCATCTTGACCAAATGCAGAATTTTTTCCACCTGAAGTATTTGCTGCTAAAGTTTGAAATCCTACTGCTGTATTGCCGTCTCCTGTAGTCAAAGCTGCAAAAACATCTATTCCTAAACCAGTATTGTAATTAGCTGCATCAATCGTGCCTGTGGCATTATCTCCAACCATAATGGAAGAAGTACCAAATGTTTTGAATGTTGCTCCACCACCTGCTGCGTTTTCAAAAGCTGGAGGGGAACCTGCACCTGTAGAGGTGAGTACTTGACCATCTGAACCTGTAGCAATAGCTACGGGGTCGCCTGATGCATCAAAACTAATAATGTTTCCGTCAGTTCCACCTGCCATTTTAGCAAGGGTTATTTGATTATCAGCTATATGAGCAGTATCTATACTGCCATCAACATACTGGTCAGAGTCTACCGAATTAGCAGCCATTTTAGCCACTGTAATTTGGCTATCTGCTATATGAGCAGTGTCAATACTACCGTCTACATACTGGTCACTGTCAACAGAGTTTGCGGACATGTGTGCCACGTCTATAGAACCATCAACATAATGTTGTGAGTCTATAGCGTTATCGGCAATCATTGATTGAACAATTACGTCTGCGCCTATAACAAGATCTATTGTTCCGTCGCCATCTTGGTACGTAGCAGCTATACCTGTTTCGGTATTAGAGCTAAACATTGCGCCTGCAATGTCTTGTACTTGTTCAGTTGTTAACGCTGCGGTGTCAGCGTCCGCGGCCCAGGCAATGTCTGTACCATCAGATTTAAGAACATAACCATTTGAACCAATTGCTAAAGCGGCAGGGTTTCCAGAAGCATCGCCAACTATGACTTTACCTCGGGCTAAACCGGCCATCTTAGCAAGTGTCACTTGGTCATCTGCTATGTGTGCGGTGTCAATTGATCCATCAACGTATTGATCGCTGTCAACACTGTTTGCAGCCATTTTACCAACAGTAACTTGCGAATCAGCTATGTGCGCTGTATCAATAGATCCGTCTGTATAGTGTTCGCTGTCAATTGCATTGTCCGCAATTTTAGCGCCAGTTATCGCGTCTGCTGCTATAAGTTCGCTTGGTATTGTTGTATTTGCCATATTATCCTAGTGTTGGAAACTCCCCTAGTGGTCTTACTGGAGGTGTACTATCATTATAAACATATAAAGCAGCAAGCGCATCTACATTTGCAGCGTTGCCTATCTGTACTTGCATGGCATTAGCTTTAGTTCTTACTGCAGCTCTCCAAGTTGTAGTAGCACTAGGTACCGCTGTACCACCTTCTGCAGCTCTAACCACCATCCAGTCAGTGTCTTGTAATAAGCTACCGGCTTGTTGGTTGATAGTCTGCTTGTAGTTGTATTTAAGACCTCTAGAAGCTACTTCACCTTCAGTACCTAAACCATCTGTTTCGTTTTGTGCAGTGTATAAAGTATCTGCTATAGCTCTTGCTGTAGCTGTACCGTATGAAGCTGTTACAACTCCGTCTGCAAACGCAAAGGTTTGATTAGTATTGATGTAATAC